>Ga0207709_10000072_pt1 | contig 178084 bp, 156 predicted proteins | sample KBSM34metaG_FD_184397 | JGI IMG/M metagenome (GOLD analysis project Ga0207709, IMG submission 184397) | Miscanthus rhizosphere microbial communities from Kellogg Biological Station, Michigan, USA - KBS M3-4 metaG (SPAdes) (version 2) | ecosystem: Host-associated > Plants > Roots > Rhizosphere... | reverse complement strand
CATAATCAGAATTCTTTTTTATATCTCTGATCTTGGATCGAATTGAACTAATTCTTGAATTTGTTCATGACTTTCGTTTTGTCTACTCGTCACGCTTACATGATTGTGTTTTCTTAAAGAACTTCTCTCGCTTCAACTTCCGTATCCGCTATATTCCGATGAGCGTTGCGCCCCTCTTTATCTTTTTATCTTTCCCTCCGTTTCCGTTGGGACTGCAAAGGTAGAAATCTTTTCCGAACTTCCAAAAAACTTTTGAAGTTTTTTTTCTTTTCCTTTTTCCCGATTTCCGCGCCTAACTCCCGTCAGACCCTTCTTTTTTTCATGATCCCTTCTTTCGAAGTAACCGCCCCTCCCTTGCGGAGTGGTGCAAAGATAGGGAGTTTACTAACAAAGTTCCAAGACTTTTGTTCTTATTTATTTTGTTTTTCCGCTAACTCGCTGGGAACTTGGCGGATTGTTTTTGTAGAACAGCATCTCGGGGGGGTGCCGGGGAGCAAAAATGGACGGTTATACGGGAAAATACTGTGGAAAGGTCGTGGAAAGGCCGCAGGAACGTGGACGGAGGAACCGGAGAATCCGGCACGGCAGTGGATACAATGGGCGCAGAGGTTATGGACACGGTGGACTCATGGGAAAAAGTGTCCCAGAGCGAAAGGGGACGCAAAAAACAACAGTCGTATGGGGAAGGGCACCCTACCTACACGCCACAGTAGGGACAGAAAGCCGGTATGCCCACAGCAGCGAACATCCCGGAAAGATAGCCGACCAGAAAAAAGCCGATGAGCCGCAGCAGGCAGATCGGATCATGGACAGGCATAAAAACCGAGGCCGGAAACAGACCGCGGAGACTGCAGAAAGATAATGCAAAAGTGGAGTCTTCAAGGTCAGCAGAAATTCATCGTTTAGTTAGGGTTTGTTTAGGTTTAGTTTAGGTATTGGTTAGGTTTTGTTTAGATAAAACCTAGCCAATACCTAACTATACTCTAACTTAATAGTAGGTTATTGCTACTTTAATATTTGACTTATACCTAAAAAATACCAAAACTGGTATCCCTACGGGCAAAAGCATCCTGCTTCCGGGCTCTGTTCGCACCTTCCTGTTATCTCCCTCGGCTTTTCTCTACCATATTAACCATCCATTACCTATCGTTTGTATAGGGGATGGATGGAGAATCTATAGGAAAATCCCGAGCATCGGCGAACAAGGTATGGCCAAAGCGTGATACAGATACCACAGGTTGCCCAACAGCAGCAAAAGAACTTCACCCTTTTTCGGGAACGGGACAAAATATACTAAACACGCGAGCTCACTATTGGAATCGCTGTTTTTCGGAAAAGCAATAGAAAAAAAATACAAATTAAGCCGTACATTAGTAAAGGATAAATGATCATTAACAGGAATATTTAATACCTGCATTAGTTTTGAACGAACTTTTCAAAATATATCAAGTCGATGCGAAAGAAGCACTACGCATCCAAGAGTCGAAAAATGAAATGCACCAACATGATTTCGAAGAACTGATTATTGGTGTAAAGGGACAGTTAGAACATTTCATCGATTTTAAAGCACAAACATACAGTGCTCCCTTTGTCAGCTTTGTAGCGCAAGGTAAAAATCATCGTGTGAAACCGCTTCTCCAAGATAATAATATTGATTTTTGGGTTATCCGATTTAAAAGCGAATTCATCCCCGAAACCACCTTCCAACTTTATGCGCATTTTCATGAAAATGCGACATTGACTTTTTTCCAGCCAACTTGTTTTTCCAGATTGGTCATCCTGAGCCAAATGATCCAACAGGAAACACAACAATCTTTAGTAGACTATGCCGTTATTAAGCATTTGTTGAGTACAATTTTTATTATGATCGAGTCGGAACGAAAAAAAAAATTTCCGGATACCCAACAACAATTGAAAAACCAGAGCACAACGTTCACCAGCTTTCTAGCTATATTAGAAGAGAATTATCGTCGACCAGAGGGTGTTAATTATTACGCAGAAAAACTTTTTATGTCTGCACGGAATTTAAACTTGATCTGCCAAAGCATATTGCAACAAAGCGTATCGGAGATAATCGAAACAAGAAAACTGATAGAAGCTAAAAATCTATTGTTAACAACCAATAAGACGATTTCGGAAATAGGTTTCGAATTAGGCTATCAGGAAAAATCTTATTTCACCAACGTTTTCAAAAAGAAAGCCGGAATGACGCCATCTGAATTTAGAAATGAAATACAGAAGTTGATTTCCGAATAATACAACAGATTGACTAAAAAACAATACCTCCCGCCGTCCTACGCTACTTAATTTTGTAATAACAATTAACGCTTTTAGAAATATTCAAATGCGTAGAAAGGATTTTATAAAAATTATGGCAACATTACCCTTATCAGGCATAGCTAGTCCCGCAAGTTCATTACGTCAATTGTCTACTGAACTTACTGCGACAGACAAATTTCCAGTTCTTTTTTTAGGACATGGAAGTCCCATGAATGCTATTGAAGACAATGAGTTTGTTCAAGGATTCAGAAAAATAGGACAAACATTCGAGAAGCCCAAAGCAATCCTCGTCATCTCGGCACATTGGGAGACACGTGGAACATTTGTTACCGCCATGGAGCATCCCGCTACAATCCATGACTTTGGCGGTTTCCCCCAGGCTTTGTTTGACGTACAATATCCTGCGCCCGGAAGCCCCTCGTTAGCTCATGAAACACAGCGTATCGTCACGAAAACCGAAGTACATCTTGACGATAAATGGGGATTGGATCACGGTTCCTGGTCTGTTGTCAAACATTTATACCCCAATGCTGATGTCCCCATTATTCAGATGAGTATTGACTACACCCAACCAGCTTCCTATCATTATGAAATTGCGCAGCAGCTGGCTGAGCTCCGGAAAAAAGGAGTATTGATTATCGGAAGCGGCAATATGGTCCACAATCTCAGCATGGTTGCCTGGGATAAACTCAACACAACCGGATACGCCTACGAATGGGCCAGCATTGCAAATGATAAAATGAAAAAGTTTATTCAAGACGGCAACCATCAGGCTTTAATTGATTTCAGGCAACAGGGCAAGGAGTTTGACCTAGCAATCCCCACACCGGAACACTATCTTCCTTTAATTTATACACTGGCTTTACAGGAAAGAAATGAAGACTTATTTTTGTTCAATGACAATTCTGTAGCAGGCTCACTCACTATGACTTCATTAAAGATCGGTTAGTCAAAAAATATGATGAAATAAGATTCCATCCCAGCCTATCCGAAGACTATTATCAACAGTCTGGGGTGATTTCTTATGGATGTTTTGATGACAGCGGTGAGATAAGTACATTTGTTTTATTGAACACATACTATCTTAGTTTAAATCATGGCATCAAAACCTGTTATCGAAATTGAATACTGTCCAAAATGCAATTGGATGTTGCGTGCAGCTTATATGTCCCAAGAGATATTGAGCTCATTCACGGAAGATATCCACGGCGTCCTGCTTATTCCAAGTGAAATTGCCGGCCGTTATACCATACGCATAGATGGTCAAGAAATCTTTGACCGAAAAAGAGCAGGCCGATTTCCCGAAATAAAGGAATTAAAGCAACTGATCCGGGATATTGTCGCCCCTGAAAAATCATTGGGACATTCGGATAAAACTTCTTAAAAAACTCGTTCAATTTAGCATAAATCGGATTTTATAAACTTCTTCTTCTTAGCAACTTTGTATAAACTAAATGGACAATCATGACTATTCAACAAGAAGTAGATTTTCAACGTATCGCCAAGGCAATACATTTCTTACAAGAAAATTTCAGAACTCAACCCACACTGGGACAGATCGCTTCTCATGTCTACATGAGTGAAGCTCATTTCCAACGGATGTTTACCTCCTGGGCAGGCACAAGCCCAAAGAAGTTCTTGCAATATATAAGTTTAAATCACGCCAAATCACTATTGAAGGAAAACAATATTGCAGAAACGACTTTTCAGCTGGGTCTTTCAAGTAGCAGCAGATTACATGAACTGTTTATCAATATCGAAGGGATGACACCTGCTGAGTACAAGAATGAAGGTGCCAATCTGCTCATTTCATACTATTATTATGAAACACTTTTTGGCCCCATCATTATCGCCTCTACTTCAAAAGGCATCTGTCATATTGCTTATGAAGAAGATAAAGAATCTGCGTTCGAAACGCTTCAAAAGCGCTTCCCAAGCGCAAAATATATACTGCGGCAGGATGTAATGCATGAAAATGCACTAAAAGCATTAAATCCACAGGATAATGATATCGGTCAGGTGAAATTGCATCTCAAAGGAACAGAATTTCAGTTGAAGGTATGGGAAGCACTGTTAAAAATTCCCATGGGTAATTTAAGCACTTATGGTTCGATTGCTTCTCAAATTGGAAATCCCAAGGCTTCACGTGCAGTAGGCACAGCCATTGGCAGTAACCCTATTGCTTATCTAATTCCCTGCCACCGGGTTATCCAAAACAGTGGCATATTTGGTGGGTATCGTTGGGATCCGATAAGAAAGACAGCGATTATCGGCTGGGAGAGCCTCCACACTGCAATATAAGTCAACAAAATAGTAAGGATAACATGGAACTTTTCGACAATCTTTTTGATGGAAACAAAAATATACTTCCCTATGACGGGACAGTCAATTACTATGGCAAAATACTAGATCCGCAACAAGCGAATCACTATTTCAATCAGTTGATGAATTCCATCGAATGGGTAAACGATCGTGCGATTATTTTCGGAAACGAAATTATCACTAAACGCAAAGTTGCCTGGTATGGGGATCGGGCTTTTGAATATAGCTATTCCAATACCACCAAAAGAGCTCTCCCCTGGACAAAAGAACTACTCGAGCTAAAAACACTTGCTGAATTAAAAACACAGGAAACTTATAATTCTTGTTTATTGAATCTATATCACAATGGTGATGAAGGTATGGCCTGGCATAGTGACGGAGAAAAAGACCTAAAGAAAAATGGCGCAATTGCTTCTTTAAGTTTTGGAGCCGAAAGAAAGTTTGCATTCAAGCACAAAACGACAAAAGAAAAAGTAGATCTTATTTTGGGAAATGGTAGTCTCTTAGTTATGAAGGATCTTACACAGACGTATTGGTTACACCGTCTCCCTCCTACGAAGAAGGTATTTATGCCTCGTGTGAATTTGACCTTCAGAACTATTGACAATTTTCAATAACATGGACAATTGATTCGTCAAGCTGATTATTTTAAAGTTACCCATCCATATAGGAAAGGATATTCAGCACTGAAATCATCAGCAGCAAAGACATCAACTTTATGTTGGGAGCTGACCTAAGTGCATAACAATTTCATTTTTCAGAGAATGTTCAGTTATAAATTTGACAGGAATTGTGTCAATCTCTCAATAAGAAGGAGATTGACACAAATAACGTTGTTACTTTACAGCTTCCCAATCATTGTCTTTGGCGGTGTAATCCATAAAAACTCCACCATCCAGCGTAATTTTTTTCACTTTCTTTGAAGATGACCAACTGATCGTTGCCTGTTTTTCATTCTGTTGCCAAATTGAAGGTGTTTGATGTTTTGTCTCCAAAGTGCCATCTGTATAGGTAATCAAGACGTCAAAAGGCACCGCAAATCCCCCTACGTTTGTGATCGACAAGGTATTTTTATTGCCAGACTGTTTAAAGCTATCCGCCTTTAAATCAATGTAATTATTGGTAAAATACCAGTTCTTCCAAAACCAATTTAAATTCTGACCAGCTCCAGCATTGATACTATAAAAGAAATCCCATGGCGTAGGGTGTTTACCATGCCAAAGATCCATATAATGATGTAAGGCTTTTTTGAAAACCGCATCACCTAAATAATCCCGTAGCGCGATATACGATAAGGCAGCTTTGATATAGGCATTATTTCCGTAACCCAGACCATTTAACTGTGAAGTCATCGTAATCAAAGGCTGATCCTCTTCTGTGGATGGGTCGAAGATATATCGTTTCACGCGTGACTCTTTGAAAAGCTCCTTATTCTTTTCGGCTCCGATCTCCGCATTACCAATCCAAAATTCAAGCGCTGTAGCCCAGCCTTCATCCATATAACCATATCGGGTCTCATTGATCCCCATGTAAAAAGGGAAATAGGTATGTGCGATCTCATGATCTGCTGTTTGTCGGGCGTCAACAAAATTGTCGGGCACACTCGAATCATTGATCATCATCGGGTATTCCATATCCGCAAATCCCTGTACTGCTGTCATTGTCGGATAAGGGTAGGTTACACCGGGCCAATTTTTGGAAAACCAGTCGATACAGTATTGCTGCCAGCCAATATATTGCTCAAAATCGGGTGTACCAGCAACATAACTGGATTGTACACTGACCCGTTTGGTTCCTAAGTCCACACTGCCGGCATCCCAAATATAATTGTCGCTCACACTGAAACAAAAATCAGGAACATAGGTCGCTTTAAACTTCCACTTGTTCCATTCTTGCTGCGCGGTGACCTTACCCGCCTTCATCTCAGAGGCTGTAGCAACATGGATAGGCTCATCACTTTTTTTCGATTGCTCGAAGCGTTCCAAAATAGGCTTTTGTAATACTTCCGCCGCATTCTGAAGCTCGCCTGTGGCCCAGACAACAAAATTTTTGGGTACAGCAATCTCAAACAGATAATCATTGAAACCATTATAGAACTCCTGTCTACCGTTATGCTCCAAAACATCCCAGCCATTGTAATCATCATAAACAGATACACGTGGATAGGAATAAGCACAATAGAAAGTAGATGCATTGAGCATGCCATCGCGGTCGCTCTCAACCGATAACGGATACTCCCAGCTAATCTCTAGGGTTGCCACCGTCCCGGGAAGAATTTTCTGCCCAAAATCACCGAGTTTGACTGTTCCCCAATCCTTGCTGTTTACTTCGTAAACCTGTCCGTTGAGCTTAAAGGATTTTATCTTTAACCCGGATGTCAAATAGTCGTCCGAAGCATAGTTAGCACGCGCAGCATTGGGTTTGTGGACATTGTTCACAAATCGGATCGCCAATTGCTTCAATGTATCAGGGCTATTATTGCTGTATAAAATGGTTTCATTTCCGCGGACGGTCTTCGCGATAGGATCCAACTGTACCTTGACATCATATTTCCCAAAGTTTTGCCAGTAATTTTTACCAGGCACACCGGTTGTGGTCCGCGTGCCTTTTTCAATGGCTTGTTTAATATTCCTGGGTGTATAGAGTTCCTGTGCTTGCGCAAAACCTGTTAACAACAGTAGGGCCAAACCGCAGCTATATATATTCTGTCTGATCATATCTCCGAATTAAATAATCAAAACTAAGATAAATTTCCCCTTACTTCCAAGTTTAATTAACCGATTCTCCCGTAACACTAAAAATTGCTCCACGCGCACAGTTATCATATAGCCCCTAGACGGTTCAAGCAGACAAATAGTTTTTCACGGTGATTCGCTCGGGCCAATAGCAGTGCTTTATGGAATTGGCTTTTATCCTTTTAGAAAACATTTTAATATTTTTGACGTTTAGATCTAAGATAAACCCCAAGGTATGCAGCAATTTTTACGTCATCGTTATTTATTCACTTTCATTTTTTTACTACCCTGCTTTCTGCTGATACCCAATAGGCTTGTGGCTCAATCTGAAACTGAGATAGATTCGGCTTCCGTCTATAAAAAGCAACGTGATTCGATTCTGGCGAGCCAATATGATATCTCGGACTTGATCGGCCGGATTATTCACCCCAAACGTAAAAAGGAAAAATCCAGCAAACGTTCTCCGATTACCTTAATGCCAAACATTGCCTATAATCCGACGATTGGTGGACAGATTGGTGTCAAGGCTGTTGCGGGAAAAGTTCTGGGTGATCCCAAAACAACCACCATGTCAATCGCAGCAACTTCAGCCTCTATTACGACCAAAAACATCATGGTTTTCTATATTAGCCACAATGTATTTACCCCTAACAATAAACTGAATTTTCAAGGAGCTTTTGCATTGGTCAAAATGGTTGCCCTAGACGCAGGTTTGGGTATGACCGCACCGGGGAAATGGAATAATGAAGAAGAGGAAATACTTGCTAATCCCGAACATAAAAAATATGGTGCCAAATACAATGCCTTTACTTTTAACGAAAAGGTCTATAAAAAGGTGTCCGACGGATTGTTTTTAGGAGCTGGACTAGCCTTCGACCTGCGCCGGAAGATTACGAGCAGTGGCCCCAATGGAAATGTTACCCCAAATACCATTTATACCGAAAAACATGGTTTTGCTCCAGATAGCTACAATTCTAATGGCCTCCTATTGAATATGCAGTACACTACGCGGGATAATCCCAATAGACCCTACAAGGGGATCTATTCAGACATTGGCCTACGTTGGAATACCAAATTATTGGGCAGCAGTAAAAGTGCCGTCCAGCTCACGACCGACTTTCGGAAATACTTTAGTTTATCACAGTCAGATCCAGCACATGTGCTTGCTTTTTGGTATTGGGGTTCTTATAAACTTGGTGGTGTCCTCCCCTACTTCGACCTCCCTGGTACAGGAAGAGATGCCGCTGTAAGGACAGGTCGCGGGTATACAATTGGTTATTTCAAGGGACCTTCTTTTGCTTATGCTGAAACAGAATACCGCTTTCCAATTTTAAAAAATCGCTTTTTGAGTGGTGCTGCATTTTTTAATCTCCAAAGTGCAAGTGATGAATTGGGCACAAAACTTTTTGAAAGATGGCAACCAGGCGGTGGTGCGGGATTACGCGTTCTGTTTAACAAGGCCACCCGAACAAACCTCTGTCTGGACTATGCTATAGGAAAATATGGGTCTCGTGGATTCTTTCTTGGATTGAACGAAGCATTTTAATTTATCGAAAGCGGCAAGACTTCTTTTCTATAAAATCATTAAATTAGCCGATATTGTGACTTCGTCTAAAATCCAATAGACGGAGTCCCCCATTGAAGATAAATACACATGAATTTACAGACAATTTTTCTATACCTTTTGCTTTTTGGATTTGCTTCCTGTCAGCAAACATCAAAATCTAATCCTCAGACTATTCCGACAAAAGACAGTACGGTCAATAACCAAAGTCAGCAGGTGGCTGAAAATCCCCATGCAGTGAAACCTCTGCTTGATACGTCTACCTATACTAATCCACGGTCCAATGAATTGGCCAATCAGCAACGACAACAGCTCGTCAAATTAGCTGATGAAGGGCTCTTTGGAAAATTACATCTAAAACTGCAAGCAGACCTTACCGAAGATCAAAAGAATTATTTCGAGACCCATACAAACCTCAATATATTGGCTCATACAAGAGGGGATATTTTTGGAAATAAAGGGAACGATTTTGCCTATGTTGTGTATGATAAAGAAAAATATCAAATTGAAATACTTCTTTTCGATCAGAAAAATAAACTCTTTAAAACACTGTATCGGGACGTACAAGTATCCAATTTGCTGCGTCAATCCGATTGTTACTATGCCAATGGAACAGTAGATTATAGTATTGGCGCAGAATTGATTTATCAAGAGGATTATATCCGTTCAAGTCAATCAAATTATTTGATTGATGAAAATGCATTCTCGATTGACAATATTTCAACCAATAATATCTTTGATCTAAAACGGGGCTGCTTAAGTAAGGATTTCCCGGCGAATGCGATGGCCAATACCCTGTGCATACCGACGAGCTCGGTATATGCCAATTATCAATGCTTGAAATATAATAGGACCAAAGCAGTTTTTGAAATTTACTTTAGCCAAGAATTTGCGGACTAGGCCAACCTAACCATTAACAATGAAAAGAAATTACCTACTTGCCGCAATTTGTCTATGTGGTAAATTATATGCCCAAACAACTGACAGCATCAACAATAGACTTGAACAGGTCGAAATTAAAGCTTATTTTAATAAACAACCCTTACTACGGCTTACATCATCAGCGGCCGTATTAAGTCAGCAGCGGATTCAATCTCAGCAATCGCCGGCACTTGTCGCTGTCATGAATACGGTACCCGGACTACGCATGGAAGAACGCTCTCCCGGAAGCTATCGCTTGGCATTACGGGGTAGCATGCTCCGTTCTCCGTTCGGTGTCCGTAATGTAAAGATCTATCTGGATGACTTTCCGCTCACAGATGCTGGAGGAAACACCTACCTCAATCTGATTGATCCTTACACAATAGACCAGATCAATATTTTGAAAGGACCTGATGGTTCTATTTATGGTGCCAATTCTGGCGGTGTAATCTCACTCTACAGCAAGGGTTTTAATACCCTGACCAAACCCGAAGTCAATTTACAGCTAACGGGTGGTTCATATGGATTATTTCAGCAGCAGCTCAATGCTGTGCTTCCAATCAATCAGACGCAGCAATTGGCGATCAATCAAAGCTGGACACGCAGTGACGGTTATCGACAACATTCATCTTTGAACAGGAAAACCATCCAGTTGAACTATAATTGGCAATATGCAAAGCATTCTGAACTCAAATTCACTGGGTTTTATGCTGACTTGGGATATCAAACTCCCGGAGGTCTTACTGCTGCACAAATGGAGAGCGATCGCCGGCAATCCCGACCCAAAGGTGGCCCGAATCCAAGTGCAACGGAACAAAAAGCAGCAATCTATGATAAAACTTTTTTTGGCGGCGTGAGCAACCAAACGAGTATCAGTTCTAAATTAACCCTGTTTGCCAATGTATTCGGTTCGTCCAACCAGATCAAAAACCCCTTTATCACCAATTATGAAAAAAGGGATGAAAAAAACTTGGGAACACGGCTCTATTTATCCTATGTTGATCAGCTTAGCAAAAACTTAAAGTATGAACTCCAAGTTGGTTTAGAGGCTCAAAAAGGTTGGTACGATATAGACAATTATGATAATAATCAAGGGCAGGCTGGTAATCCACAAGCCAAAGATAAGCTGGAAAATAGTCAACAGTCATTCTTTGCACGCACTCAGCTAGCTTGGTTGGAACGTCTTCAAGTCGAACTATCCATTGGACTCAATGAAAATAAAATCGCTTATCAACAACGTTATCCAGTTGCACAAGAGAATAAAGCAGCTATCAATTTTGGTAATACCTGGATGCCACGAGCCGCCCTCTCCTATTTGGCGATGCCAACACTAGCAGTCCGGGCTTCTATTTCAAAAGGGTTTTCAGCTCCGACAATTGCTGAAGTGCGCTCATCTGACAATATGATCAATAAGGACCTAAGGCCTGAGACTGGTACCAACCATGAATTCGGCGTTCGATGGCACCTGTGGAATCGTCGTGTGATATTAGATGCAGCAGCATATACCTATCAAATGGATGATGCCATTATTCGGCAAGTACGCGAATCTGGAGCAGAATATTTTCAGAATGCAGGAAAAATAGATCAGAAAGGAATTGAAGCTTCTATATTTGCCTATTTGTTAACACCAAGGTCAGCCGGACTGATCCGTAGTTTACAGGTCGGAAGCAATTTTTCATTAAATGACTATTCTTTCAAAAACTATCAGATTGGGGATAAAAATTACAGTGGCAACAAATTAACCGCTGTCCCAAAAACAGTTTGGGTAAATACCTTAAATGTTCTTTTCCCTTATCAACTTCATTTGGATCTACTTTCCAATTTAACCGCTGCCATACCATTGGATGACGCTAATACCGTTTATGCAAAACGTTACCATCTTTTACAAGGCAAAATATCCTGGAGCAAAGCTATAGGCCATGGACATAAAGTCAGTATTTTTGCTGGTGCCGACAATCTGTTGAACCAAAGATATAGCCTTGGCAATGACATCAATGCTTTCGGTGGTCGGTATTTCAATCCAGCCCCATTGCGAAATTATTATGGTGGCATGAATCTTAATTTTTAATATACTCCGTATGGATTTCCATCAACATACATTGACAACAATAGATTTCGGCACAGTAAGCCGTTACTCTTATTTTCCCTGGATGGATACCACCTTGGCAAATATCCAAATCAATGTCCTGGAGATGGAATTCAATCAAGCTACCTTTCACGTGGTCGAGAGCTATACGAATTTTCAGGTGATGGTTATTTACAAATCGCCTGTAACTTCACTTTTCTGCAACTGTGTGCAGAAAGGCTTTTGTACTCACCAGAAGGCGGCCTTAACTAAACTATTCGGCCAAGAAAACTGGTTATCTTTTTTCGACTTCAACCGTTATCGAAATCTACTAAAAAAGGTTGCTGTTCAGTATGGTTTAGAAAATGAGCAAGCGCTGGAAACCTATTTTTCGGCACAAGTTAAAGATGGAGATCTACAATTCGTCTTAAAAGACAAACACTTGACCTCCATAGATGATTTTGATCTACTGGAACCAAATGCAAGTCCCTCTAAACCTTCAAGTGAACAGCAGCATAGTTTTATTGTACTAACGCGCAATCGCTATTATAAGCAGTTACAGGTATTGTTATGCCAAGCACCTCAGTCAAAATCGGGTATGCCTAAAAACCCTATTTCCGTCATCGAAAGTCAAACCCGTATCTGGCAAACTGATTCCATCGAAGAAACCCAGTTTTTTGCAGCGATCTACCAGCTTGCCCAACCTTTGCAACAAGCGGATGTCGCTGTTGAACGCAGTTTGCGTGCTATTGCCAAAAATCCGCTAGCCCTGGATTTCTACCTCCACGATTATGAAAAAGCAGAAAATATAACGGCTACTTCGTTATTTCCGATTCAGATCAGTTTGAACAAGGGAGAGATTAAATTGTTAGTCGAGCAAAATGACGCATTCTATATTATAAAAGGGGAATTATCCATTCACGGTATCGCTTACGAGCTACAGGATCTGAGCATTCTGTTTGACCACTTTATCCTGATAAAAAAGCACCTCTACCTTGTTGAAAATAAACTTCACCTCAAGCTGATTCGCTTATTTGGAAACAAAGGCAATCAACTGCGCATACACCGCAACAAGTTTAAAGAGTTTAACGAGCTATTCCTAGAACCCCTCGCCAATTCAGTCGTGTTAAATTTCAAGGATATCCCCAAAGCTAGCAAACCACAGTTGAAGGAAAATCTCTACTATCAGGATATGCAAGCACTCCTTTTCCTTGAAGAATCGGAAGACTTTGTAAACATTATACCTGTCATGCGTTATGGCGATGTTGAAGTGCCAATTTTGAGTAAAAGGAGCATTTTTGGAACTGATGCAAAAGGATCCCAATTTTTGGTCGAACGAAAAAAAGAAATAGAAACCAGAGTGATCTCACTGCTGCTCAAGCAGCATACTTATTTTCAGGAGCAATTGGATGATGATAGTTTTCAGCATCTCTATTTGCACCGCAAATATTTTCTGGATAAAGACTGGTTTTTGAATGCCTTCGATGAGTGGCATAATCAGGGTATCCAGATTATTGGGTTCAATACTTTGAGAGGAAATAAGCTAAGCCGTTTTAAAGGCAAAATACAAATTGAGGTATTAAGTGGACAAAATTGGTTTAATGCCAATATGCAAGTCAAATTTGGTCCTAAAAGTGTTTCGCTGAAGAAACTTGAAAAAGCTGTTCGCAATCGTTCTCAATTTATCAATCTGGATGATGGTACACTTGGTATTTTACCCGAGGAATGGCTGGAAAAATTTGAGGCCTATTTTAATGCAGCTGAAATCATCGAGGATGAACTTATCCAGATTCCCAAATATAAGTTTAGCGAAATCGACCTGCTCTTTGACAAAAAAGAGCTCGATCAGGAAGTATCAGCCGAGGTTAGCTATTTAAAAAATCAGCTTTCCTCTTTAGCAACATGCCCACCAGTAGAATTACCCGATATTTTTGTTGGAGATTTACGTACCTATCAGTTGCAAGGGCTGCAATGGCTCAACTTTTTGGACCAGTTAAATTTCGGAGCCTGCCTGGCTGATGATATGGGGTTGGGGAAAACTGTCCAAATCCTTGCCTTTCTGGCGACTCAAAAAGCAAAGGGTATATCCGCTCCGACACTGTTGGTTCTTCCGACCACACTGATTTTTAATTGGAAGCATGAAATTCAGCAATTCTTGCCATCTTTTAACATATTGATCCTCGAAGGACCAAACCGAAGCGTTATAACTGACCAGTTTGAAGAACTGGATATTGCCCTTATTTCTTACCATAATCTGTTGACGGACATCAATAGATTAAAAAAGTTGACATTCAACTATGTCGTACTCGATGAATCTCAACACATAAAAAATCCGGATTCACAACGGTACAAAGCCGTAAATCTATTACGATCGAGAAACCGCATTATCCTAACAGGGACACCCATTGAGAATAACACAATGGATTTATTTGCACAGCTCTCGTTTACCGTTCCGGGCTTATTGGGCAATAAAAAGTATTTTAAAGACGTCTATACGACACCAATTGATGCTTTTCACGATCGCAAAAGAAAAAGGATACTGAAGGAAAAAATCAAGCCATTTATCCTGAGGAGAACAAAACAGGATGTATTGGATGATCTTCCCGTAAAAAATGAATTGGTACTCTATTGTGAAATGAAAACTGCGCAGCGTCGGATCTACGATCTCTATGAAAAGGAATTCCGTGAGTTTATTTCTGCTAAAGATGGGGATGAAATCAAGAAAAGCCCCATGCATGTTCTTAAAGGTTTGACCAAATTGCGTCAGATCTGCAATTCCAGTAAATTGCTTCAAAGTGAAGACCTGACATCTGCGGAAGATTCGGCAAAGATCGAAATGCTAGTGGAACAAATCCAATACAAAAAAGATCAACATAAAATCATCGTCTTCTCGCAATTTGTCAGCATGTTGCGACTGATTAAAGAAGCATTGGATAAGAATGGAATCCCCTCGCTTACATTGACCGGTCAGTCCAGAAACCGGGGACAGCTGGTCAGCGATTTCCAAACGGATCAAAATATCCGTGTTTTTCTCATTAGCCTTAAAGCTGGCGGGACGGGTCTTAATCTCACAGCAGCAGATGTAGTCTATCTGGTCGATCCATGGTGGAATCCAGCCGTTGAACAACAGGCGATCGACCGTATCTATCGTATTGGCCAACGAAAGAATGTTACTGCCGTTCGTCTGATCAGTCCAAATACGGTTGAGGATAAAATTCAGACGCTACAACAGCATAAAAAAGAAATCAGCAGCACCATTCTTGAAGATGGTGGAAGTTTAAACGCTTTCTACCTCGATAAGGAATATCTATTGAAAATATTACGGTAGAAATTATTGATTATACATAAAAAGGGGCATGCATGGATGCCCCTTTTTATGTATAATGCACTATTAAATGCTATTTTTTATCAGAAATATAGGTTTTATTACCATTTCCATTGATGTAATATTTACCTCCTTTTGGACCTAGATAAACTGTATGACCGTTATATTTTTCGCTGGTTGCCTTATCGGCTGTTGCTACTGCGTCTTTTTTAACTGCAGACACCTGTTTTTGAGCTTTAGTAACGTCCTTCTTTACAGCTTTCTCTTTGGTTTCTACTTGAGCAGTTTTTGTCTCAGCAGCTTTCGTAGCTTCCTTCTTTACGGCTTTCTCTTTCGTTTCCACCTGAGCAGCTTTGGTTTCAGTAGCTTTTTTTGCTTGAGTAGATTTCTCTTTGGCTACTGCATCTTTCTTTTCCAACGCTTTCGCGGGGGCAGCTTTCGCTTTCGTTTCGGTCCCGGAGGCCTTAGTCTTTACCTCTTTTACTTTTTGTTCTGTTTTTTTTGCTTCTTTCTCCATTTTCTTAGGAGCAGTTTGCGCATAGGATTGTCCCAATCCAAATGTTGCGATCAGAGCTAATGCAGCTGTGATTTTTTTGAAACGATTTATTGATTTCATAACCCAATTGTTATTTAAATAATTATAGGTAAAAGTACAATACAAATGCCAAAATTTCTTTACAATATTTTTTTTAACAAAGCTTTAACTTAACTACATAATTACTTGATGATCTGCTTTCTATATTTCGAATCAATTATATATTTTACCCCTTTTGCATCCACAAAAACTTGCTTTCCATCATAGCGCTCGTCAAGCTGTTTATCCAAGGCTACACGATATAATGTGCTTGAACGGGAAGATGAGTATTTTATCCCACCTTTAGGCTTGCTATCTTCTACAACGGGAATCGAAACCTCTGTGGGCTGACTATCTACCTTATCTATAGTTTGTTTCTTTGCTCCTGAATTTTTGGCTTTATCATTGACGTCTAATTCCAATGCAACCACATTAGCCTGAATATTTAAAGGGAAAAAAGGATCTATCCAACGATTCGCAAAATGAAAATTTCCCTCCCAGCCACTGAAGGAAGTAAGCTGTTGACCGTTTACCCTGCCTGCCAACACGAAAATTGGCACTAGAAATAAACATCGTCTAAAGAATATTAATTCAACTCCAAACATATCTTTTTAACTTATCCCTCAATCACTTCCAAATAAAATGCCATGTACCTATTCCAATGAGATCTTTAACATTTTTTTAACTATCACAGACATCGGTGATCCCGAATGCCATACACTTTCCAATCGGTATCCGCGGGCACGGATAATGACCGGTGCTTTCTGCCCTCTAAAAGCACCGTAACTTAAGCTGACTAAATCATCGCTGGAAACCTCCCGTCTCTCCCTTGCCAGATCATATTCTAGCGCTAATGACACGCATTCGGGCCGAGCAAACTCTTCTTCAGCGAAAAAAATGCAACAAAGCCTCCGACAGATTCCGCTAGCGTGGCTTAGCTGATAAAGATTTCAGTAATATATCTAAACACGATACGTTGAGAAATTGCATACTTTTCAAACAATAGGCGAAGGTCATCGTATAAACTTTTATTTTCATCTCCTTCTTTAGGAAAATAAGAGGATGATCTTACCCTTCCCAGAAACGATTTTAGGTCGAATACCTGCTGGTTAGGTAAGGACACTTTCGTCATTGGCCTATCCGCAAAAAAACTCCGAAGGTCGTCATCAGTTATATTTTTATGACTGACAGATTGATAATTAGGGATATGATTACGCAAAAACTGTTCATATTCCTGCTGGAAAGCATCCGCTGGATCACGTTGATTCCACACCAAGACGATATGACCAGTTTTTGTAAGAATACGATTGAATTCGTTGTAACTGGCTTTCCGATCGAACCAATGAAAAGACTGTCCGGCGAAAATTAAATCCACACAACCCGATTCTATGGATGTATCTTCAGCGGTTGCATTTAATGCAATTAAATTCCGATAGGTTTTAAAATGGTGTATTAAAGATTCCCGCATCTCCCGGTTGGGCTCAACAGCAAAGACATCATTTCCATTTTCTAAAAACAGCTGTGTTGATAAACCTGTGCCACTACCAATATCCGCAACCAGCCATTTCTTATCCAAACCTATCTTTTCTTTAAGAATCTGAATAATTTCCTTTGGATAATTGGGCCTAAATTTTTCATAATCCACAACCCGGTCTGTAAATCGCTCAATACTATTTTTGTTCATGTTAGATTGTCCTATAGCTATTCGATTATATCTTCATCTCTGAAGCTATAATATCCATTGTCTGTAAAGATCAGGTGATCATTTACCCTAATATCCATAATTTTTGATGCTTCGACAATTTTTTGCGTCAGAATTCTGTCAGCATTACTGGGTTGCAAAGTCCCAGAAGGATGGTTGTGAATCAATACGATAGAATGTGCTTTTATTGCGAGGGCATTTCTTAGGATGATTCGAACATCTACCGGTGTAAAATCATTTCCACCACGACCAATGAGCTGTTGATCCAATAATTTGCATCCAGTATTCAGATATAGTGTCCAAAACTCCTCATGTGGTAAATCCTGTAGAATGGGTTTCATAAAATCATACACGCGCTTGCTGCTATTTAAGATCTTCTTTTCTTCTACTGGGGACTCCTTCTTACGTCTCCCCAGCTCCAACGCTGCAATAATCGAGATGGCTTTAGCCTCACCAATACCTTTATATCGACTCAATTCACTGACTTCCATCTTCGAGACTGTGTCTAAGCTATTGTTCGCATCGGCCAATATACGTCGGCATAGCTCCACTGCACTTTCGTCCATTGAGCCAGACCCGATCAATATTGCCAATAACTCTGCATCGGAAAGGGCCCTCCGTCCTAAATTTAATAATTTTTCGCGGGGTCGATCCGCCTCAGACCATTCCCTGATAACTAATTTGTGCAGATTTGACATTGTTAAAACTTTAATTGGCTAGCTCACATAAATATATAAAATATTTCGCATTATTTTCAGGTCATTGATCCGTATATAGATCAATTAAAAAAAAATGGAGATTACGAATTACTTCACATTTCACTCTGAAACATTATCTTTGTATTTCATAAAAATTTTTGAACATGAGTAAAGCGATTATTAAAACAGAAAAAGGCGACATGACTGTGGATTTCTACACAGCTGATGCTCCAAATACAGTAGCAAATTTTATTAAACTTGCTAAATCAGGTTATTATGATGGTTTGGCTTTTCACCGTGTTATCCCTGATTTTGTTATTCAAGGTGGTTGCCCAAATTCACGTGAAGGTGCTGCAGGCATTCCTGGAACAGGTGGTCCTGGTTATAAAATCGATTGTGAATTAACTGGAGAGAATCAATATCATGACAGAGGTGTATTGTCAATGGCGCATGCTGGTCGCAATACAGGTGGTTCTCAATTTTTCATTTGCCACAGCCGCAATAATACAGCCCACTTAGACCGTAATCATACTTGTTTCGGAAAAGTAATTGAGAATGTTGATTTGGTAGATGATATTAGACAAGGAGACCGTATTTTATCAATTGAAGTAATCGAAGATTAATTCTTGGAGATTTAAAAAAAATTAAAATGAATTTAAGAGCATTAGTATCTGTAACTGGTAAACCAGGATTGTTCAAGTTGGTTGGACAAAATAAAGGTGGTTTTATTTTAGAAACCCTTGATCAAGCGAAAATTAAGTCGATAGTAAGTTTATCTTCGACAAAAATGGCTACATTGGAAGATATCACCATTTATGGTGAAGAAGAAGAAATCCGTCTTTTAGATATTTTCGAAACCATTAAAGAAAAAGGTCTAACATTACCGGACACAAAATCGGATGGTGCTACATTGCGGGATTTCTTCCGTGAAGTTGCTCCTGGCCATGATGAATCTCGTGTATATACATCAGACATCAAGAAAGTTATTACTTGGTACAATATTATCAAGGAATTCCCTTTATTTGAAGAAGAAGCACCAGCTCCTTTGGTATAACAGGATAGCGAATAAATAGGAAAGGAGTTGATCATATCAACTCCTTTCCTATTTATTCATGCTTTGTTGTTATGCCTCGTTTCATAAAAAAGCCCCAGATTTTTCTCCGAGGCTCTAATTATCAAAAATTATCTTTTACGGGCTACTTATTCCCAAATTAAGACTAGTGACCTTTCGGCTCCACATCTACACGTTTGATATCTGCCCCTAGTTTACGTAGACGCTCCTCGATATCTTGATATCCACGTTCGATCTGTTCGATATTATGGATCACAGATTTTCCTTTCGCCGATAATGCTGCGATCAATAAGGATACTCCCGCACGAATATCTGGAGATGTCATTTCGATACCTTTCAAAGAATGCGATTTATTCATACCAATTACTGTAGCACGATGTGGATCACACAAAATGATCTGTGCCCCCATATCGATCAATTTATCGACAAAGAACAATCTGCTTTCAAACATCTTTTGGTGAATCAATACATTGCCTTTCGCTTGTGTTGCTACCACGAGAATGATACTCAATAGATCCGGTGTAAACCCTGGCCATGGTGCATCCGAGATTGTCAAGATAGAGCCATCTATAAAAGTATCAATTTCGTAAGAATCCTGCGCTGGAATAAAAATATCATCCCCACGCAATTCAAACTGAATACCCAAACGGGAGAATACCGATGGAATTACACCCAATTCTTGGAAACAAACATCTTTAATGGTAATTTCTGAGCCGGTCATTGCTGCTAAGCCTATAAAAGAGCCGATTTCGATCATATCAGGCAACATGCGATGTGACGTTCCACCAAGACGTTGTACCCCCTCAATGGTCAACAAATTGGATCCAATACCTGATATCTTAGCGCCCATGCGATTCAACATTTTACAAAGCTGTTGCAAATAAGGTTCACATGCAGCGTTGTAGATCGTTGTTACTCCTTTGGCCAATACAGCAGCCATAACGATATTTGCCGTACCAGTCACAGAAGCTTCGTCCAATAAGATATAATTACCTTTTAACTCTGTTGCATCCACATTAAAGAAATGTGTGGCAGCATCGTAAACGAATTTAGCGCCTAGTTTTTCGAAACCTAGAAAGTGAGTATCCAAACGTCTACGGCCAATTTTATCACCTCCTGGTTTAGGGATGGCAGCCTTTCCGAATCGAGCCAGTAACGGCCCTACAATCATAATGGATCCACGTAAGCCGCCACCTTTTTCTTTAAATTCAGGTGATTGGAAATAATCTATATTAATATCTTTCGCTTCAAAAACGTACGTATCTTTATCTATTCGATCAATTTTAACACCCAATGCGGCCAACAAATCAATTAACTTATTGACATCCTTAATATCGGGAATATTACTGATGGTCATGGGTTCCTCAGTCAGTAAAACCGCTGACAGAATTTGTAAAGCTTCATTTTTTGCTCCCTGAGGAATAATCTCTCCCTTTAACGGTTTTCCACCGATTATTTCAAATGCATTCATTTATATAACTGATATCTTCTTATTACAACAAAACCCGACTCATAATTTAGCTTATGTCACTAAATGACATTCCGGGATTCTTAAAATCGATAAATTGTATTGAAAAAATTTTGTGGAACTGTCTAATCAACAATCCTGAGTCGTCTAGGATCCTATTGATCGATCAACTAAACCAGGACTGACAGACAAATCCATACTATAAATAAAGAAGGCAATTGTAAAGAAATCTATGAATCACTTCGCAATTGCCTGCTTCTTAAATCAAAAACTTAAAGAACTAGCCTCTTTTATTATTGTAATTATTTTGAGGTTTTCTATTTCTATTGTTGTTGTTATTATTGTTACTGCTATTGCTACCAAAGTTGTTACGCTTCATATTGTTATTGTTATTTGACATACGAGGCTTACCACTACCACCGCCGCCTTTCGACTGATAACCTGAAGAGCTATTATTGTTGCTATTGCTATTATTGTTTCCACCAGAGTTGCTCGTTGTAGGACCTTTGATACGATTTCCTGGAGGCGGGGTTTTAAAATCAAGTTTAGTCAATACCGTACCTTCAGGTAAAGTTAATTGATATCCTGACAATTCTTTCAGATCCTGAATAATCAATTCATCAGATACTGAATCCTTGTTCCAAGTGACGTATGCCATTTTCATAAAATTAGCGATGCCGATAACCATCTGCTCGCGCTTAGGTTCATCAGTTACCTTCAACGCCTTATCGATCATTTTCTCCACTGTAAATCCATAGTGTTTGAATTTAATCGAATGTTGTGGATAGCCTAAGTGTTCAACTTCGTGTTTAACACTTTTTGCTGTGGCAATAGGATATGGCGAGTCGATATCAAGCTTAAAATCAGAGATAATCTGTAAGTGATCCCAAAGTTTATGCTTAAAATCTGAAACGTCTCTTAAATGTGGATTCAACACTCCCATCATGTCGATCACGATCTGGGCATGTTTATTTCTTTCTTCCTTTGTGGGTAAACTACAGATGTAATCTACCATATTTTGCACATTGCGGCCATATTCTGCAAGGATCAATTTTGGCCTAGTGCTGTTGTAGTCAAAGTTCATATAGCTAATATAAGTACCTAATTAAACGGTTAAGATCTCGTTTTGGTATTTTATTATTGAATTATTCTAAGTTTTGCAAATTTAAGCAACAATTGTTTCTGTCCCAACTCTTTAAAGAAAATAGTTGCTTTTATATCTCCTTTGTTTCCTTCGAGATTGACAACTTTACCAAATCCAAAGCGTTCATGTTCAACTTCCATGCCGACCTGAAGATTTGATGTGTCAGAAGGAGCAAAACCCGCAGTAGGTTTGTGGGCTTTTGGCAGTATAGACGTTGTTTTAACCATTGCTTTAGGCTTAGGTTTAGAAAACGTATCATCACTGTCCTTTTGTTGCCATGCAATTCGTTCGCCTTGAAAACTGCCGGCTGAGGCGGAAGTTTGTCGTGGTTTAAAATCCAGTGCAAGACAAGCAGGATTCAATTCATCCAAAAAACGACTGGGTTCGCAATTATTCAACGTTCCCCAACGATATCGCGAAGTAGCATACGAAAGTAGTAATTTTTTTTCAGCTCTCGTAACAGCAACGTAAAAAAGTCTTCGTTCTTCCTCTAATTCTGTCCTGGAATTCAATGACAACTGAGACGGAAACAAGTTTTCTTCTAGACCTACGATAAAAACAACGGGAAATTCTAGTCCTTTAGAAGAGTGTATTGTCATCAAAGAAACTGTATCCGCATTTGGGTCTTTATCGTTGTCGTCATTGGTCAATAACGCGATATCCTGCATATAGATGTCGAGACCACGGTCTTCAATATCTTCCCTTTCAGAAAACTCTTTGATACCATTGAGTAGCTCCTGAATATTTTCATAACGTGCCAACCCTTCTACCGACTTATCCTCGTAAAGTTCTTTCAAGATACCACAATGCTGTGCAATATGCATGGCGGTATCAAATGCGTTGCTATTTTTAGCCAAAGCCTGAAAACTCTGTACCATCTGCGCAAAACCACCTACTGAGGTCGCACTACGACCATCCAGGAAATGAGCCGCATTGGCAACAACATCCCAAATACGATATTGATTTTGATCTGCAGCAATCATAATCTTTTCTATGGTTGTATCTCCGATTCCCCGCCGTGGGTAATTGATGACACGTTTCAATGCTTCCTCATCATTAGGATTGAAGGTAAGACGGAAATAAGCGATCAGATCTTTAATTTCCTTACGTTGGTAAAAGGATGTGCCACCATAGATCTTATAAGGTATATTGATCTTACGCAGTGCTTCCTCCATCGCACGTGATTGGGCATTGGTACGATAAAGAATCGCAAAATCTTTGTAATAGAGCCCCTTTAACGATTTTTCCTCAATAATCTGGTCCGCAACGATCTTCCCTTCTTCATTATCGGAAAAAGCACGTGAAACTTTTATTTTTTCTCCTTCTTCATTATCCGAAAAAACATTCTTTTCCAGCTGGTTCTGATTATTGGCGATCACCGAGTTTGCCGCATTGACAATCATTTTGGTGGATCTATAATTCTGCTCCAATTTGAAAATCTTCACGTCCGGATAATCTTTCTGAAAATTCAGAATATTCTGGATATTCGCTCCCCGAAAGGCATATATTGACTGCGCATCATCACCAACAACACAGATATTTTCATTGACTGCGGCCAGTCGTTTTACAATTAGATATTGAGAAAAGTTAGTATCCTGATACTCATCGACCATCAGGTAACGGAATTGATGCTGGTATTTGTGCAATACCTCTGGATGCTTATTCAATAAAACATTTGTCTTGAACAGGAGATCATCGAAATCCATGGCACCTGCGCGATAACAGCGTTGTGCATAGGTCATGTAAATCTGTCCCAATTGCCCACGTCCATTCGAAATATCTTCGGCTAATATAGCTTCATTTTTATTGTATTCCTGCGGCGATATCAAGTTATTCTTGGCTTGTGATATCCGGCCATAAACATGATTGACGTTGTACAATTTGTCATCCAGATTCATCTCCTTTAGGATGGCACGCAGCAGACTTTTGGTATCGTCCGTATCGTAGATGGTAAAATTTCTAGGGTATCCTATTAGTTCAGCTTCTACGCGAAGTATCTTTGCGAACACCGAGTGGAATGTTCCCATCCAAATATTTTTCGCTTCACTCCCTACCACTGAAACAATACGCGCGCGCATCTCCTTTGCCGCTTTATTCGTAAATGTCAACACCAAGATATTGAATGGATCAACGCCTTTTTGAATCAAATGCGCGACACGATAAGTAATCACCCGTGTTTTTCCTGAACCAGCTCCTGCAACAATCATGACAGGGCCTTCTGTTTGCTCTACGGCTCCTCGTTGTGAAGGGTTTAAACCCGCTAAATAATCCAAATTAACTCCTTAAATTTTAAAACCTGAGAATAGGGTATAAAAGTACAAATTTCCAATTGATCACTAAGGCAATCACACCAATATTTTTGCACAAAAAAATCCGACAATTTAAAATCGTCGGATTTTTATAGTATCACTTGTGTTTAACCTCTGCTATTATAGTTTGGTGACTCTTTGGTAATAGAGATGTTATGTGGATGAGACTCTCTCAATCCAGCACCTGTAATACGAACGAATTGTGCATCTTGCAGTTTTTCGATCGTTGCAGCACCACAATAACCCATTGAAGCACGTAATCCGCCGATATACTGATATACAACTTCAGCCAATGTACCTTTGTAAGGGACACGACCGACAATACCTTCAGGAACTAGCTTTTTGATATCATCTTCCACATCTTGGAAATAACGATCTTTAGAACCTTTTTCCATTGCTTCGATAGATCCCATACCACGGTATGATTTAAATTTACGTCCTTCGTACATGATAGTCTCTCCGGGAGCTTCTTCCACTCCGGCAAATAAAGATCCAGCCATAATTGTGCTTGCTCCAGCAGCGATAGCTTTTGCGATATCACCTGTTTGTTTGATACCACCATCAGCAATCAGAGGTACGCCTGTTCCTTTAAGTGCTTTAGCGACTTCATACACCGCATACAATTGAGGAACACCAACACCTGCAATAATACGGGTTGTACAGATCGAGCCAGGTCCGATACCTACTTTTACGGCATCTGCCCCAGCTTCAGCCAATGCTGTTGCGGCGGCTCCTGTTGCAATATTCCCTACGATCACCTGTAGTTCTGGAAACTTGGATTTCACCAATTTCAACTTGTCAATAACACCTTTAGAATGCCCATGTGCAGTATCTATGGTTACTACATCCACACCAGCTTTTACCAAAGCCTCAACCCTATCTAATGTATCTGGAGTAACACCCACTGCAGCACCTACTAATAAACGGCCGTGGCTATCTTTAGCTGCATTCGGATAATGCTTATATTTTTGGATATCCTTAAAGGTAATCAAACCCTTCAAGATACCTTCGTTGTTGACAACTGGAAGTTTCTCAATTTTTTCGTTCTGAAGAATTTCCTCTGCTTTCACCAAATCCGTTCCTTCGGGAGCAACAACAAGATTATCTTTCGTCATCAGCTCATTGATCGGACGAGTCATATCTTTTTGGAAACGAAGGTCACGATTGGTTACGATCCCCACTAATTGGCCTTTTTCATTAACCACTGGAATTCCCCCAATCTTATGTTCCTTCATAATATTAAAGGCATCACCAACAGTAGCATTAGCTAATAGTGTTACTGGATCTTGGATCATACCACTTTCAGAACGCTTTACTTTGCGTACTTCAGCAGCTTGCTCCGCAATAGTCATGTTCTTATGTAACATACCAATACCGCCCGCTTGTGCTATAGCAATTGCTAAATCAGCACCAGTTACCGTATCCATTGCCGCAGAAACCAATGGAATATTTAATTTGATTTTTTTTGTCAGCGAGGTACTCGTATCGACGTCACGTGGTAAAATTTCAGAATAAGCTGGAATTAATAAGACGTCATCGTAAGTGAGACCTTCTGCTACGAATTTTTGTGGATCTAATTGCATGGCAAATATGTATTGGGTTTTCTATTTGCCAGGCAAATCTAAGAAAAATAAGCAATATAAAAAAATAAAATAAACAAATTACAATCGCTAGACAAATTAGAATGGATATGAATTAATACAAAAGATCATCCCAGCGGATTGCATCTTTTTTTTGGCAAGCTATTTGCTTTTGGTTACACGAAAAGTAATTTTAATTAATGAAAATATAAAGTAAAGATAATTATGAAAAAGACCTTACTCTCATTAGCTGCTGTTGCAGCATTAGCATTTGGTGCACAAGAAGCGAAAGCTCAATCTCCACAACGTGCCGCTATTGGTGTTGTTTTCGACGGAACTGGTGGTGATCTTTGGGGTGTGCAATACAAGCAATCTTTTGGCGGAACAAATAATGGTCAAGCGCAAGTGATGTTTGATGACAACGTTGTTGCTGTAGGTGCGGATTATCAATATGCTAGACCATTCCGTGGTGTAAACGGACTAGGATGGTATGCAGGTGTTGGTGCTCAATTAACCTTTGTTGATGCTGGAAACGACAACATGACTCTTGTTGGTTTGAGACCACAATTAGGTTTGGAATTTAAAATCCCTGCTGCCCCTATCGGATTTCACGCAGACTGGAAACCAGACTGGAGATTAAACCACAATAGTGATTTTGATGCTTCAACTTTCTCTTTTGGTATTAAATATACATTGAGATAGTATTAAAAAACTACAAAAAAGGCCCTGTTCAAGTTTGAACAGGGCTTTTTTTATAAAATAAATCCATTAAATATTTCTTTTTTTCAGCATTTCTTCTAATTTTATGCCTTTGACCTAAATGGCATAAATAAAGCTTTTCATTCTACAAAAATTTTATACCTTTGCCATTCTTGGTAAAGTGTGATTAAACAAGAACTAATTATCAATTACATAAACAGTATTTAACATTAAAATTAATACAATTAATAACAGACGATGCAAGGTAAAGGGCTGATTAAACTTTTAGTGATAGTGGTGTCATTAGCGTGTCTATACTCCCTATCATTTACTTGGGTGACCCGCAAGGTGGAGCAAGATGCTGAGAATTTTGCCAAAGGAGATTTGGCAAAAGAAAAGAGCTATCTAGACTCTATGGCAGGTGAAGTAGTGTACAATTTAGGTTTTGCGAAATACACCTATAGGGAAGCAAAAGCGAATGAACTGGCTTTAGGATTGGATTTGAAAGGTGGTATGAACGTTACCATGGAGATCTCATTGGATGAGTTGATCCGTAATCTGGCCAACAATCCAAAAGATGAGAAATTCAACAAAGCGTTGGAACAAGCGGTAGCAAAAAGCAAAACCAGTCAAAAAACGGTCGTAGCTTTATTCATGGAAGAATACAAATCCATTGGAGCTTCTACCCCACTTTCGACATTCTTTTCTACAAAAGACAACGCTGCTTTAATTAAACCGGGTGATTCTGATTCAAAAGTTGAATCATTCCTTCAAAAAGAAGCTGACAATGCCATTCAAAATTCTTACAAAGTACTACGTACACGTATTGACAAATTCGGTGTTGCTTCACCAAACATCCAGATTCAACAAGGTACAAATCGTATCTTAGTTGAGTTACCTGGTGTAAAAGACGAAAGCCGTGTCCGTAACCTACTTCAAGGTTCGGCGAAATTGGAGTTCTATGAGACTTACACCAATCAAGAAGTTTATCCTGTATTAGAAAATATTGACAGAACATTAGCAACTACTTTAAAAGCTGCACCAGCTGCGACAAATAATGCCGTTACTGACACAACGAAAAAGTCAGACGATTTATTGTCCAACCTAACCGGTGGTCAAAAAGACAGCAAAGCTAAAAAGGATAGTGCGGCACTTAATCTAGGTCAGAAAAATCCATTATTTGAAGTATTACGCCCAGCAGTTTACATGGGCGAAAACCAACAAATGTCACTTATGCCTGGCGCTATGGTCGGTTTTGCTTCATTGAAAGATACCGCTAAAGTAAACGCTTATTTGCAACGCACAGAAGTAAAATCAATCCTTCCGGGTAACTTAAAGCTTTTATGGGCCGTAAAACCAGAGCAAAAAACACCAGAGCAACTTTCCCTATATGCTATCAAAGCAGTAGGAGCAGATAATGGTGCTGTATTGACTGGTGACGTCATCACTGACGCAAATGCCAACTTTGATGAGAAAAACCAACCTGTTGTTGGTATGCAAATGAATAATGAAGGTGCACGTGAATGGAAGAAAATCACAGCAAAAGCGGCTCAAAATAGAGATGCTATCGCTATCGTCTTAGATAATGTAGTTTATTCCGCTCCTTCTGTTAATGGTGAAATTCCAAACGGAAGCTCATCGATCTCAGGTTCGTTTACTGTAGAGGATACAAAAGATTTAGCAAACGTATTGAAAGCTGGTCGTCTTCCGACTACAGCTAAAATCGTTGAAGAAGCAGTTGTCGGCCCTACGTTGGGACAAGCGGCGATTGATGCAGGTGTCAATTCAGCGGTAATCGGTATTATCGTTGTGATGATCTTCATGATTGCTTACTACAACACTGCAGGTATCGTGGCTAACATTGCTGTATTGTTGAACGTATTCATTATCATGGGGGTATTAGCCTCACTCAATGCCGTACTGACATTACCTGGTATTGCTGGTATCGTATTGACAATGGGTACTGCTGTCGACGCTAACGTACTGATCTATGAACGTATCCGTGAGGAATTGGGCTTAGGAAAATCAATTCGCCAAGCAGTTGCTGATGGTTATAAACACGCTTTACCATCTATCTTAGATTCACAGATTACGACATTCTTAATCGGTATCATCTTATTCTTATTTGGTAGTGGTCCAATTTTAGGTTTCGCAACAACATTGATGGTTGGTATTATCACATCATTGTTTACAGCAATACTTGTAACACGTGTTATTTTTGAATGGATGCTGGAAAAAGATATCAAAATTAAAGTATCTTTCCCTTGGTCTGCAAACACCTTGCACAATGCAAACTTCAAATTCGTTCAAAAACGTAAAGTATTCTATGCAATCTCTGTTGTAGCAGTATTAATTTCCGCAGCTTCAATTTTTACAAAAGGCTTCAGTTTAGGTGTAGATTTCCAAGGTGGACGTACCTATACGGTTCGTTACGATAAATCAGTTGATCCAGAAGCTGTTCGTACCAGTTTGGATGATATTTTCCAAAAAACAACTGAAGTAAAAGTATTTGGTGCATCCAATCAACTTCGTGTGACAACAACGTATCATATTGAAGAAACTTCTGATGCTGCCGATAAAGAAGTATTGGATAAATTAAACCAAGGACTAGCTAAGGTAGATGCTTCTAACAAACATGAGATCCTGTCTTCACAAAAAGTAGGACCAAGTATCGCATCAGACATCAAGTCAAGAGCGACTAGTTCAGCAATCTTCTCCATTATCATCGTAGCGGCTTATATCTTAATCCGTTTCCGCAAATGGGAATACTCTGTTGGTGCAGCTATTGCAACCATCCACGATGCAATTATTCTATTAGGTTTATTCTCCATATTAGATGGTATTGTACCATTCTCTTTGGATATCGACCAACACTTTGTGGCGGCCATCTTAACGGTAATCGCATACTCGGTAAATGACACCGTCGTTGTATTTGACCGTTTGAGAGAGTTCGTATCAAAACCTAATGCACATAACGAAGATCTTGGCGAGGTTGTAAATCACGCAATCAACTCTACATTAAGTAGAACAATCATTACTTCATTGACGATCATTTTCGTTCTTGCGGTCTTGTTCATCTTTGGTGGTGAGGTTATCCGTGGATTCTCTTTCGCGATCTTAATCGGTGTTATTGTAGGTACTTATTCTTCCATTATCCTGGCAGCGCCTTCTGTATACGACTTACGTAAAGGAAAGCACTTAGCTGAAGGTAATACAGCAAAAAAAGCTGAAGTAGTAAGACCATAATAAGCTTTAAAATATCATAAGAGGGCGTTCAAAAATTTGAACGCCCTTTTTTATTGCATTCAAATTACTTGTTGTACTAAATAATTTTAGATATATTTGTTACACTAAATATTTGTATGCTAAACGAAAAATTCGACCGTTATTCTTTCATCTTGGATCAAACGGCCAAGAAGGTAAAACAATTTGCACAATCTTCCTTTACAGAAAAGGGATTTGACATTACAGTGGATCAATGGGCTGTCTTAAAGGCACTATATGAAACTGACCAGCTATCGCAGAAAGAATTAGCCAAACGATGCGGCAAAGACCAACCTACGTTGACCCGTATCGTGGATATCTTACTAAAGAAAGATTTGGCTGAGCGTGTTATTGACGAGACAGACCGCCGGAGCCTCTATCTCCATTTGACGGAAGAAGGAAAACTTAAGGTGGCTTCCTTATCCCCTATCGTTGCAGAGATCCGCATGAAAGCCTGGGAGAAATTAACGGAAAAAGATTTCGAGGATTTTACAAGAATATTAAACACCATTTACAACAATTTAAATGTATAATAGCTATGATAAATACTGATATTTGTATCATCGGTGCTGGACCAGTAGGATTGTTTGCAGTTTTTGAAGCTGGACTTCTAAAAATGAGATGTCATTTGATTGATGTTTTACCTCAAGTTGGCGGACAGTTATCCGAAATATATCCACACAAACCCATTTATGATATACCGGGCTACCCGAGCATCACAGCTCAGGAGCTTATTGATAATCAACTCGAACAGATAAAGCCTTTTGCACCTACTTTTACACTGGGTGAACGTGTCGAACAGATCGAAAAACAGGATGATGGTTCTTTTATCATCGCCACAAGTGACGACACAAAAGTGCACGCACAAGTTATCGTCATTGCCGGTGGACTAGGCTGTTTCGAACCCCGAAAACCTGAGATTCAAAATCTACATCTCTTTGAAGGTAAAGGGGTGGATTATATGGTAAAAGATCCCGCAAAATATAAGGACAAAAGGATCGTTATTGCTGGTGGAGGTGATTCAGCGCTCGATTGGACTTACCATTTAGCTGATATTGCACAACAGGTTACGCTCATTCATCGCAGTGATTCTTTTCGAGGCGCCCCCGATTCAGCGGAAAAAGTCTTTAAATTGGCCCAACAGGGTAAAATCAATTTACTTTTGTCCCATAATCTAAGTAATATACACGGAAATGGTATGCTTACAGCAATTGAAACTGTAAATAAAGACAAGGAAACGATTGCGGTCGAAGCGGATTATTTCATTCCCCTATATGGATTGACACCCAAGCTGGGTCCAATTGCTGACTGGGGATTAAATATTGATAAAAATGCAATTGAAGTCAATACCTTCGATTATTCGACCAATGTTGAACGTATCTATGCCATTGGCGATATTAATACCTATCCAGGCAAACTAAAGTTGATCCTCTGCGGTTACCATGAAGCTGCTCTGATGTGTCAAAGTGCTTTCAAATTTGTTTACCCGGATCAAAAGTTAACATTTAAATATACAACCGTGAACGGTATCAATACTTTTTAACGATGGAAGACAATTTGATACAAGTAACTGTCGTCGATCGCGATGGTTCGGAAAACACAATCGAGATACCTACGGATATCAATCTTTCGTTGATGGAAATTTTAAAAGCCTCAGCATACGATATATTGGCTACCTGCGGAGGTATGGCCCTATGTGCGACATGCCATGTTGAAATCCTTGAAGGCCTGGATAATCTTCCAGACGCTAGCGACCAGGAATTGGATATGTTAGATACCTTACCGGATGCAGATGGACAAAGTCGACTCGCCTGCCAACTTCATCTTCATAATAATAACAATGGCATGAAAATCAAGCTGAAAGGTTCGTTGCAATAACAAAGTCATTGTGTATAAAATACACAATGACTTTGTTATCTATGCAAGTTTTTTTTAGCGTCTTTCTGAAACATAAAACACTTAAAACCAAAACACTACAAAATATTTTATTAAAAGAATTGACCTTGTAACGATAAATTTCACAACGTATTGCCATAATAAATAAATATTTTTTAGTTTTTTGGTTCAAAATTTAAGATATTTGCAGCTTAATTCGATTGTACGAATTTTTACAACAAACTATTAAAAATATGCCAAGCAATAGTTCAAATAGAAAATTCCCAAGAGTAATCATTATTGGTGCTGGATTTGGAGGAATTGAAGTTGCTAAAAAGCTTAAAAATAAGGAAGTTGAAATTCTGTTATTAGATAGAAACAACTTTCATACCTTTCAACCATTAATGTACCAAGTTGCTACTGGTACGCTTTCGGCGGACTCAATTTCCTTCCCTGTCCGTAAAATGTTCAAAAATCAGGAGAACTTCCATTTTAGACTTGCCGACGTAAAAAGCATCGATAACGAGGCTAAAATTGTTAAAACCGATATTGGAGATTTTGACTATGATTATTTGGTTGTTGCCACAGGTGCAACGACAAATTTTTTCGGCAATCAGCAGATTACAAAATATGCCTTGCCAATGAAAAACATCCAGGAGGCACTTAATATACGCAGTTACGTTCTTCAAAATCTTGAAGAAGCAGTAATGATCCCTAACCCTGAAGATCGTAAGCCCAATTTGAACTTTGTGATTGTTGGTGGTGGTCCTACTGGGGTAGAGCTTTCTGGAGCTATTGCAGAAATCAAGAATAATGTACTGGAAAAAGACTATCCTGAATTAAAGAAATCAGAGATGTCTGTTTACCTGGTGGAAGGCCTACCAAAAGTGTTGGCTAATCTATCGGAGAAAGCCTCAAAAAATTCCGAAAAATATTTAAAGGACTTAGGTGTTGAAGTACTATTGAATGTACAGGTAACCGGATACGATGGTAACTCCATTACCTTCGCAGATGGCAGAAGCATCGAAACAAAAACAGTAATCTGGGGTGCGGGCGTTGCTGGTCAATATCCGGATGGATTCAAAAAAGAAGTTATCCAACGTGGTAACCGTATACAGACAGACGATCAATGTCGTGTCATTGACATGCCGGGTGTCTATGCCATTGGTGACGTATCTGCATTTATTACAGATGATCTACCTCGTGGTTTACCGGGTGTAGCTCCAGTAGCACAACAACAGGGTGGATATGTAGCTAAACACATCCTTCAGACGATGTCTAATCAACCTACCGAAAAATTCAGCTATTTTGACAAGGGTTCAATGGCTACAGTAGGGCGCAACAAAGCTGTCGTTGATATGGGCAAAATTCACTTTAGTGGTTTCTTCGGATGGATGACATGGATGTTTGTCCACTTGATGTCCATTTATGGTTTTAGAAATAAGTTGATCACATTTGTAAACTGGACCGTGAAGTTCTTCACGAAAAACAGTGGTGTCCGCTTAATCTTCCATAAGTATGATGAACCTACGCCAGAAGAACAAGCGAAAACGATACAATAAAAGCCGATAAGTAAAGAATTGTAAAAGACAGGGTAACACTGTTTTTTACACAAAAAAAGAATGCTATTATTCAATGAAAATAATAGCATTCTTTTTTTTTTCCACCGCCACTAAAAACGATCGAAAGTTGACCAAAAAAAATATCTGATATTAAAATTTGGCAGCCACACCCCATATAGTTGTCAAAGCTACTATCCTGAGGATTTCAGTGCTCATACGGATTGCAAAGAATTCAAAAACACATTTTTAATTTCTGCTTATTATTGCTTCCAATAAAAAATAAGTTCCTGTTAAACGTAACAATTGTAGATTATATTCGTTAAATTTAAAGACAGTTTTTTCCAGATAGAATTTACTTGCAGAATATAGTTTTTTTTGATGTAGAACCTCAAAAAGATTAATTTTTTTTGTGTAGGTTTGCATATTATTTTAAAATAGCTTAAGGATTAGCAAATGGGCTTATTTAATTGGTTTACGCAAGAAGTTGCGATCGACTTGGGTACTGCGAACACCCTGATAATTCATAATGACAAAGTAGTAGTGGATGAGCCTTCTATTGTTGCATTTGACCGCACCACAAACAAAGTGATTGCCATCGGTCGACAGGCCATGCAAATGGAAGGTAAAACACACGACAATATAAAAACGGTACGACCTTTACGTGATGGAGTAATTGCTGATTTTACAGCCGCAGAACATCTGATTAGAGGGATGGTAAAATTGGTCAACAATGGTAAGAGTTGGTTTTTTCCATCCTTGCGAATGGTAGTCTGTATTCCATCAGGTATCACCGAGGTAGAGAAGAGAGCTGTACGCGATTCTGCAGAAATTGCAGGTGCCAAAGAAGTTTATCTGATCCACGAACCAATGGCAGCTGCCGTAGGTATCGGTATCGATGTGGAAGAACCAATGGGTAACATGATTATAGATATTGGTGGGGGTACGACAGAAATTGCGGTCATCGCATTATCTGGTATCGTATGTGATCAGTCTATCCGTGTAGCAGGTGACAACTTTGATTCTGATATTGTTCAATACATCCGTAGACAACATAATATCATGATCGGTGAGCGTACTGCGGAAAAGATTAAAATTGAAGTTGGTGCGGCACTTCCTGAATTACAGGAACCGCCTGCAGATTTTGCAGTTCAAGGTCGTGACCTCATGACTGGTGTCCCTAAACAGATTACCGTTTCTTACACAGAAATTGCCCATTGTTTAGATAAATCAATTTCAAAAATTGAAGAGGCCATCTTAAAAGCGCTTGAAATTACTCCACCCGAGTTGTCTGCCGATATCTATCAAACTGGTATCTATCTAACTGGTGGTGGTGCATTATTACGTGGTTTAGACCGTCGTATTCAAGCGAAAACAAAACTTCCTGTACACATTGCCGAAGATCCTCTTCGTGCTGTTGTAAGAGGTACTGGTATTGCGCTTAAAAATATTGGTCGATTCAAATTCTTGATGCAATAATTAGCGTTCGATAATTAACAAGATTTTATTAAAGAGCGATATAATATGCAAAATTATTATATCGCTTGCTTATTAAATACCCACGATAAAAAATGAGAAACCTTTGGTTATTCCTGAGACGATATAATGCATTCTTTTGGTTTATCCTATTTTTTGGATTCTCATTATTTTTGATTATCACCAACAATTCGTTTCAACGCAACTCTGTGTTAAATTCGTCCAATAGTGTAATTGGTAACCTTTATGCAAAGGTAAATTCGTGGAAAAGCTACTTACATCTAGGTGAGACAAATGATGCTTTAGCTAAAGAAAACGCGCAGTTACGGAAAGACCTTCAGGCCTATAAATCAACGGATAGTATTAAGATCGGACCAGTACCGGTCATGGATAGCAGTGAATTTGGGCGTTACCAATTTATTATTGCAAATGTAATCAACAACAGTATCCATCAAAAAGCGAATACAATCACGTTGGATAGAGGTAGTAAAGATGGTATTGAAAAAGGCATGGGTGTCATTGCTCCAAACGGAGTCGTTGGTATTGTATTAAATGTTTCGCCTAATTTTTCCACTGTGCAATCATTATTACACCCTGATACCCGTATATCGGTCACCTTGGGCCGTAGTGAGATCTTTGGTTCCTTAGTATGGGGTAACAACATCGATTATCGCGCAGCTACGGTTAAGGAGATTCCAAATCATATCAAAGTAAACAAAGGCGACAAAGTCTATACTTCAGGGTATTCGGGGCATTTTCCAAAAGGTATTTTTGTGGGAACAGTTATTCAAACGGGTATTTCGTCTGGAGACGCATTCCTGGATCTACGCATTCTTTTAAGCACCAATTTCTCTAATCTACAACATGTATATGTAGTAAAGGATTTATTAAATAATGAATTAAAAACATTGGAGGAATCGACTAAAGACAATGGCTAGGATTTTAATATTTAATTTTATTCGATTTATAGTCTTGATTGGAATGCAGGTATTTTTGTTCCAAAATATTGGCTATTATAACCTGGTTGCAGCGTTTCCTTATATTTTATTTATCTTTTTGCTGCCGACCGGAACACCCAATTTTCTGGTTTACCTGATTGCTTTTCTAACAGGCTTGACAGTTGATTCCTTTTACGATACATTGGGGGTCAACACCGCCGCATGCGTGGCTTTGGCTGCATTCCGAATTTTCTTTATGAAGATCACTCTTGAAGTAGAGGAACGGGACTCATTTCTTACACCAATGTTGGGGTTGATGAATGTAAGATGGTTTTTCTCTTATATCTTTTTTGGTACATTGATTCATCATACATTCCTGTATCTACTGGAATCTTTCTCTTTCCAACATATTCAATACACACTGCTCAGTATTGTTTTAAGTTGTATATTTACGGTAATTATTATGCTGTTATTTAGCATATTATTCTACAAAAAGAAAGATCGATTGTAGTAGATCGGTGAATAGAAATTTATTTCTATGAATAGTTTTTTTGCTCGCAAGTACGTCGTTTCCGGAATCTTTGTTGCCATCGCGCTGACTTTGGTTGCCCGCCTATTTTATTTACAGATCATCGACGATTCCTATATACATTCAGCCAACAGCAATGTCATGCGGAAGGTCATCGTTTACCCTGCAAGGGGTGTTATTTTAGACCGCAAAGGAAAAGTATTGGTACAAAATGAACCTGTATACGACCTGATGGTTACGCCTCGCGAGGTCAAGGAGATTGACACTGCTTTGTTTTGTAAATTAATTGATATTGACAAAGAAGGCTTTATTAAACGGATGGATAAGGCTCGTGCCCATTCCCCATACAGGGCATCAATTTTTGAAAAACAACTATCCGTCCGGACTTGGGCACAATATCAAGAATATCAATATCAGTTTCGTGGATTCTATGTACAGAAGAGAACCATTAGAAGCTATCCTGATAGTATTGCAGCTCAATTTTTGGGTTATGTTAGCGAGGTAAACGATAAAGATATTGAACGATCCAATGGGTTTTACCGAAGTGGTGACTATATTGGAAGAAGTGGTGTTGAACGTTCCTACGAAGATCTGATCCGCGGTAAAAGAGGAGTCAACAATTTGATGGTGGATGCGCTGAATCGTCCCAAGGGAATATTTATGGAGGGGAAATATGATACCTTGGCCGTTGCCGGTGAAGGATTAGTTTCTTCCTTAGATAAGGATCTCCAAATATTAGGTGAAAGTTTAATGAAAAATAAGCTCGGCTCTATTGTTGCCATTGAACCTGCAACGGGGGAAATTTTGGCCTATATAAGTAGCCCGAGTTATAACCCCAATCTGATGGTAGGTCGACAAGTTGGCAATAATTATATGAAATTATTGAATGACGAAACCAAGCCCCTTTTTAACCGTCCTATTCAAGCCTCGTATCCTCCAGGATCCGTTTTTAAGGTTGTTTCAGCCCTGACAGCACAGCAAGCTGGCGTTATTGACCGAAACACCGTATTTTTCTGTCCACATGGTTATAGCTATGGTGGCGGACGCGGTTGGATGGGATGTACCCACTACCACGGTTCGACCACTTTACAGCGTTCTGTAGCAGTATCCTGTAATACCTATTATGGTTTTACCTACGCCAAAATGATCGATGGACGGGGCCTCTCAGGTCCAAAAGCCTACGACCTATGGCGCAATGCAACCACACAGTTTGGAATCGGCCACAAATTGGGAATAGATCTACCAGGGGAAAAACCGGGATTATTGCCCACATCGGAGTTTTATACAAAACGATATGGCAATGACAAATGGCGTTCAAGTTTCAATATATCCTTATCCATTGGTCAGGGAGAGATGGGTATAACACCACTGCAAATGGCCAATATTATGGCTATTGTAGCCAACAAAGGTTTTTACTATAGACCACATCTCATCAAGGGTATAGGTGCGCAAAAAATCGCTAAAAAGGAATTTACAGAAAAGATCAGCGCTGGGGTAGATGAAAAATATTATCCTGTAGTCATCCAGGGGATGAGCGACGCTGTCAACACACCTGAAGGAACAGCTTGGTCGAATCGTATCCCAGGTATTGAAATGTGTGGAAAAACAGGGACGGCACAAAATCCACATGGAGAAAATCACGCGGTATTTTTTGCATTTGCACCACGGGAAAATCCGAAAATTGCCATTGCAGTATTTGTTGAAAATGCTGGTTATGGCGGAACTTGGGCTGGCCCAATAGCCAGTATGATGGTTGAAAAATACCTGAAGGATACCATTACGGCACCAAAATATATTCAGGATCGGATCTATAAAGCAAACTTTCTTCCTGCACCAAAGAAGGTAATAGATCCCAAAAGTAAAGATGTCAAGAAAGCGGATTCGATCAAATCAAAAACAGATACTGTTAAATCAAAACGACAATTAGCGGCATTGGTAAAACCAAAAGAAACAATTGTTCACCATAGTGAGGTAAAAAGAAGATATGAATAATCAAAAAAATAGTTTCTTTGGAAAAATAGATTGGTTAACAATCATACTCTGGCTTTCACTCTGTCTGATCGGTCTATTTAATATCCGTGCGGCTGTATTTAATCCGGAAATGCCTGGTTTTTTCACTTTAGGCACCAACTATGGAAAGCAGTCACTCTACCTGATCTCAGCGATTATCCTCGGCATATCCATCTTGATTATCGATGCCAAATTTTTCAGTTCGGCCTCACCCATATTTTATGGTATAACAGCCATACTCCTTGTCATTGTTTTGGTTGTCGGGCGAAATGTCGGCGGGAATCAGGCCTGGATTGATTTGGGATTTTTCAGGTTACAACCCTCCGAGTTTGCCAAGCTATCCACCTGTCTGTTGCTGGCCAACTTTCTAAGTGCGCAGAGTAATAAAGCCCCAACTATGCAAACACTGGCTATGGGTGCAGGTATTGTACTATTTCCTGTATTCCTGGTTATGCTGCAGCCCGACACCGGCTCTGCACTTGCTTTCTTTTCGCTAATTTTTGTCTTTTACCGCGAAGGCTATGTAAACAATGAATTACTGATTTTTGGAGGCCTATGTATCTTACTTTTTGTTTTAGCTCTGTTATTCAATCCATGGATTCTTATTTTAGTCTTGGCGGCTATTATCGGATTTTTTATGTGGAGCTTCCGAAAGAAGAGAAAATATATTATTAATCTAAGTATCCTTTTTGCAGCCTGCACCGCATTTATATTATGTGTGGATCTGGTTTACGACCACGTATTACAACCGCATCAACGTGACCGAATCGACATCATTTTGGGTAAAACAGAAGACCTCAAAGGAAAGGGTTATAATTTGAACCAGTCCAAAATTGCCATAGGGTCAGGCCAATTTTGGGGAAAAGGCTATTTGCAGGGAACGCAGACCAAATATAACTTTGTTCCCGAACAAAGCACTGACTTTATCTTCTGTACGGTTGGTGAAGAATGGGGCTTTGTAGGTTCGGTAACATTAATTGCTATCTATCTCACACTGCTCTTGCGTATCATCCATATTGCAGAACGACAGCGTTCGGCTTTTGCCCGAATCTATGCCTACGGCGTGGCCTCTATCCTATTTTTTCACTTGTTTATCAATATCGGAATGACCATAGGAATTATCCCTGTCATCGGGATTCCATTGCCTTTTGTCAGCTATGGAGGTTCTTCACTCTGGAGTTTCACGATACTACTCTTTATCATGCTAAAATTTGACTCCAACAGGAAAGGAGTTGTTTAATACACATGTGGCACTGGGAGATATTTTTCTAAATTCTTTCCAGTACCAGTTGAATAGCTTTTTCCACGACCGCTTCAGGATTCGGCGAAAATTCTCCTGCTACCCTACTCGCTAAAATGGCATTTATGGACAGGGCCTGATGGCCAAACATTTTCGCCAAAGCATAGATACCCGCAGTTTCCATTTCCAGATTGGTCAAACGAAAATTGTTATGCTTAAATGAATTTACCAAAGGAATCAAATCTGGAATCGTATTATCTGACCGCAGACAACGCCCTTGTGGTGCATAGAATCCCGGTGCCGTTAATGTCATTCCTTTTGGCAGATCAAAAGCAATTCGGTCCAATAAACGCTCTCCGGACCTTGCTACATAAGGTTTTAAACTCAATTGTGGAAAATACCGAATTAAAGCCTGCTGGATATTCAGTTCAATCTCATCGTAAGGCTTTTGGTAGAATTGCATCAACGCATCAAAGCCAACCCCATATTCCGAAGCCAGTATACTTCCCATTTCAACATCCGTCTGTACAGCACCAGAAGTACCGATACGAACGATATCCAAAGAGGTCAGCTCGCTTTTCACAACCTTATGCTGAAAATCGATATTCACCAACGCATCCAATTCATTCAATACTATATCAATATTGTCTGTACCTATCCCTGTAGAGATCACGCTCAGCCGTTTAGTCCCAATATATCCTGTATGGGTGATAAACTCACGCTTTCCCTTTTTGAGTTCGATACGATCAAAATATTTTGACACCTTGTTCACACGGTCTGGATCTCCTACCGTAATGATCGTATGGGCTAAATCTTCTGGCATTAAATTCAAATGGTAAATACTTCCATCTGAATTTAAAATGAGTTCTGAATTGTTTATCATATCGTTCTTAAATAATTCAATTGACAACCTTCAATTTTCGAAAAACGTTCCACGACACGGTTTACCTGCATTTTCCGTACCTCAAATTCCAGATAGCAATTATTGTCAAATTCCTGCTTTTCGATTTCCAGTCCTTCTTCCTTAATAATACGCATAACATCATTCATATTTAGATAATCAAAGGTCAGCCCATAGCTATCATTCACCGTTCGTTCGATTATCTGAGCTTGATCCAAGGCATCCTGCGTAGCCGATTTATAAGCATTAATCAAGCCTGGTACGCCCAACAGTGTTCCACCGAAATAACGAACAACAACGACGATTATATTTGTAATATCTGCCGAGAGCAAAGCATTTAAAATAGGACGCCCTGCGGTGCCAGAGGGTTCACCGTCATCGTTTACGCGAAATACATTACGATCCGGAGTCAGCCGATAAGCCCAGCAGTGGTGTCTTGCTTTTGGATGTAGGGATTTCACCTCCTGTAGCAGATCTTTTAATTTCTCCTCAGATTTAAAAGGAAATGCATAGGCAATAAATTTGCTTCCTTTATCTCTAAAAATTCCTTCATAGTTTGCACCGATCGTTCGATAAGTATCTTCAAATAAACTCACTGATATGCGATAATTAAAACTGAAATAATGGAAAGAACTATCCCCAGGTAATTCAACCATGAGAGTCTTTCTTTAAAAAATAACACACCCACCAAAGCACCCAACGAGATAACACCAATATTCATTCCAGTAAATACAATGGAAGGATTCTCGGGTAATGCCCGATGTGCTTTCATATAAAATAATATATTACAAAAATTGAAAGCGCCTAAAATCAGGCCATAGACGACAGCTTTACCTGAAAAGCTCTGTTTTTCAACAAAGATAAAATAGCCTAATAAACCAAATGCGATCAGCATGGCCATGACAAAGATAATAAACATCGAACTGACATAAGGTATCGTCACATGCAATGCCACCTGTTTAAAAAGGATATCAATAATCCCCATACCAATAAAAACAAGCAATGGGTAGAGACTATTTTTATATCCAGTATTTGACAGGGTTACTGTAGGGAGAGATTTTCGCCAACCGATGGAACATATTATCGCCAATAGACCTATCCCTATCCCCAACAGTTTATTTCCCTGTAGCTTTTCGTGGAATAAAAAAAACGCTGCCAGTAAGGGAATAAATAAAGATAGTCGTTGGGCTACCTCCGTTTTTACCAAACCACTATAACGGATAGATAGCGCAATAAATACAAACATCCCCGGTAATAGTACAGCCAGTGTTGCATACAACGGGAATGGTAAGGCATCCCAGCTAATTTCTTTTATTTCGGGTCGTAATATAAAGTAGGTCAAAGCAACTGCCATAGGATAATTCCAGACGATTACTTGTTTTGTTTCTACGCCATACTGTTTTGCCAATTTTAATAATACGGCTACAGTGACGCTGCAGATAACACTTATGAGGACAAAAATCATTATTCTGTTACTAAATTATTTCCAAAGCCCACGCTTAGCCTGACGTGCCTGTCGTTCTAATTTTACAAAAAAATCAGCATACTGAACATTCGGCGTCAAGGTGTAAGTCACAGCATAGCCCTGCGCTACCAACTCCGCGTTAACAAATTTCTCCCTAAGATACACATAAGCGAGAAGTCTTCCATAACGATCTTTTTTACCAACATCAAATACCAGCTTCACATTCTTTCCGGTCAACATAGTTTTTAGATATTCTTTTGCCTCCACGCCATAGTAACCAATTTCCTTTCGTGCTGTTCTCCTTGTTTCGGGAGCATCAATCCCAATCAATCGTACCCGTTCGCCTTTTTTACTACCATTTTCAATCACAAAGGTATCGCCATCAATTACCCGTCGCACCTTCACATACCGCTCCTCCCCTTTATAAGAAAAACCTAAAAACAAGAGACAGATGATAGTGGCACTCACTAAAAAATTAAATCGCTTTAGCATAAAAATTACATTTGGGCAAAGGTAATAAAATACTTTTTCAGCAAACAACGGATAAAACACAGCATATTTCAACAAAAAAAACAACTATTTTCAATAAAAAAAACTCAAAAAAAACATAACCATTTTTAATATGTTTTTTATGTTAAAAAATCATTAAAAAAACCGACACAAAAAAGACGACAAAAACCATAAAAAACTATATAAAAGAAAATTACAAAAATAAAAAATATCAAAAAGGCAATAAAAAACACTTATTTTCAAGGTAAAAAAAGCAATAAAAACCAACCAAAAACACATATATAAATGATGCATTTTTTATGAAAAAAAATATTTTTTCTTTGATATTTCAAAAACATTCGTACATTTGAAATGTCAAACAACACAAGGATGAACAGATCATATACATATTTCTATTTTAACTTCTTTTATTTTAAAAATAAGAGCCGGGATTAGATTGTGTATACATTAAAATATAACAAGAAAGAGTCCCGGTTTAGATCATCGGGACTCTTTCTTGTTTAAGGGCAAAATAGCAACAAAAAAATGAGTTTAAAAATTGCGATACAAGGAGCAAAAGCTTCATTCCACGAGGAAGCAGCATTTAAATATTTTGGACGCGAAGTCGAAATTGTTGAATGTGATTCATTCAAAAAAACCTGTGAATTGCTGAAGCAAAGAAAAGTAGATTACATTGTTATGGCGATTGAAAATTCAATTGCAGGTAGCTTGCTACCAAACTATAATTTGCTTCGGGATTATAAATTTCATATCACAGGAGAAGTCTATCTCAACATTCAGCAGAATCTGATGGTATTGCCGGGCGTCAAATTGAAAGACATCAAACATATCGAATCACATCCGATCGCGATCCGTCAATGCGAAGAATTTCTTTCGGAGCTGGAGGGTGTACGTATTACCGAAGGGTCAGACACAGCGGCCACAGCAAAGATGATTGCTGAACGGAAATTGACTGATACAGCTGCTATTGCTGGTACTTTAGCCGCTGAAATTTATGGGCTTGAGATTCTAGAGAAAAGAATCGAAACTAATAAAAAGAATGCTACACGTTTTCTGGTTCTTTCAAATGAGGTGGTTGAACACAAAAATGCCAATAAAGCATCCCTATCTTTCCAAACGGGAAATACAGTTGGTTCCTTAGCGACAATCTTACAGTGTTTTGCTGAGCAAAATATCAACCTGAGCAAGATTCAGTCTATGCCTGTTATCGGAAAACGCAACGAATATGACTTTTTCGTTGATGTTGAATGGAAAAAACAATCAGACTATGAAGCTGCGATCCGAAAAGTACTCAAACATAGTATCAATTTCAATATTATGGGCGAATACATCAAAAACGAGAAACTATAATCAACAAATTAATAATTATAAAATAATCAACTTATCCTGAATCTGTTGAAGCGATAAAAACTTACAAAACAAGCATAACAGCTTAACAGACTCAAATACCTTTAAAAATTTATTCCGATGAAAAATACATTAGAAATCACTCCTTTGAAATCATGGTTGGATACTGGAGACAAACCTTTAATTATCGCAGGCCCTTGTAGTGCAGAGACAGAAGAGCAATTGGTATCTACAGCACATCTATTAGCGAATACTGGAAAAGTAAATATCTTACGTGCAGGAATCTGGAAACCACGTACTCGTCCAGGCGAATTTGAAGGTATCGGTTCCATTGGTTTGGAGTGGTTGAAGCGAGCGAAAGAAGAGACAGGTTTATTGACAGCTACAGAGGTTGCGACAGCAAAACACGTCGAAGAAGCTTTAGCAGCTGGTGTTGATGTACTTTGGGTAGGTGCACGTTCAACTGCAAATCCATTCACGGTGCAAGAAATCGCTGATGCACTACAGGGAGTAGATGTACCAGTTTTCGTAAAAAACCCTGTTAATCCAGATTTATCGTTGTGGATCGGTGCCTTGGAGCGTATCAACCGCGCTGGCATCAAAAAATTAGGTGCTATCCACCGTGGATTCTCTTCTTACGAGAAAACAGCATTCCGCAACGAGCCGATGTGGGATTTAGCCATCCAGTTAAAAACTGCTTGCCCTAATTTGCCGATCATCAATGATCCTAGCCACATCTGTGGTAACCGCGAATTGTTACCGTACATCGCACAAAAAGCAATGGATATGGACATGCAAGGTTTGATCATTGAATCACATATTGATCCTTCTGTTGCATGGACAGATGCCAAACAACAAGTTACGCCGGCAGCCTTAGCAGAGTTGATCAATCATTTGACATTACGTAAAGCTGATTCTGACAACCCATCATTTGAGGACAAATTAGCCGAATTGCGCAGCAACATTGATAAATTGGACGATTTAATTATCCAAAAAATTGGCGAGCGTATGAAAATTGCAGAGAAAATCGGTGAATACAAACGCGATAACAATGTGACGATCTTACAGGTAAACCGTTGGGATGAGATTGTTCAAAAACGCACAAAACTTGCTGAAGCACTTTCTTTAGGCAATGAATTTGCAACAAAATTCCTAGAATTAATTCACAATGAATCTATCCGTAAACAAAACGCGGTAATGAATTCACAGGAACAACCAACAGCAGAAGCATAATGAATCAACAAGTCATCAAGCTGACGCACCCATCAAAAAAAATAAAAGGCACGGTTCAACTGACAGGATCAAAATCCGAGAGCAACCGTGCTCTTATTATCCGCTCGTTGAGCAAGGGACAGGTTGATATAGCGAATCTGTCCGAGGCTGCTGATACGGTGACTTTAAACCGTGTATTGCAGATCGCATCAGATCCCCAACCCGGCTACAACACGATTGACATCGGTCCGGCAGGTACAGCAATGCGCTTTTTAACGGCCTATCTGAACCTTGTTCAAGGAAACTTTATCCTTACGGGGACCGAACGCATGCAACAACGGCCAATCGGTATATTGGTTGATGCCATGAAGGAAATTGGAGCTGACATTCATTATGAAAAAAAAACCGGTTATCCACCCCTAAAAATAGAAGGCGGCATATTTCAAGGAAAGGGCCGTGTCCGGATAAAAGGCAACATCAGTAGTCAATACATCTCGGCGCTGCTATTAATTGCTCCTGCATTGAAAAAAGGGCTTACATTGGAAATCGAGGGTGAACTGACTTCCAGACCCTATGTATCCATGACCCTCGATATGCTAAAAAGCGTCGGCATACAGCATGAGTGGACAGCGAATGAAATACATATTGCCCCACAGACTTTTTCAAAAAGCACGATTTATGTGGAGCCAGATTGGAGCGCAGCTTCTTACTGGTACGCTATTGTAGCTCTGGCAGAAGACGGAGCATCTATCGTCTTACCTGGGCTTAAAAAAGACAGTCTTCAAGGAGATATTGCAATTGTCGATATCATGACCCATTTTGGCGTGCAATCCAGTTTTGAATCCGATGGCTTGCATCTTCATAAAACAGCAATAGATTCGAAAAAAACGTTATTTGATTTCAAAGAATGCCCCGATCTCGCGCAGACTGTCGTCGTTGTCGCTGCAGCTTTAGGTCGTGACGTTTCATTTACAGGTCTTGAAACATTAAAGATCAAAGAAACTGACCGAATTGCCGCTTTACAGACTGAGATAGCAAAATTTGGTGCTGAATTGATAGCAGATAACGAAACCTATCATCTTAAAACAGCACAGGTATTCCAGCCAAAAGAGGTGACTTTTGATACCTATGAGGACCACCGTATGGCAATGGCGTTTGCGCCCCTTGCATTGGTTTTTGACCAGATCAAGATTGCGGAGCCAATGGTTGTAGAAAAATCGTATCCTGATTTCTGGAAACATCTGCAGGCCCAATCTTTTATCATTGACTAATATTTAAAAACCCGGGAGATGTATGCTCCCGGATTTTACAACCTATATACACGCTATTAATAGCTTTAATGGCAACGAAAGAAGTACTACCCGCACACAACCCAGACATGATTAAAAATAATCAAAATTGATAAAGTTGGGTTTTACAGTAGCGTTTTCATTGCATTTAAAGGCAAATTTATCTAAGTTTATTGAAATTTAATTCTTATGGCAGGAAACTCATTTGGCGATTTATTCAGAATCAGCACTTTTGGCGAATCACACGGAAAAGCGATCGGTGTAATTATTGATGGTTGCCCCTCAAATATAACGATAGACGAAGAGTTTATACAGTCTGAACTAGATAAACGGAAACCGGGACAGTCCAGAATTACCACACAACGAAAAGAAAGTGATACCGCTCAGATACTATCAGGCGTATTCGAAGGGAAGTCGACCGGAACTCCGATTGCCATTGTTATACCAAATGAAGATCAACGTTCTAAGGACTATACCCACATTAAAGATATCTTCAGGCCTTCCCACGCGGACTTCACCTATCAGATGAAATATGGTATCCGAGACTACCGTGGCGGTGGCCGCTCTTCAGCCCGTGAAACAGCCGCCCGCGTTGCTGCAGGAGCTGTTGCAAAGAGCTTTTTACAACAATTTGGCATCGAAATCTTCGCGCATGTTTCGGGTGTGGGTACGATCGAAGCGCCCAATTTGGACACCAAAGATCTTAAAGCCCTGCTTGAGCTACGTGAATCCAATATCGCACGCTGTGCTGATCCGGCCACAGCCAATGAAATGGTCGAATTTATAGATTCAGTAAGAAAAGCGGGTGATACAGTAGGTGGGCGCATTTCGGCGGTGGTAAGACATGTTCCTGTTGGACTTGGAGAACCCGTATTTGACAAACTTCATGCTGACCTCGCAAAAGCGATGATGAGCATTAATGCCGTACACGGATTTGAATATGGATCAGGTTTTGCAGGTTCAGAGTTGCGAGGTTCCGAACATAATGATATATTTGTAGCAGATGACCATGATTTAAATCAAGTGCATACACATACCAATTTCTCAGGGGGAATACAGGGCGGCATATCAAACGGTATGGATATTACTTTTAAAGTAGCATTTAAACCTGTTGCCACCATCATGAGAGATCAAGAAACAGTAGATATCCATGGCAACCCGGCCATCGCAAGTGGTAAGGGAAGACATGATCCTTGTGTTGTTTCGAGAGCGGTAATTATTGTAGAAGCCATGGCGGCACTTGTGATTGCGGATCATCTACTTAAACATCAAAGTTACAAACATGCTGCAAGATAATTATGTCGTAGGTGTTGATATTGGAGGCACTCATATTTCTGCCTGTATCATTGATACCAAACAATGGAATATACATTTAGAGAACGTGGTCAGAAACCACGTTTTTTCTCAAGGAGATGCTAAAACGATTTTACACACCTGGGCTTCCACAATACAGAATAGTATTGCTACCTCACCCACTGCTATTCAATTCATTGGCATAGCAATGCCGGGGCCTTTTGACTATGAAAATGGTATCTCTAAAATGTTAGGACAAAGCAAGTACGACAACTTGTACGATCAAGACATTAAAAGCCTTTTATCTGCTGAGTTGGGTTTACCTTCTACAGCTATTCACTTTATCAATGATGCAGCGGCTTTCCTACAGGGAGAGATATTTGTACAGAACCTTCAGACCAATCCGAGAATACTCGGGATTACTTTGGGGACAGGCTTAGGATCTGCGGTATGGAATAAGGGCGAGAAGGCCTTCGATGCAGACCTCTGGAATACACCTTATCAGGAAAGCATCTTTGAAGAATATCTTGTAACAAGGTGGTTTGTCAAACGGTTCAAAGAAATCACAGAGAAAGATGTCACTGGTTTAAAAGAAATTTTGGACAATCATAGAGAAACTGCTGCATTCGCAACCATCAAAGATGAATACGCAACACATCTATTTGATTTTATGCAGTTTTTTGAAGAAAAATATCAGACTAATCTCTTTATTATTGGTGGTAATATTGCGAGAGCACTTCCTATCTTTATTGCAGATCGGGAAGAATTCAATAAATTCACCATTCATACAGCTATATTGGGTGAGAAGGCAGCCATGATCGGCGCCGCAAGTATTTTCAGTTAGTCCAAGGACTTAAAACACAAAATAAGCATTTCCCCTAAAAATGAATGCTATTCAAAGAGTGTCTTACAAGAAGCTCTTTGAATAGCATAATTAAAATAACAGATCCAAAGAAATATCCATTTATTCAAACATAGATGGATATTTTTCTGGATTACCCTCATGCATGATCGCATACACAGTTTCCACAACATCATCCGAAGATGGTTTCGAGAAATAGTCACCATCCGAACCATAGGGAGGTCGGTGCGCTTTTGCTGTCAATGTTCGAGGCTGGCTATCAAGCAAATAATAACCATTTTGATTTTCAAGTATTTCCTGTAGTATAAATGCAGCAGCACCCCCAGGTACATCCTCATCCACTACTAACAACTTATTTGTTTTTTTCAGAGATTCAGCACATAATTGTCCTTTGTCAAACGGCAACAAGGTCTGGGCATCGATAATCTCGATAAATATCCCCAAACGTTCCAATTCTACAGCAGCTTCTTCGACAACGCGTAACGTTGAACCATAGGAGACTACCGTAATATCCTGTCCTTCTTTAATGCGCTCAGCATAACCGATTGGCACTGTAAATTCACCAACATTCTCCGGCAAACGTTCTTTGAGGCGATAACCATTCAGACATTCAACGACAATAGCCGGTTCATCTGAACGGAAAAGCGTATTATACATTCCAGCAGCCTGCGTCATATTGCGTGGCACACAAACATGCAATCCTCTTAAAGAGCCCAATATCACAGACATCGGTGATCCCGAATGCCATACCCCCTCCAGGCGGTGTCCGCGGGTACGAATAATGACTGGTGCTTTTTGTCCTCCGAAAGTACGATAACTTAAGCTCGCTAAATCATCACTGGCAACCGTGATTCCGTAGATCAAATAATCTAAGTATTGAATTTCAGCAATTGGTTTTAACCCACGAATCGCCAATCCGATCCCTTTACCGATAATTGAATTTTCTCGGATCCCGGTATCAAATACGCGATGCGTACCGAGCTTATCCTGTAGACCTGCAAATCCTTGGTTGACATCCCCTATTTTCCCCACGTCTTCCCCGAATGCTAATAAACGTTCATCACGTTGAAAATTTTCTTCAAAACAAAGATTCAACACTTCCCGACCATCCACAATTTTAGAATCTTCATTATAAATCGCTTCTACTGCAGGCACATTGAAGGGAGAATCAACACCATCAGTAAATAATTTAGAATTATACCGCTTCTCGTTAATTTCTTGTTTAACCTTATACCAATTCAACAATTCCTGACGGCCTTCCGTATGTTTTTCCTTTAACTCATGCAATATCTTCCGGACCTGTCCATACACCTCTTTCAGAGAAGGCTCTACCATCGATTGCAGTTTTTTTGCTGCGAAGTCCGCTTTTTCATTTGGAATTCGTGACAATAAATCAATGGCTTCTTTTGCTTCAAGCGTCAAAGTTCTGATATAATCAGTCCAAGCCCTTTTTTGTTCCTGACGGACAAAATCCTTGGCATCACGATCCAACTGGTCCAGCTCTTCATCCGTAGCGATACCCGAGCTTTGTATCCACTCCTTCATTTTCGCGATACAGTCGAAATCCGTTTCCCACTGCAAGCGTTCCTGAGATTTATAACGTTCGTGGGATCCCGAAGACGAATGCCCTTGTGGTTGTGTCAATTCGGTCACATGGATCAGACATGGGATATGCTTTTCTCTTGCTATATTTGCGGCCTGTTCGTATGTTTCACACAAGCCTGCATAATCCCAACCTCTTACTTTAAAAATTTCAATTCCGTTTGTCAACTCCTCCTTTTGGAAACCCTTGAGTATTTCAGAAATATCACCTTTTGTAGTCTGGGTTTCATTCGACACCGAAATTCCGTAACCATCATCCCAAATAGAAATAACTGCAGGAATCTGATGTACTCCAGCAGCATTGATGACTTCAAAAAACACACCTTCTGAGGTCGCAGCGTTCCCTATTGTACAGAAGGTAACTTCATTTCCTTTATTCGAGAAATAGGACAAATAATCCAAATTTCTATTTTGTTTATATAATTTAGATGCTAGTCCTAAACCCAAAATTCTGGGCATTTGCCCTCCTGTGGTAGAAATGTCCGAAAAGGAATTCTTCTGTACCGTTTGATCAAGCCAATTCCCCTGATCATCCAGCACCCGTGTAGAAAAATGACAGTTCATTTGCCGACCGGCAGAAGAAGGATCCGCCTCAACATCCGGATGCGCATATAATTGGGAGAAAAAACGATAGACATCACTGATGCCTGAAGCAAATATAAATGTCTGGTCACGGTAATATCCTGATCGCCAATCGCCATTTCTGAAGACTTTAGCCATCGCAATTTGTGCCAACTCTTTTCCATCGCCAAAAATACCAAACTTCGCCTTGCCTGTAAGCACTTCCTTACGTCCCAATAAACTTACGTAACGACTTTCCAAAGCGGTCCGATAATCATTCACAATAATCTTTTTGAACTCGTCAAAGCTCAAAGTGGAAATAGATTCATTGTTTTGGTCAAATGCAGTATCAAACATATTCTTTTTTGTTTCAACAAATTTAACAAAAATATTATTCTATATAATTGGTGTTTGTCAAATAATTTGACAATCAATAGTTCGTATTTGAAATAGAATATTCTAATTTCTCAAATTAGTACTTTTTGAGAAAAATTCCTAATTTTTGCAGATTTTTAATTAATATAGATAGGGATTAAACGCTAGCGGGCGGGATCAGAAATACATAGCTCTCTGATCTCCTAAGACAAAGGCTCGGGATTGAGATAGATCTTCTTTTTAATTTTAACTTTTTACTGTGAATTTTTCGACATTACAACTCAATAAACTCCTTTTTTCCAACATTGAAAAACAAAAGCTTTCGGTACTGACAACCGTCCAGGAACGGGTGATCCCTGCTATATTAGCTGGTCAAGATTGTCTGGCGATTGCTCCTACGGGAACAGGAAAAACCGAAGCTTTCACTATCCCGATCGTACAACATTTATTGGAAAAGGAAGAAAGAGAACATGCCTCCGTACTTATTCTGCTTCCAACACGCGAACTCTGTATCCAAACGAAAGATCGAATTGCTAAACTGATTGAGGGTACAGGTCTCGATATCGCCAGCTTTTATGGTGGCGGAACTTACGATAGCCAGCTTGCGGCCTACCCTAAAGCTCAGCTGATCCTGGCTACGCCAGGCAGACTGCTCGACTTTCTAGAACAACAGGTTGTTGATCTAAAAGGGATAAACACTCTAGTCATTGATGAATTTGATCAATTGCTCGATCTTGGCTTTGCACTAGAAATCAATAAAATTATGCAGGCACTTCCCACCGAAAGACAGTCTATTTTCGTCTCGGCGACACGCACAGCAGAGATGGATAAGATCATTCTAAAAAGACTCAAAAATCCGATAGAAGTCACAGTAGAAGATCATCTTAAAAAAGGAAAAATAAGCGAGTATGTGTTGTATGTCGATAAAAACGACAAGAAAAATCTAGTCCGTTACCTTCTTGAAAACAGAATTAAATCACAGGCCCTTATTTTCACGCGGACGGTACATGCTGTGGAACGGATTGAAGCAGACCTCCATCGAAATGGCATTTCGGCACTAGCACTATACGGTGATAAGTCGCAACAGCAGCGTGAGGAGATTGTCGCCAAATTTAGAAATAAAGAAAACAGGGTTTTGATTGCGACGGACTTGCTGGCAAGAGGCATAGATTTCCCCGATTTGGAAGCTATCATAAACTATGAAGTACCGGACTTCCCAGAAATATATACACATCGTATCGGAAGAACAGGCCGCTCTCAGACCGACGGTACGGCCATCACACTCTGCGATGCCGAAGACAACCAGAAGTGGATCAAGCTACAGTTATCATTAAATAAACAGATACAGATTGACGATCAACATCCCTTTTTATTGAGTTGGGAGAAAATGCTGTCCAGTAGCCAAAACAATGGCCGAAAAGGACAATCAAAATCAAGAAAACGTCGTTAAATTATAATTATTCTTTTACTTTTACCTGCAATTAACAAAATCACAGTCCAAGATGAGTACAATACATTTATTTGACGATAGTAACAATGCGAACGACAATCGCTTAGGGGATCTGGAAAAAACCATCATCATTAATAATCTGATGGAGGTTCCTTTTGCAGAGCGGGATGAATTATGGCGTGATACCTTCTTAAATAACATCGCAGAGTGTACATTGAAACTCGCCGAAACCGAAGTAGTCATCGGTCCGGATGGATTTCCTTATTTCCAGTTGGAAAGTGTCCCCAAAGATCAGAATTTTCAGGCCTTTGTGATCAAAAACCGTTTAAAGGATTTTGTACTACCAAAAGGCTTTGGTATTGCCATTAATACACAAAATGAAAATCCAGACTGGATATTTACCTATGGCGATCTGGTCAATTATTTCCTGAATGAGGAATTTTATACAGACGAGAGTATTTTTTCGCAAAAAAATGAGCAAACCACAATCGGTAAAGATGAAGAAATTTTAGTTGGCCAACCCTCCGAAACGATCCTACCTTATCACGTTCGTACACAACTGCGCGAGTTTTTGGATTATTATGGTGTCAAGAATGCCAAAATTATGCTTATCGCACGTAATTATAAAGACGAAGAAAAGGCCTCTCAAGATCTGGCATTTAATATCGTTGCCAATCAGTTTAGAACAGAGAAAGAATTTACGAATATCATGGAAGCAATAGGTTGGTTTTTGCCAAGACATTATTCCTATATCGGGTTGGATGAATTTGCGGTTGAAAATGGTTTCATGCCATTATAAAAGAAAAAATTTGATTATATAAATAGAGAATAAATAATGTTTCCATTTAACGTAAGAGTATACGGGATATTGATCAACGAGAAACAGGAAGTGCTGATCAGTGATGAAAGAACGGAAAATGTTTCATTTACCAAATTCCCCGGTGGAGGGCTAGAGTACGGAGAAGGTCTATTGGAGGCTTTAATTAGAGAATATCAAGAAGAGTGTGCATTTGACATTGACGTCGTTAAGCATATCTATACAACTGATTTTTACGAAAAATCAAGCTTCAACGACAGTCAGATTATATCAATTTACTATCAGGTCAAAAATACATCAGCCATTCAGATCAGAACGACTACTAAAGCATTTGATTTTGATCTGGATCAGAAAGTCGAAGATAATAAGCGTCAATCCTTCCGATGGGTTCCGTTACATACACTTTCCATAGAAGATCTGACATTTAAAACCGATCAGATCGCCTGGTTGGAATTTTTGAAAACAATCAAATGATAATAAATTTCTAATTTTCGTCGATTTTATTTGTATTTAAAAAATAAACATATATCTTTACGTAAACCAATGGAAATACTTTGTTTTTTTAAAGTATTGACCTTAATAACTACATTTTATTATTTTTTTGATATCTCGCTAAGACGAGATGGGTGAAGAGGGAAGTGATATCAAACAGACATTGGTTTATTGAATTTGTAAATTCCTAGTCCTATAGGTTTTTTAATAGTTAGTGTGATTTTATGGCGATACTCCCCGTATCGCCTTATTTTTTTATCATTCCATTCACTATGTTTCACCCCTAGCGTTTATCTATGCATCTTGTCTGCTTTGTAGTGTTATTATCAAACAAGAGTACTATTTGAATGCGACGAAAGAAGCAAAACACAAATTCTTGTGTAGTACATCTATATCTTTAAATCCGACCTTAGCCAATAGCTCAAGCTGATAGACCAACGATCGCGGTGTATCCTCATGTTCCACATAGGCAAAAACATGGTCACGATACGCTTCGTTTTGCAAGTTAGTCAAATACGCACCATATTTTTCACGATAGATCAGCTGTTGAAGAGGGGCACTATTTTGTTCGATTAAATCGAAAATCCATACACTCCCCCCGCTTTTGAGAAGTTTAAAAAGTTTGCGAAATGCGGTCTCCCAATCTTGATCGTCTCTCAAATGATGCAAAACTGCTGTCGCAATAATCACATCAAATTTCTCCTCGAACAGATCGGCCTGTCGAAAATCGCCTTTAATCAAATGAACTGCCCCAGTTGTAAGTACGCCAACACGTTCTTTGGCTCGCTCCAACATAGGTAAACTCAAATCGACCAAGGTAACATCTGGATTGGACCTGACTTTCTGAAGCAGTTTCACATCATAATTACCTGCACCGCAGCCGATATCCAACACCTGCTCAAGATTCGGATAGAGCGATGAAATTGCATCTGTTATGAGTTCCATATTCCACACCGCATCCAATGTAGTCGCCTGACCTGTTTCTAAATTAGAGAACCGTTCGACATCTTTGTCAAATCGCGTTTCAATTTCTTGTAATGTCGCCTTATTCATAGCTAAATAAATATTTGTGAGCACAAATGCTCGGTTTATCATTCCATGGAAATATCGAATATCCAAGTTATTTTCATAAGCGCTTTTTGCATTCTATGCATTGATATCACCTATAAATTTTAATTATTTAAAGGTAGGGTTAACTCAAATTCATTAAAAATATTTATTTTGTCATCGATTCATACCAAAAAAGTATCAATGGAAATCCGACATCTTATTTATTTCAAAACAGTAGCCGAGGAACTCCACTTCGGAAGGGCTGCTGAGCGGTTATTTATGTCCCAACCACCGTTAAGTCGACAAATCAAAGATCTTGAAGATGAGCTGGGCGTTATACTCTTTTTCAGAACGAACAAAAGGGTGGAACTGACCGAAGCGGGTAAATACTTTTTGGAAGAGGTTGTTGAGATACTTCAAAATTTAGAGCATAGCAAAACTATCACAAAACAGATCCATAACAATATTTCAGGTGAGTTTAAGTTGGGTTATATCAGTTCCACACCAAAGCAGATGTTGGCAACGGTATTGAAACAGATTCAACAAAAATTTCCCTATCTAAGGGTCAGTTTGTTTGAGACATCAACACAAAAACAAAAAGCTGCGTTGGAAAATGGAAAACTGGATCTCGGTATTATGCGTGCCCCTATTTACGCGAGCGAACTCCTTATCACCCCCTTATTCGAAGACCCGATGGTTATTGTGGGATCCACGGAAGTAGACTTCAAGAACATCAATTTTTTCAATGAGAATTTTATCTCTTTCAATCAAAAATATGCTTCTGAATATCATCGCCTAACAATCAATACCTGTAATCGCATGGGGTTTGAACCCAAAATTGTGCATCAAAGCAATTCCATGTCTTCTATCCTCGAACTTGTTTCTCAGGGATTAGGTTTGGCTGTTGTCCCGGCATCCACAATAAAACAGTATCCACATCTAAAATTGAAAATCCTCAAACTTGATGACACAGATAGTAAAACAGAGGTAATTTTGGTTTCGAATATAAAAAGTAAGAATAGTGCTCTTGCTGAATTTATTCAATGTATTCAAAAAGAATATCTTAAATTCAATAAAGGTTAATAACCAATCCTGATTAATTTGTTCACGTACACAGCATGAAAAAGACCATCATTTCCCTCTTTCACTTAGCACTGTTGCTCCCCGTATTATTGTTCGGACAGGAGACTCCAGAAATTGACCAAAGATTGCAGACCATTATGCAACGATATCAAGCAATAGGACTTAGTGTAGTACTTGTAAAAAACAACCAGATTTATTTTCATAATAATTATGGCAACAAAAATATTGAGGACAAGACTTTGCTAAATGACGATGATATCTTTCGGATCGCTTCCATATCAAAGTCGTTTACCGCGACCTCTTTTATGCAGCTTTTGAAACAGGGGCGCTGTTCTTTAGATGATGATTTCGGAGATCTTATCGGTTTTCCAATTAGAAATCCAAATTATCCCCAGGAAAAAATTACCCTTCGGATGATACTTTCTCACACCTCGAGCATTAATGATCAAAACGGTTACTTTAATCTGGATGTTATTAATCCAACCAAAAATCCGAATTGGAAAAGTTCTTATAATAATTATAGACCAGGCAGCCAATATCAGTATTGTAATCTAAATTTTAATATGGCCGGCGCCGTATTGGAGAAGCTGACTCAGATGCGTTTTGATAACTACATCTCCAAAAACATTCTTAAGCCATTGAATCTTTATGGTGGATATTGTGTTGACTCGCTAGATCATTTGAGATTAGTCCCTTTATATTCATTCGATAAAAAAGCTAGTATTATCGAAGAACTGAATGCATATGCACCCAGACGTGATGAACTTGCAAATTATCAATTGGGCTATACGACTCCTACACTCTCCCCGACTGGTGGAATGAAGATATCGACACTCGATCTTGCAAAATATATGCTTATGCATATGAACTATGGTACGGGTAACGGAAAGAAAATAATGGATAAAAAATATGCAAAGATAATGCAAACTGCTGTTAATAACGATGCAGGGTATGGCCTCGCTATTATGAACGAAAATACGGTAATTCCAGGTGTTACATTAACGGGACATACGGGATCTGCTTATGGCCTATACAGTGCAATGTTTTTCAATCCTGTAAAAAAATATGGATTTGTAGTAATCACCAATGGCTGCAACATACCTGATAGCGAAAATTTTAATCCGCTACTCAAAGACTGCATCCGCGCCTTATATGACACGTATATAAAATAGGCTGAAATTCAGCAAAAAGTTTTACAATTTTTATTTTCAACCGTTTATTTTCAACTGCGAAAAAAGGGCTTAATAAACCGAAAAGCTGGAACACATTCAGAATCAAACTTTCTGTCTTTCAGCCATAAAAATACCCCCAAATAGTTGAACACTATTTGGGGGTATAGCTGTATTTCTTGCTTTTTACTTATTTCTTATTTCCCACCCAGTTTACAATCGCCGGATCCAGTGGATTGGTAGCTGATCGAAAGCGATGTACTAATTTACCATTTTCGTCAATCAGGAATTTTTCAAAGTTCCATTTGATATCGCCGGTAAAATCGGGATTATCCTGCGTAATCAGATATTTGAATAAAGGCGAAATCTGCTCCCCTTTTACTTCTACTTTTTCAGCCATTAAAAAGTCTACTCCATAGTTCTGTTCACAGAATTCTTGAATCTCTGTATTGGAGCCTGGTTCCTGTTGTCCAAAGTTGTTCGCCGGAAAACCAATGATAACCAATTTGTCTCCAAATGTCTTGTGTAGTTCTTCCAGGTCCCTATACTGTTTCGTAAAACCACATTTAGAAGCTGTATTGACAATCAATATCTTCTTTCCTTTGAAATCGGACATTTTCACCTCTTGCCCTTCCAGCGTCTTAAAAGTGAAATTATAAATTTCGGGATTGCCAAATAACATTGACATATACACCATAATAGTTGCTACAATCATATTTATTTAATTTAAAGACTCAACAATGAGTTACTCTCTCTTTCCAGCACTGCACTGAACAATTCGTTAATAGGTGACTTTAGTATTGTTCCGACCTTGATCTGATGTGTTTCACACACTTCACGCAATAACAAATCAAAGCTATAAGCAATTGAACCAACAAAGTGGCATTCATACTGTGTATAATCTGCATAAGTCAAAATAGAGGCCTGAACAAACTCTTCAAAACCACCTTTTACCAGATCAATAATAAATGGATGGGTAATATTATCAGACATAAATGGCGCAAAAGAGGCTAAAAAAGCATTTGGCCGTTCTTTCTGGTACACATTTTTAATAACAACCTCTTTATTTATACGGTATTTAACGGCGAATTTCTCATTCAGATCTTTCGGCATGCGCCCATATAGAAATAAGCGTAGGAGCTTTTTACCGAAGTAAGCGCCCGAACCTTCGTCTCCCAGCACATAACCATTACCATTGTGGGAGGCCATAAGCTCCTCACCATCAAAAAAGCTAAGATCCGATCCGGTACCAAGTGTGGCTACATATCCTTTTTTATTACCACAGGTCGCTAAAGCGCTACCAAAAAGGTCGTTCTCAACTGCGATATAAGCATTTTCAAATAAAGGAGTCAATGCATTTGAAACCATTTCACGACGGTCAGGGGTAATACAACCCGCTCCAAAAAAATAAAGCTCAGTAACCTCGTCAGCGTAGGGTATTATTTCAGGTATTTCTTTAATAACCCGTGTGATTTCTTTTTCATTAACGAAAAAAGGATTGAGTCCATTTGTACTGAACGAAATAGGAGCACTATCAGGCAATTCCAATTTCCAATCTGACTTTGACGAGCCACTATCAACAACTAAGATCATACAAATTCTTGATTATTTTCCCCTTATAAACTAGTGTATCAAATATACAAAAATTACCTCCAAACTGAAACGACGATTCTTAAAGAAAATATGTATCTTGGATTTCTTATGTGACATCTTTACAATCTGATGAAACTTTTTGAATCAGTCAGAATTCGACGGGTATAATGAACTATTGAAGAACCAACAAAATACTTTTTTGTTTGATTTAAGCATAAGATACTTTTAATTTTGTAAGCGCATACTAAAATTATTTTTCATGGATAGTGACCATTTAAATGTACCCACAATAAACTTTGAGGTATCATTTCCAGAAGTACAAGCTCATTACATTGACGTAAAAATGAGCCTCAAAAAACTCAATCAACCCTATGTTGATCTAAAGATGCCAGTCTGGTCACCAGGTTCCTATTTAATTCGTGAATATGCAAAAAATGTAGAACGATTTAAACCTGTCGATGCCAATGGAAATCCCATTCCTTTCAGCAAAATATCAAAGAATACCTGGCGCGTTACGACAGATGCACTAGATCAGATCGATATTCACTATTCGGTATATGGCTTTGAGGTCTCTGTCCGTACAAATTTTTTCGACAGCGACCACGCATTTATCGTCCCAACAGCAACATTTCTACATATTGAAGGTTATCTTGATGTCCCTTCGACTATCGTTATTGTGCCAAAAGAAACCTGGAAAAGTATATCAACAGGACTTGAACGGTTGACACAACATACCTTTCATGCGCCCAACTTCGACGTTTTATATGACAGTCCGATTGAAGTAGGTAACCAGGATATTTGGAAGTTTCATGCTGCAGGAGTAGAACATGAGTGTGCGATGGTGGGTGGTGGCTCTTATGACAAAGAGCGTCTTACCACAGATATTACACGTATTGTAGAAGAAGAAACCCGTATTTGGGGATCAAATCCCAACAAACGATATGTCATTATCACACACAACTACCAATCTGGTGGTGGCGGTCTTGAACACCTCAACTCCACTGTACTGGGAGCTTCGAGAAATGCCTATCGCAATGAACACAGCTACAAAACATATCTGAGCCTCGTAGCCCATGAATATTTCCACCTATGGAATGTAAAACGACTTCGCCCAAAAGCATTGGGTCCATTTGATTACGATGGGGAGAACTATACTACAGGATTATGGATTATGGAAGGGGTTACCTCTTATTATGACAATTTAATCATCAAACGCTGTGGGTTCTATGATGAAAAAGAATACCTTTCATTATTGGCCAATGATTTTAATATTATATTGAACCGTCCAGGACATGAGATACAGTCTGCTGCTGCATCAAGCTTCGATACGTGGATCAAATATTATAGACCAGATGAAAATGCCATTAATTCGGCCATTTCTTATTATAACAAAGGGGCTATGCTTACTGCTCTGCTTGATATCAAAGTAATAGCTGCTACAGATGGAAAAATAAAATTAGACGACATCCTCCGTGCTGCTTATGAAGAATTTTTCTTAAAACTTGACCGTGGCTTTGAAGAAAAAGAGTTTCAGAACCTAGCGGAGCGTATTGCTGGCACCTCGCTGGATGATATATTTCAGGCTGCGCATCAGGATGGCGAACTCGATTACAACGCTTATTTGAATTTGGTAGGATATGAAATTGTGGATACCAACAAAGATAACGATACATTAACCTTGGGTATCACAACTAACAAAACAGATGGTGTAATCAGTGTTGCAACTGTTGAAAAAGGGACGGGTGCCTACGATGCGGGTTTAAACGTCAGGGATGAATTAATTGCAATCAATAATATCAGACTTGATGTAAAAGACAAGGAGATTGATTTTATCATCCAACATGCTACTGATGGTGAAATATTGAATTTCCTTATTGCAAGAGATGGCCTGGTTCGAGAGATACCGGTACAGATCAGAAGAAATAACAAGAAGATTCATGAAATCCGTCCACTTAAAGATCAAACGTTCCTGCAGGAACTCTTGGGAAAAATCTGGATGGCTTGATGTGAACGTTAGCCAATATGTACCATTTAACAGAAAGAGCAGAAATATATTTCTGCTCTTTCTGTTAATATTAAAACTTATATCTTACCGAGAATCCAATAGGATCAAATATCTTGAGGCTGGATTCATTCAGAAAATCAAAATAAGGTTTTACATCCAATGAAATCTGAAATGGGGCTTGGGGAATATTATACTCTATTCCGACAATACCATCTATACTTAAATTAAGATGGGAGTCGAACGATTGACGTTGACCATTTATAATTTTATCTTTTTCTTTGTACGATCCGATACTTCCACCAAAACCATAGTACCAATTTAGACCAGCTGTTAAAGGTTTGTAAATTTCATACAATCCAACTACACGAAACCGACGGAAATCAGAATTGCTTTGAATACTCATAATACCTTCCAACGCATGGCTTGAATTTAGCGTATGACGATAAGTAATTCCCTGAGCAGAACCAAACCGCCCACCAATAGCGCCTCTATTATCCAACTGAGCCACAGCTTTATTGGATAACGCACCAAACATCAGCATTCCACCGACAGCCAAAAATATTTTTCTCATAAAAATTGAACGCTTTATATTCTACTTTATATCTTTCAAAAGTAACAATTACAGCTATAACGACACAATGTTTAATTTGTTATGACATTAATCCCAATATCTCCAACTTTATTTCTGATATTTTTTTTATATTTAAGTCAATAGTGATAACCAAATAAACTCAAGTGATATGGGCAGAATTTTTGACTTTATAACCTTATATAAAGAAAAATACGCAAAGGACATTATGGTGGCGGGCAGAGACTCCAGTGGCAACTGGAAAACTTACTCCACCAAAGAATATACGGATGCAATTGATTCCTTGAGTAGGGCTCTATTGAAATTGGAGCTTAAGAAAGGGGATCGTGTCGGAATAATGTCCGGTAATAGACCGGAATGGAACTTGGTTGATTTTGCCTGCAATCAGATAGGACTTGCAACGGTTCCCCTTTATCCTACATTATCTACACAAGATCTTTCATTCATTGTGAACGATTCCGATGTTAAAGTGTTATTTGTAAGCAACAAAGACCTGACTGTCCGTATTGAGCAGGCGATCAAAGAACATGGCATCCAACCGCAGGTATATACCTTTGATCAGATTGAAAACCATACCCCTTTGACCGAGTTAATTGGGAGTGCAAAAGAAGATACGACCGAACTGTCCTCCCATCGCGATGGCGTTACCGAAGATGATCTATTAACCTTGATTTATACCTCGGGCACGACAGGCCGTCCCAAAGGTGTTTACCTCTCACATAAAAATGTCTATAGCAATGTCACCGCCTGTAATTATTTGATACGGGAGGATTTCAAAACTGCACTTAGTTTTCTTCCGTTATGTCATATTTTCGAACGCATGGTTGTGTATATGTATTATTCAAAGGGGATCCAAATTTACTTTTCAGAAACCCTGGATAATGTCGTTGCCGATATTAACGATGTAAAACCAGATGTCTTTACGACAGTGCCACGTGTACTGGAAAAAGTCTACGACAAAATCATTGAAAAAGGTAAGGCACTGACCGGTATTAAAAAGAAGCTATTCTTCTGGGCGGTAGACTTAGGGCTAAAATTCCAGGAGCCAGGCAAAAACGGCATGTTCTATTCGATTAAACTGGGTATTGCCCGTAAATTGATCTTTTCCAAATGGCAGGAAGCATTAGGAGGTAATATTAAAATTATCGTATCAGGTGGTGCGGCTCTTCAAGAGCGCTTAGCGCGTATATTTTGGGCTGCGGACCTTAAGGTACTTGAAGGATATGGATTGACGGAAACTTCTCCTGTTATTGCGGTAAACTCTTATTTACCAAATGGATTGAAATTTGGAACAGTCGGAAAACCGCTTAAAAACCTTGAAGTAAAAATTGCATCAGATGGTGAGATCCTAGTGAAAGGCCCTAGTATCACAACAGGCTATTATCAAAATGAGGAGGCCACTAAAGAAGCTTTCGATGAAAATGGTTTCTTCAAAACCGGAGATATTGGCGAAATTACGACGGATGGCTTCTTAAAGATCACTGATCGAAAGAAAGAGATGTTTAAAACGGCTGGCGGAAAATACATTGCACCGCAGTCCATTGAAAACAAGTTAATGGAATCAACCTTGATCGGCCAGGTGATGGTAATCGGCGAAAATCGCAAATTTCCAAGTGCATTAATCATACCTGCTTTTGATGTCCTTTCAAAATGGGCTGCTCAAAAAGGAATATCCAGTAGTTCAAATGAAGAACTTATCAAAAATTCCGAAGTTATTCAGAAATACCAAGAGGAAATAAACCGATTATCAGGTAACTTTGGCCATTGGGAGATTGTCAAGAAATTTATTCTTTTACCAAAAGAATGGTCAATAAATGAAGGTCAATTGACGCCAAAATTGAGTTTGAAACGAAAAGTTATTTTAAAAGAGAATGAAGCTGCCATCGACAAATTGTATGTAGAGCAGAATCAAGAATAACAATTTGCACGATTATTGGAGCGGATGATCTCATTATGAAGCACGTTACACTAAAAGATCTATTTACATTCGGATACTGGAAAAATATTTGGCAGGTCATGATTGATGCCTTCAACGGGTTCAATGATGACAAGTGCATGAAAAAAAGTGCTTCGCTAGCCTATTATACGATTTTTTCGATCGGTCCGTTGCTAATGATCGTCATTTGGTGTATCGGTTTCTTTTATGGTGAACATCTCCAAAGTGGTTCTTCTGCGCAAGATGAAGTACTGGACGAAGTTACGATACTTTTTGGGCAAGGTGTGACCGAACAGATTAAATCTTATCTCCAGAAAATTACTTTTGAAAACAAATCCAATATGGGGATCACAATCGGTATTGTCACATTGATCCTTTCCTCTACGACTTTATTTGTCGATATCCAGGATTCAATAAACAACATCTGGAAAGTTAAGCCTAAGCCTAAGAAAGGCTGGCTAAAATTAATCATCAATAGACTAATTTCCTTTTCCATCGTTATTGCTTTAGGCTTCTTATTAATTGCTTCATTGATGATAAATGGAGTTATTGTCGCGGTCACCAACCTGGTCATGACCTATTTCCCCATTATTCCAATTGCCCTGATATCTTGGGTCAATACTGGTATTACGTTTTCTGTCATTGTGATACTGTTTGGATTTATCTTCTCATTCTTACCAGATGCCAAGGTGAAATTCCGCGATATGCTCGGCGGGGCTATTTTCACTGGGCTTCTTTTTATGCTGGGTCGCTACGGAATTTCGATTTACCTCAACCTCTCTTCCACGGCGAGCTTTTACGGTGCAGCAGGTTCTATCATCATCATGTTATTGTGGATCTATTATTCCGCTGCAATACTTTACTTCGGAGCTGAGTTCACCAAGTTTTATGCGATCAAATTTGGGGCGGGGATTGTTCCGTCCGCATTTGCTGTTGCCATTGAACAAACAGAAAAAGTCAAGAAAATGGGTTCTGATGCTGAAGCCCACATCGGAGATACGATTCAAGTCTCAAAGTAATCACACTATTTTTTCTCTTTTTTTCCGCTGATAGAGCCGTCTATTCCGATCACATCGATCACCCTGTCACCAATTTGTGTGATATCTGATTTCAGACCGATCATCACAGTAAAAATATTGACCGGTGTATCCTGTATCTTTCTGAAATTATGTAAGTAGCCTAGCTCCAATCCAAGAAAAAAGCCATTGAATTTGTAGTCAGCTCCAGCACCCAATTTACTGGATAGGTTAAAACGATTTATATTTTCCATCTTAACCAGCTTCTGATCAGCTATCACATTCGCACGGGGCTCACTTGTCAAGCCTATTCCCGGCCCAAGAAAACCGTAAACATTCAATCGGCGCATCTGTTTTCGCACACCACCTGAAAATGCGAAAGTATAAAAGTTCGTATTTGCATCCTCAATACGATAGGCAAAGTCGGGATCTGGCAGACGTTGCTTGTACTTGAATGACAAAGTATACAAGGTTGGGGAGACAAAAAACATCGAATTTTTAAGGGAAATATCCAGACCAATACTACCAGAAAATTTTGGGGAGAGTATATCTTTCGTTTTGCCTATAGGGAATCCCATTCCGGTTGTTCCCCAATAGTAAACTTTCCGATAATGTATTGTATCAACACCACCCTGGGCATAGGTAGCGATGCTAAACAAAGGAAGAAGAACGAAAACAAGAAGAAGTCTATTCATTTAAAAGCGTTTAATATTGAATAAGAACAATATTAAACGCAGAATGTTCAAAGTATCTAGAATATTTTAAAGATAACTTTTGGATTGTGGACCTTGATTAAACAACAGATCGATAATACTCAAATCTGGATAGAAACCATTTTTGTCCAAAAAAACCTGATAGTACTCTTTGGGAGCAACCAGTATGCTTTCCTTTTTCGGATGTATGATTTCCCGATAATCGATTGCCTCCTCATCATTGACCGTATATTCCTCTGTAAAGGAAATTGTTCTTTTTAGCTTAATTGATTTTAGTATCAGCTCCAACTGTGCAACGTTAAAGTCCAAGAGATAATCGAATTTTTCTTGATAAAAACGACTAAAATCATCTTCATAATATTCGAAATATGCAGAACTCCGATAAGCGGTCTGAATACTCAACCAATGTAAACGCTGCCAGTCAAATTCATAACTGATCCGGATATCTTTCATCGGGACGCGTTCCTTATTACCATGTTGGATTGGAACTATTAAATCCTGTACCCCATTGGCAGAAGCAATGCGTGCCCGTGTACGATAGCTCTGTTTTTGAAAATGTTCATATTTTTCGATTACAACCGGGAGATTATTCTCCTGAATGGTATGAAAATAAGATATCGGCGGAAGATAACATGCTGGAAGTAATAACTGCGATTCCATAAAAACTGATGATTTTTGTTATAAGTGACGCAAAAATAACTTAATTTGAGGATATTTGTAAAATACAACTGGGAATTTTAGCTATAGCATGAAACAAAACGCGTTAAACGCATTAATCTATGTCATCTCTCTTCTCCCCTATTGGTTTCTATATTTGATTTCCGATGGGCTTTATTATATCCTCTATTATATTATTGGGTATAGAAAGGGTATCGTATTCCAAAATTTAGAAAACGCTTTTCCCGAAAAAACCGAGGCTGAAAGACTAGTTATCGCAAAAAAATTCTACCGCTTTTTTCCGGATCTACTTGTAGAATCCATTAAGCTAAAAACGATTTCAGCCAAAGAAGTCAAGCGGAAAATGACTTTAGAAAATGAAGAGGAACTAACGCGCCATCTTGCTGACGGAAAAAATGTGATTGGGGTAACCTCGCATTATGCCAACTGGGAACTCGGGATACACCGTCTGAGTTTGATCACTGATTTTCCAACATTGATTGTTTACAAACCGTTAAACAACAAGGACATTGATACAGTCTATAATTCGATGCGTGGTCGTTTTGGAGCAGAAATGGTTCCAATGAAACAAATTCTCCGACATATTGTAAAATTGAAAGGGCAGCCCAATGTCAGTATGTTGGTCGCTGATCAGACCCCACTATATTCCGACTCTGATTATTTCATCAATTGGTTGAATCAGGAAACATTAGTCTATACGGGAGCTGAACGGCTATCAAGAATGAGCAAAGCCCCCGTTGTATTTTGTTATATTGGCCGAAAAGCAAAAAGAGGACAATACTTCTGCAAGTTTACTACCCTGGTAGAAGACCCTTCCGAATTTGCCGAACATGAAATAACTGATTTACACAATCGCTTTGCGGAGCAAATGATTCGTGAAAATCCCGAATATTGGCTTTGGTCACATAATCGCTGGAAAAGGAAACGTAGAAAATGAGTAAATTACCAAAAGTAGCTGTTGTCATATTGAACTGGAATGGTCGTTTCTTCCTGGAGAAATTCTTACCTTCCGTCTACAACAGTTCTTATCCAAATATTGAATTCGTCATCGGTGACAATGCATCGGATGATGATTCTATTCTATTCGTCAAGCAGTACTATCCCACCATTACCATTCTTGAAAACGACAAGAATTATGGATTTGCTGGTGGTTACAACAAAGTCCTTGAACGTGTAGATGCGGATTATTATGTCTTGTTAAATTCAGATGTAGAAGTCAGCCAAAACTGGATAGAGCCTGTTATTGCTTATATGGAGCGCAATCCCGGTATTGCTGCCGCACAACCCAAGATCCTATCCTTTCATAATAAAGATAAATTTGAGCATGCTGGTGCCGCTGGAGGATACTTGGACTATTTCGGTTTTCCGTTTTGTAAAGGAAGGATTTTACACGAAGTTGAGGAAGACCATGACCAGTATAATCAGGAATCTGAGATTTTCTGGGCATCGGGAGCCGCGCTTTTTATCCGAGAAAAAGCCTGGAAAGAAGCGAATGGCCTAGACGAAGATTTCTTTGCTCATATGGAGGAAATTGATCTATGCTGGCGGTTGAAAAAGATGGGCTATGGTATAGGTTACTGTCCAACGTCCGTTGTCTATCATGTAGGCGGCGGGACATTAAATGCCAGCAACCCTAAGAAGACCTACCTAAATTTCAGGAATAATCTCGTTATGTTGCAAAAGAACCTACCTTTGAGTAAAGCAATTTGGATAATTTTCCTACGCCTTTGGTTCGATTTAGCAGCATTGATGAAGTTTCTAATTGACCGCAAACCGAAAGATGCGTGGGCGATCAGTCGCGCACATCAGTATTTCTTCCTAAATATTTTTAAAAATGCTAGAAAACGAAAGAAATATACAGCAATAGAAAATCAGACGGGACAATATAATAATTCAATTATTATTGATTTTTACACGAATAATAAACATAAATTTTCGCAATTGAATCCAAAGGATTTCAAATAAGGCATCTGGAATTCCGATTCGTAAAATGCACAAAAACGCATTTTAAAAATAAGGCACTCTTTACAACAAGATTCTTTATTTATTTTATTTAAACGTACATTTTATTTGTAATTTTGCAACATGTTGGCGATGGATATTGAAAAAAAGATAAAAGACTTAACAGCAGAACTTAATCATTATAACTATCAATACTACGTATTGGCGAATAGTCTTATATCAGATTATGACTTCGATCTCAAGTTAAAGGAACTCGAAGCACTGGAACGTCAATATCCAGAATTTGCTGATCCGAACTCACCTACACAACGCGTAGGTGGAGATATCACATCTAAATTTAAAACGGAAAAACATCGTTGGCCCATGCTTTCTTTGGGCAATACTTACAGCCAGGAAGAACTGTTTGACTTTGATCAGCGAATCCGCAAGATCATAGGCGATCAGTTTGAGTATGTCTGTGAATTAAAATTTGACGGCCTTTCTATCAGCCTCACCTATGAAAACGGAGTACTGAGCAAAGCAGTTACCCGTGGCGATGGAACACAGGGCGATGTCGTGACAAGTAATGTCAAAACGATTCGCTCCATTCCAATCAGACTCAAAGAGGGCGACTACCCGCAACAGTTTGAAATTCGTGGGGAGATATTTATGCATAAATCCGCTTTTTTACGTCTGAACAAGGAACGGGAAGATAATGAAGAACAGACTTATGCCAATCCGCGCAATTTCGCTTCGGGGACAATAAAACTTCAGGATTCAGCGGAGGTTGCCAAAAGGCCCTTGGATTGTTTTCTATACTTCTTGTATTGTGACAATAGAACCAATTTATTTCACGATCATTGGAACAGCCTGGAACAAGTGAAAAACTGGGGTTTTCCTGTCTGTGAGCATACAAAAAAATGTAGTACACTGGCTGATGTCTTTGAATTCATTGACTATTGGGATATTGAACGACATAACCTTGGATACGAAATCGACGGCATCGTTATCAAAGTAAATGATTATGCCCAACAGGAAGATCTCGGTTTTACGGCCAAGAACCCAAGATGGGCAATATCTTATAAATTCAAAGCTGAACGTGTTGAGACAACACTCAATACTATTAGCTATCAGGTAGGACGTACCGGAGCGGTCACTCCTGTTGCTAACCTTCAACCTGTATTGTTAGCGGGGACCACAGTCAAACGTGCTTCACTGCACAATGCCAATGAAATTGCACGATTAGATTTACATCAAGGTGATACCGTCTATGTAGAAAAAGGTGGAGAAATCATTCCAAAAATCATTGCTGTGAACCTTGAAAAGAGATTAGCAGATACGACAGCCTTTATTTATCCGGACAGCTGTCCAGAATGTGGTACGACATTAATTAGACAGGAAGGTGAAGCTGTTCACTACTGCCCGAATGAAACAGGATGCCCTCCACAGATTGTCGGCAAAATGCAGCATTTTATCGGCCGTAAAATGATGGATATCGAGGGAATGGGCGATGAAACGGTAGAGACCTTTTTCAAAAAAGGTCTATTGCATAATATCGTAGACATCTACGGTCTAAAGAACCATCAAGAAGACTTACAACAACTCGAGCGCTTTGGTCAGAAATCCATAGACAATATGCTTGCGGGCATTGAGAAATCAAAAGAGAAACCTTTTGAGAAAGTATTATTCTCTTTGGGCATACGGCATGTTGGCGAAACAATCGCAAAAAAACTAGCACAACATTTCAAGAACATCGATGCCCTTGCTCAGGCTTCAACAGAGGAAATTGAAGGGGTTCAAGATATCGGACGCCGTATCGCGGAGAGTGTCAAAGAATATTTAGACAACCCTATTCATCAGCAACAGCTCATCAGCCTAAAACATTATGGCTTAAATTTGGAGATTGAAGAAAGGGAAATCATTCTGGCCAGCGAAAGTCTCAGCGGAAAGACCTTTTTGATTTCAGGTGTATTTGCGGATTATTCCAGAGAGCAGCTCGCAGAGCTGATTGAGAGCAACGGTGGCAAGATGCTTTCTTCCATTTCCGCAAAGTTGAATTATCTCGTTGCGGGGGATAAAATGGGACCATCTAAATTAGCGAAGGCGGAAAAATTGGGTGTCCCGATGATTAATGAGAAGGATCTCTTAGACCTTATTCATTCCAAATAGGATTTTTTAATTAAATTTATATAAATACAAAAACAAGATGAACGAGCTTCACGGCGCAGGAGTAGCATTGGTCACTCCTTTTAACTCAGATGAATCTGTTGATTTCGAGGCATTAGGTCAACTCATTGACTTGCAAATCAACGAGGGTATGGATTATTTGGTTTCTTTAGGTACAACTGGAGAAGTTGCCACATTAACTAAAGAAGAACGAAAGCGTATCTGGGATTTCACTGTCAAGCGCGTGAACGGTAGACTTCCTTTGGTTGCTGGCATCGGTGGTAACAATACCGCAGAGATTGTAGAACAGATCAAAGCTTTCGATCCGACTGGTTTTTGTGCCATTTTATCTGTGTCACCTTATTATAACAAACCGACACAGGAAGGAATTTATCAGCATTATAAGGCTATTGCGCAAGTTTCCCCTTTACCTATTATATTATATAATGTACCGGGCCGTACAGGTAGCAATATGACTTCACAAACGACATTACGTTTGGCGAATGATTTTTCAAATATTGTTGCAATAAAAGAAGCTTCTGGCAATTTTGCTCAATTCAGCGAAATCTTACGGGACAAACCGGTAGATTTTCTATTGATCTCCGGAGATGATCCGGTGACATTACCTATGATGGCACTCGGTGCTGCTGGCATTATCTCTGTTGTTGGAAATGCATTTCCAAAACGCGTTGCCACGCTTGCAAAATTATGTGCAGAGGGCAATTATCATGAAGCAAGAGCAATACATAACGATTTACTCCAGATAACAGATCTTTGTTTTGTGGAAGGAAATCCTGCCGGCGTCAAATATATTCTTAAAAAATTAGGCATCGGTAACGACACTTTACGCCTTCCATTGGTAGGTATCAGTGAAAAAACACAATTAGCAATAGCAGAAGAAATGTGCAAATTAAACTAAGCGATCAATTTGTTTGTTATTGAAAAAGTTTAGATCTCGCTTGAGGTCTAAACTTTTTTGCTTCAAGGCGTTGCAATATAACAATATAATACCTACCTTTGCACTTCCACAAATGTGGAATTTTAAATAACAAAATTAATTAACAAAATGCAACAGTACGAATCTGTAATCGTTCTTACCCCGTTGCTTTCTGAAGATGCTGCGAAAGAAGTAATCGCAAAATTCAAAACCATCTTAACAGAAGGCGGAGCCGAGATTGTCGCTGAAGACAATTGGGGTTTGAAAAAATTAGCGTATCCAATCCAGAAAAAATCTACTGGATTTTATCACTTAACTGAATTCAAGGCTCCAGGTGAATTAATCAACAAATTAGAGGTTGAATACAAACGTGATGAGCGCATTATGCGTTTCTTGACTGTAAGTTTAGACAAACATGCTAGAGCTTACAACGAGAAAAAACGTAGCGGTGCATTCAACAAAAAAGCTGAAACTAAAACTGAGGAGGGCGCAAACTAATGGCTAACGAAAATATCCAATACGTAACTGCTCCTAAAGTAGAGGACAACCGTAAAAAATACTGTCGTTTCAAAAAGAATGGTATCAAATATATCGATTATAAAGATGCTAACTTCTTGATGAAATTTGTAAATGATCAAGGTAAAATCTTACCTCGTCGTTTAACTGGTACATCTTTGAAATTTCAACGTAAAGTAGCTCAAGCTGTTAAACGTGCTCGTCACATCGGTTTGTTACCTTACTTAGCTGATGCAATTAAATAAGGAGGACGATAGAAAATGGAAGTAATTTTAAAACAAGATATCAAAGGCTTAGGTGAGCAAAACGATATCGTTAATGTAAAACCAGGTTTCGGTCGTAACTACTTAATCCCTCAAGGATTTGCTATTCAAGCGACTGAATCTGCAAAGAAAGTTTTAGCTGAGAACATCAAACAAGCTCAGTTCAAACAAGATAAAATCAAAAAAGACGCTACTGAATTAGCTGGTAAATTGGAAGCTGTAAAACTTTCGATCGGTGCTAAAGCAGGTGAATCTGGCAAAATCTTCGGTAAAGTAAATAGCATCCAAATTGCTGATGCATTGAAAGCAAAAGGTTTTGACGTAGATCGTCGTCGTATTACATTCGAAGTTGAACCTAAAGAAATAGGTGAATATATTGCTAACTTAAACTTACACAAAGAAGTTAAAGTTCAAGTTCCTTTCGAAGTAATCGCTGAATAATTTTATATTATTTAGTACAACATACTGAAGCGGCTATTCATTAGATAGCCGCTTTTTTATTGGCATCTTACATTACCTTACCTGCTTAAAACAAAAAACTCGCGCTGCTGAGAACAACGCGAGGCATAATCTAGGGTATTTGAAAGGGAAAATCTTTGTTTATATCAAAAAATCAATAAAAAACCAAAAATAAAACAAATAAACCAATAAAATATTCATTTTTATCTCGTTTTCATATTCAAAAGAAGCAAAAATTATCCATTTATCAAAATAAAATCTATTTTATTTTGATAAAAACATATAATAATAAAAAATACACGGTAAAAAAGTAAAATAAACACATATAAAACAATAAAAATCAAAAAAAACTAATAAATATTAGTAAAAAATCAGTATTAAATAATATAAAAACAAAAAATATAAAAAAAAAGACCTGAAATAAAAATATTTCAGGTCTTTTCTGTTAAAATAACAATTATTATGCTAATTGCTTCTCTAATTTCTCATTTAAAACAGACTTTGGAACTGCTCCAATTTGCTTATCTACAATTTCTCCATTTTTGAAGAACAATAAAGCAGGTATATTGCGGATACCATAACGAACTGAAATCTCTGGATTTTCATCTACGTTTACTTTTCCTATCACAGCCTTACCTTCGTAATCTTTAGCTAATTCTTCAACAACAGGACCAACCATACGACAAGGACCACACCATTCTGCCCAAAAATCAATTAATACGGGTTTGTCCGCTTTCAAAACAACTTCTTCAAAGTTGCTATCTGTAATTTCTAATGCCATAATCTTAATCTTTTTAATTTTATAAACCGAAGTTATATTTATGATACTACTTAATTGCTAAAATCAATAAACAAAGATAGTAACAACTGTCAATGTAATTGTAATCTTAATTACACAAAATCTAATCCAAATTAGTTCAAACGGTAATTAATCCCTTCAAACTTATCTATACACTCCAAAAACTCATTTGTGAGGTTTATTTTCAGACTTTTAGCTGGCATTTCGACAGAGATTTCGTCCTGAGGATCCCAGATTTTAAATTTCAATTGACAATTTGGCACAACGCCTTCAATCTCGTTCTGCGCCAAGATATCTTTAATGCCATCTAAGAATTCTTCATTCAGCTTTGGCAGAGGAATATTAATTGTAAAACTCTTCGCCATCTTTTCGCGGAGCTCAGAAAGCAACTGTACACTTCTTAATTCGAAGCCCCAGTTTCCGACCTGCCTGAAACGCTCCTGAACCAATCCGCGCAATTGAACGAAATAACCCTCTTGTAAATACCCCTTTAATTTCACATACTCTTCACCAAACACCGCCATATCGTAAGAATCGCTATAATCCTCAATAATAAAGGATGCAAATGGCTTACCATTTTTAGTCAGGCGGTGGTTTGCCGAAGCTATAATCCCACCAATAACCAATTCTTTGTTCTTGATACGATTAAATTCGAGTAATGTCTCTTCATCTACCTCGGCAGCTTTCGCTTTGTTAATCAGAGAGAGATCAGACACTGGATTATGACAGAAATGCTCGATCTCAAACCGATAAGTATCTAACGGATGACTTGTCAGGTATATACCGATGACATCTTTTTCGTATTTAAGCTTCTCGATCAATCCCCATTGTGCACAAGGTGACAATACAGGTTCTGGCAGTTCGGCAGCTTCACCAGCGCCAAATAAGCTAGCCTGTGCAGAGTTTTCATTTTCTTTATACCGTTGTGCAAATCGGATTGCTTTCTCCATACCTGTTGAATTATCCTCGGCATGGAAATACTGCGCACGATGGGTACTTTCAAAACTATCAAAACCACCGGCGTAAGCCAAACTCTCAAAAGCTTTTTTATTGACCGCACGTAAGTCGATACGCTTGGCCATATCAAAAACAGACTTATACAATCCAGATTGTCTCGTTTGCACAATAGCATCTACAGCACCAGCACCCACACCTTTAACGGCACCGATACCAAATCGAATCGCTCCACGTTCATTTACCGTAAATTTATAGTATGACTCGTTCACATCAGGACCGAGTACCTCCAAGCCCATACGCTTACATTCCTCCATAAAGAATGTAACCTGCTTGATATCATTCATATTATTGGAAAGCACCGCCGCCATATACTCTGCAGGGAAATGTGCTTTTAGATAAGCTGTCTGATAGGCTACCCATGCGTAACAGGTGGAGTGTGATTTATTGAACGCATAACTGGCAAAAGCTTCCCAGTCAGTCCATATCTTCTCCAGCACTTTTGCATTATGTCCTTTTTCCTCCGCCTGCGCAACAAACTTAGGCTTCATCTTATCAAGTACAGCCTTTTGTTTCTTACCCATCGCTTTACGCAAAACGTCAGCATCACCTTTGGAAAAACCCGCCAGCTTTTGGGATAAAAGCATTACCTGTTCCTGATAAACCGTAATCCCGTAGGTTTCCTTTAAATACTCCTCACAAGCATCCAAATCGTAGACAATAGGGTCAATCCCATGTTTACGTTTAATAAAACTCGGGATATACTCGATTGGCCCCGGACGGTATAGGGCATTCATCGCAATTAAATCGGCGAATACCGTAGGCTTCAGATCGCGCATGTATTTTTGCATCCCAGGAGATTCATATTGGAATACACCGATTGTTTCACCACGCTGAAAAAGCTCGTAGGTCAATACGTCGTCTATCGGAAATTTGTCGGGATCTAAAACTATACCATGACTTAATTTAACATTCTCAACAGTATCCTTGATGAGTGTCAGGGTCTTCAATCCCAAAAAGTCCATTTTCAATAGACCAGCACTTTCAACGACGTGGTTATCAAACTGGGTTACATACAGATCGGAATCCTTTGCCAGGGATACAGGAACGAAATTGGTAATATCATCCGGTGTGATAATCACACCACAGGCATGAATACCTGTATTCCGGACAGACCCTTCCAATACCCGTGCCTGACGAATTGTTTCGGCTTCGAGTCCGGCGCCATCTGCAATTGACTTTAAGCGATTGACGGCCTCGATCTCTTCTGTTCTTAACTTCTCCTTTAGACCAGCATCATCCAATGTAAATATTTTGGATAACTTCAAATTTGGAATCAATTTGGCAATTTCATTTGCATCTCCCAGAGGCAAATCCAGCACACGGGCAGTATCTTTAATCGAAGACTTGGCGGCCATTGTACCATAAGTAATGATCTGAGCCACCTGACTGGCGCCATATTTATTGATTACATACTGCATGACCCGTCCACGTCCCTCATCATCAAAGTCAATATCAATATCGGGCATGGAAACACGATCGGGATTTAGAAAACGCTCAAATAGCAAATCGTATTTTATGGGATCAATATTCGTGATGCCGAGGCAATACGCAACAGCTGACCCAGCTGCAGATCCCCTGCCCGGCCCAACCGAAACACCCATATCACGTGCTGCAGCAATAAAATCCTGTACAATCAAAAAATATCCGGGATATCCTGTTTTTTCAATCGTTGCCAATTCAAAATCCAGACGTTCCCGAATATCATCTGTTATCTCTTCGTAACGTTTCGCTGCACCAACATAACATAAGTGGGCAAGATATTTATTTTCCCCTCTTTTTCCACCATCTTCATTGTCCTCGGCAACCTGAAATTCTTCTGGTATATCAAATTTTGGAAGTAGGACATCCCTATTCAATTTGAAGATCTCCACCTTATCTACGATCTCCTGTATATTAAGAATCGCTTCGGGCAAATCTTTGAATAAGATTTTCATTTCATCAGAAGATTTAAAATAATACTCCTGATTTGGCAATCCGAACCGGAACCCACGCCCCCTACCTTTAGGTGTGGAAAGCTTCTCGCCATCCTTTACACATAAGAGGATATCATGGGCGTGCGCATCTCCTTTCTTTTCGTAATAGGTATTGTTGGTGGCAACAACTTTAACATCGTATTTACGGGCAAACTTAAGTAAGGTCTGGTTTACCCGATCCTCATCTTCCTGTCCATGTCGCATGAATTCCAGATAAAAATCTTCCCCAAAATGCTCCTTCCACCATTGCAAAGCTTCTTCCGCCTGGTTTTCACCGATATTAAGCACTTTACTAGGCACTTCCCCTTGAAGGTTTCCCGAAAGCACAATGATATCTTCCTTATACTGTAGAATAAGATTTTTATCTATACGGGGCACATAATAGAATCCAGCTGTATAGGCGAAAGAAGCTAATTTGGCTAAATTATGATAACCGCGTTTATTTTTCGCCAACAAAACGACCTGATAACCATTATCCTTTCTGGATTTATCTTTATGATCTTCACAAACAAAGAATTCACAACCCACTATTGGTTTTAGGAGCTGACCAGTAGGTTCCTCCCCCTTTTCCAGCGCTTCCGCATTCTGTGCTTCCACCTCTTTATTATGTCCAATGACCCTGGAAACGAATTCAAATGCCCCCATCATATTACCGTGATCGGTAAGCGCAACAGCAGGCATATTGTCCTTTACCGCAGCCGAAACCAACTTGTCATACGACATTGTTGACTGTAGAATAGAAAATTGCGAATGGTTATGTAAATGTGCGAATTTCGCTTCTTTAAGTGCTGATAATGTATCTGCATCTACGACAACACGAACATCGTCCGGTTCAGCCCGTTTTCTGATCTCATCAGAAGCGGCTTTTAAATTAATGTGTTTAAGCCCGGCAGTAGGAACGGGACCAGGATTATTCGTTTTGAAATCAACAAAGTAACCAGTATCTACCTGGAGTTCTTCCACCGTAAACACCTCTCTTCTGACCAATTCCAGAAAACAACGTGTTGTCGCTTCAACGTCGGCAGTAGCATTATGGGCCTCAGCAAATGGCACACCAAATAAATAAGAGTGCAATTCAGTCAGATTAGGCAGCTTGTATCGACCGCCACGACCACCAGGAATTTTCAATAGATCTGCTGTTACCTCAGTACAGGTATCCAAAACAGGCATGCTCGCCATTTTAGATTCTACACCATAACGATAAAACTCACAGCCCATGATATTGAGGTCAAAACCAATGTTCTGTCCGACTACAAATTTTGCACTATTTAATGCGATGTTAAATTTCTCCAAAGCAACCTGTAAGGGCACCCCCTGCTCTTCTGCCAATGCTGTGGATATACCATGTATTTTTTCGGAGTCATAAGGTATATCAAATCCATCCGGTTTAATCAAAAAATCCTGATGTTCGACCAAGTTCCCCATCTCATCATGAATCTGCCATGCCAGCTGTATACAACGTGGCCAATTATCCGTATCCGTAATTGGCGCGTCCCAACGCTTAGGCAAACCCGTCGTCTCTGTATCGAAAATAATATACATAAATCTCTAAACCTCTTTAATACAACACATTAAATGTAATCATATTTACATTTATTTGAACTTGAAATTTACGAAATTCTTAGGGAAGATTATGTCAGATTTTTGCGAAAAGTATTAACAGCTATTTAATATTGTACCTGTTACACTATTCCTTTATTTACTATATTTGAACTTGACTCCAATTTCTATGATTAAAGCGATTTTTTTTGATATAGATGGGACATTGTTAAGTTTCAAAACACATCAGGTCCCCGAATCCACACAACAGGCATTTCAATTACTAAAAGAGAAAAACATAAAAGTTTTCGTTTCAACCGGTCGTTCCTTTAATCAATTGGGACATATCCGCTACCTTGATTTCGATGGCTTTATAACATTTAATGGAGGTTATTGTGTCACCAAAGATGAACAGGTTATTTATAAAAATAACATAGCTCAAACGGACATTCGTTCATTAATTGGTTATGCGAAGCATCATCCCGAGCTTACCTTTTCATTTATGTCCGAAAAAGAAATCTCCTTAAATCAGGTAACGCCCGAAGTGCTAAAAATGTATCAACAAGTCAACGTAAAGACGCCGCCTATACGCAATTACGAAGACAACTTTGACCTGGAATCTGTCATGCAGATCAATGTTTTTATCAATCCGGAAGAAGAGGCTGAATTTATGGAAAACGTTATGCCCAACTCGATTGCATCACGATGGACATCCGTTTTTGCAGATGTCAACCCAATGGGCCAAAGTAAAAAAGTTGGTATAGATGTTTTTTTAGAACATTTTGGCATCGAGCTTTCGGAAACCATGTCCTTTGGTGATGGGGGAAATGATATTACCATGCTCGCCCATACACAGGTTGGTATCGCCATGGGAAATGCGAATCCCGAAGTCAAGGAAATTGCAGATTATATTACTGACGATGTGGATAGCAACGGCATCTGGAATGCCTTAAAACATTTTGGTGTTATTTAGAAGTGAATTGTGAGTGTAGCGCGACAGGTATTGCTATTGCTGTTCAATAGCAAACTATGTCGTTCTGGGAAAAGATATTCCAATCTGTTCTGGAAATCTGCCATTAGGGTATTTTCAAATTGACCGTTCAGGTAATGATTCATACGATGACTTACCTCAAATAGCATTATTTTGGGAGATCCCGAGAGGCGGATTCGGATAGGATGTGAAGACATGCTATTATATCCGTTTGCAACTGCATTTTGCACCATCGGAAATAATAGAAGTGGAGGTATCATCAGCTCATTTTCCGATTGGAAACGGTTTTCCCATTTCAGTGAGAAACCGGCAGGCATCAACCTATTGACGATTTCGAAATATTGGTTTAATAAATCCAGCTCGACCTCTATTTCCTGATAGGCCCCGAGCTCCAATAGCAGCATTTTTTTTTGAAATATCCGATATTCCGGTTCCACCACAGCCTCTTCCGCTAAGATCTTTTCCATTAGAAAATGATCTATTTGACTGTTACCAAATGACAATCTATCGGACAGTGCTAATGCCTCTTCATTTCTTACAGACTTTTTACGCAGAATGCGATCGATTATACCTGACATTTCTTAAATTGCTATAGATTAGATACACAAAAATAAGGAAACATTATGTCAAATATTGCAATAGTTATTGAAGAAAGAGCCGCAGACATAGGTAATTTCTTGGTGGGAAGACTACTTCCATTCAGACAAAAAAGGATGGTCGGTCCGTTTATATTTATTGACCATATGGGACCTGAAACGATCTCCGAGCCTCAGTTCATGGATATTGCCCCGCATCCTCATATTGGATTATCAACATTAACTTACCTCTTCGAAGGGAGCATTATGCACCGCGACAGTCTAGGAAACGAGGTCGAAATAAAACCGGGAGCGGTAAACTGGATGACAGCCGGAAAAGGAGTAACACATTCCGAACGAACTCCAGACTACCTAAGGTCTATCACTCATGAACTACACGGTTTACAGATCTGGGTCGCATTACCAAAGGATCTGGAAAAGATGGAACCAAATTTTGTTCACATTGAAGAACCTCAACTTCCCCATTGGAGCGAAGACGGTGTAAACTATCGGCTGATAGCAGGTGAGATTAACAATCATCGTTCGGAAGTACCCGTATACAGTCCCTTATATCTTATTGAAATTAAAGCTGACAAAGACTCTCTTATTAAGCTAGGTGAACATCTCTACGGAGAAAGTGGATTGTATATTCTTCATGGCTCAGTACATGCAGAAGGCCAAGAGTTTGGCCCAAAACAAATTCTGATTGCAAAGGACGCCAAATTATGTGAATTCGAAATCAAAGCCGGCACCTCAGTGTACATCTTTGGTGGTGAACCTTTCCCGGAACAACGCTATATCGACTGGAATTTTGTTGCTTCGGACATTGAGACCCTCAAAATCGCCAGAGCAAAATGGGAACAACACGAATTCCCAGAAGTTCCCGGTGATAATGGCTATATTCCCATTCCGCCAGTAAATCCGACTTTAGAACAAAAGAAAGCTTAAAAACAGTACAAATGTTGGTTGAATAGCATAAAAATAGGGCATCCGAAGAAGATCATCGGGTGCCCCTATTTTTTTATTTACTTTCTGTATAGATCCTTTATTCGTTACAATCTATTCCGTTAATGTTCAATCCCACTGACACCACCAGAAACGACAAGTTTCATTGCATCGGTCGGTGACATATCCAGTTTTTTCACCTTATCCGCGCTGATGATAACAACCTGACCGGCAAAAGAATAAGAATAAGGAAAATAAACCATCACCTCATCTTCCAAACCAATACTTTTTAGATCATGTTGTGTCAGGAACCCTATCTTTTTTAGTCCGAACTCGTTTACAGTTACCAGCACGGGTTCATTGAATTTTTTCGCATCACCCACAAATGCTTCAGTAAAATCCTTTATCGAAGTATACAACGTATTCAAAAGCGGTATTCTTTTGATCTGATGATTGATCCACACTTTAATCGGGTCAGTCACAAAATTCGTAAATATCACCCCCGCAAGAACAAGGATAAGAATTACTGTCAAGATTCCAATTCCGGGAATATATAGCGGATGCCCTTTTTCATCCTGAAAAAAATGTTCAGTCAGATTCAGCGCTGAGTCTATCGACGCAAAAATCCATACGATCAGAAAGACAGCACCAGCCAAAGGTACAACAACGAGAATACCTCGAATTAGATAATTAATAAATCCCCTGAATAATTTGCCCAGCATGAGTTAGAAAATCAAAATATATTTATACAAAAATGCAGAATATCCTTTATTATTCATAAAAATATACTCTTTTTACCCGTTGCGAGATACTCGTCAACAGTTCATAAGGAATAGTTCCGATAGATTTCGCGGCCAGCTTAATATCGGGATAAACAATTACTTCGTCTTCCTCGGCTACTTCGATATCCGTAACGTCAAGCATACACATGTCCATGCAAATATCTCCGATCGTCGGTACAAGACAGCCATTGACCATCATCTTACCTACACCATTCCCAAAACGTCTGTCATAACCATCTGCATAACCAATTTTTATGGTTGCTGTTTTGCTATCCCGGTGCAATACCCCATGCCTATTATAACCTACTGTCTCTCCAGCAGCCAAGTGTTTTATTTGCGTCACATTGGTCTTCAAACTACTTACTTCTTTAAGCGGAAGATCATGTCGCTCAATATCGATCCCATACAATCCAATTCCCAACCGAACCATATCAAAATAAGCCTGCGGCCATAGTTCGATGCCCGATGTTGCTGCAATATGTCTTAAGAATGAATAACCAAGACCTTCTTCAAGGCGCTTTGTAAATTGATCCAAGAGGTCAATCTGCTGTTGGGTAAAAGTATTATCCTCTTTATTTCCAGCAGAGGCCAAATGGGAAAATGCTGATTTTACCTGAAGTATTGAACCATCTTTTAGCTCCGTAATGAGTCTATCGACTTCATCAGGCATAAAACCAAGACGATGCATCCCTGTATCCACTTTGATATGAACCGGAAAGGATGCGATCCCCTTCCCTTTTAAGTAATTCAAGAAAGAAGACAGAATTCTAAAGCTATAAATCTCAGGTTCAAGATTATGTTGAACGATGGATTCAAATGTATTTTCATCCGGACTCATCACAACGATTGGCAATGTTATGCCTGCTCCTCTCAGATCAACCCCTTCGTCGGCAAATGCAACAGTGAGGTAATCTACCCTATTGAATTGTAAAAGGTTTGCAATTTCAAAGCTCCCACTCCCATAAGAAAATGCTTTGACCATCGACATCAATTTTACATGTTTTGGCAACAGCTGGCGATAGACATTCAAGTTATTCTCCATGGCATTCAGGTTGATTTCAAGCACGGTGTCATGTGATTTAGCCACTAACAATCGGCTGATTCGTTCAAAATGAAACTCACGTCCCCCTTTCAATAAAATAGTAGAATCTTCCAATTGAATAGCCCTGATATCTTCCAAAAATGCTGTTGTACTAGGGTAAGACAACGATGGAACAGCAAATTGATCAGCAACCTGGGCCAAGATCTCCCCGATCAAGATCAGTTTATCTATACGGTATTCTGAAAGTAAACGTTTCAATTTTGACAGACTTTTCTCATCTGTTATATTTACTCCCGGTATATCGGAAAGGATCAATATTTTTCGAGGATGCTGTCCCTGTTGATTTAAAAACTCGAGCGCGATCTGCAACGCATCCAGATCATTACTATAGGAATCATCAATAATCGAGCTATTCTTTTTTCCCTTTTTTAGCTCCAGTCGCATCGCTACTGGTTGCAACTCCTTAATTCTTGATGCAATTACCTCTCTTTCATAACCAAAACGCAACATAACAGCTACGCAGTTAATTGCATTTTCCACATTTCCCTTATCGACAAAAGGTACTTCGATGGCAAATGTCCGTCCGCCATAGAAAAGTGTGGCTACCGTGAACTTATCATCCACCTGTTTGAGGGAATAAACCTCCAATGAAAGCCCTTGATCAAATCCCCAGGAAAACTTTCGAGGTCGATAGGGCAATTGAATATCCTCTACATAACGGCTGGGAAAGATCATGGTTTCAACATCCTTGAACAGGTTTATCTTTTCGTAGATCTTTTCGTTCTTTGACTCAAAACCAGTTTTATGAGCCACGCCTATATTTGTCAGCAGGCCAATTGTTGGTTTGATCATATTTTCCAATTTCACCATTTCACCCTTTTCAGAAATTCCAGCTTCGATAATCGCTAGATTATACTGATCTGATAAACCCCATAGTGTCAGTGCAACGCCCAATTGCGAATTATAGCTTTTGGGACTACGGTAGATCTTATATTCCGGAGACATGAGTTGATACAACCATTCCTTGACTATAGTCTTCCCATTGCTACCAGTGATCCCTATAACCGGAAAACTAAACTTCTGCCTATGAAAAGCCGCCAATACTTGCATAGCTTCGAGACTATCCGAAACCCAGATCAGATTTGCATCCGGAAATAACAGTTCCTGTTCCGCATCAATCTGCAGAACAAAGTTTCTCACGCCCTTATCATAGGCTTCTTTGATATAATGATGGCCATCCCTACTCTTCTGAAGTGCGAAAAACACACCGTTATCTGCCTGAACAATTTTCCGACTGTCATAAAATAAGTGTTGAATTAAAGAATTGGGATCCGTGATAAATGTGCGATTAGGGTGTAAAATCTGGACGATTTCCGATATTTTATACATTCTCCTGATATTTTGATTGGATCAAAACTGAACATTTTTTTAGTTATTTCATATTATTTTTGAAATTTTGACAATATGTTTGAAGAAGATAAAAAAAACAAAAAGATCCTAACACCACGTCAGGCTCAATTAAAGGCTGAAAGTTATTGTGCTTACCAGGAAAGATCCCAGCAAGAAGTGCGGGACAAACTTTACAGCTGGGGGCTACATGAGGAGGATGTCGAAAATATTATAGCAAATTTGATTGCAGAAAACTTTTTAAATGAAGAGCGCTTCGCAATAGCCTATTGCAATGGTAAGCTTCGTATGAAGGGGTGGGGCAAAATCAAAATCAAACAGGCTCTAAAAGGAAAGCGGGTTTCTGAGCAATTGATAAAAATTGCATTCAAGCAGATTGACCTAGACGAATACGAGGCTATATTGAAAAATATTATTGACAAAAAAATTCGGGAAATAAACAGCAAAGATTCTTTCATCGTTAGGAACAAAGTCTATCAATTTGCGTTGTCTAGGGGATTTGAAAGCGATTTAATTTTTTCTATACTGAATTCAAAGGAGTTATAAAAAACAACAAAATAAAGTAAACAAATATTTTGCAATATTAAATTTTCGCTCTATATTTGCATCACCAAAAAGGAACACGAGGTTCTTTTTAAAATTGAAATAAAAATTCCATGCGAAAATAGCTCAGCTGGTAGAGCACAACCTTGCCAAGGTTGGGGTCGCGAGTTCGAATCTCGTTTTTCGCTCACCTGCCTAGGTGGTGGAACTGGTAGACACGCAGGACTTAAAATCCTGTTCCCGTTAAGGGAGTGCGGGTTCGATTCCCGCCCTAGGTACAAGAAAGCTCATCAGTCGATGGGCTTTTCTTGTTTATGACAGTAGATATAGCAAAAAGCCATAAAGTAAACTCAAAAGTATAAGATGCAACATCCCGATCCGATAGCGAAATAATAGAAAAATTGAAACAGCAGCCCATAGCAGTGCTTTCCAATCCAACTCGGCCACAGCGAATGCCTTAGGAAACAAAATACCCTGTCCCAAATAACAAGCTAAATTAACAATCACCCCCACCACAGAGGCGGTGACCAAAGAAAGTACGTATTGGATGGCCGTATTCTTTTGAGACCGCTCGATCAAGGGAGCCCCAACGAAGATCAATGCAAAATTTGGCAAAAAAGTAAAATAAGCAGTAGCCGTCAGACCTACCGCAGCCATGACATACGAATGGTCGAAATGGTTGAATCCAGCCATAAATCCCACATAAGCCAACACGATTACCAATGGACCTGGCGTCGTCTCGGCCAAAGCAAAACCATCTATCATTTGCGTTTTTGTCAACCAAAGAAATTTTTCCGTAACCAGGCCGGCGATATAGGGAATAACAGTATATGACCCTCCAATGGTAAAGTATGCCGATTTCGTAAATAAAAAAGAGAGTTCTTTCCAAAATGCAGCATCTGGCATAAATACATACAGGAAAATAAACGGTCCCAACCACAACAGGAAAAATGCAGATAATTGAATGCAAATCTTACCTACAGAAATTGGTGGCACTTTCTCTAACGAATTAATAGGATAACATTCTTCGACATCTTCCGCGTCTTCCTTTTCAAATGTAGCAGTGGCTTTTTTGGTTTTTAGGAAATAAAGAATGAAGCCCCCAACAATAACCCCCAGAATAATCCAGGGCATAGGTATTTTAACAAAATAAGAAAGTAAAAATCCCGCTAGAGCTACGATATAATGCCATGCGCTCAATAATGATTTTTGCCCAACTTTATAGGTTGCGAACAGTATAATCGCTAGAACTGCGGGTTTTAAACCCGAAAATAACGCAGAAAGAATTGTAGAGCTTCCAAAGTAGACATATAACAGACTAAGTCCAAATATGATAAACAAAGAAGGTAAAATAAAGAACAACCCCGCTAATATCCCACCTTTCAGACCATGCAATTTCCACCCAAGATAGATGGTCAATTGATGCGCCTCAGGTCCGGGTAGCAACATACAAGCATTAAGTGCCTGAAAGAACTTCTTATTGCTTACCCACTTTTTCTTGTCCACCAAGAAATCATGCATGAGGGTAATATGCCCTGTTGTTCCACCAAAACTTATCCAGCCCAGTATAAACCAAAACCTGAGTGCCTCCCGAAAATCAGGAGGACGCCATTCATTTCTTTCAACGGGTATCTTTTCTTCCAATATTGTCTAAAATTTATATTATGATAACTGTGATTATACTAGTGAGGATAGGAGCTAACTCCATTACGCATTTTAACAAGAATGCTTAATACCTCCGATAAAGGCATAAAAAAAGCGATATATTTATAAAATATCTCGCTTTTTAGTTCAGAAAACAGTCCTGATAATTCTATTTTTTATCGAGGATAGTCACTTCCACCCTTCTATTTTTTTGACGTCCATCTGGCGTTTTGTTATCACCCACAGGATTTGACTGACCAAAACCTTTAGCAGTAATGCGGGACTCCTGTACGCCTGAATCTACCAAGAATTTCTTTACAGATGCTGCACGTTTATCCGAAAGCCATTGATTATATTCGACAGTACCAGTCGCATCAGTATAACCATCAACTTTAATTTTATTATTGTTCTCGTTTAAAATTACGGCCAGCTTACTTACTTCAGTCTTCGCTTTATCAGACAGATAGGAAGAATTTGTCGGGAACAATAGGTCGGAGGAAATACTGAATTTAATTCCCTCATCAGTCCTTTTCGCATCATTAAAATCCTTTTTCACATTTTTCAAACCATCATCAGTTCCATCTTTTGTGACAACAGCCCCAGGATTAACTACAATAGCCTGTTGTTTACAAGAAAATAATGATAAACTTGCGCATAAGGCTAATAGTCCCAAATTAATTTTTCTAAGCATCGTTTTTAACGTATTTATTGTCGATTTAAGCAGGGTAAATATAAGGAAAAAACTCTAAAAAGGAGCTGCTTTTCCTTATACAGGATCGTAACAAATCTATTTCTTCACATAGACTGTATCCAATGTCTTTTTAATCTCTGGAATCCGTTCATACAATTTCCAGATCATCCCCGTATTGGCATTTTCAATCATTATGGCTATTGTAGCCTGATTCCTTGCCCGATAGCTCTCAGAAACATCATTGTTTTTCAGGTCGATCCATGCTCTGAATCCATATTGTGTAAATAGCACATCAGCATATTCTTCGTAAAATTTACGCATGGCCTTCAGACCAATCTCCCTTTCAAATGGATAGGAAGCAATTGAAATTGCGGGATTGACAAAATATCCCTGATAAGCATTTTCGGTGTGTTCAACACCCCAAATATCCGTAAATCTCGTCCCGATATTCAATTCATTGTCTCTCCGTTTATAGGCAAGGATATAATCAGACAGATATTTTTTATAATCCACAAAATTATCCACTTTCCCCTTAGGATCCATGATTAAGAATGGCCGATAAACGGACATTAGTGACTCCGTCAGATTTCCTCCCGCAATACTTTTCGCGAAGATAACCTTATCATCCGAATAGATTGAGGCAGGTGCATTCCAAATACTACCAATCAAAGGGTTGTTGCTTATAGACTGCGCAAGTGAGTCATTTAATTTTGTTTTTATCTCAGGAGCCAAAGTACCTAGCTCATCAGTAAAATCCATTGCATCCGCATGTTTGGTTGCAAATCCGTTCATGTAAGCTGAAGCGGCTAAAGGATGTGTAGGAGAAGACATCGCTAGCAGATAGGTACTTAGACTCTCATTAAATCCACCCAATGGACGTGACCTCGCTGTACTATCTATAGGCGACCATTTGCTCCAGAGAACATCTGTATTATTTGGATCTGTAAAATAACGCCAATTTATTCTTTCCCATAACGTGGTAATTGATTTCCGCAGAGATTGTTCTTCCGGATCATCCTTAGCAAAGTATTCACGGGCGATTAACAATGACTCCATTAAATGTGAAGTTCCTCTTATATCATAGATAGGCACAGAATCCCGATAAAAGGGCACACCTGATCTCCCATCGTAAAAAGCAGTAAAAATACCCTGATGATTTTGTGCTGCCCCTAGGAATTTCACCATACGTGTCATCCGTGATAATAAGGCTTGTCTGGATATCAATTGATTTTCAGCAGCAACAAGTAGGCCCAAAATGGCATACCCTGTTTCATTCGTTGAAACAATAGCCTGCCGATTTCCGCGATCAGGGAGGTACATACCACTGTTTACATCATAATTATCAATAAAATAATTGACATGTGCATTCCGAATAAAACTCAGCATCTCAGCATCGGTGCCCTTTTTGGTCTGTATTTCTTTTACATCTGAAAAAGGGGACTCTACATAGTTGTAATCAACCCATGCTATTTTATAATAATATTTTTTATTATACTCATTCACCCGGTCGAGACACTTCTGCACATAGATCGGTAAGATTGCAATTGGTTGAAAATTGAGTTTATCCTCTGATCTATAAATTTTCACATAGCGGATACTCGGGGTTAATGGCAACTGCCACACAAGTTCAACTTGCTTGTCTACAGAGCCTATTTTAGATAAAATAGCTGCCGACGACAGTTTCACTTTTGGATAATTTCTTGGCAGAAACTCTATTTGATCAATAAAAAGCTGATGTGTAGTTGCGCTGGTTCCATTTTGTTCTAATAGTAATGAGGAAACGGCTTTTCCAATAGTAATTCCTTCAAATTTTGACACTGGGATAGAAACATTGAGCCAAGTATCATAAGCAAAGTCTTCGATGTAATGGGTAATATCCAAGGCATTACTGCGTACATCATTTTGTTGCAACGCAACTTTCGGCAACTGTCCCTTTTCGGTATTACTTTGGATAAACAATTTAAAGGTTAAATGATCATCCTTAGCGATCATATACTGAAATTTTTGCTTATCATTTAATATACTGGCCTCCCATTTACCATTGGGGGATGAAACGTAACGTAGCGAAAGCGAGTTCCCTGGAGTAAAAAATAGGCTATCCGAAACAGGAAGACTATGATTTACATTTTGTACCCAAGACTCTCCAGTGTAATGCGCCATGCTTTTTGCATAGCTTCCATTGATTATACTATTATCAAATAGAACCTCCGGATAGCTCTCCGATCTTGCAAGTATGGGTGAAATCAATAGAAAAAGAAAGTAAAAGTATTTTTTCAGCATAAGTCAACATTTTTCACAGGCTTACAATCAAAAATTAAGCCACCACCGAGATTATAACGCAAATGTAACAAAGGATTTCCAATGATATTGTATGCTCAAATTTTAATTTCGGAAAAAATGCGCTAAATTAGCCCTCTGAATATTTTCATAAAATAGATATATGAAAACCACGTTTGATTTTGAAAAGCCAATTGCAGATTTGCAATTGCAGATTGAAAAGGTAACACAAGTTGCCGAAAAAACCCAAGTTGATATGAGCGCAACCGTTCGTGAACTTGAGGAAAAACTTGCTTCTACGGAAAAAGAAATATACAGCAATTTAACTGGATGGCAGAATGTTCAAATGTCCCGTCATCAGGATCGTCCACAGACCTATGATTATATCGAAGCTATCTGCGATGAATTTATTGAATTGCACGGTGATCGCACGGTAAAAGATGACAAGGCAATTGTAGGTGGAATGGCCTCAATCGATGGTAATCCTGTTATGATCATTGGTCATCAGAAAGGTAAAAACACCAAAGAACGTCAATATCATAATTTTGGTATGGCCAACCCAGAAGGTTATCGTAAAGCACTGCGATTGATGAAAATGGCTGAAAAATTCAATAAGCCAGTTATTACTTTGATTGACACGATGGGAGCTTATCCTGGTTTGGAGGCTGAAGAGCGTGGACAAGGTGAAGCCATTGCACGCAACCTGATGGAAATGGCAGTACTTAAAGTTCCTATTATCTGCGTTGTTATCGGTGAGGGTGCTTCTGGAGGAGCCTTGGGTATTGGGGTAGGTAATCGTGTGTACATGATGGAACATACGTGGTATTCTGTCATTTCACCAGAATCTTGCTCGTCGATCTTATGGAGAAGCTGGGATCACAAGGAGAAAGCAGCCGAAGCATTGAAACTAACTTCAAGCGACATGTTAAGCAATGGACTGATAGATGGTATCATTCCCGAGCCATTAGGTGGTGCGCACCAAGATCCGGCAAAAGCAGCCGCTAATCTTAAAGAACAATTATTGAAAGATCTAGCTGAATTAACAGCGAAAGACAGCGATACATTGATCAAAGAACGAATTGACAAATTCAGCAATATGGGCGTTGTGACAGAATAATGTTACTCCCCTATTCATCAAAATAGAAAAAAGTCGGCACCAAATGCCGACTTTTTTCATTTTAACAAGCTATTGGTTTCATAAAAGCCGAAAAAGGTCTAATCAAAATCGCTCGATTTACGATCAAATTCCAATGACCTCAAATAGTAATCCACATCGTTAAGAAAAATAAACACGTAATTTATAAACGGTTATAAAATATATCAATAAAAAACACAAAAAGACTTGTATACAATCATCTATTTTTATACCTTTGCATCACTTTCAAAAACAGAAAGGATTCCGTAGCTCAGCTGGTAGAGCAATACACTTTTAATGTATGGGTCCTGGGTTCGAATCCCAGCGGGATCACAAAAAAAGCTAATCGCAAGATTAGCTTTTTTTATTTAGCTGCATCAGAATCTCCTCCCTCATGAACTGTTTTTAATCATGCGTTAGCACGACCTCCAAAAACTTCACTGCTTCTCCCCCAACAATATTTTTTGTACGAAGTTCCACAGATTGCTTTCCTACTGGCAAGTCTATTTGTCCAAGCCCAAGCGATTTTCCTCGTCCACTTGTTGGAGAAGTGGAATCAATTGAAAAATTAAATGCTTTCCCACCTATTTTTAAAACCATATCTCCACCTGTATTTGCCACATCCCTAACATAGCGTACTGAAACATTAAATTGTGCTGGTTCTAATACATTGATATTCCATCCGAGATATTGATTGCTATTTTTCCATCCGGACACATAATAACGGTCTCTTTTACCATCCCCAAATTTCATCGGATCGCCATGCTGTTTTGCATAGAAAGACAATAAACGATTATCAGTACTTTGTGCATCCACATAAATCAGATCATTGGATTCAGGCGCAGCTATATCCTGTTTTAACTGGACAACAATAACTTCATCTGCCGGGTCAGCAGCTATTTGATCCAATGGGATATGAAGCCCCACAGCATCTGAATTATACCCTTTGATACTCTTCTTTGAAGACAATAAAGAGATGGATTTGATACCAGCCGTAAGACCTCCCACAGTCAATAGCTCTCCTTTTGGTCGCTTAAAGACATGCAGATACAATGTGTTTTTTCTTTTTGTGATCACCCCCCATTGTTGACGTGGCAAGGGAGAAGGTGCTACATCGATGACACTTTCCTTATTATTCGCCATCCATGCAGCTATTCCTTCCAAAATAGTCACATCAGGTCCATCAAAACGGCCATCAGCTTTTGGACCGATGTTCAATAAAATATTCCCTCCCATAGCCGTTGCTTTCGCCAACAGTTGAATAAAATGCGCTGTTGGTTTATGATTCATATCCGTTGACGAATAGCCGTACGAATCATTGGTTGTCGGAATAGCCTCCCAATAAGCCCCATTGGAAACAGGGTAAAATTCTTCTGGCCGGTCAGCGGTATTTAAATAATCACCATAATTTTTGTCGCCTGTACGTGCTAATCGCCCGTTAACAACAATCGTAGGATCTGCTTCTCTGATAGCTTTCAGAATCCTTAAATTTTCCGACAAAGGCAGCTTATGCGGTGTATCAAACCAGAGTAAATCGGGGTTATATTTATGGATCAGTTCTTGTATTTGTGGAATTGCTTTTTCATCCACATAACGTTCTGCTTTGGGTAACCAGTCTGGGTGGTTGTCAAACCAGTTTGCCCCGCCCAACAACTTATCCCCGCCCGGGCTGTTATAATCCCAGTCATTCCCCGGCGCATTAGGATCTTCCCAATCAAACGCATGGGAATAGTAAAATCCAAATAGCAAGCCATGTTTATGGCACGCTTTCGCAAGCTCCCCCATTGGATCTCGTTTGAAGGCAGTGCTTTTGATAGAATAAGCGCTAGCATACCCCGATGGGTACATTGCAAAACCATCGTGATGTTTGGCGGTGATGATAAAGTACTTCATACCTGCATTTTTAGCTAGCATCACCCATTCTTCCGCATTAAATTTTACAGGATTAAATCTCGCGGCAGAATCCAAGTATTCCTGACGGGGAATCTGCATGACACGCATGAGATGCTCAGCATATCCACCTCCTTTTTTCCCCTTCCAGATATTACCATATTGTGAATAAATGCCCCAGTGGACAAACATTCCAAAGGAGGCCTCTTTCCATTTTTTGAGACGCTGTTCCTGCCCCACTAAAGATTCTTTCCACCAGCCTGCTTCAGCAGCTAATATTGCATTTCTATCCCTTGTACTTGGGTCATTAAACATATCTGCAGCTTCATTTCCCTTATTTACATTCTGAACCTGTCCCATCACCACCATTACAGCAGTTGAAAGCATTAGAACAAAGCAATACCTGATTTTTGTCATAAGTTTCGATATTATAATTGTCTCCAATAGCCGAACTAAAGCTTTGAGGAAGACAATAGTTCAACAGAAAAATTTGTGTTACCTTCAAAAATAACTCAAAAAGCTAAAGATAAGGTGCAATTTTTGTTCATTTTAGGGTAGTAACAACCAAAGTCAGAAAAAATAAAACCTATCCGTTTCTGTGGTGTTTATTTTATACTATAAACTTAAAGGCTCATGAGCAATCCCTCAGATTATTGGCATATTCAAATAGGATCTACAGCCAATACCAGTGAAATCTTTATCGAGGTCACCAAAGATGGCCCGTATATTTTACACGGGCAGGTACCTTTTCATTTACAATATATTATTCCAGATCGACAGGGAGTCTCTAGATCCTATGAAAACGGGGAATCTTTTAAAACTGAACAACAGACCTATCTATGCCGCTGTGGGCTGTCCAAAAATAAACCCTTTTGCGACAACTCTCATGATCAGGCCAGGTCTTTTGGTGTTGACCTGACCGATACAGCGACATTACATGATTCGCTCCAAACAGCGGAAATTATTGAAGGGCCTGTATTTTCTCTCAGTGACGACGAAAAACTATGCGCATTTGCACGCTTCTGTGATCAAGGGAAAAGAATTTGGAATGAGATATCCTATAGTGATAAAAACTCCTTAGAAAGCGCTGTCAATATGGCCCATTACTGTCCCAGTGGCAGACTGCTTGTGTGGAACCAGGAGAATACTCCCATCGAAGAAAATACCATAGCCGAGGTAGGTCTCATTGAAGACGTATTGAATCAGTGCAGTGGACCTATTGCTCTTTGGGGTGGGATCCCTGTAAAAAGCAGCAGTGGCAAGTACTATGAAGTGCGAAACCGCCAGACCCTTTGTCGTTGCGGCCAATCATCCAACAAACCATTTTGCGATGGCACGCATGCTTCAATGGAATTTCAGGATGGACTCAGTAAGTACACACAAAAATAGCAGATACAAGTTATCGGTATTTATACAATATTTGTTTAATATTCAGAACATGGAAAAGTTAACCGCAAAAGCAAGTATTCAGATCCAAAAACCCATCAGTGAAGTTTTTGAAGCCATCGTTGATCCCAACAAAATGAATCACTATTTTATTAAGTCCTCAACAGGCCGTCTCGAGACTGGAAAAACAGTAGAATGGAATTTCCCTGAGTTCCCCGACAGTTTTCCTGTAACCGGCAAAACAATCCGTCCAGACACCTATATTTCCTTTGACTGGAGTGGCGGATTAGCAAATCAACTGGTTGAAATCAGCTTATCTTCCTTCGGAGAGGGATCCACTGTTGTCAAAATTACAGAACACGAAATGAACAACGATCAGGAAGGCATTTTGATTATGATGCGTCAGACCGAAGGATGGGCAAATTTTCTAGCCTGTATGAAGGCCTATCTTGAATATAATATCAATCTTCGAAAGGGTGCTTTTGATTTTATGTTTTAACGGAAGTAAAAAATGGCGGCAAATAAAACCTCTTATATCGAAAAAAGTGTCGATGATTTTATTCTGGATATACCCGATTCACAAAAGCGGGAAGACAGCATCCAATTGGTACAATTGATGCAATCTGTCTCAAAAGAAGCACCGAAGATGTTTGGCGAATCGATCATTGGCTTTGGACAGTATTACTATAAATATGCCAGCGGGCATGAAGGGTATGCACCCCTAATCGGATTCAGTCCCCGTAAGGCTGCCATTTCACTTTACATATATACCGGCCTCGAAGAACATCGGGCACTCGTGGAACAACTGGGCAAATATAAAATAGGCAAAGCCTGCATTTACATTAAAAAACTGAGTGACATCAATACGGAGAATCTGACCATTTTAATGCAAGAGACCATCCAATTTATAACAACCAAATACACAAGGACCAAGGATTAGATACAAGATTATGACAAGTAGCGTTTCAACAATTGACGAGTATATTGACCAATTCGAAGGGGACAAGAAGACGTATCTCAATCAGGTACGGCAGCTGATTGCTGGAGTAGTCCCAGCTGAAACCACAGAAACCATTTCCTATCAGATGCCTACATTTCGATTTAATGGCAATCTGATCCATTTTGCAATGAATAAACAGCATCTCGGAATATACCCCGGACCTGACGCCATCGAACATTTCGCAGCAGAACTTAAAGATTTTAAAACATCAAAAGGAGCAATACAGATTCCGATTGACCAGCCCTTACCAAAAAAAATCATTCGTGATATTATTGCCTTTAATATCGAAAAACTCAAGGACAAACAAGGCCCCAACTGGCATAAAAGCAGAGGGAATTGGTTAAAAGCCGAAGAATTGATGCGACAGATTATGCTAAAAACCACACTGAAAAAAGAGTTCAAATGGGGCAGCGACATCTATACACACAAAGGGAAGAATGTCATCGGATGGGGTGGTTTCAAAAACTTCTTTTCCCTATGGTTCTATAACGGTGTATTTTTAGAAGATAAGGAAAATGTCTTGATCAGCGCGTCCGAAGGTAAAACCAAAGCTCTTCGACAATGGCGTTTTCAGCATGTCAGCGAGATGGATAGCACCAAAATCGAGGCTTACATCCAAGAATCTATTCGAACAATTGACGAGGGAAAAGAAATAAAACCCACCAAAAGTGAAGCTATACCTCCCTCTGGAATTCTTTTGGAAGCACTTCATTCAGATCAGGTATTCCATGATCACTTCAATGCGCTTACACCAGGCAAACAAAAAGAGTATATTCAGTATATCGACGAAGCGAAACAGGAAAAAACCAAATTATCCCGTCTGGAGAAAATCAAACCAATGATTATTGCGAATAAAGGATTACATGATAAATATAAATAAGTGAGTTTTAAACTAAAAATCGACGCTCATGGAAAATTCAATTATACCGTCCCTATGGTTTGATCACAACGCGAAGGAAGCTTTTGATCTATACTGCCGGACTTTTTCAAACAGTCATATCGAAAGCGACTCCCCGATCGTTGTCCAGGCCCTGCTCAATGGCGTAAAATTTATCGGCATCAATGGAGGGCCGATGTTTAAGCCAAATCCATCCATATCATTTATGGTGATCTGCGAATCAGCCGAAGAGATAGATCGCATCTGGAATACATTATCAGTAGACGGAAATGTACTGATGCCACTAAACAGCTATCCATGGAGTGCCTACTACGGCTGGGTAGCGGACAGATACGGTGTAAACTGGCAGCTATACCAAGGCAACGTAAGTGACACAAACCAGCAAGCGATCGTCCCTACACTGATGTATTGCGGACCTCAACAAGGCAAATGCGAAACCGCAGTTCAATTCTATGAAGGACTATTCAAAGATTTTCACAGCAACGGTATTTTACGTTATCCGGAAGGCGAATATAAAGGATCAATCCAGCACACCCAATTCCTTGTCAATGGGTTTACCTTAATGGCCATGGATAGTGGAGTCGCCCAGGACTTTACGTTTAATGAAGGTATTTCCCTCACTATCCTCTGCCAGGATCAAGCTGAAATTGACTATTACTGGAATCGTATTACACAACAGGGACAAGAGAGCATGTGTGGGTGGTGTAAAGATGAATTCGGAGTGAGTTGGCAAATTGTACCGACACAAATTTCTACATACCTTCAAAATCCAGGAGCCGGAGAAGCATTAATGAAGATGAAAAAAATCATTATCAAAGATTTGATCGGATAATGTTAGCTAAGGCAACAGTAGTTCCCATCTGAGGGGTGGATAGATAAAAAAACGGGAGTATCCAAAAAGGTTGGACACTTCCGTTTTTTATTAATATCATTTTTCTACGATCTCCTTTTAAAATTTCAATTTCAGGACAGTCCGCTTTTAATTGTTGACCAGTTCTGGTTATGCGTTTACCTGCAACGCCAATGCGTATAATTTCATCTGTTTGATCATCGACAATAAACCATTGGCCCGGGTTGGCGACAAGTGTTCTTTTAAACCGATTTCATCAACGAAATACAGATCTGCATCAACAATCTCTTTTGCTGTATGTCCAGACAGCACTTTGACCATCAGACTAACCAAACCCTTGGTGATAATTGCGTCACTATCTGCTGTAAAAAACACTTTTCCATCTTTAACCTCCGGATACAGCCACACCTTGGACTGACAACCCTTGATAATATAGTCTTCTGTCTTATATTGCTCATCAATTAAAGGAACTTCCTTCCCCAGCTGGATGATGTACTCATATTTTTCCATCCAATCCGTAAAGAAAGCAAAATCTTCAACTAATTCGTTTTGTATTTCATTAATTGTCATAATCGTTTTTATTACACTAACATATTGACCGCACGTTGAATACCTGCCACCAAGATATCTATTTCTTCTTTTGTGTTGTAAAGTGCCAACGAAGCCCGGATCGTTCCAGGGATACCAAAGCGATCCATTACAGGCTGAGCACAGTGGTGTCCAGTTCGCACAGCAATACCCAATTTATCCAAAATCACCCCTACATCATAGGGATGTGTACCTTCAATGATAAATGAAATAACAGAACATTTTTGATCTGCAGTACCTATAAATTTCATTCCCGGGATCTGCGACAATTTTTCCAATGCATATTCCAGCAACTCGTGCTCGTAAGCCTCAATATTTTTTAAGCCGATCGAATTGATATAGTCAATCGCTTCATTCAAACAGATTCCTGCTTCAATATTCGGAGTGCCCGCTTCAAATTTAAAAGGCAACTCATTATAGGTTGTCTTTTCGAAAGTCACTTCCTTAATCATATCGCCACCGCCTTGATAAGGAGGCATTGCGTTTAACAGCTCTTCCTTACCATACAACACACCCACACCAGTGGGGCCATACATTTTATGCCCTGAGAAAACTAAAAAGTCAACATCGAGATCTTGCACATCAACCTGAATATGTTGGACAGCTTGCGCTGCATCTACCAATACGACAACCCCATGCTTATGTGCAATCGAGATGATCTCTTTTACCGGATTGATCGTACCCAGTGCATTAGAGACATAAGTTACAGCAACCAGCTTCGTTCTTTCGTTAATAAGGTTTTGATAGGCGTCCATATCGAGCTCCCCCTTATCATTCATCGGAATAACACGGATCTTACAGCCTTTTTCATCACAAAGCATCTGCCAGGGCACAATATTGGAGTGGTGCTCCATTGCAGAAATAATAATTTCATCTCCCGCATGGATAAATGCTCTACCATAGCAGGTCGCAACCAAATTGATACTATCTGTCGTCCCCTTGGTGATAATCACTTGCTTGTCTTCAGGCGCATTGATAAAGGATTGAAGCTTTTTACGAGTCACCTCAAAAGCATCTGTAGATATCTGGCTGAGGTAGTGAACTCCACGATGTACATTACTATTCATATCTGTATAATAATGTGCAATAGAATTGATTACCACATTGGGCTTTTGTGTTGTCGCACCATTGTCCAGATAAACCAAAGGCTTGCCATTTACCTGTCTTTTTAGAATAGGAAAATCTGCACGTATTTTATCTATATTATATTTTTCCAAAGTCGTCTAAATAATTTATACAAAGTTAATAGTATTTTATCGAATACAGGGCCGACAATCTGTTTTTTATGTCATTATCAATCATCCAAGTTACTTGACCAATCAAATTAAAAAATGGCTCAACACTATTAAAGAACCACTTTTTGTAGGTCATTTGCCATTTTTTACAATTATATCTTGCTTTTATAATTTATTGATGCTATTTATTTACCTTTGTATTGATATGCAAGAATTACCTCTAAATTTACCAGAAGGCTCACGTAAAGAAGTGATGGCCTACTTGGAGCCTTTCATGTTGAATGAAATGAGCGAATACCTGAAGCCTGTAGAAGAAATGTGGCAACCTGCTGATTTCCTTCCAGACGCTTCAAGGGATACTTTTTTTGAGGAAATAAGAGATTTACAGGAAAGTGCGAAAGAACTGTCCTATGACTTAGTTGCAGTATTAGTTGGTGATACGATTACCGAAGAAGCCCTTCCAACCTACGAATCTTGGCTGACAATGGTTGAAGATGTCGATAAAAACGAACAAGGCGGATGGATGAAATGGGTTCGTGCATGGACTGCAGAAGAAAACCGTCACGGAGATCTATTGAACAAATACCTTTATCTGTCTGGTAGAATAGATATGCGTCAGTTTGAAATGTCTACACAATATTTGATACAAGATGGTTTCGATATCGGCACTGGTGCTGATCCTTACCGTAACTTTATATATACATCATTCCAAGAACTTGCAACCAACGTATCTCATCGTCGGGTGTCGGGACTTTCAAAAAAAGGTGGTGATAAACTTCTGGCGAAAATGTGCGGTGTCATTGCTTCGGATGAAGCACGCCATGCCAAAGCATACATGTCTTTCATATCAAAGGCTATGACAGTAGACGCAAGTGAAGTAATGATTGCATTTGAAGATATGATGCGTAAAAAGATTGTCATGCCAGCACAGTTTTTGAGAGAAGCAGGCGAACCTCAGGGCGAAGCTTTTGCACACTTTTCGGATGCTGCACAGCGACTAGGTGTGTATACTGCATTGGATTATGTCGATATCTTGAAAGAACTTAATAATGAGTGGAAAATTGATCAAGTTACAGGTCTAAATGAGAAAGGTGAGAAAGCAAGAGACTACCTCTTAAAATTACCGGATCGCTTGACTAGATTAGCTGACCGCATGAAGATTCCTGAAAAAGATTATAAATTCAAATGGATTTACGGATAAACAAAAAAGCTTGACCAGAAATAGTCAAGCTTTTTTGTTTATCCTATTTCCTATAGGTAATTAAGACCGAAGCATTCTATTTACCTTGTTGTCGGCTGTATGATTGTAAATATTGCAAAACAGTAATCATACTCCCCCTTAGGCCGATTATCTCCATACATAAGTAATTCAAAAATGTATATATTTTTAAATACAAAAGAATATTTAATCTTAAAATCAGCTTATATGCATATATTAATTCATTTTATTTGAATATAAAAAACATATATATGATATTACATACACACCATATATATCATTTTTCATAACGCAGTCCGAGTTTCGTGCATTGTTCGGTTGTTCTTCGACTATGCTACGGAAGATATTTACCCCTTCTTCGCCTCTGAGAGCAGATAAGAGCATGGTGTAACCTAGGTCTTTAAACCATATCTCCGTGTTAAACTCGGACTCACCTCGGACTCATGTCGCATTCACCACGGTCACAGTGCGACGACGTTACGACGATGTATCGAAGTTGGTACGATGCATTGACCAAAAAGGTTTGCACCTGATATAAGAAAGGGAGCAAACTCGCTATGAATTTACTCCCTTTCTTATAAGCATCTAGTCTGTCAATCATGACTAAGTACTAATTCCCAAAAAGATTTTTAATACGATCTCTTTTGGATAATATTTGATTAGGGATTATTTCACATTTCCCATTAATTTCCGCACAACAGGTGACAATGCAATAAGTACCACACCAGCAATTAAAGAATATAAGCCCAATTGCTTATAACTTTCAGTGTACGTCAGTAAGTTGTCTGCCAACGAACTTCCTTCTTTTGCTTCAGCCATACTCGCACCGATCAAGCCCGCAACATATTGTCCATAAGCACTTGCCAAAAACCACATTCCCATCATAATACCCTGTAACCTCGCTGGGGACAGTTTAGTCATAATGGATAGCCCAATCGGCGAAAGACAAAGCTCCCCGACGGTAATCACTAATAATGCAAGTGTAAAGATATCCAATGAGGTCATGCCTTCATGAGCGAATAAACGCGTCGCAAAAAGTACATAGTAACCTAAACCTAAGAAAACAAAGCCCAAACCAAACTTGATAATAGTATTCGGCTCAAGTTTACGTTTTCCCAACCAAATCCAGAATAGTCCAAATAACGGCGCTAAGGCGATAATAAATAATGCACCCCCAGAATTATTGACACCATTTGGATCAAGTGTCACTGCCCCCAGTAAAGAGTCATTCAGGTGCTTGGCTGCAAAGATGCTCAATGAACCACCACTCTGTTCATATATCCCCCAAAAGATAATGGAAAACAAAATAAATACCAGTGCAGCAATTAATTTCTTGCGTTCCTCCTTGGTCACTTGTGACATTTCATAAAACAGATATAAAAGTGTCAATGGTCCAATGGTATACATAAAATAGTCAGTATATTGGGTTTTCGACACCATGATCTGAATAACGGGTATAAAGATCAAGGTCAGTGCATATACCGCATATTCAACCCATTTTGGCAAGGCTTTCGTCTTTACGATAGCATCTGGGTGTCCAGGTTTAAGCCCGATAGGTCCAAGGTGTCTTTTGGTAAAGTGAAAATTAATCAAACTTGCCAGCATCCCTATTGCAGCTAAACCAAAGGCAACATTCCAACGGTGAGGTTCGGAGATAACCGAGCTCAACATATACCCTTTACCAATGGCGACACAAACATAGCCCCCTAAAAATGCACCTAGATTGATCCCTGCGTAGAACAAGGAGAAACCGCCATCACGACGACTATCTCCATCACGATAGAGTTCTCCCACCATGGTAGAAATATTTGGTTTGAAGAAACCAGTACCAATAATAATAAATGAGAGACCAAAAAAGAAATATTGATGTGGATCCGCAGCTAGGAAAAGACTCCCTACAATCATTAATATACCTCCCCAGAACAATGATTTTCTAAAACCTAAAATCTTATCTGCAAAAAGACCACCAATAAATGTAAAAGCATAGACAAATGCCTGAGTAGCTCCATACTGTAAATTAGCCTCTTTCTCCGCAAAGTTTAGTTGTGTGATCATAAAGAACACCAACATACCCCGCATGCCATAAAAACAAAATCTTTCCCACATTTCCGAGAAAAAAAGGCTCCAGATCTGTCTTGGGTACTTTCCCTTAAAATTTTGAATCTCCTCTAGCGATTCCCGTGTACTAACCTCCATACTGTATTTATATTAATCAAAAAAGCTTCTTTCGTAAAAGAAGCTTATATAGTTATTATTTAACTCCGTGCATCAATCTTTTGATCAAAGGATTGAACAGCATGACAAGCAATCCGGCCAAAGCTGGAATAGCCGTAAATAAAAAGAAAAAGTGACTCAATGAATATTCTTGTTGAATTGTTTCCACCTGTCCGCCCAATACCGCTGCAACTTTTTGTGCAATAGCGATTGCTAGATACCAGATGCCAAACATAAAAGCCAACATCCTAGCTGGAACCAATTTAGAAACATAGGATAGGCCCACTGGAGAAATAAACAATTCTCCCAAAGTATGAAATAGGTAAGTCAAGACGAGAAATACCATAGAAATTTTCATCCCTGGAGCTATACCCCATGAACCTAATCCGATAATCAAAAATCCTATGGCAACCAATATCAGACCAAAACCATATTTAAAGGCAGCTGAAGGATTGTATTTCGATTCCCATATCTTAGACACCGAGGAAGCTAGTGCAATGATAAAAAATGAGTTGAGGATAGAAAACCAGGATACTTTTATTTCCGAAGCTTCTTTATTAAACTCCTGATAAAGCATCCAGATTGCTGCGCCCCAGATCAGTCCAAAACAGACAAATAATACGATATTAGAGATGGCAATCTTATCCCAGGTTACCTTTGCTAGTTTTATTAAAACCCAGCTGATAATTGCTAATGGCACAACCGTTAATAAACCATTGACCACATTAAATGTCGTCAATGCAGCACCTGTAAGCGCTCTATCGATATTATCCCTTGCGACAATGACCAATGAGGTTGCCCCCTGTTCAAAGCTCATGAAAAAGAAGATGAGGAAAAACGCCAAAAGCACCACGGCAAACATTCTATCCCGCACAGTCTTGTCATAACGCAAAATCCGGGAAACGATCAAATAAATAAACAAGATCAATGCAATAATGACCATAATATATTGACCTCTCAAAAAAGAAGTATCCAGCCCGGCGAAAACATCAATAATACCATTTTTCGACAATGGGTCATTGAAGGCATATACAAAGCCTATTATAGCGACAATACCGATAAGCACGAAATCCTTTATTGTAAACGGGTTTTTAGTATCCGTATCATTGACAATAACTTCTTTCTTCTCTCCGGCCGCAGATTTGTCTAAAATACCAAGGTTGCCCATGAGTGGTTTTGCGAATACAAACTGAAGTGTACCTAGTAGCATAAAAATACCCGCCAATCCAAATCCCCAATGCCATCCATATGTTTCAGCGATGTAACCACATAGCATCATCCCAAAGAAAGCGCCTGCATTGACACCCATATAGAATATTGTATACGCTCCGTCCTTCTTTTCAGGAAGGTCTTTATACATTTCACCAAGGATTGAAGGCATGTTCGGTTTGAAAAAACCTGTTCCGATAACCAAACAGATCAATCCCAGAAAAAACATGATCGCAGTATCAAAAGCCATTGCAGCATGTCCCAATGTCATGATTGCTGAGCCGATAATAACAGCTTTTCTGGATCCGATGTATTTGTCAGCGATGATTCCACCGAGTATTGGTGTCAGATAAAGCATCATTGCATATGTTCCGTACAATGCACCTGCTTGTTGTGCTGTCCAGGCCCAGCCAGAGAATGGGCTACCTTGGATAACTGCAGCAGTTAAAAATTGCATCAATAGGACACGCATTCCATAGAATGAAAACCGTTCCCACATCTCTGTAAAGAAAAGTACGAACAGCCCTGAGCGCTGTCCTAGTATATTCGATTTAAAAAAATCGTTCGACGGGCTAGTAGTTATATCCCCGTTTAATCTCCCCATAAGTAATCAACCTTTATTTTTATAAAAATACTTACAAAGAAACAAAAACAAAATCACTTTTGGCCAAAATAAAGTTGCATAAACAAAAAAAGGCAACCCAAATGGATTGCCTTTTCAGTAACATTTTTAATATGCCCTATCTTTTGTGCAATTGTTCGTAAAGATCAATAACCTTTTTCTGAAGTTCGATAACTTCGCCATCACGTAGTTGCAACTTTTGCGTTAACGCATTGACCTCATTGACATACTCTTTATCCTCTTCCGAATCAGAAGTAGATAGTAGTTGAACAACTGTCAAATTGAATAATTTTGAGATTTGATTTAGGCGCGACAGATTTACATCTGTAATACCTGTTTCAATTTTAGAAAATGCTGGGATTGAGATATCCAATCGCTTTGCAACATCCTCTTGACTCCACCCCTTCTGGTGTCTAAGTAATCTGATTTTTTTTCCTAATGCATTCATCTGGTAGATATTTTAAACAAAAATAGTAAATAAAAATATAATTTACATTAAATTATATTTTTTTCTCTAAAAATCCCTAAAAAACCGATCAGCGAGCACGGAGAGATTAACCCCATTATAATTATTTAAACTCATAAGTAGTAAATTGTAACCCTTAGATTTAACCCCATCCAAAAAAGAATACAGTCCATCTAAGCTCACAACAACCTCTAAATCAGGGTTATTAAAACTATTTTTGATATTCTTAGGAACACTTTCAATATCCTTATTAAGTTCCTTACAGGAGTGGATATTCACGTAGACCACAGAGAGATCCGACTCTCCCATCGAGTCCGCATATTGTAACAAAAAGGACGAATCTAAACTATCATACGAGTTTAATTCGATAATTGTGACCAATTTCTGATTAGGAAATTGTTCTTTTACAGCATGAATACTCGACCTAACTTTATCCGCATTGCAGGCATAATCTTGATAGACCACAGATCCTTCTGAGCTCGCCACAAACTCCAGATAACGGATAGATGTATTAAAACTCTTTATTGCATCAAAGAACTCTTTCTTTTTAATGCCCAACCATTCACAGACTGTATAAGCGCCTGCGATATTAGACAGATTATGTTTCCCGAACACTTGTAAAGGAACTTCTCCGTCTGCGGTATTTAGATAGGTAACACCCTTATTGATTGTGTAATCGGGGATCTTATAGCCATGCCGGTTAATCTTGCAGTCTTTGGTATCCTGCAAAACTTTTTGGAGAACAGCATCTTCTTTATTATAGATCAGCGTTCCTTTAGGAGGTATGGAATCAATAAAATCTTCAAATTGTTTAATATATTCCTCTTGAGATATTTTGGAATTAAATTCATTCCATACGATACCAGAGATTAGGGCGATATTAGGCTTATAATATAAAAATTTCGACTTGGAATCAATTTTGGACGAAACATATTCATCTCCCTCGATAATAATAATCTTATTATGCTTGGTAATATCCACAAGTTTATCAAAACCTCTTAATTGCGCCCCGACCAAATAATCAAATTCTTTTCCTAAGGAGCGCATGACGTGCATAACCATGCTCGTAATCGTTGTTTTCCCGTAGCTCCCTGCAATAACCACACGGATTTTATCCTGGGAGAGTTCCTGTATAAACTCTGGAAAAGAATAGATCTTCAGGCCTAATTCCTGCGCTTTTTTTAATTCGGGATTATCTGCTTCCGCATGTGCACCCAAAATAACGGCATCAATATCTTCCGTCACCTTGTCGGCAAACCAACCCAATTGATCTGGCAATAACCCAGCTTCGATGAGATGGGAACGGGAAGGTTCCACAATCTGATCATCAGATCCAGTAATTTGGTGCCCCTGCTTTGCCAAAGAAATGGCAAGGTTATGCATCACACTACCACCTATCGCTATAAAATGAATTCGCATCGCTCTGTTACCGTTTCACAAACTTGGCTGCACACCAATTATTTAAAACTTTTTTGGAGATAAATTCGAAACCTAAAGACGCAGCGGTATCACGTAACATCGCCAAATCTTCCTGTTCATAAAATCCGCTTAAGTACAACTCTCCATTTTTATTGATACTTAAAGCATATTGTGGTAATTGTTCCAATAGAATATTTCGATTGATATTTGCTAAGATAGTATCGAAAATTCGGCCTTCTAAAACTTCGAAGGAACCACAAATAGCCTCGATATTGTCTACGGTATTAAGCAGTCTATTTTCGATCACACTGTCCACACAGATTTCATCATAATCTACCGCCAGGACAGCATTAGCGCCTTTTTTGGACGCCAAGATCGCTAGAATACCCGTACCACAGCCCATATCCAGCACCTGCTTACCCTCAAAATCATTCTCCAAAATATATTGGAGCATCATCGATGTGGTCTGATGGTGTCCTGTCCCAAAGGACATTTTAGGATCAATGATTATTTCATAAGGGAAATCAGGTTTTGCGTCATGAAACGTAGCACGTACATAACACTGTCCACCGACTTCAATGGGATTAAAATTACTTTCCCAGAGTTTGTTCCAATTCTGGTTTTCAATTTCCTGAACCTTATAGTCTACTTCAAGTCCTTCATCAAGATTTAGCATTAACGTTTCTAATGCTTGCAAATCAAGATTTGCAGCTGGAATATAAGCTGCAAATCCTGATTCGGTATCTTCAAAAGTATCAAAGCCGATGTCTGCCAAATCAGATACTAATAGATCTTTTTGCCATTCCTCACCCGATAGCATTTGAAAGATAACCTCTATGTATTTCATTTCTAAAAATTAGCCGTTAAACACTTTGGCAATATCTATAAAATCTCTCGATTTCAAAGAAGCTCCTCCAATCAAACCACCATCAATATCTGCCTGTGCAAATAGATCCTTGGCATTGCCCGGATTACAAGACCCACCATAAAGGATACTTGTGTTATCCGCTGCTTCTTGTCCGTATTTTTCTGCGACAACCTGACGGATAAACTGATGAACTTCTTGCGCTTGCTCTGGACTAGCCGTAAGTCCTGTGCCGATCGCCCAAACTGGCTCATAAGCAAATACGACTGCAGCAAAAGCTTCATTGGACAAATGGAACAATCCAGCTGTCAATTGTGTTTTAATTATTTCAAAGAAATCACCCGATTCACGTTCTTCTTTTGTTTCTCCGATACAAAATATAGGCGTCAGGCCATGTTTCAGCGCGACATCTACTTTAGCAGCCAACAACGCATCTGTTTCACCAAAATAAGCACGTCTTTCAGAGTGACCTAAGATCACATGTGAAGCACCTACCGATTTTACCTGACCTGCTGAAATCTCACCTGTGTATGCTCCAGACTCCGCCTGATGAATATTTTGTGCACCAATATTCACATTAGCAACATTCTTAGATAATTGCCCAAGACTTGACAAGTGGATGAAAGGGCTACAAACAACCAGTTCCTGATTTCCAATTACTTCATCTTTGGCCATATTGATAATTTCAGAGAATAAACTTAATCCTGATTGATAGTCTAAATTCATTTTCCAATTACCAGCTACGATTTTCTTACGCATGATTTTTACGATTTAATTATATTTTTGTTAAGTTGATTCAATTCCCTTATGAGCCGTTCCGGTAGTTCCTCATTTTTCGACATATATAGCGCTTCCAGATACTCCATAAACTTATCAAAGTTATAGATCTGTGTATCTCCATTGAACACCCAGGCAAACGACGGTACAAATTTAGCATAAAAACTTGTATCTGCTAGCATACTTGCAATTCCAATTACAGTTCCGGTATTGAAAGATGAGTTGATCCCCGCTCGTGTATAGTCACCTACAAAAACGCCACACTTCAATAAGCCTGTATCTCTAAAGTCTTCCAGTTTATAATCATAGATCGTTACCGTTTTTAGATTGTTTTTTAGATTTGAATTGGATGTTCCTGCACCGAGATTACACCAGTCACCAATGACCGAACAGCCCAAATAGCCGTGATGACCTTTTGCTGAGAAGTCACCAATAACTGAATTACCTACCTCACCACCTACAACACTCTGCTTACCAACAGATACATTCCCATAGATTGTTGCGCCCATTTTCACGACAGCCTCCTTCCCTAGGTATAAAGGCCCCCGTAGATGTGCTCCTTCCATAATTGTAACACCTTCATCAATGTAAATGGGTCCAGTGGTCGAGTTGAGTGTCACACACTCCATCGTGACCTGTTCAGCAATGTAAAAATCCGTACCCAGCAACCGGTTTGTCGGAGAGACTGTCACAGCGGCTGTCTTTTTTGCTAAAAGGTTGAAATCATTGACAATTTCAGTGCCCGTTAGTAAAAACAGGTCCTCTACCCCTTTCAACAAAGATATGGTGTCATCAGCATCCTTTAGTTTAAAGGTACCCTCTTGATGATATCGCCAAGCGAAGACTGTTCCATTTTGTTGTAAGGCCTCTCCCGCTTCCATTGTAGCAATAGCCCGCAATAAGCCCTCAGAAGGAATAATATTCTCGGACAGGCATACAATACCATCTTCCAGAACATCACCTTCAACAAGCTCTAATTTGAACACCTGAGCCAACCTATACCATTTCTCCCTTAGTGTCAGTATACCGACACGTAAGTCAAGACAGGATTTAATAAAGGTAAAAGGATATAAACTCTTTTTATCAAAAGAAGTCAGCGGGAAAGTGAGCTTATCCAACGGTCGGATAGCATCAAAACAATCTACAAAAAAGATTTTCACAAAATAAAAATAATAAAAAAAACCCGACAAATAACATTTATCGAGTTCTTAATATTGTAATATACAGATCTGCTACAATTATTTTTTGTTGTAACGGCTACGGAATTTGTCGATACGTCCAGCAGTATCAACCAATTTCATTTTACCTGTATAGAAAGGGTGTGATGTATGAGAAATCTCTAATTTTACAACTGGATACTCATTACCATCTTCCCACTGAATAGTCTCTTTCGTGTCAACACAAGATTTAGTAATAAAAGCATAGTCGTTTGACATATCTTTAAATACAACTAATCTGTAATTTGAAGGATGCAAATCTTTTTTCATTATTATTATGATTACGTATATTCAATTATTGAGGTGCAAAGATAATTTATAAAAATGTAATTTGCAACAATTGCAAAGAATAATTCGCTGAATTTTTCCACACTTTCAGTTACCGGCACTTAAACGGTTACAAATGTAACAATCTTTATTTATCCCCCAAGAATTATTTTGTTTTCCAAGTTTTTTCTCCTAACTTAACTTACTACAATTAAATCATTTACATAATTATGAGCAAATTAGATGAAAAAATTGCTGCATATACTGCAGAATCCAAAAAACTAGGTCTATCACTAGATGATGCGTTTATTGCAAAAGTGACAAAAGGAATGGGACCTTCCATTTACAATGCAGATTCAGAAACTATTGCAGCATCAGATCCCGAGGAGCTTAATCGTGTCAAGCAAAATTTCCTGATCAAAAAATTAGGTCTTAAAGATGGTCCTGATTTAGACAAGGCATTAGAAGAGGTTATTACCGCTATTGGTAAATCCAATAAAAATAAATACCGTGTTTTGGTGTATGCTTTATTGGCAAAAAAATTCAAAAAAGAATCTGTTTACCAATAAGCATCAACATTTTAATAATCCAACTTCTATCCAAAAATCAATTCCCCAAAGAATTGAGGTAAATGGAAATTAGGGGTTGGATTATCTACTTTATTCCATGACAGAAAATGCGGACTTTTTAGGTTGTCACCACACTTGTAGAAGTTTCCATGTATTTTCTTCCCTTTCAGATCACTTGTATCATTAAATTTAAAGACAGCCAGTGGAATGACTTGGATCATACTCCAACGCCTGTCAGTGCCACTATGCCGTTCAATCATGGAGAATGCCTGCACCGTCTCAATCTCCGCCGCACTGAGCCTATTTCTCGTTGATTTATCAGGAGTGCCGTAGCCGATCAGTCCTGTTCCTATCAAATTAAACTCAATATTATAATAATGCTTACGATCGTCAAACGAAACGAAAAGTTCTACACAACTATCCTCCCATACATTTTGATTCACCTCCGCATAATTTCCACGCAATTGCTCTTCTGCGACATCAAACTGCAACAGCAATGCTTTTTGTGTGTAACCAATTTTAAATCGCACCTGCGGCTTGTATGGATATGACTCGCTCCAATTACTATATTCCAATGTATTCCATTCCAAATCTTTGACAAGATCCGAAAGCTGATTAAAATTGTGACTGCCGGTCAAATCTGATGCAATAGGCAGAATGGTTAGTTTCTTCATATACAATAAAGTTAAGAAAAAGAAGCTTCATCATCAGATGGAAGCTTCTCAAAAATATTAAAGGTATAAAATCGTTAAATACAATCAAAAATTACCTTTCTCATAAATTCCTCATTCTTTTCCATCTCCTCTACCAATTTCAGCTGTGTATTGGTGCGTACCAAATTATGTTCGTCATATTTGGTTTTATAATAGTGGTCACCCTCGATATAATCAGTCAAGAAACGTACACCTTGCATATAAGGCAACAAAAATGCGCCATCCACTAAAGTTTCTTTTTCCAGTGTAGTCAAAAATTCGTTTGCTTCTTCCAAATACCCTTCCGCATAAGCCTTATACAACGAAAGGTTCAGCACGATTTTCGATATATCCTTCTCATCTTCAGCAACGGGATTAATAATGGTGCGGATGGCATCCCCAAAATCATAGGCCACATACCCTGGCATTACTGTATCCAAATCAATTACACATTGCATTTTATCATGAACGTCAAGCAATACGTTGTTAAACTTTGTATCGTTATGTGTGATACGTAGCGGCAATGCACCTTTATTTCCCAAATCCAGAATCGTCTTCATGCGGTCTTCACGGCTAAAGATAAAATCCAGCTTATCTTGCACCAGACGAGCACGTTGGCAGACATCTTTTGCAATAGCCTTTCTCAGGTTATCAAGTCGGAATTCTACATTATGAAAATTAGGAAGCACCTCCACAATACGGGAAGCATCCAGGTCAGAAAGCTGTTTCTGGAACAGTCCAAAAGCACGTCCGCCTTCTGCCGCCTGCACTTCTGTCTCTACAATATCATAACTCTTCGTATCCTCGATCAGGATAAACATACGCCAGTAATTCCCGGTACTATCCGTTGTATATAACTTGCCCTCCAGTGTAGGAATGATCGTCAGAACATGATCACTAACCTGCTTGCCGTCGGCAACTTTTACTTTTTTACTGAGGTGTTTTGTTACGATTTCAATATTATGCATCAGGCCATCCACATTTGGAAAAACGTGATGGTTAATGCGTTGCAATAAATGCGATATTCCACTATCTATAGAGGTAATTACACGATAAGTATCATTGATATGACCAGAACCAAAAGGCTGCACTGAAATGATATCTCCTTCTAATGTGAATTGTTTTGCTGCGTTCTCTACTACTAATTGGTTAAAATCAGACATTAAACTATGTTTTTTAAATCATCAATGTGCTTGCAATATCATAAATTGAATTAATAAATGATAATTTTTATTTCAATCAAACGATTGCATGAAATTTAATAAATTTAAACAATCGTTTGCACTTTCATTTATAGCAAATGAAATAATATATTTGTTGATAAGAGCCAGTCACATAGACGGTTCTTATTGTAAGATAAATAACTAATATACAAACTCCTCATATCTCAAAACAATGGATAGAAGAAATTTTATTAAATCAACTGCCATCACTACCGCTGGAATCGGCGTTCTTTCAAGCACAGACTTATTTGCTCAAACAAACGGGAAGATAAAAATCGGCTTTATCGGGGTTGGCCTTCGTGGACGTAATCACGTTCAGATTGCCTTACATAGAGACGATTTAGAAATTGTGGCAATATGTGATACACAAGAAGAATCTCTTGCACAATGCCGTAAACAGTTCAATGAGAAAGGCACCAAACTTCCGAAAGAGTATACTGGAGGCGTTGATGCTTATAAAAAAATGTTGAGCAGCGAAAAATTAGATGCCGTTATCATCGCAACACCTTGGCAATTTCACAAAGACCAAGCTATTGATGCCATGAAAGCGGGTTTATATGTAGGTTGTGAGGTTATCGCAGGCTTGACTGTACAAGATCACTGGGATGTCGTAAAAGCTTCTGAAGAGACAGGAAAACCTTACATGACATTGGAAAATGTTGCTTTCCGTCGCGATGTGCTTGCTGTACTAAATATGCACAGACAAGGTTTATTCGGCGAATTGTTACATCTTGAAGGTGGTTATCAACATGATTTACGCGAAGTTCTATTCAATGATGGAAAGAGTTATTACGGTCATGGTGTAGAGTACGGACCAAAAGCACTTTCTGAAGCACAATGGCGTACACAGTTCAACATTGACCAAGATGGTGACCTTTACCCAACACATGGTTTAGGTCCAATCATGCAATTTGTTGACATCAACAAAGGCAATAGATTTACACACATCACATCTTACTCAAGTAAGGCACGTGGTTTGGCGGCTTATGTGAATAAAGTATCACCAGGACACGCTAACAGCAAGCTGAACTATAAAAACGGCGACATTACACAAACGATGTTACAATGTGCAAATGGTGAAACAATGTTGTTAACACATGATACCCATTTACCAAGACCATATTCTATCGGTTTCCGCGTACAGGGTACAGACGGTATCTGGATGGACGTAGCTAAAGGTATCCATATCGAAGGTAAATCAAAACCACATACTTGGGATCCGGCAGACGAATGGGTAAAAAAATACGACCACCCTATCTGGAAGAAATACGAAGAATTAGCAACTGGCTCAGGTCACGGTGGTATGGACTGGTTTGTATTCAATGCTTTTATCCAAGCTGTAAAACAAAAAGTTCAAACGCCAATTGACGTTTATGATTCAGTAACGATGAGTGCAGTATTCCCACTTTCTACAGAATCTATCAAAAAAGGTAATAAAACTTTAGAGTTCCCAGATTTCACAAAAGGAAAGTGGAAAACAAAGAAAAATACCTTTATGCTTGACGATAGCGGTATGTAATATCAAAAAATAGTATAAACAAACGAAGCTGTATCCTGAAAAGATACAGCTTCGTTCGTTTATACTATTGAATATAATCCCGATAGTTCTACCATTTAGACAGCCTTTTTCTTAAATTAGCATTCACAAACAATTTTTCCATAACATTATGCTTACCGAAGCAATTATAATTTTAGTACTAATCATCTTAAATGGAATCCTGTCCGCTTCCGAAATTTCAATTGTTTCCAGCAGAAAGGCGCGCTTACAGGCTGAGAGCGATAAGAATAATCCAGCTGCCAAGATTGCTCTACATCTAAAGGAATCCCCTAACAGCTTCCTATCCACTGTACAAATTGGTATTACGCTAATTGGTATCTTAACAGGTTTCTTTTCGGGTGGTAGCATCTCTGCCTACCTGATCGAAGTTTTTAATAAATCAAGTATACTCGCCCCCTATAGCCACGAGTTAGCAGTTGTTTTGGTGGTGCTGATCATTACCTATTTTTCATTGGTTCTTGGCGAACTGGTACCCAAGCGTATTGGTATGGCTATCCCTGAAAAATACGCCATGTTCATTGCTTACCCCATGAACTTGCTCAGCAAGATTGTCAGACCATTTGTCTGGTTATTGAGCGCCTCTACTGAGTTTATTGTAAAGATCCTCAATATCAAAAGTACGGGAAACAGTGTTACCGAAGAAGAGATCAAGGCATTGGTGGACGAGGGGGTTGATAGTGGTGTAATTGAAGGTATTGAACACGACATCGTGGATCGTCTTCTCAGCTTAGGCGACAAAAAAGCTATCAATCTGATGACTCACCGCAAGAATATTGTATTTCTGGATCTTGAAGATAGTTTTGAAGAAAACAGGCAGATTATCCTTGACAATGACCATTCCATTTATCCTGTTTGCGAAGGCGGACTGGACAATATCAAAGGTGTTGTTCATGTCAAATCTCTGCTTAGACAGTGTTTTCAAGACAAACCCTTTGATCTCAGGGAACTTCTGCTGCCGATCAAGTTCGTCAACGAATTCAGTCCTTCATATAGTATTATGAATGCGCTGAGGACATCGCAGGTGCATCAAGCCGTGGTTATCGACGAATATGGCTCTCCACAAGGTATTATTACACTACGCGATATCGTAGGCGACCTGGTTGGTAACATTACCGAAAGCGATATCAGTGTACGCCCCAAAATGCGTCAATTGGAAAGTGGCGACTATGTTGTTGATGGCCAATATCAGATCGAGGATCTCCTGGATGAATTTGAGGTAGGCCTTTCAGAAGAAGACGAGGACGACATCAACAATGTCACGACAGTCGGAGGCCTGGTATTTTTATTACTGGATCACGTCCCTGAGGAGGGCGAACGTGTACGCTTCAAAAATATGATATTTGAAGTATTGGACATGGATGGCAATCGTATAGATAAGCTGTTATTAAAAATCGAGGAATAAAACAAAGTTTATCACTTTCAATAACAATAAAGGGTCAATCATACATGATCGGCCCTTTATTGTTATTCTAATTTTAAGACAGTTATCTTAGTTAATGCCGTGCATCATCTTCTTCAGAATAGGATTGAAAACGATCAATAATAATGCAGTTACAGCTGGAACGATAGCAAAGATCATGAAGAAATAAGACATCGAATGCTCCGCTGTAATTTTATCAATATAGGAACCTAAAAATCCACCAATAAAATTAGCGATGGCCGAAGCACAGAACCAACAGCCAAAAAGTAAGCCTAAAAACTTCTTTGGAGAGAGTTTACTAACATAAGAAAGTCCTACGGGTGACAGACAAAGTTCTCCCGCTGAATGGAAGAAATAAGCGATAACAAGCCATATCATACTAACTGAAGCTGTTTTTGCCCCCTGCGGAATATCATTTGCACCGTAAGCCAAGGCCGCAAAACCAATACCGACCAAGATCAAACCCATAGCGAATTTTACGGGTCCCGAAGGATTCCATATTTTTTCCCAGAATTTACTGAAAGACGATGCTAGCGAAATAATAAAAAATGCATTTAATATCTGGAACCAAGAAGCGCCAACCTCCGAGCCTGTTATACCGATCTCACGAAATACTTTCCATAAGCCCAAACACCAGATAATACCAAAGGAAATCGCTGTAAACAAAATTGTCAATGGATATTGCTTATAGATCTTTCTGGCCAGAGCAGTCAATACAATAGTTACAATAACAATGGGAACAATCGTTAGGATAGTATCAATCCATTTAAAGGCCACTGCTGAGTCCCCCGAAAGTACACGCTGTGTATAATCTTTGGCAAAAATAGACATTGAACCTCCGGCTTGCTCAAAAGATAAAAAGAATACCACACTGGCAAGCATGAATATTGTGACGACAATAAGACGGTCTCTAACGACATGACCAGGTATGACCTCATCGACCTCTTCTTTATTTTTGACTTTCTCATCGTGATAAGCCTGTAAAGCTTTGGGAGTATCGCCGATAATTCCGAATATTTTCTGACCAAAATAGAATTGTAACATTCCAAAAAACATGAAAACCCCTGCTAAACCAAATCCATAGTGCCAACCTATCTTCTCACCGATATAACCACACAAAAGCATTCCCAAAAATGAACCAGCATTGATACCCATATAGAAAATCGTGTAACCAGCATCTTTCTTCGCACTTTTATCTGGATATAGATTTCCAACCATTGAGGAGATATTCGGTTTGAACATCCCATTTCCCAAGATCATCAAGAGTAGACCTAAGAAAAAGAAGCCTGAATTGACGGCCTCAAATGCCATGGATAGGTGACCCAGCGTCATAATCAATGCACCGATCAAGATAGCCTTCTTAAAACCGGTCAATTTATCCGCAATCATACCACCGATCAGCGGAGTCAAATAAACAAAACCTGTATATAAACCATATAACTTCATTGCGCGTTCATTGCTCCATTCCCATCCCCCATCAGCGATAGTACTGATTAAAAATAAGGTCAATAGCGCCCGCATTCCATAATAACTAAAACGCTCCCACATTTCCGTAAAGAACAGCACAAATAATCCGGCAGGATGCCCATTTACCATCTTGTCATCTATCCCCTGCTTGGCCAGATGTGCTACAAGAACTTGATCTTTTTCTTGATTCATATAATTTCAATAATTGTTTTATAACTCAGGTTTTGTTTTTAATTTGATAAAAATCGCATGAAGATACACTATTTTTCTATGAATTAATCAATCCCATGCATCATCTTTTTTATTTTTTTATTACCAAGCAGTAGAAATACTGCCGCTATCATAGGTATCACGGTAAACACAGCAAAGAAAAAAGACATGGAGTGTGATTCGGTAATCTTATCAATGTAAGAACCAATAAACCCACCAATAAAATTAGCGATGGCGTTGGCACAAAACCAAAAACCAAATAACAGTCCCAAGAATTTCTTTGGCGACAATTTACTCACATAAGACAAACCCACGGGGCCGATGCAAAGCTCACCCACTGTATGAAAAAAGTAAGCCAGCACTAGCCAGATCATACTGACCGAAGCCGTCTTTGCCCCTGTTGGAATCTCTGCACTCCCTATTGCTAAGGCCGCAAACCCAACACCGACCAAGGTTAAGCCCATCGCGAACTTAATCGGTCCGGAAGGGTTCCATACACGCTCCCAGATCTTACTGAATGAAGTTGCCAAAGTAATGATAAAGAAAGAATTGAGCATGGGAAACCAGGAGACGGTCACTTCCGAATTCATGCCATGATATTCACGGTACACCTTCCATAGGCACAACGACCAAATAATCAAAAATGAGATACTGGAAAAGAGTATGATTAAGGGGTATTTACGGATTATTTTCTTCGCCAATACCAACAGTACTCCGGTAATCACAACAATAGGTACGATAGTTAATGCGAAATCTGCCCATTTAAAAATTGTGGCAACATCTCCGCTCAGTACACGCTGGGTATAATTTTTGGCGAATATGGTCATCGAACCTCCGGCCTGTTCAAAAGCTAAATGGAATACAATACTTGAGAACATAAAAATCGCGATGACCAATAGCCGATCACGAACAATATGCCTTGGGTGTTCATCGTCCTGATTCAATTTTTCCGAAACCGTGTTTTCTTTTTCAGGCGTATCTCCTATTTTCCCAAAAATGCGTTGTGCAAAGTAAAACTGCAACATGCCCAGAAACATAAATATACCGGCAAGTCCAAAACCATAATGCCAGCCTATTTTCTCGCCAATATAACCGCACAGCATCATGCCCAAAAAGGCACCACCATTGATCCCCATATAGAAAATCGTATATCCGGCATCCTTTTTACCACCCTTATCAGGATATAGTTTACCAACCATAGAAGATATATTGGGCTTGAACAAACCATTTCCCAGAACAATAAGGATCAATCCAGCCAAAAAGAAATTTTTATTAAACCCCTCCATAGCCATCGAAATATGGCCTAGGGTCATGATGATCGCCCCTACCATGATAGACTTTTTATATCCTGTCAGACGATCCGCGATAATTCCACCGAATAAAGGCGTTAAAAAGACCATCCCCGTATACAGACCGTACAACTTCATAGCTTCCGAATTTGTCCAGCCCCAGCCATGTTGCGCAATCGTCGAAACCAGAAAGTTTACCAATAGCGCACGCATGCCATAGTAACTAAAACGTTCCCACATCTCCGTAAAAAACAAGACAAATAATCCTGCGGGATGCCCTTTCACCAATACTCGTTCAGCCCCCACTTGATTTAAGTGAGATTCCAGAACAGCATCTTTTTCAAAATTCATGTTTTTCTAATCGTTATTTTTCAATATCAGGTAGTGTGATTTCAATTTATCCATTGCTATCCAGACCAGATCGACCAGATCGTCCTATGTTCATAGGTCACCAAAGAAGGTGCTGCAATCAAATCGGTTGACAGAATAAATATGGACAAAATTTAGATTTACTTCAATAGGATATCTCCTACCGATTAAATTCTCGGTTAAAAACAAAGTTCTTCCCAATAGCATGAAAAGAACTTTGTTTATATACTTTTATATTAGATCAATGGACGCAAGCGCTCCAATAATTTTTTAGTTGCGAAGATTCCTTCCTCTTCACTCAATTTACTTCCTTCGTACTCAATCCCAACATAGCCTTTGAATTTCGCCTTTTTCACGATTTTTAACATACGCTCATAGTCAATTTGAGTTTCATTACCATTCGCATCAAAATCATGTGTTTTCGCGCTTACACCATGCGCATAAGGCATTAAGTCTGTCACACCTTGATAACGGTCATATTCATAGAAATTACCCAAATCAGGTAAGCTTCCACAATATTTGCTTCCCACAGCTTTCAGAGTTTTAGCCAACCAGTCACCATGCGAGGAAATACCACCATGATTTTCAACGATAATACTGATACCTGCTTTCTTTCCGATATCAGACAACGCTGTCAAGCTTTCCACCACACGTTTGCTGACTTCATCAGGTGTACCTTTACCAGCTGCATTGACGCGGATGGCATGGCAACCTAAAAAGTTAGCCGCAGAAATCCATTTATAGTGATTTTGTACAGCCTGTTTTCTTTTAGTTTCATCTTCGTCACCAAGATTTCCCTCACCATCAACCATTATTAACACATTCCTTACACCATTATCTTTTGCACGCATGTTCAGCTCAGTCAGGTAATTGTTATCATTAGCCTTGTCTTTAAAGAATTGATTCACATACTCTACACCATAGATACCATATTTTTTTGCAGCTATAACCGGGAAATCCAAATTGTTCAGATCACCTTTAAATAAAGTTTTATGCAATGACCATTCAGCCAAGGAAATGTCAAACCAGTCTTTCTTTGCTACAGCAAAGCTCTCCAACGATGGCGCCAATGCTACACCAGCAGAGGCTAATGCAAGGTTTTTAAGAAAATCTCTTCTAGAATTCATGTGTTTAGATTTAAAGTGTGTTATTTATATATTTCCCCAACCAGTAGTCAGTACATCCACGAGATGCATGGTCTGGATGGGTAAATTATGTTTATCAATATACGCTTGCAGTTGCAACAAGCAAGACGAATCTGTCGAAATTATATAATCAGCATTCAATGCCATGGCATTCCTGACTTTCTGTTCCGCCATGGCGGCCGATATCCCCTCAAACTTGACAGCAAAACTTCCACCAAAACCGCAACAGGTTTCACTATCTTTTACTTCCACCATTTCCAATCCCAGCACCTTGCTCAGCAGTTTTCTCGGTTCATCCTTGATCTTGCACTCGCGCAGGGCTGAACAAGAGTCATGATATACTCCAACACCTTCCAACTCAGCACCAAAATAATCCTTTTTCAATACATTGACCAAGAAATCGGAAACCTCCATGACCTGTTGTTGTATTTTATGACATTGGTGGGAATCTGCAGAATTTGCGAACAGATCGCTATAACCATTTCTGACCATACCTGTACAGGAGGCCGAAGGAGAAATAATGACATGGTCTCCCGAAAAATCTTCTAAAAACTTCTTTCCTACCTGCTTCGCATCGTCCCAAAAACCGGCATTATAAGCTGGTTGCCCACAGCAAGTCTGATCAGGATTATAACTCACCTCACAACCCACTTTCTCCAATAAACGGATCGTGTTAAAAGCGGTTTCTGGATAAAGCTGATCTATAAAACAAGGAACAAAAAGTTCTACCTTCATATTTAATTCAATCAATAAAATTAAGATTTATTGGATATTAATATCCGAACCAAAAGTAACAATCCAATTACAAAAAATAAAGAAAGTACCAATGCAGAATAGCGAATATTGTGTGTAATCTGTTCTATCAGGCCAAAGGAGAACAAGCCAATGACGATAGCCACCTTTTCTGTAACATCATAAAAAGAGAAAAAAGCCGTCGTATCCTTGATATCCGTTGGGATCAATTTGGAATAGGTTGACCGCGATAAAGATTGAATTCCGCCCATAACCAAACCGACTAATGCGGCAATAATATAAAACTGCATTGCTGTAGACAAGTAGAATGCAGCGATACAGATTGCAATCCAGATCATCACAACGACGATCAGCACCTTAATATTTCCAAAAAGCTTGGATAGGTACGACATCAAAAATGCGCCTAAGATCGCGACAAGTTGAATTAAAAGAATTGTAGCAATTAATCGCTCAGCCCCTAGATGAAGAATTTTCTCTCCAAACGAGGATGCGACAATCATCAATGTCTGTACCCCGATCGCGTAGAAGAAAAAAGCGGGTAGAAACTGTTTTATTTCGGGTATACCTTTAATTTTATGGATCACATGGCTAAATTCATCCCGCACATTCTGTACAAAGCTTTTACCAATATTATTGCCTGTGGCTTCAATTTTAGGTAAATATTTAAATGGAATCATGGAAAAGCCCAACCACCACAGTCCCACCATCAGAAAAGATATCCGAGCAGGCAAAGATGGATCGGTAATACCAAACCACTCCGGTTTCAAAACCACGATAAAACAAAGTATCTGTAAGGTCACACAACCGATATAACCAAAAGCAAATCCCTGCGCACTCACCCGATCCTGTTGATCTACAGTTGCTAACAGCGGTAAGTAGGAATTATTGAACAACACCCCACCGATATAACCCATTGCGGCCAAAGCAAAACAGATAATACCGACCTCCAAGGTATCGAGTTTGAAGAAAAACAGGCACATACATGAAATTGCTCCCACATAAGTAAAGAATTTCATAATCGGTTTTTTCAATCCTTTGGCATCTGCATACGATGATATAAAAGGCAAAGAAAATGACATCAACAAATAAGCAGCAGCCAGAGCAAAATTAGAAAGCGCAGTATTGACAATCTTCAAACCAAAGAAATTAACAACATCACCATGTTCCTTTGTCGTTGTAATTGCGGTATAGTATACGGGGAAAATGGTCGAAGTAATCACGAGGTTGTAAGCGGAATTGGCCCAATCAAACATCGCCCATGAGCGAATCAGTTTTTTATTGTTTTTTACAATTGCTTCCATTTAAATTGGCTTAATAAGTTTGACGAATATAAGTAATTATTTTAGCCATTTCTTTACGAATTACACTCGCGCGATCATCAATATAATTATTATTCATAAAAGAGAAAGCAAGCCGTCTTCCCGATCTTGTGACCAGATAACCACTCTGGTTATAGACAGACGTAATTGTTCCGGTCTTTGCGAAAACAAAAGGTTCGCCCTGGTCTTTACCATAGGTCCTTCTCAACGTACCATCCACCCCACCAGCAGGAAATAGCCGAAAACGGACCTTTTCGTCTGGTATCTTATTTTTCAAAAGCACCAGCAGATCCACATTATTCTGTGGCGTAACTTTGTTATAGGAAGACAATCCCGATCCATCAAAAATCGCTACTTCATTCGAAAAAAACTTATAGACCTTATTTTTCATCCAATCCCGAACCAAATAAGTATCAAATTGACTATACTGCTTCCAAGAACACATCATCAAAAATTGTTCAGCGATAAAATTATCACTTGGCAACATCATTTCCCGGATCAAATTTTTGGTTTCTCCGGAATACAATATTTTTGTATCATTTGGTTTTTTATAGTTTATTAGACTTACTTTTTTGCCAAGTGTGTCTGACAGCAATTTCATAAATAGACTATCCGAATAGATAAAAGGCACTTCATTTACGTAATCATTTGGCACAGGACGTTTCGACATCCAAAAAACATTGCTCCGAAACGAGCGGGAAAGTTCAAAATCACCCGTTTTAGGCTCAGGTAAAAAATCCAGGTCTTTCTGAAAAATCCCAGGAGAAGTATTTAAATGATTATACCCTCTTTGACGGAAAGTGACGACATTTCCATAAATCGGAAAAGTGCTTATCTCAGGCTGATAGTATGCTTCAAAGTCTTCCATTGCCCAACCATGGGCGTAGAATTTATTTTTCATTGTTCCGGGTACAACATAGATCGTTTTGTTCGTTCTTTTCAGAAAATTATAGACCACTCGCGTGTCGAGTCTATTATGCAAAAAGGTCGGATCTCCCGTTCCCCAGATCAACAGTGAGTCCCCCCTTTCCGCATACTCCAATCCGGGAATGGAGTCACCTAACAGCTCCAGTGCCGCATAGGTTGTGTACATTTTGGTATTTGAAGCTGGTGTAAAATGCTTATTACCATTGACGTCCAGGACAAACTTATTGGCGTTTAAGTCGTACAGTGAAAATCCATAGAAATGATCATTTAATATTTTGGATTCCTGAAGCATCCGATAGACGTCTTCAAAATCCTGTGACTTTACAATAAGGGTAGAGAATGGGATAAGCCAAAGCAGCAATATCGTGCGCAAGAAATTTTTCATTGGTTCAAACATACAAAAAAGAGCAACAACTCCTTTTCTCCTATTGCCAAAATTCAGATACAAATCATTTAAAACAGCAAAAGGAGGAACGAATTTCCTCCTTTTGCTGTCTTTATATCAGGTATTAATAACCGGGGTTTTGCTTTAAGGCGCCACCGCTTCTATCAATTTGTGACTGTGGAATTGGCAGATATTCATTTTGAGGCTTAAAGTTTAAGCCTTTGTAACGAGCCATAAAACCGCCTTCAAAATTCGCGTAGCTTTCCAGAACGGTTTTAGCTTCGCCCCATCTTACTAAATCATAAAACCGGTGTCCTTCCATCGCTAATTCCAGACGACGTTCAAAACGGACAGCTTTACGTGCAAAATTTTGATCAGGGAAAGTAGGGTAAGGTTTTACATCATACGCTGCAGCGGGAACATCATCTCCTGTTAGTTTTGGAGGTAATTTAGCAGCTCTTTCGCGAATGGCATTGACCGATTTCAAAGCACCATCCAGATCACCAAGTTCAACCTGGCACTCTGCTGCCATGAGAATAACGTCAGCCAAGCGGATGATATTTACATCCAGATCAGTGATATAAGCCGCACCAGCTGCCGTGTGTCCACTGTGTAAACTTTTTGGGATCATTGTTTTTATTCCCACAAAAGGCCCTCCTGAACTTACCTCACGGATCCAGGCATCTCCCGGCATTACACCATAATCGTAGAAGTGTACACCTCTACGACCTACTGTATAATCCAAACGAGGATCGAAACGTAAGGTAACATCCAGTTTGTAATGCGTTTTTACCGAATCACCCGGTTTGTCCACAAGACCAAAGTCAGATTTATACGGATTATTACGGTAAGTATCTAACATTGGTAGACCCTCAGCATCGACTTTATAAGCATTTACCAGATCGATTGTTGGTTGATAGAATCCACAACAGCCAACAGGATTGCTCCCGTTCAAACCAGATAACATATCCCCCACATTAGCGTTATCGCCGCTTCCATCAGGATTGATGGCATGCTTTGCTAACAAAAGCGCCTCTGGTCCATCTTTAGTAAGTACATCGAAATTATTCTGATAAGGCATTGTACGGATATCTTTACTTCCGATGACATCTTTAAATAAAGCCAAGGCATCAGCATATTTCTTTTGATATAAATACACTTTTCCCAAATAAGCTTGCGCTATTCCTTTATCCATACGCCCTGACTGCTTATTGATTTTTGCCTGTGGGAGGTTAGCGATGCCAAATTTCAGGTCATCGATAATTTTAGGAACAACATCATCTGTGTTTGGTTTTACTTTAGCATCATCGACGGAGGTATTTTCATCGACATAAGCCAAATTTTTAAAAACTCGCCACAGGAAGAAGTAATAATGCGCACGTAACACTTTTGCCTCGGCTTCAATTTCCGTTGCTCTGGCAGAGGTAACGGTTTTTCCTCCTGCCTGATCCAATTTTAGTAGGCGCAATGTATTATTTGCACGTGACACCCCTTCATAATACACTTCCCACATGGTGCTCAGATTATCGTTAGAGCTATTTGGCGTATGGAATTCGATCATATTCATATTGGGCTGATCCGTCGCCTCAGAGCCTTTATGTGCATTATCGGCCCCTACTTCGCCAAATAACCATTGGCTCGGCGCTGAAGCATAGTTCCCCCAGGTGCCGTTCACATTCCCATTCAGGATTCCATAGGCGCCTATTAATGACGCTTCGATCCCTTTCGAATTGATGACCTGGCTCTCAGGCAGCTCACCCTGTGGATCTCTTTCTAGAAAAGATTTACCACATGAGCTCAATAACATCAATGATATACCTAGAACTGTAATTATATTTCTTTTTTTCATTTCAATCAAATTTTATCGTAATTCATTCCGTGCTTAAAATCCAAGACTCACACCCAACATATATTGACGTGCCTGTGGGTACACACCAAAGTCAACACCCAATGCGGAATATGTAGACGGTGTTGCACTGACCTCTGGATCCAAACCTTGGTATTTCGTAATGGTAAACAGATTCGTAACCCCAACATAGGCTCTCAGTTTCTTTATGCCAGTATTGTTACCAAAAACCTTATTGGTATCAAAATTGTAGCCGACCTGAAGGTTCTTTAGCTTTAAGAAACTAGCATCTTGCACATAATAGCTCGAAGAAGCATATTCATATGCTGAGGCATTATTTACCTGCGAAGGAATCATGCTTGAGGGATTGTTCTTTGCATCCCAGGCATCCAGCACCCGCTCGCTTTTTTGCCCTCTGAATACACCGAAGTCGGTAAAATAACGTGTCGCCTCATAGTTTTTATTTCCTTTTGACCCATAGAAATAAGCCATAAAGTCAAAATTCTTGTAACCGGCGTTAATATTGAATGAATAGACAAAATCAGGATGTGGACTTCCTATTACTGTACGGTCATTAGCGTCAATTTTTCCATCACCATTGACATCTTCATATTTAAGCGCTCCTGCTCTGGATTTTCCATCTTCATACTTCGCGACAGCGGTGTTGGCCATATCCGCATCAGAATAGATTCCGATTACCTTATAGCCATAAAAAGCACCTATTGCTTCGCCGGGTTTGAGGATAGAGGTTTCCATACTTCTAAAACTTCCGTACACCTGTTGGCTAACAGAAGGGGCCAATGACACGATCTTATTCACGTTACGTGAGATAGTACCCGACAAATCCAATGTAAAGGCACTCTGTTGGCGTCTCCCGTAATGATAATTTAAAGACAGTTCGATCCCTTTATTTTCCATATCCCCGATGTTGACATAAGGCGATGCGGCACGACCTGCTGCAACGGCTGGCAAAGGAAGCAGATACAACATATCTTTGGTCTTCTTATTGTACCAATCGAAGGATCCATCAAAATCACCTTGCAATAAGGTAAAGTCCAAACCAAGGTTCAACGCAGAAACCTGCTCCCATTTTACATCAGGGTTACTATAGGCATTGTGCCACATTCCTGATGTCAAGCTTCCGTCAATTGGGTAGGATGAAGAATTCACCGCAACTTGATAACGATCTAAATATTGATTGGCAGGAATACGTTGATTACCCGTCACCCCATAACCAGCTCTGATTTTCAGATCAGAAAGCCAGGATATGCCTTTCATGAATTCTTCTTGTGACAAACGCCAAGCTGCACTGGCGCCTGGGAAAGTACCATATTTGTTGTTCGGACCAAAATTGGACGACCCATCCCGACGCACCGTCGCGCTCAAGATATAGCGGTCTTTGAACGAATAGTCAACTTTTCCAAAAATAGAAAATAAGGAGCCTACCGAGCCACCGCCTTCACTCACACGTCCTGTTGATGCAGCGTCCAAATAAAGGTAATCCAGAGTCGACATAGTAAAGAATCCATTTCCTTTACCCCTGATCTGTCTGTTTCTATTTTGGATAGCCTCAGTACCTGCTAAGATAGCTAGACTGTGATCTTCATTAAATGTTGCTTTATAATTTAACGTATTTGTCCAAGTCCATTCTTTATTTAACCCAAAGAACTCATTGATCCCATTATTAAAACTTCCCTCCGTAAATTCGGGATTAGGGTAAGTATATGATATGCCGTTATAGTTTTCATACTTCATACCAAAACTGCTACGGAATGTCAGTCCCGATAAGATATCATATTCCCCGAATACGTTTCCGAAGAACATATTACTCTTATTCTTATTATCTTTCGCACGATAGGCGATAGCGACCGGGTTTTCACCGTTACCAAATTGTCCCCCAACGGATCCAGCAAAATTTCCGCCCATATCATAGACCGGAATAATATTATGGATACGATAAGCGAAACCTAGGGCACTTCCTTCACCGATATAATCACCCGCAGTATTTGTATTCACCCCAACACCAAAGCCCTCTGTAAAACTATATTGCATGTTTTCTCCAAAGCGCAACTTGTTATTGAAAGCAGAGAACCGTGTATTTGAACGAAGATTATATTTTTCAAAACCGGTATGGATAATGGTACCTTTTTGTTTCAGATAACCTCCGGAAATCGCATATGAAGCATTCTCTCCACCACCAAGCACACTTAACTGATGTGATTGTGTAGGTGCATTTTGGGACAATGCATCAAACCAGTTGGTACCCATCTTATTTGCTTTTGTGATCTGGAAAAAATCAGCACGACTACCTGCGTCAAATTTATACTTTGACATGTCGATATCAGCGTCTGTTATTACATCTTTCCCGCCTACTTTTGGACCGTTTATAAGATAATCTGGCAACTTTTTACTTTCGCCGTTTAATAAATTTTCGATATCCAAGGTCTGTTGTGGAGACAACATCTTTGGAAAACGAGAGCTATTTGGTACTTGTACACCATAGTATGAATCAAGGTTAAATTGAGGTTTTCCTTCCTTTCCGATCTTTGTGGTAATGATAACCACACCATTATTCGCGCGTGAACCATAGATTGAAGCTGCGGAGGCATCTTTCAGCACTTGCATGGATTCAATGTCGTTTTGATTAAGCCAGCTTAATTTGCCTTCATAAGGAACACCATCTATAATATAGAGTGGTTCATTATTGTTGATCGTACTATAACCCCGGATCTTAATTTGCGGAGTTGATCCCGGCGCACCATCTACGACAATCTGAACCCCTGTCGCCCGTCCTTGCAATGATTCTACAGCACTGGCAGCAGGTGTCGTTTTAAGGTCTTTCACACTGACAACTGCAACGGCACCGGTCAAATCTTTCTTACGTTGTGAGGAATAACCTGTGACCACAACCTCTTCCAGTGCACCTTCAGCAGAATTTAATGAAATTGCCAGATCCGCTTTTCCCGTGACAGTCACTTCAGCGCTTGAGTAACCGATGTAACTCACGACCAATACATCACCGACTTTTCCCTGGATCGTAAATGCACCATCCGCATCTGTTGATGTTCCCTTACTTGTTCCTTTGATTTTAACCGATACACCGGTAATCGCCTGGCCTGTAGTGGCATCTTTTACAACACCTTTAATAGGTATTTCCTGCAACCCTTTAGTTTTCACCAACGAAACGACTTCAACTCGACCATGAGCAACAGCTCCTTTGGCAGATACCTGAGCAGTCATTCCGCCTGCGATGAGCAGAGAACTCATCAGCAAGAACCTCTTATTGAACTTTTGGCCCAATATGAGATCAAAACAGCAATTTTTGTCCGTTTTTTTCATCATAATTTTAAATAGGTGGTTTAAAAAAATTTATGTTTATTTATCTGTTTGTTTAGCTTGGTATTGGTTTATTTTAAGTCTTGGTCGTTCAGCTCCAACAGAAACAATATGCATTGCCACTGATTATGAGCTACTTTGGTTATCATTTTCAATTTCAGTTTGGTTATTTACAGAAATGTTAAAATCTGTTAAATAAATGTAAAGAATAAAAAATATAAAAAAAAGAAAATTCTTAATTTAAATCACAACACACTATAAATCAAGTTATTGTATTTAATACACTAAGTCAAATATCCATATTTCTGTTACAAAAGAAAGTTGAGAAAATTTAGTTTATCTGCTTCCCGCTCAATATCAAGTCGGAATGTCAAATATTCGCCAAATACATTTAAATCCGCTAAAAGGTACTTATATTTGTTTTGATGAATGTAAGTAGTTTATTAGAACGGGCGCTCCGATTTGAGTTCCTTTCCAAGGAAGAGGGTGTTTTTTTATATCAGAATGCACCCACAGCTGATTTGACTTTCGTAGCCAATGAATTGCGCAAGATACAAGTACCACATGGCAAGGTAACCTGGCAGATCGACAGGAATGTCAATACGACCAATGTCTGTATTGCAAACTGCAAGTTCTGCAATTTCTTTCGTCGTCCCGGTCATGAAGACAGTTACATCACCGATATCGAGAGTTACAAACAAAAGATCGAAGAAACATTTAAATTCGGTGGCGACCAACTTTTGCTACAGGGAGGACATCATCCGGATTTAGGTATTGAATTCTACAAAAATCTATATAGACAGTTAAAGGAACTTTACCCCACACTGAAACTCCATTCACTCGGTCCACCGGAAATCGCCCATATTTCTAAACTGGAAAACATGAGCCATATCGACGTGTTGACTCAATTGAAAGAAGCAGGTCTTGATTCTTTACCGGGAGCCGGAGCCGAAATTCTCAATGACCGTGTCAGACGTTTGATATCCAAAGGAAAATGCGGTGGCAAGGAATGGCTCGATGTGATGCGTGCGGCGCACAAAATCAATCTGCCTAGTTCCGCTACCATGATGTTTGGGCATATTGAAACCATCGAAGAGCGTTTCGAACATCTTGTATGGATTAGAGAAGTGCAAGATGAAAAACCGGCCGATTCTTATGGTTTTATAGCCTTTATACCTTGGCCTTTCCAAGATGATGGCACATTATTAAAAAGACTCCGCGGCATTACCAATGATGTTACCAGTGAAGAGTATATCCGTATGATCGCTTTGAGCCGAATCATGTTACCAAATATCAAAAACATCCAGGCATCATGGCTTACGGTTGGAAAACGCACCGCCCAGTTATGCTTGCATGCTGGTGCCAACGATTTTGGATCCATCATGATCGAGGAGAATGTCGTTTCGGCAGCAGGTGCTCCCCATCGGTTTACCTCCAGATCAATACAAGAAGCTATTCTGGAAGCGGGTTTTGAACCGCAATTAAGAACGCAAAAATATGATTTCAGAGAACTGCCTGCGCACATGGTCGAACAAGTCATTAACTATTAATACCCTACATTGAAAGACGTCATTAGAAATATTGAAGCAATTATTTTTGCTTCTGCAGAAGGAATAGATCTTGCCGATATCAAACAGATTCTACAAGAAGCCTTGGCTATTGAATTATCGAAAGAAGAGTTGCGTGAATTAATCAAAAAGATTGAGGACAAATATCAGGATGAAGATCAGGTATTGGAGTTACGGTATATCAATAATTCGTATCAGTTTCTGACCAAAGCGGTCTATCACGAGGCGATACAGCAATTACAAAATCACAACAACAAACGCAAGCTCAGTCAATCGGCTTTGGAAACACTTGCCATTATCGCATACAGACAGCCGATTACCAAACTGGAAGTTGAGCAGATCAGAGGTGTCAGTTGTGATTATTCTATCCAAAGACTACTGGAAAAGAAACTGATCAAAATAGCTGGAAAAGCCGATACAATAGGCAAACCATTGTTGTACGCTACCAGCCAACAGTTTATGGATCATTTCGGAATCAATGGTGTTCGTGATCTTCCGCAGCTAAAAGATATCGTTACGGAAGACAATGCAATTGGCGAAACAAATGAGTAAATAAAATAAAATAAATTTTTATTTTTAAAAAACAATTCAACATACTGATTAGCAGAAAAATAAAGGGCTATATTTTTTTTAAAAAAAGTTTTAAAAAATAGTTTTCTTCTCTAATTTTACAACATTGAATAAGCAACAATAAAGTATTATTTTATGAACACGGCAATATTAGCTAACGAAGATCTTGAAGAAGTAAAATTCGCGTCTTTCAATGGACCTGATGACGACGATGATGATTTCGAAAACGATGATTTCGAAATTCCTGAAATTGAAGGATTGGATGACTTCGACGATGATGATGAGTTTTAATATTTAGTGCTATATAACACTACCTATCAAAACCAGAGAATCATTAAAAAAATAAGGCGTTCAATCAAATTGAACGCCTTATTTTTTTTACCCACCGATTTATTTCGCCTGGTCGATCAGCTTATGCAATTCCATCTTTGGGATCATCCCACTCTGGCGCCACAGCTGTTGACCATTTTTAAATAATATAAAAGTAGGTACTCCACTTACTTTATAAATGGAAGCAATTTTTGGATTCTTATCCACATCTATTTTTATAATCGATAGATCCTCCTGATAAAATTCCTTTACATCCTGTAACACCGGCGCCATCGTCTGGCATGGACCGCACCACGTCGCAAAAAAATCCACTAAAACCAGCGAATTTGATTGAATAATCTGGTCAAAAGTTGCCATTATTAATTCTCCTTTATTTCATCTTTCAATGCCTTATATCCACCCTGAATATTGCACACGTTTTTAAATCCTTTGGCACGCAAAATAGAAACGGCAACCGCACTGCGATAACCCGATTGACAATGCACATAAAGTGGCTTATTATCTTTTTCTAGCGTGTTACCAAAATTAATGAAATCCGTCAAGGGAATGTTCATTGCATTGTCAATATGTCCCTTATCAAATTCTTTCACTGTCCGTACATCCACAATATGACCTGGATCTGATCTTTCTCCAAATCTTCCTGCGCTTAGGTTTGTGACAGAATCTACAGGTTCCCGTTCTTTCCAGCGGTCTATACCACCGTCCAATATACCGATAACACCTGCATAGCCCAATTGCGCTAGACGCTCTGACACCACTTTATGGTCTTGCTCCTCAGCAACAATTAAGAGCTTTTGGTTTTTATCAGGGACAACCTGCTTTAGGAAAATATCAAATGGTCCCTTAAAACCTACATTGATCGATCCTGGAATGAAACCCTTTAAGAAATCATCACCTGACCTTGTATCCAAAACCACCACATCATGCTGTTTACGCAGTTTTCTAAATTGCTTCAAGGCAAGTAATGGTAAATCAGCTGTGGTATAATGTGATTCTTTTTGCTGTAGATTTGATTTTGCATTAGCTGGCAGAGCACCAGGACATATAAAGACAGCCCCTATCAATGCGGCTACTAAAATTCTGTTCATCTTATTTGCTATTTAAAGGGGATAAGTAATTTTTCCAATTCAGTTATTTTACCATTATAGATATTTAAATCAACATTTCCACGAATACCTGCCACAGAGCCTTTTTCTGAAAATTGCCAAAATGCCCAATGCTCTTTTGGATTTTCAATCCAAAAATTATAGTTCGCGATCCAGAGGGTATAGTTTGCGAATTCCTTTTCTAAAAAATCACTATAGAATTTATCTCCGGAGTATAGGATAGGTTTGACTTTATAATGTGCTTCCACCTCCTCGAGCCAACGTTTCAATCCCACTTTCAGGCTATCCATAGATTGCTGTTTCGGATGCTCCTCAATATCGAGTACGGGGGGAAGATCTCCTGGATGGAGCTGAACCTTACGGATAAAATTTTTAGCCTGTTTGACCGAATTCTCATTTGGCCGAAAATAATGGTATGCACCCCGTAAGATAGCCCGGTTACGTATTTTGGACCAATTGCGGCTAAATTTATCATCTATACCCTTCTCCCCCATCGTCGCCCGAATAAATACAAAGTCGATGGGAAATTGATCGTTGATCGTATTCACTTTCTGCCAATCGATATCATCCTGATAAGTCGAAACATCAATACCAAATACCTTGTCATCATGCTTACTCATGATTTCGATATTACGGATATCATACTTAGCCTCCTTTGTTAAAGATTTATTTTTGGATGTTGCCACACGGAAGTAATATATTATTCCGGCTTTATAGTGCCATGCAACAAGAAATAAGAAAAACATAAACATCCCCACGATCATCCATATCCATTTGGTTTCGCGAGGTTGCTGTTTCTTCCCACTCCCTTTTGTTCTTTTTGATTGCTGTTGCGCCATACGATGATGAAGTTACGGGAATCACAATTAACTCGCAAAGTTTTCGTAACAATTTATATTTTTGTATATGATCGTATACAACCCTAAAGATTGGCTGTCAGCAACTTTCAAATTGCATAAATCAGACACCTTTAACAAGCTGTTACCTTTTCTTATTTTAATAGCTGTCTACTCCTGGGCTATAGCCTACCTCGAATTGGAATATCTCAAATTAAATGAAAGAAGCTGGGTTAAAAACATTACCATCGTCCATAACCTGTTGGGTTTTGTGATCTCTTTACTGTTGGTATTTAGAACCAACTCGGCCTATGACCGTTGGTGGGAAGCACGTAAACAATGGGGTACATTGACCAATGTCAGCCGGGCCTTTGCCTATAAGCTCAACGCCATGCTCGATGCGGATGACAAGGTCAATCGCAGTTTCTTCCGAAAAACTATACCCTTGTTTGCGGAGACCCTATATGATTTTTTGCGATCTGACTACACCAAGTTTATGCTCGATGAAAACGAGCATCCCGAACTTAGGGCGTTGGACAGCAAGAAGCATGGTCCAAATCAGGTTTCCAATATGATTTTTCAGAAGATAAACGATCTTTACAAAGAAGGAATTGTCAGTGGAGACCAATTGATTATACTCAATGAGGAGATTGTCTCCATGACCAATGTATGTGGAGCCTGTGAACGGATAAAAAATACGCCAATTCCATTAGCTTATAGCGCGTTTATCAAGAAGTTCATTATCTTCTATACAATGACACTTCCTGTAGGCTATGTTTTTTCGATCGGATATTTTGTTGTCGTCGCCGTTCCGTTTATTCTATACGTATTAGCTTCGCTTGAATTGATCGGTGAATCCATTGAGGAACCTTTTGGTATAGATCAGGATGATCTACCGATCGATAAAATAGCTGCCAATATCAAAAAACACTGCCACGAGATTATTCCGGCATAGCATTTTTAAAATAATCTTGCTCATTTTCAAACCATAAGACATTGCTGCAAAAATAAGTTTTGCAAATCTATTCAGAATTTCTACTTTTGTCGCGGAGAGTTGGCAGAGTGGTCGAATGCGGCGGTCTTGAAAACCGTTAACTGTCACAGGTTCGGGGGTTCGAATCCCTCACTCTCCGCAGAACAAGCCTTTCAGAAATGGAAGGCTTTTTTCGTTGTATTCGGATTCGAACCAAAAGGGTTGGCCGGGGTTCGAGCTTTATCATCGCGGATTATAGCAAGGGCATGTGTGACGTGATAAATCCCTCACTCTCCGCAGAAAGACCCTTCATCGAAAGATGAGGGATCTTTTATTTTACAGACAAGTCGATAGAAATTTACAATTATTCATAATCTGGTATATTTTTGTCGAGGATGATATTTCGACTGATTGTTAGCTTACCCGATTCTATTATTGGGAGAACTCTCCCTGAACCACCACGATTTTCAGCAGTCTCTTTTTTCACAATTGATCCCGCGTGATCGAATAAAAGATTGATTTTGCCGTCTAAGCTATTTGTAATTTTAAAAAAATCATTCAATAAAAACCTGATATCCAGGAACATTTTTGGCATAAATCGTCCAAATGGTACATTAAACGAAGAAAAATGTAAAATAAGTTTTGTAAATCTGTTCAGAATTTCTACTTTTGTCGCGGAGAGTTGGCAGAGTGGTCGAATGCGGCGGTCTTGAAAACCGTTAACTGTCACAGGTTCGGGGGTTCGAATCCCTCACTCTCCGCAGAAAGATCCTTCATCGAAAGATGAGGGATCTTTTATTTTACAGACAAGTTGATTCGAACCAGAAGGGTTGGCCGGGGTTCGAACTTTATCATCTTCCCCTACCGTCTCTCAGGATAACAATTAGAAAATTTTTCGATAAAAAACCTGAGTTCTTTCATTCAGATATCCAGGTACTTTTTTGTAGATTTACAGTATTAACCGATTAACTTTTATGGAGTCACCTAAATCCAAATATTACCTTACAGCAAAGAAATTCTGGAAGACAGTTGTAGACATTGAGAAAACAGCAGATACCTCACACTTACAACAACAGATCGAATTTCATAGACGCTTGTTAAATATATTTCAAGCAGGAAATTTCTATTATTTAGTGTTCAACATGTATACTGGGGATGTCGAGGTCATCAGCGAAGAATGCCAAAACCTGATCGGCTATAAACCAGATGAGCTTTCTATTCCATTCCTCATGGAACGTATCCATCCTGATGACAAACCCTATTTTCTCAACTTTGAATATAAAGTCGTAGAGTTTTTTAAGAGTTTACCTTATGAAAAAATAAAAAGCTATAAAGTCCAATATGATTTCAGGTTCAAAAGAAAAGATGGACACTATATCAGGATCTTGCATCAGGCTATTCAGATAGATTATGATGAAAATAACTTCTACCGGACACTCTCTCTGCATACCGACATATCGCATATAAAACAAGAAGGAAAACCCTGTTTCTCACTTATTGGACTTGATGACGAACCTTCTTTTTTTAATATTCAACTCGATCAAGCGTTCACAAAATCCTATGATATGTTTACAAAGCGAGAGCGAGAAATTTTAAAATGTATCGTTGAGGGCAAAATGAGCAAAACAATTGCAGATGAGTTGTGTATCAGTCTTCACACAGTAAACACGCACAGGAAAAATATTCTTGCTAAAGCTGGCGTAAAAACACCCGTGGATCTAATAACCAAGGCGATAAAGGAAGGCTGGTTGTAGGTTAGCGCCTACTTTCAATCAAACAATGTCGGAGTCCGATCTTTCTTTTCCAGATCAATAAGAATAGACTTATTTTTCAGGCCGCCTGCAAAACCAACGAGTTTCCCAGATCCACCGATGATCCGATGGCAGGGTACAATAATGGATATCGGATTTTTGTTCAATGCACCACCGACTGCGCGTACAGCTTTGATATCGCCAAGCTGACGCGCCAGATCCCCATAGGTTCTTGTCTGGCCATAAGGAATAGTGAGCAAAGCTTCCCACACCTTAAGCTGAAAGGGAGTTCCCTTCATATCCAGCGGCAGGTCAAAAACAGTACGCTTGCGATCAAAATATTCCAAAAGCTGTTGCTGAGCGAGTAAAAGTAATGGCGCATGGTCATCTTTATCTGGTTGAGATAACTTTGTCCGGGTATAGTCTTCACCTTCCCACAATACAGCAGTAAGACCACGTCTGGTCGCCACAAGCCTTATGCTCCCTACCGGTGATACGATATCTGTATAGACAAGTCCTTTATCCTGCTCCATATTTTTTATTGGCAAGTTACTAATCTTTTTTATTTCATTTCCCTCAACGAAAATACGTTCCTCAACAATCTCCCCTAACTGACTACCTATGTTATACAACCGCCACGACCACTTTATCTCTGCTTCACCTTTTTGCGATAGTTACTACCAGAGAAGACAAGTTCTCAACCTTAGAAGTTAGTATCACTACAACACTATTATTAGCACTAGCAAATCTTGGTCTATCATCTTCTATTAGACAATTCTTTAACCTATTGTAATTGAACCCTCTAAAAAAAATCAAAGAAAAAAACGGCTCCCATTGTCAAAAAAAATATGGAATAGTTCTCTCTTGGGCATCATATCAATGTGTATGAACAAGAGTTATAACCTAAAGACAAAGCATCATGGCAGAATTAAACCAAAAAACACAAGAAAGCGGAAAGAAAAAAATTAGAAGCCGAAAAATGGCCCCAAAGGTAGATCTGACAGCGATGGTAGACCTTGCTTTTCTTTTGATCACCTTCTTCATGCTAACCACAACCCTAAACAAACCCGCAGCAATGGATATTGCCATGCCAGACAAAACAAAAGGCGAGGCTACACCACCAGTGCTCATTGACGAAAACCGGACAGCGACATTTATCCTTGGGGATGGAAAATTTATGTGGTATCATGGCGACTTCAAGAAGCCCATTGCCGCTTCCGAAAAGCCAAGCGATATAGAAAAGACATTACCGCAAGTGCTCGCGCAATTGAAAGCAAAGATCAATACCCTGCCCAACAGCAAGGATATGATCGTACTGATCAAGCCGAGCAAAGACGCTAGAACGAAAGATGTGATCCATACAATTGATGAGATCAAACATCAAAACATTACACGCTATGTCATTGGTAAAACGCAAGAAGAAGAGGAAAAACAATTATTGGCTTCCATTCAGTAAAATACGAAAGGGAAAGCACCAATAGCAATGAAAATTGACTGAAGTTCTTTCTGATCAATAAACCGAGCGTAACGAGTTCATTGATGCCTTAATGAAAAATACGAATCAATAAAAACAGGCAATTCAGAAAAAAAAGCCTATGTATTCAATATTCCAAACAGGACTGTAGCGATCCGAGCATAATCAAAGACAAAAGGGTCATTCCAAAATTGAATGGCCCTTTTGTCTTAGTGTTCAGTATTACAATCTATTATCTTTTGTCCAGATTTTCCCAATAGCGTTCCACATTCTCCTTCACTTCATTAGGCAAAGAAGCGTAGTTGTCCGAATAGGAAGTCTTAGTATATCCATCCTCCGCATCTGCGCGCAGACGATAAAATTGTCCCTTATATAAAACCAAAGCAATACAGCTCAGCTGCTTTTCGACATGATCCTTAGGATGTCTCGAATAGATAAACACCGCATCCAATTTACCATCTTTGTCAGCATCAAAGAATGCTTTTCTAGATTCCCACACCGAAGTAATAATACCATCTTCAACGATAGTTTCCTCCACAACAGGTACCCACATACCATCTTTTCGCTGAAATTGCTGAGCATATAGTTTATCCGGATCTGCTCCGCGTTCCTCTTTTGAAAAAATGATATAATTATCTTCCTTTTCGGTCTGAATATGCTCCACCTGCAGCACACGTTTGCCTTTAAATGGAAAACCCGAAGATTCAAAATTTTCTTTGTTGACTGTAATATCGGTGATTTGTGCCTGCGCGGTGTAACATCCCAGCAGCAGCAGGACAAAAAAAGTGTATTTTCCCATGTGTTTTCCCTAAATATCTATTCAAATTACTGACAATAAAAGAAAAATCCAATATTTTTAACACGCATCTTTACATCAACCTGATTCAATTCTCCTATATTCTCGCTAAATTTATCTTATTCATACACCGTGCAACAGCTACAGATGAGGTATCCGTTTCACAAAATCAGGCATTAAACCCATGAAACAGGACATTCAAACCATCGCAGACATAAAAATATTAGTCGATCAGTTTTACAGCACAGTTCGTCAGGACAATCTCCTAGGCCCTATTTTTCAGGAACGTATTCAGGACAATTGGGGCGTACACCTGGAAAAAATGTATCACTTCTGGCAGACGCTCCTGCTAGATGAACATACCTACTTTGGCAGTCCATTTCCACCGCATATCCCCCTCCCCATTGAGGCAAAACATTTCGATCAATGGCTCCTTTTGTTTGAAGCGACCGTCGATCGGCTATATACAGGTGAAAAGGCTGACGAAGCCAAATGGCGCGCACAAAAAATGGCACAGATGTTCCAGTTTAAAAAAGAATATTTTAATGCCAATCCAAAAAAGAAACCCCTGATATAAGGCATTTCGTATTCCAGGTTCGATATGCAGTCTCACTTCATTTTCCACTAGCATTCCAGATAAAGTCCCCCCCAGTATCCCATAGGCTCATTATTTTAGCAGTCGCCATTCTCTTTTTTTGTAACAAAAATTGTTTGTCACAAGCACGAAAACAAAAATAAAACACTAAAAATCAATTAAATACAAGTAAATAACAAATTTTAACATTTTTCATTCTACACAATGTAGAATAGATTCTATATTTGTAGTATGAATAAATTATCAGCGACTGAAGAACAATTGATGGGGTACATCTGGGACATGAAAAAGGCCTTTATGAAAGACCTTATGGAAGCCTATCCTGAACCCAAACCTGCTCCGACGACGATTGCGACATTATTAAAACGAATGACCGAAAAAGGAGCCATATCGTATGTATTATATGGCAATTCACGTGAGTATTATCCGTTGTTCGACAAGGACAGTTATTATCTCGCACACGTCAATGATATTGTTGAAACGTATTTTGATAATTCAGCGTTAAAATTCGCTTCCTTTTTTACAAAACAATCGCAATTGAACAAGGAGCAATTGGAAGAACTGAAAAAAATAATTGATTCAGAAATTAAAAACAAAGCGACATGATTATCTATTTGGGAAAATTGATCGCCTGTTCAGGCTTACTGTATCTGGTATACATTTCTCTTCTGCAACAGCATAAACTATTGGCATTTAACCGGTTTTATCTGCTTGCCATTATACCTATCGCTCTTTTTGCACCATTGGTGCAAACTGCTCTGCCGTCATTTATCCCTGATTTTTTTCATTTTAATAGGGTTCAACCGGAAGTCGTTCCAGAGCATATGGAGCTTGCCATCACAGCCCCTGCAGCCGTCCCTCAGGAATCGTTGATATCAACCAACACAGCTATTTTCCTTGCCTATCTACTGATTGCGATTGTACTTTTGATTAGGTATATAGTAAACTATAAAAAGTTTTCATCCTACATCGGTCGCGCATCAGCAACAAACAATCCTTCAATTTATAGTATTCATGGCCTTAAAACTCCCTTCTCATTTTTCAGACGGATCTATGTACCCCGTGGCGCATATTTACAAGGAGAGATTGAGGCTTCGATTATCGCTCATGAACAGGCACATGTAGACCAGCGACATTCCATAGACGTGATGCTCATGCAGTTCATGCGCATTGTATTATGGTTCAACCCCATGGTTTACCTGATCGACAGGGCTGTTCGACAAAACCACGAATACCTGGCAGACGATGCCGTAGTACAGGTTTATGAACGCGCCAGTTACCAACATCTGATTATCCAGTGGAGCACGTCCTCCCCCGATATAAACGCATTACCGGCCAGTAATTTTAATTTTTTAACAACAAAAAAACGATTAATTATGTTACAGAAAAGAACGAACAGTGGTAAGCTCCTGCTGATGCCTGCGCTTACCTTATTGCTGACAACAGCAATAAGCCTGTTGTTTTCGACTCATGTCGAAGCACAGAAAACAACGCCGGCCAAAACAGAAAAAACTGAGCCTGCGAAACCGGCCAAGACTCCCCCCACTTCCAAAAAACCGGATGCCCCAAAAGCGGTATCTGAACGGCCTAATCCGCCCAGAAGAGAAAGAGCTCCCGCAATGGAACCCAAGAAAAATGCTGCTCCAAAAGAAGAAACAATACGCTTTCCAGAACCCAAAAAAACAGGTGGAAACAGCAAGAAAACAATGAAAAATAAGCCGCCAGCACCTAAAGAGGTAAAATTCGATGCGGTACCCAAAGTGGAAGAGGTGTATGTTGAAAACGTAAAATTTCAGGAACCTAAACGGATCAATGTAAACGGTAATGCGAATGGAAATGGAAATGCTTCCGATAATGGCACCTCCGGCGGAAGTTCAAGTGAAAAGCATCGGGAACCTAAACGGATAACTATGCGTGGAACGGCGAATGTGAGCACTGTCACATCGGTAAAAGCAAACAATGTTCAAGTCAATGATCCCAAAGCTGTTTCGATAGTAAAAACAGGAACTGCTACATCCGGATCGGCAAAGGTAACAGAAATTAGGTCGGCAGAACCAAATACTATAACGAATGTAAACGTGCGTTCTACTAGTACCATCAGCTCCGAAGCAAAGGAAAACAACGGAAAACAAGCCGCCAAAATCGTACTTCGCGGTGAACCGGCAAATAAAACAAACTCATCCAAGTAACAGGAACTGATTTTAAGTAAAACTTGATCTTACCTTGGATTTTAACGGAAAAAAAACAAAAAGAGGAATCTAGGTTTCTCTTTTTGTTACTATAAATTTAAAGAATACCAAAACACAGGTAAATAGCTGACCAAAGTAATATTTATCCTAAATTAAACATAACCTTCCTCAATTGTCTTTTTGATCAGCTGTATGGGAGTCTTGACTCCCGCCTTAGCTAAGATATTTTTACGGTGAGTATTGATTGTATGAATACATAGGTACAAACAGCCTGCGATCTCCTGACTATACATACCATCAACTATTTCTTTTAACACCTCTTTTTCACGTTCAGTAAAAAGCATCTTCCCAAAAGATACAGCTACCGCATCGGAATTATATACAATGAGGGCTCACTATACAATCCGATAATCGAACAACTTGGTTTGCCTCTCTTTTGCAAATGTAAGAGAAAATGGTTATATCGGTTTTATTTCTGACTAACAAATGGGGTATTCAATTGTTTAATCAGTTTGTGATGCATTATCAGTTACAGCTCCAAAATTGAGCATAGCAATTGTCTCTATTTTTTCTCCTCACATATTTCTACATTAGGATCAATTTAAAAATAAAAAATCAGAAAAATATGCCAACATAAAATTAATCATCTTTTCTGTTTCATGGCAAATTGTTTATTTAAAATAGAGTTAATATACAGCTAATATCCTCAGAATACCTTTACGGTATGAGAAGAAACCCAATTACAATCCTGAGTTTGCTATTGTCAGTGGCAATAGCTGGCTGTAAAGACAACGATAAAATCGGAGATGGTGGAGAGAATCCGCCAGTGGAAAATTTAGAAAACTATTCGAAAGAACCCGCTTTTGTCTTTGGCATGCCCGGTTTTGAAAATTTAAAGATCACCACCCTGATCTCAAGTTCAGATAAATTATCCGGTAGTCCCGAATTCGTATTCGCTGGTCAACCCGATGGCGCTGGATTTATGAAGGATGACAAATCAGATGGTTTCCTGATGATCAGTAACCACGAAATCACGCAATCGGTATCCCGTGTTTATCTCGATAAAAACTTCAAACCAATTAAAGGCGAATATATCATGGATGGTACTGGCGGTAGTACCAGACTTTGTTCGGCTACGCTTGCCACACCTGAAGAGCATGGTTTCTCCGCTTTTCTAACAGCGGGCGAATCGGGCGAAGAGAGCATGGTTCATAAGCTGGATCCGCTGGGATCTGTAGCCCAACGCTCGGACAAAAACCGTGTTAAACCGGCTTTAGGAAAAGCTTCCATGGAAAATGCGGTACCACTTCCAAAAGACGTATCCAATGGCAAGACCTATATCCTGATCGGAGAAGATCAATCGTACGGTTCAGACCATCAATCTGCCGGCCAATTGATCCTTTATATCGCTGATCAACAAGGTGACTTGGATAATGGCAAGCTATACGCCCTAAAGCGTAGCAATAATGACTATACCGAAACGAATATGAAAAAGGGTAGTTCTTATGATGTCGAGTTTGTCGAAATTCCAAATGCCAAAAACAAAACTGGTAAAGAAATCAACCAAGCTAACATAGACAACAAAGCCATTCGTTTCTCCAGAGTAGAAGATGTGGATTACCGTAAAGGTGCTGGTAATGGACGTGAAGTCTATTTTACCGCAACAGGCCAGTCGGGTGACGGCAAGACCCCAACAGAAGGATTAACAATGTGGGGCCGGGTCTATAAATTGAATATGGACTCTAAAGATATGCTGAAGGGTAAATTAGAAGTTATTGCTGAGGGAGATTCTGATCCGGGAAATAACCTGATCAATCCTGACAACCTATGTGTGACTGAGAACTACGTGTATATACAGGAAGATGGTGATTCTTATTATACTGATGCCAAACACGATTCTTATATCTGGCAATACAATATGGCGACCAAGACCTACAAGCCTTGGTTAAACATGAAACATGAGCGCAATAACACAGATTGGCAAAAAAATTACAACCAAAGTGGCAACCTCAGTAAATTTGGTTCATGGGAATTTGGTGCGATGACAGATGTTTCCAAATTGGTTGGCATTCCAAATACCTTTGCTGTCAATATCCACTCCCACACTTGGCGGAATGATAAATTTGTCAACGCTGATGGATCCGGAGCTGTTACCAACAAGGAAGGTGGTCAAGTCGTTCTTATCCGTAACGTACAACGATAATTTTACTAAAAATCAACATTAATACCCAACAAGGGTATCCCTTCACTGTGAAAGGATACCCTTGTTGTTATTTTATTCAAATATAAAAAATAGATGAAATATTGGCTTGTGAGCAGTCTGATAGCAATTGTATTATTGGCTATCATGTGTAAAGGAAATCATACGACAGATCCTCAAGATCTGCCAGATATCAGACAGCGGGTGTTAACGATCAATACCACATTTGATAAACAGATTGACCAACAGATCGCCAACGTCGAAAATAATAGCATTGACCAACAGCTGCAACAGGGATTTGATCAGTTGCGGTCCACGTACAAATCTATGGAATGGGCAGTTGGCTATTTTATGCCCGAGACCGCCCGTTTTTTGAATGGCCCCAATCTAGACGAAATTGAATTGGAAGAAAATGCCGTCATCGAAGCCGAAGGTTTGCAGACATTGGAGGAATATTTCTACCCCAGCTATCAAAAGGAAGAAAAACAACAGATTATTCGATTTTTAAAGAAACTAAAAAACAAATCCCTGGCGATCGACACTTATTTTGAGGTCAATACCTTATCACTCCCGCAACTCATGGAATCATTGCGCAACCAGATATTTCGGATCACTACCTTAGGGGTTACGGGCTTTGACACCCCGATCTCGGGTAAAGGTCTCATCGAATCGACTTATGCCCTCAATGGCGTAGCTGATGTGTTGGCGATGATCAAAGAGCAGGTCAATCATCCTGAAGAGATTGAAAAGATCCTGGTTTTAATCAACAGGACAAATAGCATCTTGGGCAAGAGTGCAGATCGGAATCAATTTGACTACCTCAGTCTAATGGATCAACATTTGAATAAAATTTCCGATGCACTGCATCAGTTTCGGCAATTGGAAAATATCCCATCCTTGAATGTCAATCACCCTATTTCGCCCGAAGCCTCCAATTTATTTAGCAAAGACGCCTTTAATCCGGATTTTTTTGTTCCCTCAGAACGACAAAAAATGAGTTCCGAAAAAGTTGTTTTAGGAGCCAAGTTATTTCGGGACAATATCCTTTCTGGTGACCAGAGCAGATCCTGTATTTCCTGTCATCACGCAGACAAGGCCTTTGCAGACGGACTCAAAGTGCCAACTACCCTATCGGGTGCAAAGATGGATCGCAATACCCCTTCCCTTTCCTATAGCAATTATCAACATGGGCAATTCTGGGATATGCGTCGTGAGGATCTTGAAGGACAGAGCGTGGACGTTATCACCAATAAGGATGAGATGCACGGATCCATGCTGGAAATTGCCAACCGTCTGAATCAACATAAGGTCTATACAAAAGAATTTAACAAGATTTATAAGACCGATACCGTTGAGAATTGGCAGGTACAAAATGTATTGGCTAGTTATGTCCGCTCGCTGAGTACATTCAACTCCCGGTTTGACCGCTATATGCGGGGCGAGTCACAGCTACTGACAGCAGATGAGAAAGCAGGCTTTAACCTCTTTGTCGGCAAAGCCAAATGTGCTACCTGCCATTTTGTTCCACTGTTTAACGGGACTGTGCCGCCTGAATATGCCAAGACCGAATCCGAAGTATTGGGCGTGGCCACAGACTATCGTAATAAGCAACTGGATCCAGACCGAGGCAGAGGACGCTATCATGAGACGGTCCACCAATTGCAATACTCCTTTAAAACACCAACTATCCGCAATATCAGCAAAACGGCTCCTTACATGCACAATGGAGGTTATGTTACCTTAGAGCAGGTCATGGACTTTTACAACAAAGGCGGTGGTCAGCAGTTTGGCTTTAAGCTGGACAATCAGACCCTACCGACGGATACATTAGGTTTAACAGCTAAAGAAACAGCCAAAATTATTGCATTTCTTAAAACATTGGATGACGTACCCAAAAGCAGTACAGTCCCTTCTCAAAAATAAAAGGTTGGACAACAACCATCAACTACACAAAGAAGCCGCATGAGTGGGGAACTCATTGCGGTTTCATCATTAACCTATGATAAAAAACATATACTTAGGAAAAGTAGTTATTAGTATGATGGTCGCGTCCAGCGATTGTCCCAAAATATTTCAAAAAATTTATAAGAGTCGAACAGAAGAGTAACATAAATAAAGAAGACCGCAAGAACGGGTAATTCAATGCGGCTATAACCAAACTAAGAATAGATAATTAAATATCTGTGTCAATAGTAAGGCGGTTCAGAATCGCGATTGTCCAAAAAAAATAAAAAACTTTTTTATTACCTTAGATTAATAAAATGAACAAGAAAAACCAGCTTGTTTTTCATTAACTATAGGAATACATATATGAAATCGTATGCACTTGTTTTAGCAGCAGGCCTGCTTCCCTTTGTGGCATTAAGTCAAAAGATAGTCGCACCCGGCAGCCCAGATATCAATACCAAGTATATAAAACCGGAGAAGTCACTTTACACGGTATACTATGTCAAAGATAACAACTGGGACAAACAAGGAACAATTACTTATGATATTGTTGCGGCCAACAATCAATTGAGCCTGACAAGTTCTTATACCCCCAAAGACAATGCCTGGGTCACAGCGCGTACCAGCGTCGTGGATGGAAGCACACTAAAATCCATCAGCTATGCCAGTGACGCCAAGAAAACAAAATTAAATCTCAACTTTGGGGAGACCATCACTGGTAATTATTATTCCAAAGAAACAAAAAAAGATAAAAAGCTGAATTTACGTTCTACCGAACCATTTATTGACTTCAACTGGACAGACCATCTGATGGGAACACTTCCTCTGGATGTCGGATATAAGGCACGGATCCCCCAATTTTACTACAATGACGAATCCAATGTTCAGGTGGAATACTATACGATTAAAGAAGTCAAAAGCTATAGCTATGGCTCTCCGAAAACGGGCAAACATGACACCTGGTTAATCACGCTATTGGAAGAAAATACGGGTGCAATCTATAATTATGTCGTGGATAAGAAAGACCGGCGACTCTGGCAGCGAGAAATGTCCATGGGCAATGGTAAGTGGGAAATTACAGTCAACGAGGAGCTCGATTACCAGCCGATCAAAAACCGATTTAACAAAGGGCAGGCTATTCAGCAGATATCCAATGGCAATAGCGTAATCATCGGCACCGCTTATGCACGGTCAAGCTCTGGCAAAAGGCTGGCGGGTCTAGTCAATACAGCGAAAAAACAATATGCGCCAAAAGGAACGGAGATTATGCTTTTTCCAAATTCGGCATACTATGAAGAATGGCTTGAGGTAAACAAAAAGATCCGAAAGCAAAAGAAAGTTGCAGAGGTCCCGCTGGATCCCGATTTTGGACATTCCGTCAAACACGCGAAGGTTTATGATGATGAGGGACACTTTGAATTTGCTGAATTAATGCCTGGCAATTACATTATTATGACCAGCTTTGATTTTTCCAACTCCTATAATTATTCCTATGTATCGGGGTATACTAATTATTATAACTATTGGGGTTATACCGGATCTACCACAAATTACGGAACAGCTAGGTCATCCTATATTGACAAGGCGAATATAGAGAAACGCATCACCATAGATAAGGACGGCGAGAAGAAAGAAGTGAATTTAAAGGAAATGTAACAGAAACATAAAAAGCCGTACAAATGGGGAATTTCCTGCGGCTTCACACTAACCTATGAAAAACGTATTCTTTGTAAAAAAATCTATACTTATAAGACGGTTAAGAGCCAATTGTCCCGAAAAAAAATAAAAAAATCAAATTGTTTATTTTCTTCTATGCCGTTCCAAATAATTATCTAGGCTGAAGGGAAAAATTCGGTTTGTTCCCAATAAAAAAACAAGCACTTGCACCCACCCAGACCGAATAGTTGAAAGTGACTTTGATCCCAAAGGACAGCATCATCGTCAATGCAAAAATTGTCAGCAACCCTCCAGACAACAGCGCTACCAAACGTGTCCGATAGCCGATCAAAAGCAAAATTCCCAAAACTACTTCGAGTACCGTAGCTCCGATTGCTAGTACATTCCCCATGGAAGCAGGCGCAAAAAAATTAAGCCGATTGGAATAAGCGACAAAATTCGCCCAGTTTCCCCATGAAGCATTCGCCGTGCCGGGTGCTCCCCAAAAACCCAAACGATCCGCCACCGCAGATAAAAAGGCTGTTGCCACAGCCAGACGAACAAAAAATTGACTATACATATGCTTTAATTTTAATGATCAAATATAAAGCAACAATAATCGTGTCAACTTAAACCAGTTTAAGAAATCAATTGACCAAGAACAATAAGGCCGCCAGTACATCGGGTATTGTGCGGCCTTAAACATCAATTAATACGAATAAGAATTTATATGGTGTATCTCTCCATTAAATTGTGATACACTATTTAAACGACAACCGAATTGTCAAATAGTCCCAATAAAATTTTCAATTACTTATACCACACCGGGTCAAACTAGGATTTACGTCTAAATCCTTAGTCACATCAATACAAACATTTGATGCGCTACCACTTCTCTGATCCATCTCCAACTAAACGAGTAGCCATCATTAAAAAAATACATCAGGTGGCTAAAGTACTCCTGTTTTCTCCATACAAGCTTTCATACGCTGATACGTTCGCTCAATATCATGATCCAGTCCGATAGAAAAGCGGATCAGCCCATCCGAGATCCCCATACTTACACGTTCTTCCTCAGGAATTTCAGAGGACGTAGAACTGCCCGAGCAGGAAAATAAGGTCTTATAAAATCCAAGGCTTACCGCCAAATAACCTAAGTTCTCCTTTTGCATCAGTTCCATTAGTTTATTCGCCTTATCCGTAGTTCCAGCATCCAGCGTCAATATCCCACCAAATCCATATTCAGTGTGCATCATACTTTTTAGCAGTTCATGATGTTTGTGGGAGGACAATCCTGGGTACGAAATCCGTAGTCCGTCCCATTCAAAGCGTTCGGCGAGATACAATGCGTTGTAACTATGCTGCTTCATCCGGATATGGAGTGTCCTTAGATTTTTAAGAATACTGGCCGCACGGAGGCTATCCATTGTCGGACCGAGCAACATGCAGGCGCCCGAATTGACATTTTTGGTGTCGTTGATAAATTCCTGCGGTCCACAATAGACTCCACCGACTGTATCACTGCTACCATTAATAAATTTTGTCAGGCTATGAATCACAATATCCGCTCCCAGTAGCTTCGGTGAAACAGATAGCGGTGAAAAGGTATTGTCGACCACAAGTTTTAGATTATATTTCTTACAGATTGCCGAAAGCTTCCTTAAATCTGCGACTTCCAATAGCGGATTGCTGACACTTTCACAATAGATCACTTTCGTTGTCGGACGTATTGCTTGTTCGATTGCATCGAAATTGCTGATATCGACAAAGCTGGTATCAATTTGAAATGGTGGCAAGAAATTTTTCAGAAAAGCATAAGTCCCCCCATAAATGGTCCTGCTGGAAACAATATGGTCACCACTTTTACAGAGTTGCAATAGTACAGTTGTAATAGCCCCCATTCCCGAAGCTGTTACATTGGCTGCCGCTGTATTTTCCAGCTTCGCCAATGCCTGCGCAAGATATAGATTCATAGGTGACGAATGCCTTGAGTATAAGTAACACCCATCTGCGTTCCCTTCAAAGGTATCAAACATGGTCTTAGCCGAAAGGAAGGTATAAGTAGAACTATCCGATATCGACGGATTTACACCACCGAATTCTCCAAAATATTGCAAATCCTGTATTTCATTTGCTGCATTAAAATCTTCCATAATTTTTTACTTATAAAATTGGGCTATTTTAAATTTTATAACAACATTTTATCGGTATATTAGATTATAAATCTAATGTTTAACAAAATATCAGAAAATATATCTATAACAGATACATCGTATATTTTTAAACCAAAAAATAATCTATGCAATTCGATGAAACAGATAAGAAATTATTGCAATTTCTACAGGAAGATGCCAAACAAACCAGCAAAGAGCTTGCTTATAAGCTCGGATTATCTGTAACGGCGGTGTACGAGCGTGTGCGCAAACTCGAAAACACAGGGGTAATCTCCAAATATATTGCCCTCCTCAATAAGCACAAGATTGCCAAGGATTTTATGGTGTTCTGCCATGTCAAACTCACACAGCATAAAAAAGAATATATTCAGCAGTTCGAGCGCGAGGTGATGGATTTACAGGAAGTCACTGAATGCTTCCATGTCAGCGGCGACTATGATTACATCCTAAAAATCTGTGTGCGCGATATGGAAGACTACCGCCATTTCATGCTGAGTAAGCTGACCTCACTACAGCATATTGCTAGTACACACAGTTCATTTATGATAGCTGAGGTAAAAAACACATTGACCATTCTCATTTAAACAACCTATTAAACGAGAAGGTACTGCCAAATCCATGTATTATTAAACCAATACGCCATTCTTTGATGCGATCGGCTCGGGCAGATTTTCTTCACCCATCATTTGCAATAAGTCAATCTCGATCGTCCGACAGATCGACAGCATCGGGATATCAAACATCAGTCCGCCAAATGGATTTTCGGTATAATCCCCGACCAGCTCCATTACAATATAGATCCATCCGATCACCACACAAAAAGGAATACTTGTCCAGATTCCCCAATGACCCAACTTGGCAAATTCATTGACCAGCCCTAAGGGTAATAGCATGATCAAGATAACATTAAAAACAAATGCCGTACTTGCAAACTGCCTTGGCGAGGGAAACTTTTTGATCCGCTCGGCTTGCCCCTGGTAATCATAGAATTGATTGAGGCTATTCTGCAATTGCGTTTGATTAAAATCCGAGATTATCCCATCATTTTTTAAGGCATTGATATCTTTTGCCTGTTCGGCATTTAAATAAGTTGCAAAGTTTCTATAGCTTGATTGCAATGCAAATTCCTCCGCCGAAAGATATTTATGTAAAAAAATAGGTGTACGGCTATAGTCCGGAAAACCAGCCTTTATTAACCGATGCCTTTTTACGTTCAATGCCCCAATATGTCTCTTCAGGCTGATATGCTCCCATTCGGTTGGTATCAAGAGCTGTTCACGCAGTTGATATAACCAGGCAATATGACGATAGGTTATTTTTTTCCTGAATTCTTCCAAATTTTGCTGATCCCCTTGTTCGGTATTAAAAGCATAAAGCATAGATACAAAGGAACGGCTAGAGTTGACGATCCCACCCCATATCTTACGTGCCTCCCATAACCTATCATAAGCCTGGTTATTTTTAAAACCCACATAAAAAGCCTCTGCTGTACCAATCAGTGCCAGGGGAACCCAAGGAATGATCATCCATTCCCATTGAAAAAAATAATAAACGACAGCAACAAGAGAACACCAGGCTGTCAGCCAGATCAGGTGTACCCCAGCAAGGTTAAAGATCTGTTTGTAATTAAAATATTTTGTTGTGATCATAAAAGGTATATGTCATTAAGGCCTTCCAATATCAGTTAAATCAAAAATCCTTGTTTTTCAAATTGCTTGACCAATTTTGCAGCATCTCTTTCAGCCTCGTTCTCCTCCACCTCATAATTATCCAACAAAACGGCTGTTACACTTTCGACATTAAATTCCTTTCCCTGCAGTTCCAACCAGATCTGTACAGCGGTCTCATTAAAGGTATACACCTTAGAAGCATCCAGTTGATCTTGCCCTGGATAGACTAGAATATGGTCATCGCCCAATTTGCGTAATTGTAAATCTCCTCTAAGTTTCATCTGGCTATTCTTCTTTTTATTTCTATGACATTCAAACCGTCTGTTTGGTTTGTCCTATTACGAAAAAATATATACTTATCCAATGAATTCGAATGGCATTTTCGTCTCCAAGGTGGCTTTCTATCAAAGATAGAAAAGACAGTGGAAAATACAGCACTCGATTTATTATATTATCATATCCTGCAATAAAAAAATTGAAATGGAATAGTGGATAACATAAGTTAACAATTTTATTAAATATATCGGCAATTTTTAAAAGTTATCTGCAACCGCTATTCTATAGGACGGTTATACCCTGCGAATGACCTAAGAAAAAAGCAAAAAATGGCTGCAGGAGATTACATGAATCTTCTGCAATCTACAACTTATCCATTTCCTTCCCATATTTAGCAAGCGGTCTGCTAACATGAATATTTATAAAATATTAAAATCATTATTTGTATTTAATCTAAATAAACTTATATTTGTCCCGCTTTGAAAAACTTATACTCCTATAAAGCTGATTGGCAGGAGCATAGTTAAACGATCCAATCATATGTCATTATAAAAACATACATAACGCTAATAGCATGCTCAAGTCAACCTACATTTTTTTCCTCTCGGTATTTTTCCTTACCTCCGTTGCGCAAGCTCAAACATCCTTTTCAGGGTATGTAAAAGATGCCTTCGGAAAAGCGATCGAAAGCGCCACCATTACCGTTGTCGGCACCAACCTCAGCACATCGACTGATATAGATGGTTTTTACAAATTAAAAATAGATTCCAAACAGAACCTTAAAATTGAGGTTACCTCTGTTGGTTACATTACGCAAACTATCCTATTGAAAAGTAATGAAACGTACAAAGACTTTCAGCTCAAAAATGATGAACATATGCTGGAAACTGTCCATGTAAAAGGGCAAACGGAAAACCAAAAAAAAGTCAACGAAATAAAAAGATCAGGATTCAATGTGAGTGTTGTTGACATGAACCGATATGCCAACCAAACCGCCAATGTGAGCCAAATTCTTCGTACAGCTCCCGGCGTGACCTTTCGGGAAGACGGTGGACTAGGCTCTAATTTTGTCTTCCGTATTAACGGTCTTGCTGCCAAGATCTATATAGACGGTGTTCCGATGGATGATTTTGGGTCTGCCATGTCCTTAAATAATATCCCGGTCAATTTGGTCGATCGAATAGAAATCTATAAAGGGGTTGTTCCCGCATTTTTAGGATCGGATGCCCTCGGGGGAGCCGTCAACATCATTACCAAACAACGGAATAGACATTTCCTTGATCTCAGCTATAGTTATGGCTCCTTCAATACCCACCAGGCATCTTTAGTTGGTATGTATACCAATCCTAAAAATAAACTATCTGTCCGGACAAATGCTTTCTACAATTATTCGGACAATGACTACAAAATGTATACAGAGGAAAAGTACGGTATCGTTTTTGAAAAAGTAGTAAATAATAAATTCGTACCTATTGATGTGGTGAGACGCTTCAATGACCGCTATTATTCGTCTATGGCCCAAGTTGAGATAGGCCTACGCGACAAAAGCTGGGCCGATCAGTTTTTCGTTGGTCTGACCTATTCCGGAAATAATAAACAAAATCAACTCGGCGCCACGATCAACAAACCTTATGGTGGCGACTGGCGAGAATCAGCTTACATCATGCCTACCCTGAGCTATAAAAAGCAAAATTTCATTATTGACAGATTATATGCTGATATCTACGCAAACTATGGCTTTGACATCACCCGCAACAGAGATACTGCCCAATATAACTATGAATGGACCGGCAATCCGATCAGCAACCCAAATGGTCAGAACAGACGAAAGGAAATCTATAACAAACAGAACACCAATAGTGTACTTGGAAGGATAAATCTAAACTATGACTTCGACGAAAGCCGCAACCATAGTTTGAACCTCAACTACAATGTCAGTACCAATTACCGTAAAACTTTTGATGAAATAGCAAACAATAGTACTTCAGGTTTGCCCAAAAACATGGTTAAGCATATCGCAGGACTAGCCTGGCAGAGTCAATGGTTGAATAAACGATTGGTCACCAATATTGCGATCAAATACTACGGCATAGATACCGATCAACAGGTTGATCAGCGTAAATTCGGTGATAACAATGAATTATTGAGTGGTGCAATTATCACACAATCAAAATATCTAGGCTATAAAGGTTATAGCCTCGCTTCCCGTTACAGGATCTTCAAAGATGGCGGGGTTAAATTCTCTGCCGAGCGAGCTTATAATATGCCCGAAATGATTGCCATTTATGGTGATGATCAAAATTATGTTTCAAATTGGGATCTCAAGCCTGAGCGCAGTGATAACCTCAACACGGGTTTTTATTATAATACATTTTTTAATGAAAACCATTTTATAAATCTCGACGTTTCGGGGTTCTACCGCTTGGCAAAAGATTATCAAAATGTACGTATCGTCACCCAAGATGAACGCGACAAATTTCAGTACTACAATATTCCGGGGGTAAAAATATATGGTGGAAGTTTCGAATTTCGCTACGGCTATAAAGATATCATCACAGCCGCATTAAATGGAAGTTATGATAGAGCCATCGATAATCAAAAATTTACCAACGAAACCAGTCAGGAAGTTAGCTTGTCTTATGGCTATCAAATACCCAACCGTCCTTGGACATACGGTAATCTAGATCTTGGTTTTGCTCAAAATGACTGGTTCAGCAAAGGGAGCCGTACACAGTTTAACTGGACGACCCAGTATACCAAATGGTTTTATTTAAGCGATAGCCATCTTGGTTCACTCGCTTCCAAAAATTATATTCCTACCCAAATTGTTCACTCCTTGTTAGTGAGCTATTCATGGAACCGCAACCGATATAATATTTCAGGTGAGGCCCGCAACATCTTTGATGAACGCGCTTATGACAACTTTCGTCTCCAAAAGCCCGGAAGAGCATTTTACGTAAAATTTAGAATATCAATATTATAATTCATCAAACACCATCAATAATCATGAAGAAAAATAGACTATTTGGCTATTGTGCATTAGCAGGACTATTACTATCCTCCTGCAAAGATAGCCCGAGCATCCCCGAAGTTACAGAAACTATACCATCCACATATTCTGTCTGGGTGGCTACGGCCAATGGATCGTACCTGTTGACAACCGATAAAATCATGAAAGATACCTTATTATCGCCTGCAAATAATAAAGGGGTAGACATCACGGGCAACCTGCCGCAAGCACGATATGCAGGTTATGCCTATATATTCAATGGCTACTATTACTTATCCAATGACGGAACCCGTTTTAGTAAACACCAACTGACAGACAACGGACAATTCAAAGAGGTTGATAATTATGCTTTTCCAACCGATTTCTATTTAGGAAAAGTCGCAGCCCAGTTTAGCAGCACGGAAGAAATTGTTTTTACGGGAACAGGAGCGAGTGATGCAAACTTGGAGAAAAAAGTATTCGAAAAGGACATCTACTTTATGAATACCAAGGATATGACGATCTCAAAAACCTTAAAAGCGCAGATTCCACTGTTGGATTACACAGTTTACAAACCCGATGGCAGTGTTGATCCGACGATCCTCAATGTCACCAGTATGCGCATTGGCGGCGGAAAGGCATATTTTGGTTTCTTCTATTATAACTACGATTACAAACCGATAGACAAGAAAGCTTACGTCTATATCTGCGATTACCCAAGCATGCAAAACGGTCATGTGATGAGCGACGACAGAGCGAGTTATGTAGCGGGCCACTGGCAAAGAGAGAATTACTCCTTCCTGGATGATAACAACAATCTATATATATTGACCCGTGGTAAAACGGATGGTACATATGCGCTGATGCGTGTCAATAATGGTCAAACTCAATTTGATAAAAACTATCTATTTGACCTAAAAGACTACGCGGTAAAAGGCGGTGACCTCGCTTGGTTGGGTGAAGGAAAAGCATACATCAGACCTTATGTGATCGATGTAGCCAATAAAAGAATTGTAGCCAACCTAGCTGAAATGACAGGTGGCGATCCGACGACAACAATCAACCTGATCGAAAACGGGAATCTGTATACTGCTGTAAAAACCCCAGCCTCAAAATGGTTTATTTACGAGTATAATATTAAAAATAACACCGTTAAAAAAGGTGCTGAAATTGATCCAGGTGTAACCCAGGTATATCACATCAATAAATTAAAATAAGATAGATTGCAAACGCAGTGTAAAAATCCGCTCCAGATAAGGAGCGGATTTTTTATGTAATTAAAACTAAAGCCTTCCCTACTGAGGGGAACTATTTTTTTCATTTTCTTGAAATGTACTAATATTGAAGTTCCAGGACCGGTTTGTTTGCCGCAGCTTCTTTACTGCTAAACGACATGTCATTTGTAGAGGAAACAGCACCTGTATTGAGAAATAGAAATGATACTTTACGATCGGTACCCGTGAGCAGTCTATTAATGGCATTCGTCACGTCAATGCTCTGAAGACCGTCCCCCGAAACAACAATCTTCCCAGCCGATACTGTATCCATTGGTGCATTATTCCAATTGATGGTATTTTCCAGCCAGGAACTGGTACCCGTCGTATAGATATTGATTGCACGCTGTGGTGCCGTGTTGACCCCACTGACATACATTTTTAAGACCGCCAAACTTACCTTCGGTCGCGTAACAGCAGCGATATCAAATTTTACATATGATTTGCGGGCATAAGATACCGCATCAGATTTTACGATCAGATCCGGCGATGTCCCATAATTGACACCAGCATAAGTACCATTGCGCACATAGGCATCGGCAAGACTACTGCCTGCTAGTGAAATTACAGCATGTTGAAACGCACCGACATCTGGATTACCCGCAGGTAAAACATTGCCTACAAAATCTTTTCCGCCATTGCCAGTGATAAGTATCCCCGCATTGCGGACCGGTGAATTGGGATCCACATCATAGCCCTTGGCAATATCAAAGCCCGTTCCTGCAACTGGATTTAAGAACGCGGGATCTGTATAAAAGCTATTACTCTGCACCGAGGTTCCCCAGTTGAACGCGGTAAATATATTGCCGGGGTAAAAATTATTGTTGTTGAACCTTGTCTGATTTGTCAATGGAATCGAAGTGCCGGCATCGTTTCTGGCTAGAGCCAAACCTGTAGCCGATGGTGCTACATAAAAAATATTATTTGAGTAGGTACCATACGGAGCACTATGGAAGATAGTCCCCCCTGGATTCTTAATGTAGAACACATTATTATAAATTTGGTGATTGCGGTTTGTACTACCATTAAAAAGAAACAGCTTTTTCTTACCACTAGTTCCAATATCATTGACACTGACATTATAACGTACTGTAATATTCTGAGAATTGTACATAAACAGCATAAAGCCGCCGTTGTTGTCATGCGAATAATTATATTCAAAAACATCACCATTAGTCGGGGAATTGGCATCATAGCCATCGGCGTCGAAGGCCATACCATCATTGGCGCCTCCACCGGTCAGCCCATAGACCTCATTATAAGCGACTACGGTATTCTTGCTCTTTACGGTCCAGATACCTGCATAGTTATAATTGGTTGTATTCATACAGGCTTTATAGACCGTATTATGAGTAATCTTGCAACCTCCTGTCGCTCCGTCCATGATAATGCCATCGCCATAGATATATTCCAGCAGATTATCGTCAAACAGTACATTGGTTGCTGTTCCGGTAGTGCGTATACCGGTGACTGAGGAATTAGCAATATGGCAGCTTTGCACCAATACATTGCTTACGGTGCCATCAATAATAATACCGCCGGTAGCTTTTTGAAAATTCGGCTGATTATCAAACGCAGCATTTACATGGTGGATGTAACAGTTCTTTACAGCAATGTCAGTACCACCATTTACCCTGATTCCGGTTGCCGCATAACTGGTTCCGCTTGGCACCGTATTGGTCAATTCCAGATTATTAACTTCGACATATGATACCTTATTTAAATATAGCGTGTTGGAACCATTTCTTTTCCCGCCACCATTAATAATGGGCCGTGTCTCCCCATCATATTTATCGAGTACAATAGCCGCTCCACTGGCTCCAGAACTTTTGATATGCAGGGTATCATTCCATACGGCACCACTCTTGAAAAGGATCCGATCGCCGGGACTGAACACAGAAGCATTAATTTTGGCTAGGGTCTTCCATGCCGCTCCGGCACTTGTACCAACACTGTCATCGCTACCGGAAGGGTCTACATAGTAGGTAGCCCCCAATGTCATGCCATTGACAAGAGCCTTTGCTTTAAGTACATCATTTGCAACGAGTCTGTCGGTTTTCTTGCAACTTAACAAACCTAGCAGGCCAATTGAAATCAGGATAATAGATTTTCTCATAATTTTGGTTTAAAATTTTATCGTAAGGATTATTCATTAACGCTTAACACATAACGTTTGAAACTGCAAATTGTCCTAAACTATTTTCAAAATTATTTATTTTTCCTCCTGAACCGTCCACTCCACTTGTCATTCATTCCATGATCGAACCTACTGTCCCCTGCAACAGTTTGCTTTCAATCGATAAGCGAAAATAATTTCAGCAAACAGACAAAAGTGCTTTGTAAATAAAGCTGAAACACGCTACTTTTACGGTAGGTAAAAGCGAGAACATGAATTTTATTGACGACATCCATCCCATCTTATTTTCCATTATTGTAGGTGGTATTATTGGACTCGAGCGGGAGTATCAGCTGAAATCTGCTGGATTAAGAACCATGATATTGGTTACATTGGGGTCCTGTATGTTTACTATGCTCTCGTTGAGTCTGGGTGGACCAGGGAGTCCCGACCGTATCGCCGCCAATATTATCACCGGAATAGGTTTTGTAGGCGCAGGTGTCATCTTTAAGGAAGAAAACCGTGTATCGGGGCTCACTACGGCAGTCACCATATGGATCTGTGCCTCTCTGGGCATGACCATTGGCGCAGGCTATTACAAAGAAGCAACGATTGGTTCCATTGCAGTGTTTTTAATGTTGATTGTCTTTAAATACATTCAGAATATTATCGATCGGATCAGCATGCGCTATACCTATGAGATTACCCTTCCTTATGATGAGAGAGCGTTAGCAAAATATGAAGGGATCTTCAGGCAACATCATTTAAAAGCAAAACGTGGTAAACAGATCCGACGTGGTGGAAAATATACCGTCATCTGGTATGTACAGGGCACTACCCAGAATCATGAAAATTGTGCAAAGCTACTTTTCAACGACCTGACAATTGACGAGTTTAAATTCTAAATCTTTTATCCCCTGGCTTTGGCGAGGCTATTGATTTTAGAATTGACATGTTAACGTTATCCTTTCCTATCTATAATTTCTGAGCCAAGCAATAATTTTCTTCAACAATACTATTTTCGGGAAACGTGTATGAAATAAAAAGGAGGTTGTCACTTCACACTTTGGACAACCTCCTTTTATTATTGTACTAGGTTATTAATCATACCCTAGATGACTTACTAAAGTTGCAAATCCAACTCCTGCTGTTGTTGGTTTCTAAAAAGGACAACCTTAGGTTGATCGGCATGCACATGTTTTTTAATAGCTTGCTGCAAATCTGTTAACTTATCGATTTTCTCACCTTGATAGTTGAGGATAACATCCCCTACCCGTAAACCGCTCTTATAGATTGTGCTATTTTCATCCAATTGAAGAACCAATACACCGGCAATCGATGGAAGTCCAGCGGCTGACTGTTCGCCCAATGTTTCAACAGGTTTAAAGTTTCCACCTTTCCAAGCCCACTTCACGCCCTGTTCTTTTGTGTCTTTTTGGATCAGCTGTGGTATCTCCGGACTGGTAGCAAGACTTTTCAGTCTTTTGCTGGTCACACCGAAATGCAGCATATCAAAATTTTTAAAACCTTGGTCTTTCCAGTTCTTCAATCGGAAATCGCCAAGAGTAGGTGCAACAAAATTCATTGCAACAACACGACCATGTTTTTCTATACCTTTGGCCTGATCTTTTTGAAAATCTTCTTGCCGTGCATAAATATTGTAGTCCACCTCATCTCCCCAGTACTTCACCTGAATATCTTGATGAGCATGCATCACAATATTATTGCGAAAGACATCGTGGCTATTTTGGAACCAGACATGTGGATGGAAACCATTGTTGAGCATCACATTATTATATACTTTGCGGTAAAAGCCCTCCCGCAATTTTAATCCACCGCTTAAACAGAGATTGTTGTAGATTTCATAGTTGGAAGATCCATCATCCAAATCAATATCCCAGCCGTGGTCACAGCGAAAACGGTTGTCGTGAATTTTGGTTGTTTTGACCGCATCCATTAAGATCAAGTTTGGCTGAGCCGCTGTCAGCTGATCCATCTTGTTTCGATCAGGATGCCAAAAACGATCACGTCCCCAAGAGTTAAACGCGCCGTGGTCGCTGGTCTCCAGTACCGTGCTAAAGACATCATTGTAAGCGATCTCATGACCGCCCCAGGTACCATCGCCAACATTGATACCAGCACGGGGTACATTGTAAATGGTATTGTGCAAAATACGTAAAGACTCAGCCATGGAGACCTGCACACCGGCGACCTGTTTTTCGATCAATCCGATAGTGTGAATCAAATTGTCACTGGCTTCACAATCCATGGGGTAATTATTACTTTTAGGCCCCTTAACGGTATCCATCTGACTGAGTGGAACAAATTTCTCATAGCGAAAAGCGGGTGAGCGTACTGCCTCAGGATCGCCCACAAAGTTGATGGCACTGGCACCGATCTGTTCAATACGGTTGCCACTGATTTTAACTCCACGGTTGTAATTGTTAACGAAGACTGCATTTCCTCCCAATTCGATAAAATCATTGGCACGAATAACACAGTTTTCAGCACCTTCGATCTTCACCGCTCCTTGACGATAGATGGTCCAGTCACTACGCAATAGTGGCTCGGCCGTTTTCATAAAAGTAGCTGCCGTATGCATAAAGCGGATACCGCTGACTTCGATATCCTGCACTGGATTGCTGGCAGATCCAGCAATCGTAATCAAATTTTCCAACTGCGGTGCCTCAAATTTCAATTGATTGGGATCCTTACCTTTGGATGGCATATAATATAGGGTCGCTGTCTGCTCATCCAAATACCACTCTTGCGCGGTGTCAAGTTCTTCAACTATATTCTCGACATAGCGATAGGTTTCATGCATTGGACTTGGTCGGTTATTTTGCTCTCCACCTTCCAGTTTAACCTTTGATGCTCCATCTTTTCCGGTAATACGATAATGGAATCCACCCCAACGCCCCGAATGTAAAGCATGGACAATACCTCCTGTTGGATTTTTCCAGGTCGCAACACGCTCCGGACTTAATGCATCAGCAGCATAGCCCTGAAAAGGTAGTACGGATGCATCATAATTTGGATAACGCGCCCTCACGAGATGTGCATCGTTTGCATAAAGGCTTTGGAAACTCATTCCTGCGGGGATTTTAGTTTTCCATATGCCTTTTTCTCCTTGTTCCCATTTCAAATCAAGAGGTTTGGCTCCGCTGAGGATGACTTGCTTTCCGTCTGCTGCTTTGATACGCAAAGGTTGCTTTTTTGTACCTGAAAATGCCGCCGATAATTGAATCGGTTTGTCCAGATAATAGGTGCCGCCGGTAAAGATAATTTCAATACCTGTTGTCGCTTTTCCCTGTTTGGATTTTTCAACGGCTTTTAAAGCCGCTTCGGCTGTAGCAAAAGGACGCGTTACTGTTCCCGGATTTTCGTCACTGCCTTTTGTACTGATATAGATACGTTTGACAGTACCGGACTGCTTTGCCTGTACAGCAAAAATAGGCAGACAGCTTGTACCAATAAATAATAGCTTAGCAATGCGGCTTGGTTGTATTTTCATCATATTAGTATTTCATATTGGTTTTTATCTGATTAATTTTTATTATTTAGCTTGTTATCATAAAGACGGTTAATAATCGAATTTGTAGGGACAAATTCGATTATTTTAATTATTTTATTTTTAGAGGCAGCCTATACTGCGGCCCTTTTCTATTTAATTTTTGCTCTTATCTCCCATTGTCTCTTTTTAACTATTCAATTTTCAGAAGGCTCATTTTCTCCTTTTGAACAGCTTGTTGTTTCATATTCCTCTAATTGTCCAAGTTAGTTTGCACTTTATTTACCCCTAATCTTGTTATTTATATAAGGGATTCTGTGGTATATTATTGTTAGTCACTTCGGTGGTCGGAATAAGCCAGGTCTGATTGTATGGTCCGACCGGAACGTTCAGCGAGGCACCACGTTGTTTCTGAATACGGTCAAATGTATTAGTTCGCTTCATTATCGTCCAAGACTGTCCCTCCTCATGCAATTCCCAATCAAACTCTCTCCAAACTGCCTGTTGGAATTGTTCCTTGGATAATCCACTCAAATCAGGTACCTGTGTGGGATCATTTTTATCTATACGTGCTCTTTTACGAATAGTATTAATATAGCTATAGGCATTTGCGGGACCATTGATTGCATTTTCGGATTCAGCAGCGATCAGATACATCTCGGCCAATCGGATAATGGGAACAGAATACGGAATACTTGCCTGTGAGGGCAAATCTCCTCGATTGATAGAGGTGGTATCTACAAATTTCTGAAAAAACGGGCGGTCCAGAACCTTTTTATCAGGCTTGACATAGTTGCTAATGACCCCCCAGGAAAAACGACGATCACCTTTTGAAAAACTCGCCATAAAATTGTTTGATGGAACAAGGGTCGGATTATAGCCCGGAGAAGTATTGGATGAGCCGTTCAAGAAATTGGAACCACGACCTGGTTCATATAACTTCTCCCAAATGGATTCACTGGTATACTTCGTATTGTGAAATACCTGTGCATAGTCATCCATCAATTTGTATTTTCCGGAGTTGATCACCGCGGTAGCTTTTTGCAGCGCATCTTTATAATACTGGGTCTGCTTGAGCGGATTTCCGGCCATGGTCAGGTATACGCGAGCCAAAACCGCTGTGGCTACGCTCTTATCCACACGTCCTTGCTGTGCGGCTTTGTCAGGAAGATTCTGCTCAGCGTACAGTAAATCTTTTAACACCTGTTCGTAAACCTGAGCCTGTCCAGTTCGGGGCAATCTTAGACTGTTGTAATCCTGAGGAATCTTCAATGGTAACGGCACATCGCCAAACAATTGTACCAGATTAAAGAAAGCATACCCGCGCAAGAAGCTGGCCTCGGCAATTAATTGCGCCTTTTTACTATCATCCAATGGTGCATTAGGAAGGTATTCCAAAATAAAATTAGCATTCTTAATCACTGCATAGGGTGTATTCCATGCACCACCTGCATTATAATAATCTGCTGTAGGTTGGTTATTATAAATTGGCAAGGCTTGTTCGGCTGATGCAGAAGGTGTTGCATAGAGGTCGGTAATCATCTCATGCGTATACACGACATATAGTGGAAAATCAGCGTAGATACCTGTAACTGCCGATTCATAGCTACTCGGGTTCTTAAAAAATTCATCTGGTGAAATCACCGTCTTTGGCGTCTCTTGTAAGGATTTTTCACAGCTCTGTAGCAGACATGCAGTCAACAGGGCACAAAGGATATATCTCGATTTCATAATTGTTCGTATTTAAAAATTAACTCTTAAACCTGCGGTAATGGACTTAAAAGCGGGATAGTTACCGCGGTCCCAACCATTTACAGAGGCGGAAGCCCAAGATACCTCCGGATCATAACCACTATACTTGGTTATGGTCAAATAATTCTGTGCACTGAGATACACCCGCAGGTTGGACAAATGCCAAGATTGCAACAGGTTCTTGGGAAAAGTATAACCTATGGTCACATCACGCAGGCGCAAATAAGAGCCATTCTCGACCCACAGCGAGTTGGCATAGTCCCGGATTGCACTGCCACTTTTCTCACTTGGACGATCAAACTGCGCTTCTCCTGTACCCGTCCAACGGTTATTGTAGGCCTCATACGTAGGATTCCAACTGCCATTGAGCGAAATATTGTACTTACGGAATTCATTGACAATATCATTACCATAACTTCCGACGATCAAAAAGGAAAAATCAATATTTCTGTAGGTAAAGCGATTGTTAAAACCGAAGGTAAATTTGGGTTCCAAATGACTGATTACCGTCCGATCATCACTCGCTGAAACAAGGCCCTCACCATCCCAGTTTTTAAAACGGTAATCTCCAGCACGCTTATCTGGCTCTCCATTATCCTTTGCCTCCTGATCGGTTTTGTAGGTACCTTCCACGGTAAAACCATATAACTGCATCATGGATTGACCTACAATGGTCGGAAACCAGTTACCTCCAGCGCCGATTTCCTTGTAGGTAATCGGCTGTCCATATGCGTCGCGTCCGATGTCTAATACTTTGGTACGATTTGCGGATAGATTAAGTGAGGTATTCCAAGTAAATTCCTCCCCAATATTCGGTCGGGCAGAAACCTGAAACTCAAATCCACGATTTTGAACAACACCGATATTTTGCAAGACAGAGTTAAAGCCACTTGATCCTGGTAAGGTCACATTGAGCAACAAGTCTTCTGTGCGTTTGTTATAGTAGTCCGCCACAACCTGAATCCTATTGTCCAAGAATCCCAACTCTAAGCCCAAGTCTGTCTGCTTGGTTGATTCCCATTTGAGGTTTGGATTAGCCATCGAAGACAGGAAAAAGCCTGTTCCGATCTTACTGTCAAATACTATATCCCTTGCACTCACGTTGGCCAGTGTTTGGTAGTTACCTATACCTTGATTTCCGGACTTTCCATAAGATCCGCGGATTTTAAACTGAGAAAGCAGTTCCTGGTCTTTTAAGAATTCTTCCTTATGAACATTCCAAGCCAAGGCAGCAGAAGGGAAAAAGGCGAACTTTTGATTGAGACCAAAACGTGAAGAGCCATCATATCGGCCTGTCAATGTCAGGAAATAACGGTCTGCGAAACCATAATTGATCCGCCCAAGATAGGATATCAGTTTATTGTCTCCATAAGACGTAGAAGGCAAGCCCTTCGTAATAGCCGAACCAATAGCATTGTTTTCATACAAATCACTGACAAAACCAATACCACTACCACTGTTGAGATTATCACCTTTGCTCTTCTGATAAGTAAATCCAGCGACCGCATTTATGTGATGCTGCCCAAAATCTTTTTCGTACTCCAGGACATTTTCATTAATAATCGTGACGGAACTATTATAACTTTTGGAAGCGACGCCAAAAATTGGTTTTCCATTTGCATCTGTCCGTTGTCCCAAACTAGTCGTCCCTGGATAGTAAAGATCATTTTTAGTTGTTCCTTGATCTATTCCAATACTGCTCTTTAATTTTAAACCGTCTGTAATATCCATGGCCAAACTTGCATTTCCAATAATCCGGAGATTATTGGAGGTATTGTTCCAATTCTCGGATAATCCCACAGGGTTTGTCTCCCCCCAGGATACCCCCGTAAATTTGGTATAATTCCCATTTTGGTCATAAACCTGCATCGTCGGAGGCAATACCATACTTGACCAAGGAATCCCTCCGCCACCATCAGCACTTTCATATTGTGCGCGGTTGTACTTCGAATTTTGTAGAGACATCGATGTCGAAAAGGTCACTCTATCCCAAAGCCTATGCTCGATATTACCCCGAAAGGATAAACGTTGAAATCCAGAATTTCGGATAGTTCCATCTTGATTAAGATAACCAAAAGAGGTGTAGTATTTTGTCGCATCATTACCACCGCTGAGATTAAGGTCATGATTTTGTACCATTGCAGAACGATATACCAAATCCTGCCAATCGGTCCCTTTACCTAGGTTGCGGATCTGTTCATCAGTCCAGGGCAAAGGTTTATTTTCATTTTTGCTGATATTATTATTTTGGGTTACTTCATTTTGCAGATTGGCAAAATCTTGTGCATTGAGCACATCAATACGTTTCCGCAAATTTTGTACACCGAAATAGTTGCTATATCCAATTTGTGTTTTTCCACTTTTCCCCTTTTTTGTGGTAATCATAATAACCCCATTGGCTCCTCTGGAACCATAGATTGCCGTTGAAGAAGCATCTTTCAGTACCGAAATGTTCTCGATATCTTCTGGGTTCAACTGTGCCGATAGACCATCTAAGGGCATACCATCGACTACGTATAGGGGATCATTGCTGGCGGAAAGTGAATTGACACCTCGGATCTGAATTTTCATTGCTTCACCGGGTTGTCCTGAGGCCTGATTGACCCGAACACCAGCGGCTTGCCCCTGTAATGCCTGCGCCACATTGGAAACGGTATTGACCTGTGTAATTTGACTGGATCCTATGCTCGATACTGATCCTGTCAAATCAGACTTTTTGACGGCCCCGTAACCTATGACTACAACTTCACCAATGTCCATATTGGAATTTTGTAGCACAACTTGTATCGTATTTTTACCGTTTGTCGACAGCTCCTGCGTCATGTAACCCACAGAAGAGATTTGCAAGATAGCCTGCGCCGCTCCACTCAATTTAAATCGGCCACTAGCATCCGTCTGGGTGCGATTGTTTGTTCCTTTAATCTGCACAGTAACCCCTGCAATCGGTTTACCGTTGTTGTCCTGTACGACTCCAGTGATTTCATGCTGTACATAGGTATAGACGGGAATCGTCTTTTCTGCTTCCCGGATCACAATCATCTTATCGACGAGGGTCCATTGCAAATTTTTCCCCGCGACGATCATATCCATAGCTTGTTGTAAACTCGCCTCTTCGATACGCGCTGTAATCGGAATATTGGCAATCTGCGCACCGCGAAAGAAGAAGTGATACCCCTGTTGCTTCTGAATGGATTTCATCACCTTTTTTAAAGTTTCATGCTGCGCGTTTACGGTAATCTTCTGTGCTTTGACACTTGCGAAGGTCTGTAGGACAACAGCAATACATAGCATAACCGTTAATTTCATATAGAGTAATAATCGGATCGCCGGACGATACATAGCCCGTCCAGTATATGGTTTAAAAAACATATCTTTGTGTGTTTGATTGGTTATTTAATTCACGTTAATAAGTCCAGTGTTATACACTGGTGCAAGCCCGTCAACAATTTAACTGAGTGATGTGTCCAGCATCGCTCAGTTGTTTTCTTGGCCTATTCGATTGGTTATTGTATTTCCGAAATGACCTCCTTTCTATAGAATTTCCCCTTATTTTATTGTTATTCCCCTTCAATCATTAGGCATGTACGGTCGGCTTTCCGCTCCAAGCGTAATTTGACCCCACTTTTTTGCAATATTTCAACGACTGATTTTAAGCTCTTATTCCGCTCAATTGTTCCGAAAAAAGCAACACGCGGTTCTTTGCCTATGTATTGTATATCGATATCATACCATTTACCCAATTGCTCAAAAGCTTCCTTTGCATCTTCGCCATCAAAATAGAATAACCCGTCTTTCCAAGCGATGGCCTGATCCACATCAACTTCTTTGATTTGAAAGGCATTGCCATCAAATGAACTTTGTTTCCCTGGTGTCAGTAAGACTGATTTCGAAGGATATCCTGCAGCGGATACTGCCACTTTACCTTCCAATAAAGTTGTCTTCGTGGTCTTGATATTAGGATAAGCCGTTACATTAAACTTAGTCCCCAAAACTTCCAACAACTGCCCCTTGGTTTTTACCAGAAAAGGGATACGGGTAGGTTTAGCTCCACGAACAGCATTGTTTGATGTAAGTTTGGCGACTTCAAAATAAGCTTCCCCTTCAAGTTCAACCACGCGGTTATTTTTCTCAAATCGTAGCGGGTAATGCAACTTAGAACCTGAGTTAACCCAGACTTGAGTGCCATCGGAAAGGATTATTTTATAAAAATTCTTTACAGGAACCTCCAATGTTAGCAAAGTATTATCTGCGATCTTTGTATTAGTCAAATCTGTCGTGGCAAGTCTATCACCATTTACATACTGAATTTCCTCCCCCATTTGAATGCCCTGATCGTCTGATTTTAGTGCGATAACAGTACCATCCGCTAAGGTTAAGCGCGCGCCACTTTTCCCCGGTTTTATATCTTCGGTATTTTTATAGGCCAATGTTTGCCCTTTTTTATCCGACTGTCTCTGTTGTACGATGAAGTAAATGGAGAAACAACAAAGCAAAATCGCTGCAGCCGCATACCACCACAAAGCGGAGACTTTCCTAGTTTGCACAGGCTCTTCCATTGCTTGGACTTTCTCCATCACTTTTGTCAGGAGCATCTGATCATCTTGACTTTTTTTCGAAGTATTGTTCAGACGATGCCAAATCGCCAGATCGTGTTCCCATCCGCTATTTTCTGCGAGTTGCTCAAAGAACACACGATGTTGTGGATCCGAATTGAGCCAAGTCTGCAGCTCATTTTGCTCCAAATCCGTAAGGTCGCCCTGAAAGTGATGAAAAATAAGGTATGCAATATCTCTAGGCACAGTCATAATCGTGGTTTTTATAGATAAACCGGAAACTGAACAAAACCTTAGTGAAAATTTTACTTTTTTTAAAGATGCTGAAAAAGATAGGGGGCTAGGAACAATGCCAATAACATATCATTCCGTCCAAATCGTTGTCTGAGATGGCTCAATACCTTAGATTTGGCGTAAAACACATTATTAGCGGTGGTGTTTATTAATGTACAGATTTCCTCCGTACTGTAACCTTCCAAATAACTCAATCTAAAGATTTGTGCTTGTTGTGTTGGCAGTTTATCCAACTCGGCATATAATAATTGAATAAACTCGGCATAAATCATATCGAATTGTATATTTCGATCGTCCTGTTGGTCTATCCCCTCAAGCCCATGGTAGACAAAGGGCGATGATTTTTCCTTTTCAAGATGGTTCAGACAGGCATTCTTCGTGGTTTTAAACAGGAAATATTGAATATGGCCAAGATCAGTCATCCGCGCACGATGCTGCCAAAGTTTGAAGAAACTATCAGCAACAATTTCTTCACATACGGTTTCATCTCGAATAAATTTGTAAGCGAAAAACAATAAGGATGACCTATTTTGCTGAATGCAAAATTCTAGCATCCGCTGGTTTCCAGCCTTAAAGTCTTCAAAATAATTGTAATCCATTTGAGCTAATCAATAAAGCAATTTATCATAGTAAGACGATTGAAATAAGGTATTTTCCTGTTAAAAATGCTATTTTTTTATCTTTTTTAAGATATCCATGTATTTTTTCTTTACCCCATTATCTTCCTCCAACTCACAAAGGAGTTCCACTTCGGAGATTAAAAAATCATTTTGATCGGTTTTTAACTCGATTATTTCGGTTAGAGCATAGGCCGTAGCCCAACGGACAACCGTTCCACTATTACGTGTATTTTTCAATAAACTAGCGACAGTATTATCCAATTGATCTGGGAAAAGCCGAACGATATTACCGATAATTTTGGCACTTTCCCATTTTATTCTCGGTTCACTGCCCCCTAACACTTTTGTCAAGTATTCCAATAGTGTGCTGTTACCGATTGCCGGGTTCTTTTTCGTCGCATATTCAATAGCTTCTAGGCAAGTCGCCCTTTCAACAGCTTTTTGTTGATCTGCATATTCTAATAACAATTGGAGAGAAAGGTCGCCATTGAGTAATCTAGCTCCAAGAATAGCGACCTTACCCTTTAATTTTATCGATTTGTCTTGAAAAATTTCTTCTATTTCCATCTGTAGATAAATTGCTTATTATTTTAAGAGAGCCAAACAAAATTATGCTGAAAATAAAGTTAAAAATAAAAGTCGTTTGCTTTTCACAAACGACTTTCTTCAGGTCTTAATTTTAAATAGATCCTGATTATTCTACCACTTCATTAATCTGAACTTCGGGATTGACATTGGTGTATTTTGGAAAATCCTCTGCAAACTTACTCCCATTCTCTTTCATAGGCCCCTCATAACCTGCTACCGATTCAAAATACAAATGACAGATGGCTAAATATGTTGGTTCACCCTGTGATCCTTTTCCAGAAAGCCCTTTGTCAATCGCGATACCTTTTAAATTTTTTCCAAAAACTTGTTTCACCAAGGCCATATGTTTATCGAGATAATAATTCCAGTCAAATGTTTTTCCTGGCCCATTAGGATAAAAAACAGTCAATTTGATCATCCCTTTTTTCTGAAAAGGTGGATCTGCCTTCACCCAATTTTGGAATCCGAACAGCATGGTGATCATGACAAGAATTAAAATGATTTTTGTTTTCATGTTTGTTTGAAATTAAGTTTATCTTAGTTGTTTTATATTATCTACTATAAATATACTGATCAAGCAGTTAGGTCTGGTTATATTTTTTCATTTTACCTATTCTCCCTAATTCCATTTCTAGAATTTACATAAATCTGAAGCTTTGATAATGATTCCATATTTTTAGTATCTTACTCTCTTATTGACGGTTGAAGACTCAAAATGTCTTTCTAATATAGAATCCGGTATTCAGTCAAATACAGTGATCTAAAGGGGAATAAACCTAAGCTTGAAGAAATTAAATGTATACCAAATAAATTATGAACAAAACACTATTTTTCCTTGCGCTATATCTTAGTCTAGTGACGCTAGGTCACGCACAGGTACAACAAGCTGGAAACAAACCGAATCAAACCCAGAAAGAAATGATCAAACGTGGCTATGGCATGTTTATGCATTTTGGCGTCAACACGTTTACTGATATGGAGTGGTCCGATGGAAGCATTCCGGTAGAAAAATATAACCCAACCCAACTCGATCCGGATCAATGGGTACGTACTGCGAGGGATGCGGGATTCCGCTATGTCCTATTGATTACAAAACATCATGACGGTTTCTGTTTATGGGATAGTAAATACACTGATTATGATGTTGCTGCCTCTCCTGTGAAAACAGATGTGGTCAAGGCGGTATCCGATGCCTGTAAAAAATATGGTCTGGATTTCGCTATCTATTACTCCCTTTGGGATCGCAAAGAACCATCTTACAAACATAAGGATCCCCAAAAATATATTGACTATATGAAAAACCAGTTGACAGAACTCTTTACCAAATATGGTAAAATCAGTGAACTATGGTTGGATGGGGGCTGGGATCGTCATCCTGATAATTGGGGGCTGGACCAACTTTATAAACTGGTCAAATCCTATAATCCACACTGCGCCATCAGCGTTAACCATACAATCGTTTATAAAGAAGGTGAGCGAAATGCCGCGTTACCATCAACTATGACCGAGGATAATAAATATTATTTTCAATATTTTCCCTCTGATTTCCGTCTCTGGGATCCTAAGTTGATCACCCGTTATGATAAAAAACAATATCTATATAAAGGTCAATCCTATTACCTTCCCTATGAGCACACCATCTGCCTAAGCAGCCGTTGGAACTGGTTTCAGAAATCGACAGAGTTACCAATCAGATCTCTTGACGAACTGGAAGAACTGTTCTACTGGAGTACCGATAATGACAACTGTCTAGTTGTCAATGTGCCTCCTGATCAGACTGGCCGAATCCGTGAATATGAGGCTAATGCTATTATTGAATTGGGAAAACGATTGGGACTAAAAAAAGGAAAAACTTTGCCTAAAAACGGTCAGTTTGTTTCGGCAAAAGTACCCGTTAACGCAAGCTCAACCACACAGGATGCAAAAGTGAACTATACCGCTTCAAATATTACTGATGGAAGTCTAGATAGTCGTTGGGTAGCTGCAGATACATTAGCAACAGTTGACATTCAATTGGATCCTAAGCAAAAATTTAACAAAATCAGCATATTTGAATATCAGGATACCAAAAATCTAGGTGATGGGTTTTCCAATGTCAGAATCAATAGAATTCAGGAATATAAAATACAGGTCTTTAATAAGGGCAACTGGGAGACCATTTATTTGGGAGCGGAGTCCATGGGAGACTGTAAGGTGATCAGGTTACCGAGAGCCTATCAAACAGAAAAGCTACGATTGAATATTATAAAAGCAAGTGGCATACCTTCCATTTATGAGATTAATGTTATTGACAAATAATGGAATAATCAACTAACTTATTGTGATCTTATCCGAATAAGGGAAATCATACTATTTTGTTTGACCTTTTCGCCTCGCCGCCGCTTTCAGCAATATCTCTTTACTTATCGCAGGAACTTCACCATTTCCGTCTGGACCTATATTTAACAATAAATTTCCGCCTTGCGCATTAATCTCCACCAACTTTTTATTTACTTCCTCAGGACTCTTCCATACACTGTCTGATCGTTTGAATCCCCATGAGTTATTCAACGTATAACAAGCTTCCCAATCATAATCTACTTTCGCACTGAGGTGCTCTTGCTCTGGTGTACCAAAATCACGTTTGAATTGCTCACGTTTAGCCACCCGATTATTTACAATAAGGGATGGCTTTAATTCACGTAAATATTGGTAGAGTTCCTGTCCTACGGCCATATCCCACCAATTAACCCAATCACCATCAAACCAGAGCATATCGGTATCGTACTTGACAATTAGTTCTTTCAACTGATTTTTCATATACTGCATATAAGCAGCCTTCTGATCTGGTTTCATCGCTACTTGTCCCCATTTGTCCCAACCGCTTTTTCCTTCGCTATTACGATATTGTGAATCGTGGTGCCAGTCTATAATACTATAATAAGTACCAAATCGGATTCCCTTTTTCTTACAGGCAGTAGCCAATTCTTGTATGAGATCCCGCCCCTTCATTGGTGTTGAAGCAATATCATAATCTGTATATTTTGAATCCCATAGGCAAAATCCCTCATGATGTTTGGTCGTAAAGACCAGATATTTCATACCAGCATCTTTGGCTAACTGGACGATTTGATCCGCATCAAAATGCGACGGGTTCCAGCTATAGATCAATTTAGCATATTCTTCCTTTGGAATATCAGCCCCTGCCTGAATCCATTCGGCATAACCTTCAATTGACTTTCCCTTATAGTCTCCACCAAGTTGGCTATAAAGTCCAAAATGGATGAACATGCCATACTTGGCTTCTCTAAACCATTGCATGTGTTTGTCAAAATCTGCTTTGGATTCATTTAAATAATTGATTTGAGCTTGTACCTTACTATTAAACAGCAACGCAATAAGAGCGAGTGCAACACCTTTTATTCTTTTCATTATTTCATAATTTATGATTGTTACACGAATTGACAAAGCAAATACAGGGGTACCGGATGAACTTTTTGACCAAAGAAAATACGTTATCAATTCATGAATAATAATCAGCATGAAGCATTCCATACTTTATCTAAATATCGCAAATCTGTTTGGAAAGATTTATATTTACGTAAGAAGTTTTAAAATATTAACACAACAAGAAACCAATAATTATGAGCTTAAAAACCTTAATTACCAAAAGCGTACAGTACAACAACTGGGTAGTCAACAAGTATGTGGATTGGTTAAGTACCAAGCCGGATGAACAACTCAATCAAGAAGTCCCATCGAGCTTTCCAACGATCTTAAAAACATTGCACCATATCTGGCAGACGCAGGAGTACTGGTGGAGTCATATTTCAGAACGTAATGACTTTGATTTCGAAAAAACATTCAGTAATAAAGAGGATATTTTTAATGCCATCAAAGATAGTTCGCAGAAACTCCAAGACTATGTAGAAGGCTTATCGGAGCAGGATCTAGAAAAAAATGTAAAAGTCGAATCGCCTTGGTTCCAGTGTGATTTTTCAAAATATGAATATATTCAGCATTTGATCATCCATGGCACTTATCATCGTGGACAGACCGTCACTATGGGCCGGAATATTGGTATAACAGATGCTCCAATGACGGATTATAATTTTTGGAATATCTATAAAGACCAAAAATAATGGATCAAATAGTACTAATGGAAAAAATCTCCAGTAAGGTTCGTGTAAGAGAAATCCTAGGACAGGCTAAACAAAGCTGGGAACAGCAGGGGCAGGATGCTCTCCTTGTAACCATAAATGAAGGTTTATTAAAAAATAAGGTTAGCTTTCCTCTTTTAGAATTCGCGGCAAAGGAAATGGCATTATGGATACCCGAAAATGAACAGCTGCACTTTATGGATATAATGGTCGCAACCAAAGAAATGGGGAGTTACGTATTGGCGGGTATGATGCTACAACTACGCCTGCCCTTACATCTTGAACAGTCGATCCAAAGAGCATGTGCTTATATTCTATCCGGAGACCAATGGTATGTCTGCGATATCGTAGGTGAGCGTGTACTTGGTCATGCCCTACTTACCTATCCAGAAAAAACAATCCCTTTGTTGGCGCTATTGGCCAAAAATTCAGATAAATGGATTGTACGCACCATCGGCGTAGCGACACATTATGCGGTAAAGAAAGGCCTCTCACCAAAATTTGCAGAAACAATGTTTAGGCTTTTGCTTACACTATCCAATGCAACAAATTTCCACATCAAAAAGGGAATCGGTTGGGGTGCCAAAACCATCGCTAAATTCCATCCTACAATCATAGCGCATTACCAAAAACAGATTGAATTGCCAGAGACCAAGCAATGGTTCCGAACGAAGGTTAATATCGGTCTCAATCAGAACAAAATAGCAAAGTAAGTATAGATAACACCAAGAAAGTCTCACAAATAGGCAAACCTATGTAAATAGTTCAAAAAGACCGGTACTATTGGATTAGCGAAAAGGTCTTGAAAGGTAAAAACTGCCCGTCTCTTGGGAGTTGAAAGTTTAAAATGAGACCGTGGACGAAAAAAATGCATTCTTATAAAATTTGTCCGAAAAGTAAAGTCGAACCCCAAGGATTAGAATATTTGAAATGATCCTGTGGAAGGGTAGATACTAAATTATAAAAGAATAGAGCTAACTGAATCCTCAGTAGCCCTATTCTTTTATAACCTGCTGCTATATATGCAGCTAATCTTTCTTCATAGTCCCTTTTTCTCTTAAGTTGATATGCCAGCTGAAAGCTTCCTCCAACAAATGTGGCGTATGCCCTCCCCTTTCGCAGGCACGAGTATAATAATCCAACAATTGCGCTTTGAAATCGGGGTGTACACAATTTTCAATAATAACTTTTGCGCGTTCTCGTGGTGCTAAACCACGTAAATCGGCCAAACCATAGTCTGTAACCAAAATATCAACATCATGTTCCGTATGATCCACATGAGATACCATCGGAACGATATGGGAAATCACATCGCCCTTAGAGGCCGCTTGTGTGACGAAGATACTTAAATAAGCATTTCGCGCAAAATCCCCTGAACCACCGATACCGTTCATAATATTAGTACCAGAAGTATGCGTCGAATTTACATTTCCATAAATATCAAATTCTATCGCTGTATTGATCGCAATAATACCCAAACGTTTGATCAAGCCCGGTGTATTGGAAATATTTTGAGGACGTAGCACAATCTTGTCGCGGTATTTGTCCAAATGATCAAATACGCGTGAGTAACATTCCTCTGATACGGTAATAGAAGAAGCTGAGGCAAAATCCAGCTTTCCAGCATCAATTAAATCAAATGTGCTATCTTGCAATACCTCAGAAAACATCGTTAAATTATGAAATTTACTATGGATAAAGCCTGTAAGCACCGCATTGGCCACCTTTCCGATCCCTGCCTGCAATGGCATCAAACTCTCAGATAGATGCCCCAATTCAACTTCGTTTTCAAAAAATGCCAATATATGTTTCGCTATTGCTGTTGTTTTGGCATCTGGCTCGGCGATATCTGCCTGACTGTCAAGCTCATTGGTAAATACAATACCCACGATCTTGCTGGGATCCAATGGAATTGTCTTTCGACCAATTTTATTTTCGGGCGCTACAATAGGGATAACATTACGACGTGGGTAATCTTCTGCCTGGTAGATATCATGTATCCCTTTAATCGTGGTCGGTATAGCGGTATTGACTTCCAAAATAACCTGTTTAGCCAATGCGGCAAAAGTAGCTGAATTACCAACCGAAGTCGTTGGAACAATACTGCCATCCGACTCGATCGCGGCAACCTCCAAAACGGCAATATCGACAGGGGGTAGATTTTTATTATGCAACAGTTCAGCAGTCTCGCTTAAATGCTGATCTATAAAAAGTACATCTCCGGCATTGATCTTATTGCGAAGGGTACGGTCCACCTGAAAGGGCATACGCTTGGATAGGGCCCCAGCTTCTGCCAATTTACCATCGGTACCATGCCCTAAAGAAGCCCCAGTAATCAATGTTATTTTCAAAGGTTCCTCTTTGGCTCTTTCCGCTAAAGCCGGTAATACCACTTTACTATCGCCTGCCTTGGTGAATCCACTTGCTCCGACGACCATACCATCCTGAAATAATTTCGCAGCTTCGGCAGCTGTAATAACTTTATCGTGTAAGCTTTGAATTTTTATTCTTTCGTAAGCCATATCCTTATAATTTTATATTGTATGCTATTCATGTAAACTTAAGAAATTGAAACCTATTTATATCCGCTATTTAAAAAGATATTAGCCCTTCATGACCATTTCTCAAACAAACAATTTTAACGCTTTTTTCAACAGTGAATTTATTACCATTCGACACAAAATTATTCAATAGAGACGAAACAACAATAACACCCTGTTTTTCAAGTAGATAAATAAAAATATATTTCCAGATATTTTTATAAAAACAGAAACGAATATCATATCTATTTAGTTTTCAGCTATTTAAAAACAACGAATCAAAAACCAAGTAAGTAAATACTAACTCGCCAGCGATTTAATTGCAATTTTATTGTAAGCATACACTCACTTTAGTAGATACAAGGTCAGGTCTAGTAAAAAAGTCTTACCTTTGCAGCGTAGTTTTATAGCAAAAAATGAACATAAAAGATACAACGAGCGACGCAAAATATGTCAACCGCTATTATATGACAGAAGTTGATTCATTTGAAGATAGCATCTACTGCCATCATGCCATCATAGCGGAAAATCATATTACCGAGCATTGCCATGATAAGGATCAATTTTTATATACAGAGGGTGGAGTCGTTTTTATAAAAACAGATGAAAAATCATATTTTCTGCCGGCTCGGCATTATCTATGGATTCCTGCAGGTGTGAAGCACAGTATCCATCCAAGTACCCCCGAGGTAGTGATGCGCAATCTTTATTTTCCAAAAACGAATAACGATACCGCATTCTACAGCAAAATGGGTATCTATCCGGTAAACGACCTGCTGATTGAATTAATTATGTTTACCAATCGTTGGAATGGCAATATATTTCCGGTTGAAGAACCTAAATATAGCTTAGCTACAGCATTTAAACTTATTCTCCCTGAACTATCCTTGCACGAACTTCCCTTGGCGCTACCTTATCCAAGCCACCCGAAATTAAAAGATATTGTTACTTATCTAGAAGAGAATATCGAAGAAAATGTAAGCTTCAAAAAACTTGCGAGCCTTTTCAATATCAGTGAACGCACATTGGCTAGACTTTTCCAGAAGGAATTAAATATGTCATTTATCCAATATTATACCATCTTGAGAATGTTAACTGCACTCAAGTTATTATTGGATGAAAAATTAAGTGTCAATGAAGTAGCTTTGAAAGTTGGATATAACAGCTTACCTACATTTAGTAATACATTCAATAAGGTCGTTGGTATTCGCCCGAGCGAATATGTCAAACAAAAAGAATTGCTTATTTAAAAATGTTTCCCTAATTTAGGTCAATAAACCTAATTCAGGATGAAATTCAAACATATTATTTATGGTGCTGGAATTTTATTACTCAGTACTTCCGTATTTGGCAATTCTCAAGACAAAAAACCCAAACCCATTCAATTATTTAATGGGAAAGATTTAAAAAACTGGACCCCTAAAATCCGAAACCACAAGGTTGGAGATAACTATAAAAACACATTCCGTGTTGAAGATGGTTTATTGAAAGTAAGATATGATGGCTATGATAACTTCAATTTTCAATACGGCCATTTATTCTTTAATAAAGAATTCTCAGCTTATTTATTACGTGTAACCTATCGTTTTGTAGGCGAACAAGCACCAGGTGGCGAAGGTTGGGCTTGGCGCAATAGTGGTGCTATGCTACACGGACAAGACCCGAAAACAATGGGTGTAGATCAAGATTTTCCGATATCAATCGAAGGACAACTTTTAGGTGGCAATGGTAAGGACGAACGTACAACGAGCAATCTCTGTACACCGGGAACAAATGTTGTCATCGATAACAAACTATTTACGCCACACTGCATCAGCTCCACATCCAAAACCTATGCTGGAGACCAATGGGTAACAGCGGATTTTCTGGTATTGGGAGATTCACTTGTACAACATATCCTTGAAGACAAAGTGGTGATGCAATACACCAAACCTCAAATCGGTGGTGGCAATGTAACAGCCTTTGATCCTGCTGTAAAAAAAGATGGACAACTATTAAAGAAAGGAAGCATTTCGTTGCAGAGTGAGAGTCATCCCATCGACTTCAAAAAAGTAGAGCTATATGATTTGGAACCTTATATGAAAGATCCCAATAAGTTGAAAAAAGTCATTGCGGAGTTATTGCCCAATTTAAAGCAATAGCTTATCGCTAATAACATAAAATAAAAAAAGCATCAGTATTGATGCTTTTTTTATTACTATTCGCTTGGAAAGAGAAATCCAAAGTATATAACATAAAGAAAAGGGATACAGCGAGCTGTACCCCTCAATATCTATACAGAAAGCTTACGCTAAACCGTTAACGAATTTAGTTAACTTAGATTTGTTGTTAGAAGCTTTTTTCTTGTGGATCACATTTTTCTTTGCCAAACGATCAAGCATAGAAATTACGCGTGGTAACAATGTTTTTGCTTCTTCTGCAGAAGTTGTATGACGTAATTTTTTGATTGCGTTACGCGTTGTTTTTGCTTGGTAACGGTTTCTTAAACGTTTAGTAGCGTTTGCTCTAATTCTTTTGATCGCTGATTTATGATTTGCCATTTTTTTTAGCTAATTTTTATTCAATTTTTTCTTGTAATTCGGACTGCAAAAATAACACCTTATTTTCAATATTCAAAATCTATTTTGTTTTTTAGGTTTAGTATATTTGCGACATGCAAAAATTATCGATGGATGAACTTCAACGTACAGATGTTGAATCGTTTAAAAAACAAGAAAAAACGCCTATCGCAATCGTTTTAGACAATGTTCGCAGTATGCACAATGTCGGCTCGGCCTTCCGTACCGCAGACGGATTTGCTATTGAAAAAATATATTTATGTGGCATTACCGGCACTCCTCCACATCGGGAAATCGAAAAAACTGCTTTAGGTGCTACACAATCCGTGTCTTGGGAATACCATAAAGATACAGCTGACGTCGTAGATCAGCTAAAAGCAGAAGGTTATATCATCATTGCCGTTGAACAAGCGGATGATAGTGTCATGTTACATCAATTTGAGCCAAACTCGGATAAAAAGTATGCATTAATTTTTGGAAATGAGGTCAATGGAGTTGATGAAGAAGTAATGGAAAAAATCGATACTTGTATCGAAATCCCCCAATATGGCACCAAGCATTCACTTAATGTATCTGTCGCAATTGGCATTATCCTTTGGGATTTTATCCAAAAACGCAATCTGAACTAAAAATTTATCAATAAAGGTCATATTCCTATCCACATTGCTTCCATTTTAGAAAGCAAAATAGTAGATTTGTGTGCAAAATTTAAAGAAGAAATGAGTGTATTAGTTAATAAAGATTCAAAAGTAATCGTTCAAGGTTTCACTGGAAACGAAGGTACTTACCATGCGACTCAAATGATTGAGTACGGAACAAATGTAGTTGGTGGTGTGACTCCTGGTAAAGGTGGTCAACAACACTTAGACCGTCCTGTATTCAACACTGTTCAAGATGCAGTAGACGCTACAGGAGCTAATGTTTCTATTATCTTTGTACCTCCAGCATTTGCTGCAGATGCAATCATGGAAGCTGCCGCTGCGGGTATCGAAGTGATTGTATGTATTACTGAGGGTATCCCTACAAAAGACATGATCCAAGTAAAATCATACTTAAGCGACAAGAAATCTCGTTTGATCGGTCCTAACTGCCCTGGTATCATCACTGCAGGTGAAGCTAAAATCGGTATTATGCCAGGATTTATCTTCAAAAAAGGTAACGTAGGTGTAGTTTCTAAATCAGGAACTTTAACTTACGAAGCGGTAGATCAAACTGTAAAAGCTGGATTAGGAATCACGACAGCTATCGGAATCGGTGGTGACCCTATCATCGGTACAACAACTAAAGAAGCTGTTGAATTATTAATGAACGACCCAGAGACTGAAGCGATTATCATGATTGGTGAGATCGGTGGTGGAATGGAAGCTGAAGCTGCACGTTGGATCAAAGAACACGGCACTAAACCTGTTGTTGGGTTTATCGCTGGTCAAACAGCGCCTCCGGGACGTCGTATGGGCCACGCTGGTGCAATCGTTGGTGGTGCTGATGATACTGCTGCTGCAAAAATGAAAATCATGCGTGAGTGTGGTATTCGTGTAGTTGAATCTCCAGCTGAAATCGGAAAAGCAATCGCTGAAGAATTGGCTAAATAATTAGACAATTCAACATATAAAAATAAAGGGGATCAAATTGATCCCCTTTATTTTTATATCTATTTTTCTATACCATATCCAAATGATACTACATACTGGGCATCGGTTCATCCGCCGAAGGCCCATATAAACCCGGTACTGGAATACCGAGTAACCGTAAATATACAGTCAGCTGTCCACGATGGTGGACAATATGGTTGTTAACAATAAAACGTATAGCCCCAGCGCGTGGTAAACGTGCTATTTCATAGTCTCCAGCTTTCAATACCCAGTCCTTAAACCAGTCTTCCTCAGCTATATGTTCTATGGCAGCTTTGTTCTTTTCCAATCCTTCAGAAAGCGCCAATTTAAACTCTTCTACCAAAGACACCTTGAGTGGATGATAATCGACCTTAAAATCAAATGCATCTTTTGGTATCGCTTTAGACACCCAACTGTGTAACTCCACAACATGGGCTGCAAGCTCCCCTAGAGTCATCGATTTTTCATGCGGACGCCAATCTAATTTTTCATCTGGTATCCGATCCAAAATACGTTTGGTATTTTTTGTTTCATGATCCAATTCGATCAAATAGCTTTTTTTGATACTCATATAAATATATTATTTCATTAATTGAAAATCCTTCAATACAGTAACCCCATAAGGAGATCCCACCGCTTGATGTGCAGCTTCACGTGCAATCTGTCCTTCAATATAGGTCACTTTGAGTGGCAAAAACGTATTATTGACAACATTTTCCTTAAACAGTGCCTCGTACCAGGTACATGCGGCTACAAAACGTCCATAATCCAAATTAAGATGATATCCATCCCGTGTGAATTGATCGCCTAAATAGCTTGATCGTGCATTTTGTATAGCTGTTCCCGAAGGTACCAATACATCAAAATTCCCCCAATTAAAGACTTCCTGAGAGGTGTTTACGATAGCCGTATACATCGCACTCTGATGACGATTATACCGGACAAAACCTTCATGCGATGAACCATTCTGATAGGCCCAGGTTTGATGTAATATATAGTTTGTTTCCGGATACTTTACATGTTTTGTGACGTACTCATATAAAAGTGGTAGATCCTTCGCATAGGAATCATAATCCCCCGACAAAGGGCTTGCCTGCTGGAAACTAATATAATCCCAAGCTTCATCTACCAAAGCCGTAGAAAGTCTTTCATTTGCCCGCTCTGACATCCGACCGTCCAGATTGATCTTCCGGTAGCGATAAGCTGGCTTATCTTCTTTCGCATTGCTTACATGTAGGCTTAATGGTGCCCCACCAATATAAAGGTTACCGATGACGATCTTTTTCTTCCCCGCTTTGGCTAATTCGTAAAGGTTCTGCTCGATCGCATCCTCCGAAAAGCTATTCCCAATCGCCAATATGCGCAAAACACCATCATCCAATGCTTGCCCCCGTGCATTCAAACTATTGCTGTTAAAGAAAAATAAAAGTAAAATACTGAGTAAGGATATCCGTTTAGCTTTCATCATATATACATTGCTGTAATGACTAAATTAGATAATATCTCTTAGAATTGCTAATCGTATAAGAGGAAAAACAGTAAAACCTGTAGACCAATACCGATTTTAGTGGATCCCTGCAGCGTCGATGCGTGGTCCATTGAAAAGTAGATTATATAACTTAAGGGCCTGGCCATTGTCCTCTGGAATCTTTTGGGAAGTCTGTAAACGAAAGAAGCCCTTGACTGTTTCCAGCAAGGGCTTCCGTGTAAAAAAAGGCACCGACCTACTCTCCCACCTGTTACGGCAATACCATCGGCTCTGGCGGGCTTGACTGCTCTGTTCGGAATGGGAAGAGG
>Ga0207709_10000071_pt1 | contig 181156 bp, 171 predicted proteins | sample KBSM34metaG_FD_184397 | JGI IMG/M metagenome (GOLD analysis project Ga0207709, IMG submission 184397) | Miscanthus rhizosphere microbial communities from Kellogg Biological Station, Michigan, USA - KBS M3-4 metaG (SPAdes) (version 2) | ecosystem: Host-associated > Plants > Roots > Rhizosphere... | reverse complement strand
GCAGGTCGGTGTCGATGTTGACCTTGCGCACGCCGTGCTTGATGCCTTCGACGATTTCTTCAACCGGTACGCCGTAGGTTTCTTTGATGTCGCCGCCGTACTGGTTGATGATCGCCAGCCACTCTTGTGGTACCGACGAGGAACCGTGCATCACCAGGTGGGTGTTCGGGATGCGTTTGTGGATTTCCTTGATGCGGTCGATGGCCAGCACGTCGCCGGTAGGCGGCTTGGTGAACTTGTAGGCGCCGTGGCTGGTGCCGATGGCGATGGCCAGGGCGTCGACCTGAGTCTTCTTGACGAAGTCAGCGGCTTCTTCCGGGTCGGTCAGCATCTGGCTGTGGTCCAGAACGCCTTCGGCGCCGATGCCGTCTTCTTCACCGGCCATGCCGGTTTCCAGCGAACCCAGGCAGCCCAGCTCGCCTTCTACCGAAACGCCGCAGGCGTGAGCCATGGCCACGGTTTGTTGGGTTACGCGGACGTTGTATTCGTAGTCGGTCGGGGTCTTGCCGTCTTCGCCGAGGGAGCCGTCCATCATTACCGAGCTGAAGCCCAGTTGGATCGAGCGCTGGCAGACGTCAGGGCTGGTGCCGTGGTCCTGGTGCATGCACACCGGGATGTGCGGGAACTCTTCGATCGCCGCCAGGATCAGGTGACGCAGGAACGGGGCGCCGGCGTATTTGCGGGCACCGGCCGAAGCCTGAACGATCACCGGGGAGTCAGTCTTGTCAGCGGCTTCCATGATGGCGCGCATCTGCTCAAGGTTGTTGACGTTGAAGGCTGGAACGCCGTAGCCGAACTCGGCTGCGTGGTCCAGCATCTGGCGCATGCTGATAAGTGCCATTGTGTGTGTCTCTCCCGGTTTGGGTCGTTAATCGTGCCAGCCTGCCGGAGCGGCGGCGGCTATTCAAGTGATTGCAGATCGGGGGTTGAGGCCCGGCCTGGTGATTCGATAAAGCAGATTCTGTTTTATTCGGCTTTGCAGCCCCGGCCGATCAGATCATTGGTAGCGACCCAGTAGACCAGGCCTTCATTACCTTTGATGTGAAACGCCAGCATGTCGTCGCTGTACAACGCGCCCGAGGCACCCGGCTCTTCTTTCAGGTGATAGACCTGATCGCCACCGCCCAGTCGCACATCGACTTCCTTCTGGCCGGCGTCGGTAAAGCGCCACAGCACCTTGGCCTGGCTGTCGCAGGTCCAGGTGGTCCAGTTATCCACAGGGGCGGACGACTGGAACGGGTTCCACTGCGCGCAACCACCCAACAATCCGAGTGCCGCAACGGCGATCAGGCCTTTCATCCGTGTTCCTCGACCGGCAGCGCACGCCGCCGGACTTGAGTAAAGAGTCAGACCGGTCAAGGACAACCATGTTCCTTGGCCGGGGTTTGCGTCTCGTACTTGTCCAGGCCTTCCGGCCCCGAGCGCTTGTTGAGCACCGGGTTGGTTTCTGCCTGCCAGTCGGCCTGGTAGCAGCCTTTCTGTGCCTCGCCCGGTGCCGGTGTCGCCTCGGCCTTCGGGTTACTCCCGCAGGCCGCCAGCGTACCGGTCAGCAACAACAGCGCTAACGACTTGACCATCTGAACACTCCTTTGCCTGGCCAAACGGGCGGCCTCAGGCCTTGGCCCGGCTTTCCAGGACTTCAACGGCCGGCAGCACCTTGCCTTCGACGAACTCGAGGAACGCGCCACCGCCGGTGGAAATGTAGGAGATCTTTTCAGCCACGCCATATTTATCGATGGCCGCCAGGGTGTCGCCACCGCCGGCAATCGAGAACGCCGCGCTTTCGGCGATGGCTTCGGCCAGCACTTTGGTGCCGTTGCCGAACTGGTCGAATTCGAACACGCCGACCGGACCGTTCCACAGGATGGTTTTCGACGACTTCAGCAGTTCAGCGAAGTTGGCCGCGGTTTGCGGGCCGATGTCGAGAATCATGTCGTCGGCAGCGACGTCAGCGATCAGTTTCACGGTCGCTTCGGCGCTTTCAGCGAATTCCTTGGCAACCACTACGTCGACCGGCAGCGGCACGCTGACCTTGGCGGCGATGGCGCGCGCGGTGTCCAGCAGATCCGGCTCGTAGAGGGACTTGCCGACCGGGTGACCGGCCGCCGCGAGGAAGGTGTTGGCGATGCCGCCGCCGACGATCAGTTGATCGCAGATCTGGCTCAGGCTGTTCAGGACGTCGAGTTTGGTCGAGACCTTAGAACCGGCAACGATGGCCGCCATCGGCTTGGCCGGTGCGCCCAGGGCTTTGCCCAGTGCTTCGAGTTCAGCGGCCAGCAGCGGACCGGCAGCGGCGACCTTGGCGAACTTGGCGACGCCGTGGGTCGAACCTTCGGCGCGGTGAGCAGTGCCGAAAGCGTCCATCACGAACACGTCGCACAGGGCGGCGTATTGCTGGGCCAGTTCGTCGGCGTTCTTTTTCTCGCCCTTGTTGAAGCGCACGTTTTCGAACAGCACGATGTCGCCGGCCTTGACGTCAACGCCGCCCAGGTAGTCGGCCACCAGCGGCACTTCGCGGCCCAGGGCCTTGCTCAGGTAGTCGGCGACTGGCTTGAGGCTGTTCTCGGCGGAGAACTCGCCTTCGGTCGGACGCCCCAGGTGCGAGCAGACCATCACGGCCGCGCCTTTTTCCAGGGCCAGCTTGATGGTCGGCAGCGAAGCCAGGATACGCGCATCGCTGGTGACAACACCGTCCTTGACTGGGACGTTGAGGTCTTCGCGGATCAATACGCGCTTACCTTGCAGATCGAGGTCGGACATCTTCAACACGGTCATGGGTCGCACTTCCTACGGTTTTTTTGAAGTCGCTGTCTGCAGATAATGCTCTGCAACATCCAGCATTCGGTTGGCAAAACCCCATTCGTTGTCGAACCAGGCCAGGATGTTCACCAGCCGAGGGCCGGAAACGCGGGTCTGACTGGCATCGACGATGGCCGAATGTGGGTCATGATTAAAATCACAGCTAGCATGGGGAAGCTCGGTGTAGGCCAGCAGACCTTTGAGCGGGCCGCTGGTGGCGGCGTCGCGCAGGATCCGGTTGACCTCGCCGGCGTCGGTGTCGCTGGCGGTCTGCATCGTGATGTCGAGGCAAGACACGTTGACCGTCGGCACGCGTACGGCTTTGGCCTGAATTCGCCCGGCAAGTTCCGGCAGCAGGCGCTCGATACCACGCGCCAGACCAGTGGACACCGGGATCACCGACTGGAACGCCGAACGGGTGCGGCGCAGGTCTTCGTGGTGATAGGCGTCGATCACCGGCTGATCGTTCATCGCCGAGTGGATCGTGGTGATCGACACGAATTCCAGGCCGATCGCCTTGTCCAGCAGACGCAACAGCGGCACGCCGCAGTTGGTGGTGCAGGAAGCGTTGGACACCAGCAGTTCGTCGCCGGTCAGACAATCCTGATTGACGCCGTAGACGATGGTGGCATCGACATCCGCCTCGCTGGCCATCGGCTGCGAAAACAGCACACGCGGCGCGCCGGCGTCGAGGAAACGCTGGCCGTCTGCGCGGGTGTGCCAGGCGCCGGAGCATTCGAGCACCAGATCGACGCCCAGCGACGCCCAATCGATGCCTTCGGGAGTGGCACTGCGCAGGACCTTCACGCAGTTGCCATTGATATGCAGACAATCGCCGTCGACCTTCACTTCGCCGGGGAACCGGCCGTGAGTGGAGTCGAAGCGTGTCAGGTATTCGATGCTGGCCATGTCGGCCAGGTCGTTGATCGCGACAATTTCAAACCCTGCCGCCGAGCCTCGCTCGAACAATGCACGCAAGACACAACGACCAATCCGGCCGTAGCCGTTGAGTGCAACTTTGTAGGGACGCGGTTGAGGCATGGGGTTCTCGATTACCGTGGTGTATCCGTTATTGCATTGTTGTTCGAACCACCGCTATCGCGAGCAGGCTCGCTCCCACATTGGGTCTTTGCTGTGAACACTGTTTGTGTCACACAAAAAATTCCCTGTGGGAGCGAGCCTGCTCGCGATTGGCGGCAGCCCGATCAACACAATTTCTGGATCAGTCTTCCAGCAGCTCTTCAGCCTGACCCAGGATGTTTTCCAGGGTGAAGCCGAACTCTTCGAACAGTGCCGAAGCCGGAGCCGATTCGCCGTAGGTGGTCATGCCGATCACGCGACCTTCCAGACCCACGTACTTGAACCAGAAGTCGGCGTGGGCCGCTTCGATCGCGATACGCGCGCCAACCTGCAACGGCAGGACCGATTGCTTGTAGCTGGCGTCCTGAGCGTCGAACGCGCTGGTGCATGGCATGGAAACCACGCGCACCTTGCGGCCCTGCTCGGTCAGCTTGTCGTAGGCCTGAACGGCCAGACCGACTTCCGAACCGGTGGCGATCAGGATCAGCTCAGGCTCGCCTGCGCAGTCCTTCAGCACATAGCCACCACGGCGGATGTCGGCGATCTGGCCGGCATCGCGGGTCTGGTGCTGCAGGTTCTGACGCGAGAAGATCAGCGCCGACGGGCCGTCCTTGCGCTCCAGTGCGTTTTTCCAGGCCACGGCCGATTCAACGGCATCGGCTGGACGCCAGGTGTCGAGGTTCGGCGTGCTGCGCAGGCTGGTCAGTTGCTCGATCGGCTGGTGCGTCGGGCCGTCTTCGCCCAGACCGATGGAGTCGTGGGTGTAGACGTGGATCACACGCTGCTTCATCAGCGCGGACATGCGCACTGCGTTGCGGGCGTATTCCATGAACATCAGGAAGGTCGCGCCGTAAGGCACCAGACCGCCGTGCAGGGCAACACCGTTCATGATCGCGGTCATGCCGAATTCGCGCACGCCGTAGTACATGTAGTTGCCGCTGGCGTCTTCGGCGCTGACGCCTTTGCAGCCTTTCCACAGGGTCAGGTTGGAACCGGCCAGGTCAGCCGAACCGCCCAGCACTTCCGGCAGCAGCGGGCCGAACGCATTCAGGGCGTTCTGGCTGGCTTTACGGCTGGCGATGGTTTCGCCTTTGGCCGCAACTTCGGCGATGTAGGCGTCAGCCTTCTCGGAGAAGTCGGCCGGCAGCTCGCCGCTCAGGCGACGGATCAGCTCGTTGGCATCGGTCGGGAAAGCGGCGGAGTAGGCAGCGAAACGCTGGTCCCACTCGGCTTCGACAGCGCGGCCTTTTTCCTTGGCATCCCACTCGGCATAGATGTCGGCCGGGATTTCAAACGGGCCGTGGTTCCAGTTCAGCGCCTGACGGGTCAGGGCGATTTCCGCGTCACCCAGCGGGGCGCCGTGGCAATCTTCCTTGCCTTGCTTGTTCGGCGAACCGAAACCGATGGTGGTCTTGCAGCAGATCAGGGTCGGCAGCGGGCTCTTGCGCGCGGTCTCGATGGCGGTCTTGATCTCTTCCGGATCGTGACCGTCGACGTTGCGGATCACTTGCCAGTTGTAGGACTCGAAACGCTTCGGCGTGTCGTCGGTGAACCAGCCTTCGACTTCGCCGTCGATGGAGATGCCGTTGTCATCGTAGAAGGCGATCAGCTTGCCCAGGCCCAGGGTACCGGCCAGGGAAGCGACTTCGTGGGAAATGCCTTCCATCATGCAGCCATCACCCAGGAACACGTAGGTGTGGTGGTCGACGATGTTGTGGCCGGGACGGTTGAACTGCGCACCCAGTACCTTTTCAGCCAGGGCGAAGCCCACGGCGTTGGCCAGACCCTGACCCAGCGGGCCGGTGGTGGTCTCGACGCCCGGGGTGTAACCGAATTCCGGGTGGCCTGGAGTACGGCTGTGCAGTTGACGGAATTGTTTCAGGTCGTCGATCGACAGGTCGTAACCGGTCAGGTGCAGCAGCGAGTAGATCAACATCGAACCGTGACCGTTGGACAGCACGAAGCGGTCACGGTCGGCGAACGATGGATTGCTCGGGTTGTGCTTGAGGTAGTCGCGCCAAAGCACTTCGGCGATATCTGCCATACCCATGGGGGCACCGGGATGGCCGCTGTTGGCTTTTTGCACGGCATCCATGCTGAGGGCACGAATGGCGTTGGCACGCTCACGACGGCTAGGCATCGCTGATCTCCTGGGTGTGAATAGATTGAAACGGAAAAAAGGAGGGCATTTTCCCTCACCCGAGCGCCTCGGGGCAATGACAGATAGTCATCCGGAGGCGTTTTTCCCATGGATAACATCGGATTCGGTTGGTGAAACCTTTCCGCTGTTCGTTTGTAGAGTTGGCGGGTTGTCGAGAAGTGCCATCTATCGAGCAATATCAAAACTTTTTGATATTGCTCTTGCGGTGTTTTTCGGCCGTCACTAGACTGCGGCCCTATGAATTTACGTGTGCCTTCCATTCGCCATGACGATTGCGACGAGCTGGCGGCCCTGTGCAAGGCCGGCGGCGATCCGCTGCGGCTGAATGTATTGCGTGCCCTGGCCAACGATTCGTTCGGCGTATTGGAACTGGCGCAGATTTTCGGTATCGGTCAGTCCGGCATGAGCCACCACCTCAAGGTGCTGGCACAGGCGGATCTGGTGGCGACCCGCCGCGAAGGCAACGCGATTTTCTATCGCCGCGCCCTGCCCCATACCGAACTTCTGGGCGGCAAGTTGCACAGCGCTTTGTTAGAAGAAGTCGACAATCTGGCCCTGCCGGACGATGTGCAGGCACGCATTGGCCAGGTCCACGGACAGCGGGCCGCTGCCAGCCAGGACTTTTTCGCCCGGGTCGCGGAAAAATTCCGTGCCCAGCAAGACTTGATTGCCGGCCTGCCGCAGTACCGTGACAGCGTGCTGGCCCTGCTCGACAAACTGAATTTCGATGGGGCAGCCTCGGCCATCGAAGTCGGCCCCGGCGATGGAGCATTCCTCCCGGAACTGGCACGCCGCTTCGGCACCGTAACCGCTCTGGACAACAGTGCGGCGATGCTCGAACTGGCGCGTCAGGTATGCGTTCGTGAACGGCTGGCTAACGTCAGCCTGCAATTGGCCGATGCATTGAATGGCACAAGCCTTCAGGCCGATTGCGTGGTATTGAACATGGTGTTGCACCATTTCGCCGCGCCGGCCGAAGCGCTCAAGCACATGGCCAGCCTGCTGCAACCGGGCGGTAGCCTGCTCGTGACAGAGTTATGTAGCCACAACCAGAGTTGGGCCAGGGAGGCCTGCGGTGATCTGTGGTTGGGGTTTGAACAGGACGATCTGGCCCGTTGGGCCACCGCTGCGGGACTCGTTCCCGGGGAAAGCCTCTATGTAGGCTTACGTAATGGTTTCCAGATCCAGGTCCGCCACTTTCAGCGGCCGGCTGGCGACACTCACCATCGGTAAATTCAGGAAAACATCGAGATGAGCGAATACTCCCTCTTCACCTCCGAGTCCGTGTCTGAAGGACATCCGGACAAAATCGCCGACCAGATTTCCGATGCAGTGCTGGACGCCATCATCGCCCAGGACAAGCACGCACGCGTTGCGGTGGAAACCCTGGTCAAGACTGGCGTGGCCATCGTTGCCGGTGAAGTGACCACCAGCGCCTGGGTCGACCTGGAGCAGATCGTTCGTGACGTGATCTGCGACATCGGCTACACCAGCTCCGAAGTCGGCTTCGACGGTGCCACCTGCGGCGTGATGAACATCATCGGCAAGCAGTCCCCTGACATCAACCAGGGTGTCGACCGCGCCAAGCCTGAAGATCAGGGCGCCGGCGACCAGGGCCTGATGTTCGGCTACGCCAGCAACGAAACCGACGTGCTGATGCCGGCACCGATCACCTTCTCGCACCAACTGGTGCAGCGTCAGGCCGAAGCCCGTAAATCGGGTCTGCTGCCTTGGCTGCGTCCGGATGCCAAGTCGCAAGTGACCTGCCGTTACGAAGGCGGCAAGGTTGTGGGAATCGACGCCGTGGTTCTGTCGACCCAGCACAACCCTGAAGTGTCGTACAAAGACCTGCGCGAAGGCGTGATGGAGCTGATCGTCAAGCACGTGCTGCCTGCCGAACTGCTGAGCAAGGACACCCAGTTCCACATCAACCCGACCGGCCAGTTCATCATCGGCGGCCCGGTGGGCGACTGCGGTCTGACCGGTCGCAAGATCATCGTCGACAGCTACGGCGGCATGGCCCGTCACGGCGGTGGCGCGTTCTCCGGCAAGGATCCATCGAAGGTTGACCGTTCGGCTGCCTATGCTGGCCGTTACGTTGCCAAGAACATCGTGGCTGCCGGCCTGGCCGAGCGTTGCGAGATCCAGGTTTCCTACGCGATCGGTGTTGCCCAACCTACCTCGATCTCGCTGAACACCTTCGGCACCGGCAAGATCAGCGATGACAAGATCATCAAACTGGTCCGCGAAGTGTTCGACCTGCGTCCATACGCGATCACCACCATGCTCGACCTGCTGCACCCGATGTACCAGGAAACCGCAGCCTACGGCCACTTCGGCCGTGCTCCGCAGACCAAGACTGTTGGCGAAGACACCTTCTCCACCTTCACCTGGGAAAAAACCGACCGCGCCGACGCCCTGCGTTCCGCTGCCGGTCTGTAAAACTTCCCTGGCAGTACAGGAAGCCCCGCACGGTTCACCGTGCGGGGCTTTTTCATGGCCGCGAAACACCCGGAAAAACAGCCGAACGGCCTGCTGGAAAATCCCGTCTAGCCTTCAGGTATCTCCCTGAGCAAGGACGCTCACGATGCTAGCCACACTGCGCCTGTTTTTCCTTTTCCTGCTGTTTTCGATCCACCTCGGCACCTTCGCCGGCGATTGCCCGGACTGGGCTGCCGACCGGGCCCGAACCCAGATCACCACCCTGCAACAACAGATCGACCAGTGGGACGACGCCTATCACCGCAAAGGCCGGTCGATCATTGCCGACGAACTTTATGACCAGTCCCGTATCCGGCTCGGCGAATGGCGCGAGTGTTTCAAGCTTCCATCACCGTCCAAGCCGTTACGGACTGCATCGGGGCCGGTCGCGCATCCGATCGCCCATACCGGTCTCGACAAACTTCACGATGCAGCGGACATCGAAGCCTGGTTGCGCGACCGCAAAGAGGTCTGGGTACAACCCAAGGTCGACGGCGTGGCCGTCACGCTGATCTATCGCTCCGGGCGGTTGCAGCAGGCGATCAGTCGCGGCGACGGCATTCGCGGGCAGGACTGGACCGCATCGGCACAGAAAATCAGCGCCATTCCCCAGCAACTGACACAACCTCTGGATCTGTCAGTGCAGGGCGAACTGTATTGGCGACTGAACGACCATATCCAGGCCCGCATCGGTAGCGCCAACGCCCGCGCGACAGTCGCCGGCCTGATGGGACGCAAGGACTTGAGTGCCGAACAGGCAGCGGGCATCGGGCTTTTTGTCTGGGACTGGCCGTTGGGGCCGAGCAGCCTGAGAGATCGCATCGCGGGATTGGCCGCATTGGGTTTCGTAACCACGGAATCTTACAGCCACCCCGTCAGCGGTCTTGCCGATGCGCAGCAGTGGCGCGATCACTGGTATCGCTCGCCACTGCCTTTCGCCAGCGACGGTGTCGTATTGCGTCAGAGTCAGCGTCCCCCTGCCGAACGCTGGCAGGCGCGCTCGCCTTACTGGGCCGTGGCCTGGAAGTATCCGTTCGCCCAGGCACTGGCCGATGTGCGCAAGGTCAATTTCAAGATCGGCCGAACCGGGCGCATCACCCCCGTGCTGGAGCTGGCGCCGGTCAGGCTTGATGACCGCCAGATCAAACGAGTCAGCGTCAGCTCACTCAAACGCTGGCAGGAACTGGATATTCGCCCCGGCGACCAAGTCGCGATCAGTCTGGCCGGGCTGACAATTCCGCGACTGGACAGCGTTGTGCTGCGCAGCACGGAGCGCGTCGAGTTGAACGTTCCTCTCGCCAGCGACTTTCACCCCCTGAGCTGCTGGCAACCGACGCCCGGATGCGAGAGCCAGTTCCTCGCGCGTCTGACCTGGCTTGGTGGCAAACAGGGGCTGGCACTGCCCCATGTCGGACGCGGCACGTGGGAGAAACTTCTGGATACAGGCCGACTGAACAGCCTGCTGGATTGGTTGACCCTCGAGGAGCCAGAGCTTGCTAAGATTGCCGGCCTCGGCGAGCGCAGCAGCGCCCGCCTGCTCCACAGTTTTCACAGCGCTCGCCAGCGGCCGTTCACCCAATGGCTCAAAGCCCTGGGGTTGCCGCCGACCGGCCAGGCCTCTTTGGCTGATTCATGGCAAGCGCTGGCACAACGGAATACCGAACAATGGCAGGCAGAACCCGGAATCGGCCCGGGTCGCGCAGCGCAATTGAGCGCTTTTTTCCGCGACCCGCAGGTGCTGGCCCTGAGTGAAACCTTACGCGCCGCCGGAATCGACGGCTTCTGAACATGCATCCCGGCAAGCCGGGAACCCAACGGTCGCCGAAGCGCTCCAACAGCGCAGTGCCTTCTCGACCCGATTGCCTTCGCACATGGAGCTTTTATGAAATTTCTCGCACCGCTCGCCATGCTGACTCTTTGCGGCGTAATGGCCGCACCCGCGATGGCTGGCGAAGACGCCCCGGGCCTGACCGGTTGTGCTGCCAAGAAGCAAGGCATCATCAATCAGATCGAACAGGCCAAATCCCGCGGCAACGCCGACCAGCAGGCCGGTCTCGAAACCGCCCTGCGCGAAGTCACCGAACACTGCACCGACGCCGGCCTGAAAAAGGAACGTGAAAACAAGGTGCTCGACGCCAAGCACGAAGTGAGCAAGCGTCAGGCCGATCTCGACAAGGCCATGAAGAAAGGCGACCCGGAGAAAATCGACAAGCGCAAGAACAAGCTCGCCGAGTCGCGCAAGGAATTGCAGGACGCGCTGGACGAACTGGACAAGTAAGAAAGCCAGGGATCACAGCCAAAGACTGTGATCCCTTGAACATCAGTGGTCGCGAAACTCTTTATGACAGGCACTGCAGGCATCTTCGACCTTCTGCACCGCCGGCCCCAGGTTGCTGGCCTTGTACGGCTGGACCTTGCTGGCGATCACCAGTTCACCGGTGGCGGTCTCAAGGGTGCGGGCCATTTCCTGGAAACGTGCCTGCCTCATCCAGACATCGTCCTTGGCACTGGTGTGATCGTCTTCGCGCACCGAAGGGAAATGCTTCCACGGTTCATGGGACAGTGCATCGAGCTTGATCGCGCCTTCCGTGAATTTCGGTCCGTCGAAGGCAATGCGCCCGCGCAGCATGCCGCCCAGGTCTTCGCCGGTCTTGAGCATCTGCTTGAAGATCGCCTTGCGCTGGCCCAGCGGAGAATTGGGGTCGACACCACCGCAGGCGGACAAGGTCAGACAGGCTAGCAATACAACGGAAAGTCTTTTAAGAGTCATGGTGGCTTCAGGTCACGGAATTCGGCGGCCAGTATCCTCGCGTCACCGCCAAACACCAATAGCCCTATTAATAATACGGGTTGCAGGCGCGCATGGAGCACGCCTGCAACCGACACAGGAAATTCTCCATGAACAGCCGTTTCAAGGCCTGGCGTCACCCACTCATCGCAACCCTGCCGCTGCTGGCCATCCTCGCCGGCTGCACCGGGGGCGACAGTGCCAAGCCGAAAACCCACGCACTGGCCACTTACTCCAGCGCCACCTGGGAAGCCCTGCCTGCGGTTTCCGACAACGATCTGGTGGCCGGTTTCGGTTCGTGGCGCAGTGCCTGCACCCGGCTCAAGGCTGACCCGATCTGGGGCGCCACCTGCGCAGCAGCGGCCAACGTGCCGCAAAGCGCCGGCGACATCCGCAGCTTCCTCAAGCAACACCTCGACGTCTTCGGTCTGCGCGCCGAGCACGACAATCCCAACGGCCTGATCACCGGTTACTACGAACCGGTCTACCCCGGCAGCCTGACGCAAACCGCAACCGCCAATGTGCCGGTGTATGGCGTGCCTGAAGACATGATCATCGTCTCTCTGGACAGCATTTACCCGGAGTTGAAAGGCAAGCGCCTGCGCGGACGCCTCGAAGGTCGTGTACTCAAACCTTACGACGACGCCGCGACCATCGAGAGCAAAGGGGTCAAGGCGCCAGTGGTGGCGTGGCTGACCGATCCGATGAACCTGCAATTCCTGCAGATCCAGGGTTCAGGGAGGATTCAGACCGAGGACGGCCGGCAACTGCGCATCGCCTACGCCGACCAGAACGGTCATCCGTACCGACCGATCGGCCGCTGGCTGGTGGAGCAGGGCGAGCTGAAGAAAGAAGACGTGACCATGGGCGCGATCAGCAACTGGGCCAAGGCCAACCCGTCGCGCATTCCGGAATTGCTGGGCAGTAACCCGAGCTACGTGTTCTTCACCCGAAATCCGGACAGTAACGAAGGCCCGCGCGGCTCGTTGAATGTGCCGCTGACCGCCGGTTACAGCGCGGCGGTCGATCGCAAGGTGATCCCGCTGGGCAGCCTGTTGTGGCTGTCGACCACCCGCCCTGACGGCACACCGCTGGTACGGCCGGTCGCTGCGCAGGACACCGGCGGCGCCATTGCCGGCGAGGTTCGTGCGGATCTGTTCTGGGGTACCGGTGATGCCGCCGGGCAACTGGCCGGTGACATGAAGCAGCAAGGGCAGATCTGGATGCTCTGGCCAAAAGGCGCGGCATTGCCGCAAGTGCCGCAGGTGGCCGACAAGCAGTAAGCGAAACGCAAAAGATCGCAGGCCTCGTCAGCCTGCGATCTTTTCAATTTCAGACCGAAACGAAGAAGAAACTGGCAATCAGCCCCATCCCGACAAACCACACCAGCGACCGCAGAATCGCCCAGTCCGCCAGATAGCAGATGATGTACAGCAAGCGACTGGTGATGAACAACACCGCCAGCACATTCACTGTTACCAACTCTGCCGTGCCCACCAGATGCGCAACGATCACCGCTGCCGCAAAGGCTGGCGTTACTTCAAAACTGTTCAGTTGCGCCGCATGGGCCCGCCGCGCCACGCCATTCAGGCTTTCGAGAAAATCCCGGGGATCGTGATTGTCGCTCAGCCGATAACCACCGACAGCCTTGGCCACGCCCGTGCACACATAGGGCAGAAAGATCGCAATGAAAACGCACCACAAAGCCACCGTCATAACGCCGTCCTTCTTCAGTTTTTAGAGTGTTGGCGGGTCAGAACTTCATCACCAGCATGCCGATCAGCACCAACCCACAGGCTAAGAGCCGTGGCCGGCCGAAAGGTTCTTTCAGGTAGCGCATGCCGAACAGCACCACCAGAATCACGCTGATTTCACGCAATGCCGCCGCTTCGGCAATTGACCCCAGTTGCATCGCCCACAGCACCAGAGCGTAGCTGAACAACACGCAGAACCCGACCGCCAGTCCCAGTTTCCACTGTTCACGCCAGAACAGCAGGAACGCCGGCCGCCTGGCGACCCATGCCAGCATCGGGAACGGCCAGGCACTGAGCAGCGTGACCCAGACCAGGTAATCCAGTGGATGCGACCAGCGCCGCAAAGCTTGGCCATCGATGTAGGTGTAGCAGCCGATGCACAACCCGATCAGCGCCACCACCGGCAGCATCGACCATGGCAAATGTTTCCCGCCGCCGCCCTGCCAGAGCAGGCAGGCCATGCCCAGCGGGATCAGCATGATTCCGAAGATCTGCTGCGTGGTCAGCACTTCGCCGGCGAAGATCAGGGTCAGCGCCAGCACCACCAGCGGTGACAGTCCGCGCATCAACGGATAGACCAATCCCAGGTCGCCGACCCGATAGGCCTGAATCAACAGATAGCGATAAAGCAGTTCGAACGCTGCCGACGCCAGAATCCACGGCCAGATTTCCGGCGGCGGCAGGCTGATGAAAGGAAACGCCAGCGCCACGAACAGCAGCGCCACGGTGTCCATGCAGGCCACCACCAGCAACCGCTCAGCGCTGAACTTGATCAAGGTATTCCACGCGGCGTGCAACAGTGCCGCCACCAACACCAGAGCTGTCGCCAGCACGTGTCACTCCTTCATTCTTGTTTTTGAACCCGAGCCATTTGTTCAGGTCTTTGATTCGCGATGTGTCAGGCGCTGCTTATACGTCAAGCACCTCGCCACACCCGGTTGCGCACAGACAAATGCCATAAAAATCCTGCCCGGGACACACAATTGTGCCCCCACCCGGTGTCTACCCATCCAACCCTTGCACCCATGAACAGGTGCGCTGTCTTTTCACTCCCCATCCAAAGGACCCCGGATGCTTGAACTTGTCGCCGCTTTCATCTGCCTCACCACCCTCCTCACCTTCGTGAATTTCCGCTTCATCGGCTTGCCGCCCACCATCGGCGTGATGGTCACCGCGCTGATGTTTTCCCTGTTGCTGCAAGGCCTGAGCCTGCTCGGTTATCCCGGTCTCGAAGAACGCGTGCAGCAACTGATCGGCCAGATCGACTTCGGCGATCTGCTGATGAACTGGATGTTGTCATTCCTGCTGTTCGCCGGCGCCTTGCACGTCAACCTGAATGACTTGCGCAGCTATCGCTGGCCCATCGGCCTGCTGGCGACCTTCGGCGTGCTGATCGCCACCGCCGTGATCGGCAGCCTCGCCTACTACATCTTCGCCCTGTTCGGCTGGCACGTGAGCTTCCTCTACTGCCTGTTGTTCGGCGCGCTGATTTCCCCGACCGACCCGATTGCGGTGCTCGGCGTGCTGCGTACCGCCAACGCCTCGAAGCCGTTGAAAACCACTATTGTCGGCGAGTCGCTGTTCAACGACGGTACTGCCGTGGTGGTGTTCACCGTGTTGCTGGGTATCGCGCAACTGGGTGAGACCCCGACCGTCGGCGCCACCGCCATGCTGTTTGCCCATGAAGCCATCGGCGGCGTGCTGTTCGGCGGGTTGATCGGTTATCTGGTGTACCTGATGATCAAGAGCATCGAGCAGCACCAGATCGAGGTCATGCTGACCCTGGCGCTGGTCATCGGCGGCTCGGCGATGGCCACCGAGCTGCACGTTTCGGCGCCCATTGCGATGGTGGTCGCCGGTCTGATCATCGGTAACCTGGGGCGTAACCTGGCGATGAACGACATGACGCGCAAATACCTGGACGGTTTCTGGGAGTTGCTCGACGACATGCTCAACGCCCTGCTGTTCGCGTTGATCGGCATGGAACTGTTGCTGCTGCCGTTCAATTGGCTGCACGTGGCGGCGGCGAGCCTGTTGGCGCTGGCGATTCTGCTATCGCGCCTGCTCACCGTGGCCCCGGCGATTGTTCTGTTGCGCCGCTGGCGCACGGTGCCGCGTGGCACCATCCGGATCCTGACCTGGGGCGGTTTGCGCGGCGGGGTCTCGGTGGCATTGGCCCTGGCCCTGCCGCTGGGTCCGGAGCGCGACCTGCTGCTGAGCATCACCTACATCGTGGTGCTGTCGTCGATCCTGTTGCAGGGCCTGACCATCGGCAAACTGGTCAAGCACGCCACCCGTGATGAACCGGTAACCACTGCCGAACCTGCGCACCACTGATCATTGCTTGATCCGCTGCGGATCGGGCTTTTCAGCCTGATCCGCAGACGCTTTCGGTTTTCCGCTTTCGCTGCGAATCTGCGCGTGACTGATCAGGGCGAAGATGAAACTGCCGCCGATGATATTCCCCGCCAACGTCGGCCCGGCAAACACCATCCAGAAATCACTCCACGGCAACTCGCCGGCAAACACCAGATACGACACTTCAGCCGAACCCACCACGATGTGGGTGAAATCGCCGAGCGCCATGAGATAAGTGATGAGAATGATGATCCACATCTTCGCGCTCTCCATGGACGGAATCATCCAGACCATGGTGGCGATCATCCAGCCGGAAACGATGCCTTTTGCGAACATCTGGCTCGCATGGTTCTCCATGACCTTGCGGCCGATCTCGAGGAAGGCGATGTCGGTCTTGCTGTCAAAGATCGGCAGTTCCAGCATCACGTAGGCCACCAGAATCGTGCCGCAAAGGTTGCCGAACAGCACGACCGTCCAGAGCCGGATCAGGCGGCCGAAATTGGCCAGGGTCGGTTTAGTCATCACCGGCAGCACGGCGGTCAGGGTGTTTTCGGTGAACAGTTGCTGGCGGGCGAGAATCACCGCAAGAAAGCCTGCGCAGTAGCCGAAACTGGCGATCACCTTGAACTCGTCGCCCTCGGGCAATCGCGAATTGAGCAGGCCCATGCCCATCAGCGACAGGCCCATGGTCAGCCCGGCTGCAAGCGCCGACCACCAGAGCGCGGCAATACTGCGTTCCAGCTCCTGGTCGCCCTGGGTGCGGATGATTTCATGCAGAACCGCCGCCCGGGGCGGCTGGCTTTTCTCGACTTCGTGCTGCTCTTTGGCCGAGAGGTCGGGGGTCTTGCCGTCGGTTGGCGTGGTCATGGCGTGGGAACCGTAGAGGGGCTTTTAGCTACGACCCCTGCGGTTCATGGCTGTTCAGTAGCCAGATAAATCTTCGGTGACTGCACAACCGCATTCGCGAGCAAGCCCGCTCCCACAGTTGACCGAGTTGCGGTAGAGCACGCGGTCTAATGTGGGAGCGGGCTTGCTCGCGAAGGGCGCACCGCCGATATCACTTGGTGACGAGTTCGTCTTCCTTGAACTGGTCTTTGACGTACTTGATCTCGGTCCGCCCGTGCGGCGCCGGCAAGCCGTCTTCGCCGAGGTTGACGAAGACCATCTTCTCGACCGTCAGGATGCTCTTGCGGGTGATCTTGTTGCGCACTTCGCACGTCAGGGTGATCGAGGTGCGGCCGAACTCGGTAGCGGTGATACCCAACTCGATAATGTCGCCCTGGCGCGAGGCGCTGACGAAGTTGATCTCGGAAATGTACTTGGTCACCACGCGCTGGTTGCCCAGCTGAACGATGGCGTAGATCGCGGCCTCTTCGTCGATCCAGCGCAACAGGCTGCCACCGAACAGGGTGCCGTTGGGGTTGAGGTCTTCGGGTTTTACCCACTTGCGGGTGTGGAAATTCATCTTCACTCCTGAGCGTCTTGCCGAATGATGGCGCCATCTTGGCAGACTGAGCGGTCATGCTCCATGAGGCTTCTACTATGGTCGCGATTGGCGATCTTCATCTGGCCGACAGAAACCCTTTGGAAGATCAGTCCAGACGGCTATAATCGCCCCCGTTTCAAAACGGTAACCTTCACTTGATACCGTTTTCCCGCCACCTGTCCGAGGGGCGCTGCAGCAGGTTCAACCTGTCAGGCTCGGATGGGGCGTTGACTGGCTCAGGCCGGACACTAAACGCACAACGGCGCCCATTCGCATACATTACGAATGGAGACTCTTCATGAGCGCTGTTATCACGCCTGCCGATTTTAACGATTACAAAGTCGCCGACATGTCCCTGGCTGCCTGGGGCCGTCGCGAAACCATCATCGCCGAATCGGAAATGCCGGCCCTGATGGGTCTGCGCCGCAAGTACGCTTCCGAGCAGCCGCTCAAGGGCGCGAAAATCCTCGGCTGCATCCACATGACCATTCAGACCGCCGTGCTGATCGAAACCCTGGTTGCCCTGGGTGCCGAAGTGCGCTGGTCGTCCTGCAACATCTTCTCGACTCAGGACCAGGCCGCCGCTTCCATCGCTGCTGCCGGCATTCCGGTTTTCGCCTGGAAAGGCGAGACTGAAGAAGAGTACGAGTGGTGCCTGGAGCAGACCATCCTGAAGGATGGCCAGCCATGGGACGCCAACATGATCCTCGACGACGGCGGTGACCTGACCGAGCTGCTGCACAAGAAATACCCGCAGGTTCTGGACCGCGTTCACGGCGTGACTGAAGAAACCACCACCGGCGTTCACCGCCTGCTGGACATGCTGGCCAAGGGCGAGCTGAAAATCCCGGCCATCAACGTCAACGACTCGGTGACCAAGTCCAAGAACGACAACAAGTACGGCTGCCGTCACAGCCTGAACGACGCCATCAAGCGCGGCACCGACCACCTGCTGTCCGGCAAGCAAGCGCTGGTCATCGGTTACGGTGACGTGGGCAAGGGCTCGGCCCAGTCCCTGCGTCAGGAAGGCATGATCGTCAAAGTCTCCGAAGTCGACCCGATCTGCGCCATGCAAGCCTGCATGGACGGTTTCGAACTGGTTTCGCCGTTCATCGACGGTATCAACGACGGCACCGAAGCGAGCATCGACAAAGCGCTGCTGGGCAAGATCGACCTGATCGTGACCACCACCGGCAACGTCAATGTTTGCGACGCCAACATGCTCAAAGCCCTGAAGAAGCGCGCCGTTGTCTGCAACATCGGTCACTTCGACAACGAAATCGACACCGCTTTCATGCGCAAGAACTGGGCATGGGAAGAAGTGAAGCCACAGGTACACAAGATCCACCGTACCGGTGCTGGCTCGTTCGACCCACAGAACGACGACTACCTGATCCTGCTGGCCGAAGGCCGCCTGGTGAACCTGGGCAACGCCACCGGTCACCCGAGCCGCATCATGGACGGTTCGTTCGCCAACCAGGTTCTGGCCCAGATCTTCCTGTTCGGCCAGAAGTACGCCGACCTGTCGCCAGCCCAGAAAGCCGAGCGCCTGACCGTTGAAGTACTGCCAAAGAAACTCGACGAAGAAGTGGCCCTGGAAATGGTTCGCGGCTTCGGCGGCGTGGTCACTCAACTGACCAAGCAACAGGCTGACTACATCGGCGTGACCGTCGAAGGCCCGTTCAAGCCGCACGCTTACCGCTACTGATTGACGCGGCGGCCTGCTCTCCCTGTGGGAGCGGGCTTGCTCGCGAAAGCGGAATGTCATTCAACATTGATGTTGCCTGACCCACTGCTTACGCGAGCAAGCCCGCTCCCACATCGGCGGTGCAAGCCTCACAGGCTTCGTGTTTCCAAGGGTATTTCCCATGTCCCAAGAACGTCGCTACAGCTTCGAGTTCTTCCCGACCAAGACCGATGCTGGGCATGAAAAACTGCTCGCCACTGCCCGTCAGCTGGCCACCTACAACCCTGACTTCTTTTCCTGCACCTACGGCGCGGGCGGTTCGACCCGTGACCGCACGCTGAACACCGTGCTGCAGCTGGAGAGCGAAGTCAAAGTACCCGCTGCCCCGCACCTGTCGTGCGTCGGCGACAGCAAGGACGACCTGCGCGGCCTGCTGAACGAGTACAAGGCTGCCGGCATCAAGCGCATCGTTGCCCTGCGTGGCGACCTGCCGTCCGGCATGGGCATGACCAGCGGTGAGCTGCGTCACGCCAATGAGCTGGTTGAATTCATTCGTGAAGAGACCGGCAATCATTTCCACATCGAAGTCGCCGCCTACCCGGAGATGCATCCGCAAGCGCGCAACTACGAAGACGATCTCGCCAACTTCGTGCGCAAGGCCCGTGCCGGCGCCGACAGCGCGATCACCCAGTACTTCTTCAACGCCGACAGCTACTTCTACTTCGTCGACCGTTTGCAGGCGCTGGGCGTGGACATTCCGGTTGTTCCGGGGATCATGCCGATCACCAACTACAGCAAACTCGCGCGTTTCTCCGATGCCTGCGGTGCGGAAATCCCGCGCTGGATCCGCAAGCAGCTGGAAGCCTACGGCGATGACAGCCAAAGCATTCAGCGCTTTGGCGAACAGGTCGTCACCGAAATGTGCGAACGCCTGCTGCAAGGCGGTGCGCCTGGCCTGCACTTCTATTCCATGAACCAGGCCGAACCGAGCCTGGCGATCTGGAACAACCTGAAGCTGCCGCGCTGATACCGCTGTACGTCTCAAGCTGAACGCTTCATGCAACAACAGAAGATCGCAAGTTTCGACAGCTCCTGCGCAATTGTCGTCACTGCGATCTTTTGCTTCCAAGGCCCGAAACAGAGCTTCTGCAGCCGGCTTCTGGCTCTTTGGCGTTTCTCGTCGTAATCTCAAGTCATGCCTTTGATCACGCAGTTATTCGCCGTGCTGGTTTTTGCTTGCCTGAGCTTTGCGGCTCGAGGTGAGAAGCTGCGTATCGTCACCGAACCCTGGGCGCCGTACGTGTACGAAGCCGACGGCAAGAAGCTCGGCCTGGATTTCGAAACCACTGCCATTGTGTTCAAGCGTCTGGGCATCGACGTCGAGTGGCAGTTCCTGCCCTGGAAACGCTGCCTGTCAATGCTCGAAACCGGTCAGGCGGACGGTGCGCTGGACATCTTTCACAGCGACGAACGCGATGCCACTCTGCTCTATCCCAGCGAACCCCTGTCGGACGTGGAGTTCGTGATGTTCTACGCCAACGAGCGGCCGCATCCGTTCCGCACCCTGGAGGACCTCAAGGGCCTGACCGTCGGCACCTCGCCGGGTTATCTGTACAGTCCGGACTTCAGCGAATCGCCTCTGTTCAACCGGGAACCGGCACCGACCCATGAAGCCAACTTCGGCAAACTGGTGCGCGGGCGCATCGATCTGTTGATCACCGACCGCCGTGTGGGGCAGCACTTGCTCGACGAATTGAACATCCGCAACCAGATCACCGAGAACCCCACGGTCATCAGTCGCCAGAGTCAGTTTCTGGCCGTGCGGCGCAATGCCGGGATGGATTTGCTGGTGCAGCGCTTCGGCGCCGAACTCAAGCGTTTCAAGCGCGAACCGGCCTACGCCGAACTGAGCGCGCGCTATGGCGCGGCGCCGGTTTCGGCCAAACCCTCGAACAGCGCTACCGCCAGCGGCAAAACCGTTGAGCAGCAGGAAAGCGGCGCGCAGTGATTGCTCTGTTATACTCCGGCGTTCCCGCCAGGCTCACGCCCGGACGCCCGGAACCGTTACAGGCCTCCCGACCCGCTACAGCGCAGCTTTTCAGCCCGCGCGAGCGCTCCGGACGTGCCTTCGGTACCGCAGCAGGACCGGACGGGATTGCGTCCTCTTAAACGCCATTCGCGCCAGGCAAGACTCCCATTGGGCCAAGCCCTAACTAAAACAGGATTACTCATGTCCTTTGCTTCCCTCGGTCTCTCCGAGGCTTTGGTCCGCGCTATCGAAGACGCGGGCTATACCGAGCCTACTCCGGTGCAACAGCGGGCCATTCCCGCCGTGTTGCAAGGTCGCGACCTGATGGTTGCGGCACAGACAGGTACCGGTAAAACCGGCGGTTTCGCCCTTCCGATCCTGGAGCGGCTGTTCCCCAACGGTCACCCGGACAAATCCCAGCGCCACGGCCCGCGCCAGCCGCGCGTACTGGTCCTGACCCCGACCCGCGAACTCGCAGCCCAGGTACACGACAGCTTCAAGATCTACGCCCGTGACCTGAAATTCGTCAGCGCCTGCATCTTCGGCGGCGTCGGCATGAACCCGCAGGTTCAGGCCATGTCCCGTGGGGTAGACGTTCTGGTTGCCTGCCCGGGTCGTCTGCTCGACCTGTGCGGCCAGGGCAGCGTCGATCTGTCCCACGTTGAAATCCTCGTGCTGGACGAAGCCGACCGCATGCTCGACATGGGCTTCGTCCATGACGTGAAGAAAGTCCTCGCGCGTCTGCCGGCCAAGCGCCAGAACCTGCTGTTCTCGGCGACCTTCTCCAAAGACATCACCGACCTCGCCGGCAAGCTGCTGCACAACCCGGAACGCATCGAAGTGACGCCGCCGAACACCACGGTCGAGCGCATCGAACAACGCGTCTTCCGTCTGCCGGCCAGCCACAAGCGTGCGCTGCTGGCTCACCTGATCACCGCCGGCGCGTGGGAACAGGTGCTGGTGTTCACCCGCACCAAGCACGGCGCCAACCGTCTGGCCGAGTACCTGGACAAACACGGCCTGCCGGCTGTGGCGATCCACGGCAACAAGAGCCAGAACGCCCGCACCAAAGCCCTGGCCGACTTCAAGGCCGGTGAAGTGCGCATTCTGGTAGCGACCGACATCGCGGCTCGCGGCCTGGACATCGACCAGTTGCCACACGTGGTCAACTTCGAACTGCCGAACGTCGATGAAGACTACGTGCACCGTATCGGCCGTACCGGCCGTGCCGGTCGCTCGGGTGAGGCGATCTCGCTGGTGGCGCCGGACGAAGAAAAACTGCTGAAAAGCATCGAACGCATGACCAAGCAGAAAATCGCCGACGGCGACCTGATGGGCTTCGATGCCAGCACCATCGAGGCCGAGAAGCCTGAAGTACGCGAGCGTCCGGACATGCGCAACCCGCGCAACGGTCGTGGCCCGCGTGGCGACGGCCCGAATGGCGGTGGCGGTGGTGGCGGTCGCAAGGACAAAGGGAAGGACAAGGGCAAGGAAAAACCGGCCGGTGAACGTGGCGAGCGTCCAGCCCGTCAGCAGAAACCACGCGAAGGCACCCCCGCCCGCGAACAGCGCCAGCCGAGCCAGCCGCCACGCGCCGCTGCTGACCGTGCTCCGGACGAGTTCCTCGACGACGATATCGATAACTTCGGTAACCGCGTTGACTACGTGCCGAAGCAGGCACCTGCCGGCGGTCGTGGCCGTCGCCCTGGCGCTCCGGCGCAAGGCGCAGGGTCCGGCGCTCCACGCGGCGGCCAGTCGCAAGGTCGTCAGAACGGCCCGCGCAACAGCAACGGTTCGAGCACCGGCACCCCGCCGGGCAAGCGCAACGGCCCGCGCAACGGAGCCCCGCGTGACGGTCAGGGTCGTCGCGACGAAAACTCGCGCAACCGCCGCCCGGCCCGTGACGATCAGCAACGCGCCGAGCCTGCCGTGCAGAACCCTCGCAGCAGTGGCCCGAAGATCATGCACAAGGAATCGAAAGCCGACCGCTTCCCGACGCCTGAGCAGCTGGATCAACTGCCAAGCCGTCCACGCGGTGAGAAACCGGCCTTGCTGACCCGCAATCGCTGAGTTTCAACAAGGCAATAAAAAACGCCCCCGGTCGCAAGACCGGGGGCGTTTTTGCAGGGCTGGCGAAAATTACTTCGCTTTCACACCTTCAAACGAGATGTACAGGTCGACTTTGTCAGACTGTGGACCCAGGTCCATCATCTTGCCGAAATCAGAACGCTTGATGCTGGTAGTGCCTTCGAAGCCGGCACGGTAGCCGCCCCATGGATCCTTGCCTTCACCCAGGAAAGTGGCCTTGACCACGATCGGCTTGGTCACGCCGTGCAGGGTCAGGTCACCGGTCACGTCGGCAGTGTCTTTGCCATCGGCGTTCTTGCCGGTGGACTTGACGCTGGTGGAGACGAACTTGGCGTCAGCGTATTTGCCCACGTCCAGGAAGTCTTTGCTGGAGATGTGCTTGTCACGCTCGGCGTGGTTGGTGAACACGCTGGCGGTCTTCACGTCGAACTCGATCTTGCTGTCTTCAGGCTTGGCAGCATCGAAGCTGAACTTGCCGCTGATGTCCTTGAAGGTACCGGTGATGTAGCTGTAGCCCAGGTGGCTGATCTTGAAATCGACGAAGGCGTGCTGGCCTTCCTTGTCGACGGTGTAGTCAGCAGCCATTACGTTGGCGGACAGCACGGCAGAACCGATTGCCAGAGCGGCCAGAGTCTTTTTCAACATGCTTTCTTTTCCTTTGAGTCGAGGTTGAGCTTCAGGCTTTGCGACCGAGCATTCGAGTGAGGGTCGCATCACGATCGATAAAGTGGTGCTTCAATGCTGCCAACGCATGGAGACCGGAAAAAATTACCAGCGCCCACGCCAGGTACAAATGAATCACCCCGGCGGTATCTGCCTGATCCGGTAGTCCGGAAACCAGTGCAGGAACTTCAAACAGGCCAAACACCGGAATCCCGACACCGTCTGCGGTGGAAATCAGGTAACCGGCAATCATCACGGCGAACAGCGCGAGGTACAGAAACCCGTGGCCAAACTTTGCGCCGATGCGGGTCATGCGGCTGTAGCTCTGCAGCGTTGGCGGCGGTGGGCTGACAAAACGCCACAGCACCCGCAACAGCATCACAGCCAGCAGCACCAGCCCGATGCTCTTGTGCAGATCCGGCGCCTCTTTACGCCAGGTGCTGTAGTAATCCAGCCCCACCATCCACAGACCGAGCGCGAACAGTCCGAAGACCGCCAACGCCACACCCCAGTGCATGAAGATACTGACCCAACCGTAGCGCGAAGAAGAATTACGTAGCTGCATTGCCCAAATCCTGTGAGAACTGCGAACCAAGACTAGCGAGTTATCTATCGAATTAAAGCGGAAAATTTCGCTTTGAAATATCGAGAAATACGATCAAGAGTCTTGGACAGGGGAGTTAAGGAAAGATTAAAGGTGAAAAGTGTGACGGGAGATTAGCTGGCGAACGAGCAAACACAGGATGCTTGCTGTTTCACAGGCAATAAAAAAGCGCGGCATGAAAGCCGCGCTTTTTTCATTCACCGCAAAGCCTTACTGCGCTTTGGTATCGGTGCTTGTCGCCGGAGTCGCCGCCGGTTTGGCCGCTGGCTTCTTCGCCGGTTCAGTCTTTTTCGTTGCAGGTTTGGCCGGGGCTTTTTTCGCCTCGGTCTTGGCCGCAGGTTTCTTCGCTGCTGGCTTGGCTGGCGCTTTCTTGGCTGGCTCGGCTTTCACCGGAGTCGCTGGCTTCGGCGCTTCAACCGGGGCTGGCGCAGGTGCCGGAGTCGGTGCAGGCGCTGGAGCGGCTGGAGCAGGTGCTGGTTCGGGGGCTTTCACAGGCGCTGGTTTCTTCTCGTCATCCGAACCACCGAACAGGTTGGTGAAGAAGTTACCTTTCTTCGCCGCCGTGGCCGCACCCGCTGCGCCTGCCGCCGCTGCTGCGGTGGCCGCCGCCGGGCCGACCTTGATCGGTTCGAAGGATTTGCCCGCCGCCAAGTCTTCAACCTGACTGGCCGCACGCTGACCGGTGCGCAGCGCGCCTTCCAGGGTGCCCGGATACAGGGTGTCGGTGTGCTCGCCAGCAAACGCTACGCGCTGCAGCGGTCGCTCCCACAGGCGCCAGTACTTGCTGATCTGGCCAGGACCGAAGGCCAGGTACGAACCACCAGTCGATGGATCGGTGCTGTAGCGACGGATTTCATAACCGGTGAACGCACCACGGGCCTGTGGATAAAACGCGTGCAGACGGATCAGCACCTGATCGACCATCTGCTTGTCGCCGAACGCCTGCATCACCCGGGCATTGTCGCCGGACAGGTTGATCACCACGTTCGCGCCGCCCTTCAGGGCCGGCTCGATCCACAGCATGCCCAGACCGGTGTTGCTGTAGATCTCGCCGGACATCCGCGCCTTGCTTTCCCACACTGGCGTCTTGAACTTCAGCATGATCTGGTCACGCCAGCCGTAGTTGGTGCCTTTGATCGCGGCCAGGTGCTGTGCATCCAGGGTCGGGGTCAGCTGAATCTTGTCGAGGGCACGCAATGGCACCGCCAGTACGACGTAGTCTGCCTGATAGCCCACGCTGCCGACCTTGACGGTCACGCCGTCCTTGTCCTGGACAATCGCGGACACCGGCGAACTGGTCTTGATGGTTTTCAGTTGCTTGACGAAGGCCTGGGCCAGCACCGGGCTGCCACCCACCAGACGCGAAGCGCGCATGTCACGGTCGGACACGCCGCGATAAACACGGCTCTGCTGTGCGTAGTACAGCAGCGACAGACGCGAAGGTTCGTCGTAATGGGTGCGGATATCCTGGTTGATCAGCTGACGCGCAGTGGCAGGCAGGTTCTGCTTGTCGAGCCAGCTCGACACGTTGATCTGGTCCAGCGCGTGCAGCGTGTTGGTCGCCGCCGGGTTCTGCGGATCGTCGATCGAGCGCGCCAGATCGTCACGGGTTTTCTCGAAGGTTTTCAACGCCTGCGCGGTAGCCGGTTGCTTGGTGGCCAGATCGGCGGCAGAGAAATACTCGCCATCGATCAGGTAACCCGGGGTACGCACGAATTCAGGGGCCGGCGTGGTGCTCAGCTTGAAAGTCGAGACGTACTTGTTCAGCACCGGCTGCGCCTTGTCGTTGCCGATCCACTCGCTGGTGGCCATGCCCGAGCGACCGCCCAGGCTCGGCTTGGCTTCCAGCAACGTGACCTGCCAGCCCTTGTTCTGCAGTTCGTAAGCCGCGGTCAGGCCCGACAGGCCGCCGCCGATCACGATCGCGGTTTTTTCCTTGGCCAGCGCCGTAACGCTGAAAAGCCCCAACACCACAAGCGCACAGGCGCGCAGCCAACCGACAGACATTCAGCGAACTCCGGAAAAACACGTAGGAAAAAGCAGTTTTGCGGGTCAGTCGACCCAAAGAACCGCGAAGAATACGTCAGCCATCAAAACGCCGCCAGCGACGTCTATCGGCCCATACAAAGTAGCTCAATCAACGCAATGGGTTGTCCCGGCGCGACGCATTGCATAGGCTTGCGCGATTGTTAGCCCGCGCCTGACGCGAGCCGCCTCGAGGAGACTGAACATGGGCCTGAACAACCAGTGGATGCAACGCGATCTCGCGGTGCTGTGGCATCCCTGCACCCAGATGAAAGACCACGAACAGCTGCCGCTGATCCCGATCAAGCGCGGTGAAGGCGTCTGGCTGGAAGACTTCGAAGGCAAGCGTTATCTGGATGCGGTCAGCTCCTGGTGGGTCAACGTGTTCGGCCACGCCAACCCGCGCATCAACCAGCGCATCAAAGATCAGGTCGATCAGCTGGAACACGTGATTCTGGCCGGTTTCAGCCATCAGCCGGTGATCGAACTGTCCGAGCGGCTGGTGAAGATGACGCCGGAAGGCTTGAACCGGGTGTTCTACGCCGATAACGGTTCGTCCTGCATCGAAGTCGCGCTGAAAATGAGCTTTCACTACTGGCTCAACCGCGGCCAGCCGAACAAGAAGCGCTTCGTCACCCTGACCAACAGCTACCACGGCGAAACCATGGCGGCGATGGCGGTCGGTGATGTGCCGTTGTTCACCGAAACCTACAAAGCGCTGCTGATGGACACCATCAAGGTGCCGAGCCCGGATTGCTACCTGCGCCCGCAGGGCATGAGCTGGGAAGAGCATTCGCGCAATATGTTCGCGGCCATGGAGCAGACGCTGGCGGAAAATCATGACAGCGTCGCCGCGGTGATCGTCGAGCCGCTGATTCAGGGCGCGGGTGGCATGCGCATGTATCACCCGGTGTACCTCAAGCTGTTGCGCGAAGCCTGCGACCGTTACGGCGTGCACCTGATCCACGACGAAATCGCCGTCGGTTTCGGCCGCACCGGGACGATGTTCGCCTGCGAACAGGCCGGCATCCGTCCGGACTTCCTGTGCCTGTCGAAAGCCCTGACCGGCGGTTATCTGCCATTGGCCGCGTGCCTGACCACCGACGAGGTGTACAGCGCGTTCTACGACGATTACCCGACCCTGCGCGCCTTCCTGCATTCGCACAGCTACACCGGCAACCCGTTGGCCTGTGCAGCGGCACTGGCGACCCTGGATATTTTCGAGCAGGACAACGTGATCGAAAACAACCGGGCGCTGGCGCAACGCATGGCGTCTTCGACCGCGCATCTGGTGGATCATCCGAATGTTTCGGAGGTCCGTCAGACCGGCATGGTGCTGGCAATCGAGATGGTGAAGGACAAGGCCACGAAAGAGGCTTATCCGTGGCAGGAACGTCGCGGCCTGAAAGTGTTCCAGCATGCCCTGGAGCGTGGCGCGTTGCTGCGTCCGCTGGGCAGCGTGGTGTATTTCCTGCCGCCCTACGTGATCACCCCGGAGCAGATCGACTTCCTCGCCGAAGTCGCCAGCGAAGGCATCGACATCGCCACCCGCGACAGCGTCAGCGTGGCAGTGCCGAAGGATTTTCATCCGGGTTTTCGCGATCCGGGCTGATCCAGATTATTCAAGATCTGTGGTGCCTGGACTTCCGCTTTCGCGAGCAAGCCCGCTCCCACATTTGGAATGCATTTCCCTGTGGGAGCGGGCTTGCTCGCGAATGAAGTCGACACCGTTTTAACTGATTCACATCTTTCCAGAGACTCCGAATGAGACTGTCCCGCTTCTTTATCGACGCCCCGCTGAGCACCGGCGAACACGAACTGCCGGAAGCCCAGGCGCATTACATCAGCCGCGTGCTGCGCATGGCCGAGGGCGATGCGGTGCAGTTGTTCGACGGCTCCGGCCATGAGTTTCGCGGTTCCCTGGTGGAAGTCGGCAAGAAACGCGTGGTGGTGCAGATCGACGAGCAGTTCGCAGGTCAAGTCGAATCACCGCTGCGCATCCACCTCGGCCAGGGCCTGTCCCGGGGCGAGCGGATGGACTGGGCGATCCAGAAAGCCACCGAACTGGGCGTGACTGAAATCACCCCGATCTTCAGCGAACGCTGCGAAGTCCGCCTCAAGGACGAACGCGCCGACAAACGCCTGCTGCACTGGCGTCAGGTGGCGATCAGCGCTTGCGAGCAATGCGGTCGCTCGCGGGTGCCGGTGATTCATCCACCGGTGTTGCTGGCCGACTGGCTGAAACAGACCGAAGCCGAACTGAAACTGGTCCTGCACCCGGTGGCCGAACCTTTGGTCAGCCACGCCAAACCATCGACCCTGGCCTTCTTGATCGGCCCTGAAGGCGGCTTGTCCGACGCCGAAGTCGAGCAGGCTAGGGGCAACGGCTACCACGCCGCCCGCCTCGGCCCGCGCGTGCTGCGCACCGAGACTGCGCCGGTTGTGGCGCTGGCAGTCGCTCAGCAACTGTGGGGTGATTTCTAACCTGTCACTGCACCGGATCACTGATCGGTCTGGCGATGATTGCCTTGAGTTCGCTGGTCATCGGGAACTCAAGGTTCAGGCCCTTCGGCGGGATCGGCTGTTCGAACCACTTGCGGTAGATCCCGTTGATCTCCCCCGAGCTGTACAGATCGGCCAGCACACCGTTGACCAGCGCGAGGAACTGCGGATCATCCTTGCGCACCATGCAGCTGTAGATTTCCCGGGATTGCTCCTCCCCCACCACGACCCAGTTGTGCGGATCGCGCGCTTTGGCCCGCTCGCCGTAAAGCAGTGCATCGTCCATGTAGAACGCTGCCGCACGGCCTGATTGCAGCATCTGGAACGCCTCGCCGTGATCCTTGGCACTGATCACGAACATGTTCAGTTTGTGGTCGAGGTTGTAGCTCTTCAGATAACGCTCGTTGGTGGTGCCGGCGGTCGTCACCACGTTCTTGCCGCGCAGATCGTCGAAGCGGTTGATGCCGCTGTCCTTGGCGGTCAGCAGCTGACCTTTGACGTAGATGAAACCGTAGGAGAACGCGACCTGCTTCTGCCGCTCGGCCGTCACCCCGGTGGAGCCGCATTCGAGGTCGACCGTGCCGTTCTGCACCAGCGGAATCCGCGTCTGCGAGGTCACCAGGTTGTACTTCACCTTCAGCTCCGGCAACGCCAGTTGCTGCCTGATGCGTTCGACGATCTTGTCCGCCAGCTCCACTGAATAGCCCATCGGCTGCCCGGTGTGATCGCCCACATACGAGAACGGCACCGACGCATCGCGATACCCCAGGGTGATGCTGTTGGCGCTGGCGATCTTGCCGAGCGTACCGGTCAGCGGCACTTCATTGGCCTGGGCCTGAGCGCCGAAAACCAGCGCCAGAGTGCAGCCGAGCAACGTGATTTTTTGCATTGTTATTCTCCGTTGTGGGTGGGGTGTTTTAGCAGAAACCGTCACGCCGCACGGGGATTGAACCCGTGCAGATCAATGGATGTGCGCTGCTGGCCGATCAGTTCACTGAGCAACTGCCCGCTGCCGCAGGCCAGGGTGAAACCGAGCGCGCCGTGGCCGAGGTTGAGCCACAGATTGCGATACGCCGTGGCGCCCAGCAGCGGAACGCCGGTGGGGGTGGCCGGGCGCATGCCGGCCCACTCCACGGCCGCGTCGTAGTCGCCGGCGTCGGGAAAGGTGTCGCGGGCCTGACGCTTGATCAGCGCCAGCCGCTCGGGGTCCACCGCCGGGTCAAAACCGACGATGTCGACCATCGCCGCCACCCGCAGTTGTTCGCCGATACGGGCGTAGACGATCTTGCGGTCGTAGTCGGTGATGCTCACGTCCGGCGCTCGATGCTCGCTGCCGATCGGTACGGTCAGGCTGTAGCCCTTCAGGGGATACAGTGGCAGGCGCAGGCCGGGCAGCGCCAGCAACGGGCTGCGATGGCCGGCGGCGATTACCAGTTGTTCGACCGGCAGGGTTTCTTCGCCAAGTTCAATGGCCGTGACGGCGCCGTGACTGTGGCGGATAGCGGTCACTGCCTGACCGAAACGAAACGCGCAGCGGCCCGACGCCTTCAATCGCGCCGCCAGCTGTTGGCAGAAACCGTGACAGTCGCCGACTTCTTCATCCGGCGTGTAGATCGCGCCCACAAACGGCGCATCGGTCAGTGCCGGTTCCAGTTGCGCACATTCGGCGGCGGACAACACCTGCTGTTGCTGCGGATCGGCGAGCCCCTTGCGCGCATGGTCGAAGCTGGCGGCGTTGCGAAAGGTCACCAGTTTGCCGTTGCGCCGCCAGTTGAAGCCGGCGAGTCCGTCGTCCTCGCGCCATCGTTTCAGCGTGCGCTGGCTGAACAGCGCCAGACGCAACAGATGCGCGGCGTTTTCACGGTTGACCGAAGTGCGGCACGCAGCGAGAAACGAGGCCATCCAGCGCCACTGGGCCGGGTCCAGGCGCGGGCGAAGTTTCAGCGGTGAGTCGCCGCGCAGCATCCAGCCGATTGCCTGCAACGGCACGCCGGCGTCGGCCAGCGGCGCAACGTAGCGATAGGACAACTGGCCGCCGTTGGCGAAACTGGTTTCGCTGCCCGGCGACTGCCGCGCCTCGACCACCGTCACCTCGAAGCCGTCGCGCACCAGCGCCCAGGCCGTTGCCAACCCGATCACGCCGCCGCCGATGATGCACACACGCTGAGCCATGTCCGTCCTTAATCGTTCTTGAAGACGAGGCCGAGGTTAGGGTGAGGTGACAGGCGCCGAACAATGAATAAAGATGCCAAACCTATAAACAAAGGTTATGGGATCGTCATGCGCCTTCGTCATATCGAGATTTTCCAGGCCATTCGCCAGACCGGCTCGATCAGCGCCGCTGCGCAGTTGCTGCACGTCTCGCAACCGGCGGTGACCAAGGTGTTGCAGCACGCCGAGCAGCAGCTGGGTTTCCCTCTGTTTTTGCGGGTGCGCGGCAAGTTGCAGGCAACCCCCGAAGCGCTGGAGCTGGAGCGCGAAGTCGACAAGGTCACGGAAAGCCTGCAAGGCGTGCGGCGTCTGGCCCAGAGCCTGCGCCGCGAGCCCGGCCACAGCCTGCGGATCGGCGCGACTCCGGCGCTGGCGCTGTCGTTGCTGCCGCCGGCGATCCGGCAATGGACGGCGCAATTCCCGGACATCGCCTGCGAACTGTCGAGCGCCCACAGCCGCGAGCTGATGCAGAACCTGCTGATGCGCGAAGTGGACGTGGCCCTGACGTTGCAGTTGCCGGACCATCCGGGGCTGAAGGCCGAAGCGCTGGCCTCGGGGGTTCTGGTGGCGCTGGCGCCGAAGGGTTATTGGCCGGAGGAAGATGCCGGCCAGCCGTTGCCACTGATGGCACTGGCCGGGGCGCCGCTGATCGGGCTGTCCAGCGCCGATCCGCTGGCCGCGCGGCTCGACAGTTATCTGGAGGCGGTCGAGCCGCCACCCCGGGTGCGGATTGCGGTACAGACGTATTCGCTGGCGCGTGCGATGGTGGAGTCCGGCGCCGGGGTGGCGGTGATCGATCCGTTCACCGCGCTGGGGGCTTCGCCGACCAGCACCGTAATCCGCCCGTTGGCGCCGCCCTTGCCGATCACGCTGTACGCCGTGACCCGCGCCACCGAACCATCACCCCATACGCTGAATGATTTGCTGGAGATTTTCAGTCAGCGCGCCAGCGAACAACTCGGCCGCCTGATGGGCATTTAAAGGACGTAAAACAGAATCGCCACAAAGTGCAGCAGGCTCCCGGCGATCACAAACAGATGCCAGATCCCGTGGGCATGCCGCAACCGGTGATCAAGGGCAAAAAAGATGATCCCCACGGTGTACAGCACGCCGCCCGACGCCAGCCAGGCAAACCCCGCCGTCCCCAGCGCGGCGATCAGCGGCTTGACCGCCACCAGCACGATCCAGCCCATCACCGCGTAGATCACGATCGACAGGATCCGCGCCTCCGAGCGCGGCTTGATTTCTTGCAGGATACCGATCAGCGCCAGGCCCCAGACAATCCCGAACAGCGTCCAGCCCCACGGCCCACGCAGGGTCACCAGGCAGAACGGCGTGTAACTGCCGGCGATCAACAGGTAGATCGAAAAGTGATCGACCTTCTTCATGATCGCTTTCTTGCGACCGCGCACGCTGTGGTACACGGTGGATGCGCTGTAGAGCACCAGCAAAGTGAAGGCGTAAATCGCCACACTGACGATCTTCCACGGGCTGCCGTCGAGGCTGGCAATCACCAGCATCCACACGCCCCCGACAAACGCCGCTACCGCCCCGACCAGATGCGTCCAGGCGTTCAGTTTTTCTCCGTGATACATGTGTCACACACCTCGATTTCATTACCGCAGCGCGCAAGGCTCGGGCCTTGAGCGTAAAAGCGCAATGTTTCCGTTCAACGCGGGCCTGCACCTGTCCTGATATTTGGGCACAATCGAGCGATACCAAGAAGAGTCCGCGCCATGCTGATCGACGAAGAATTGACCCTGAAGAAACTCGAGGTGTTCCTCGCCTTCATGCGCACCGGCAACCTCGCCCGCGCCGCCGCCGAGTTGCAGACCAGCAACGTCAGCGTGCACCGTGCGATCCATTCGCTGGAAAGCGCCCTGCGCTGTCCGCTGTTCAAGCACGAAGGCCGCAACCTGACACCGCTGGAAAGCGCTTATGTGCTCGAAGAGCGAGCGCAGAAGCTGATTCAGGACGTGGTCGAAAGCGTGCGCCTGACCCGCGAAGCCGCCGGATTCTCCGCCGAGCGCTTCAAGCTCGGCTCGCTGTATTCGCTCACGGTGAAGACCGTGCCGCAGCTGATCATGGGCCTGAAGATCCGCCGCAGCGAACTCAACATCGACCTGATCCTCGGCTCGAACATCGACCTGCTCTACAAGCTGAAAAACATGGAAGTCGACGCGATCCTGGTGTCACTGGACGACACCGTCAACGACCCGGACTGCGAGCAGATCCCGCTGTTTTCCGACGACATCTTCCTCGCCACCCCGGCCGATTCGCGCTTCGCCCAACGCAGCGAAGTGGATCTGGCGGAGGTGCGCGACGAAACCTTCATCACCCTCACCCAAGGCTTCGCCACCCATCAGGACGGCATCCGGGTGTTCAGACAGGCAGGGTTCGAGCCGAAGGTGGCGATGCAGGTCAACGACATCTTCACCCTGCTGAGCATGGTCAGCTCCGGGGTCGGTTATGCGTTGCTGCCGGGGAGGATTGCGGCGGTGTACGAGAACCGGGTGAAGCTGATTCCGTTGCAGGAGAAGTACCGGTTGCAGCAGCACATCGGGGTGGTGTTTTTGAAGGCCAAGGAGCGGGATCCGAATTTGCTGGCGTTGCTGGCGGAATGTCGGATGTATGCGAATCGCCAGTCGGCGGTGTGATTAAAAGCAGATCAAAAGCTACCCCCTCATCGGAACGCCGCCCGCCCAGCCCTCTCCCCCAAGGGGGCGAGGGGGAAAGGGAGCAGATCGGGGGCTTTTCAAGACCTGAGTTCGAAATAAGAATTTCAGGTCGATGTATAGCGCATAAGCAACTCGGTCAGTCCCCTCTCCCTCCGGGAGAGGGTTAGGCGGGCGGCGTTCCGATGAGGGCGCTTTTGACGTTCAGCCAACAATCCCGCGAACAATGAAGAACAGCAGCGAAGGCCCAAGCAGGCAGCCAAGCCCAGTGTGGAAGGTCGCGGTCAACGCCCCATAAGGCACCAACCGCCGATCCGTCGCCGCCAGCCCCGCCGTCACGCCGCTCACGGTCCCGGCCAGCCCGCCAAACACCATCGCCGAGCGCGGGTTATCCAGACCCATCCAGCGCGCCGCCACCGGGGTGCCGACCATCACCAGAATCGCCTTGATCAACCCGGTGGCAATCGACAGCGCCATCACATCCGAAGTCGCGCCAATCGCTGCGCCGGTCACCGGCCCGACGATGTAAGTCACCGCCCCCGCGCCGATGGTGGTCATGCTCACCGCATCGCGATAACCGAACGCGTAAGCCATGCACGCGCCGACAATGAACGGCAGGATCGTGCCCAGCAGCAGCGCAATCACCCCGATCATCCCGGCTTTCTTCGCCTCGGTTGCCTGCACTTCAAACGCCGTGGCAACGATGGCGAAATCCCGCAGCATCGCGCCGCCCATCAGGCCGATGCCGGAGAACAGCGTCAGGTCCGCCAGGCCCTTCTGCCCGCCCGTCATCGTCCCGCCGACCCAGGCCAGCACCAGACCGATGACAATGGCAATCGCCGAGCCGTGAATCCGCCCGAACGTCAGGCGTTTGGAGAGGATCACCGAGACCCACATGATCACGCCGACGAAGGCGAAGGCGGTGATCAGACCGTTGTGTTCCAGACCTTTTTCAATGAGATCCCACATGTCAGCGACCTCCTACCGGTGTGCCGACCGGGGAAATTTCCGCCGGCTCGTCGGGCAAGGGCTCGCCCTTGTGGGTGCGGCTGATCAGGGCAATCGTGCAGCCACAGACCACCACCGAACCAATCGCCGCCAGCACCGCCACCGGGCCGCCGTGCAGGGCGGTGACGACGTTCTGTTGCGCGGCCATCGCCACTACCACCGGAATGTACATGGCGCCCCAGAAGCCGACGCCCATCTCGCAATCCTTGGTCATGCCGCCGCGTTTCTGCATCCACAACCGCGCGCAGATCAACAGGATCATGGCGATGCCGACCCCGCCGACGTTGGATTTGACCCCCAGCAGCACGCCGAGCAGGTCACCCATGATCACCCCTGCCAGCGTACAGATCGCCAGCAGCGCCACACCGTAAATAATCATTGTTGTAGTCCTCAAAGTGCATCGTCGAATTGTTTTTGTTGTTCGAAGCCTGAGTCGCGGCGGTCTAGAGTCGGCGGCTACCCTCCTCACGCAACAGCGCCTGCAAGGTGTCGAGCCGGGCACTGTCGAAGGCAGTGACGGTCCCCTGTTCGAACACCCGGCGCGCCAGCCCGGTCAGCACCGCACCGGGCGGCAGTTCGATCTGCAGACGTACGCCGCGCTCGTAAGCGCTTTGCACGGTGCCGCGCCAGTCCACCACGCGGCACATGTTGAAGGCGAGATCGTCGCGCAGCGCTTCTACCTGGGTCACAGGCCTTGCGCGACTGCCGCTCAGGTAAGCGATTTTCGGTGTTTTCAGTGCCACTTTGGCGAACGCCTCGGCGAGAGTTTGCGCAGGCTCATCCAGCAACGGGCAGTGCGACGGCACGCTGACCGCCAGACGCTTTGCCAGACCGGCGCCACGACTGCGCGCCAGCTCGGCGACCGCTTGCATCGCCTTGTCGCTGCCGGCAATCACCACCTGGTTATCGGCGTTGATATTGGCCAGGTACACCGGTGTTTCTGCGCCGTGCACCTGCGCCAGCAGCGTTTCGACGGTGGATAATTGCAGGCCGATGATCGCGGTCATGCCGAAGCCCTGTGGATAAGCCTGCTGCATCAACTCGCCGCGCAGGCTGACCAGATGCAAAGCATCACTGAAGCTCAACGCTCCGGCGACCACCGCTGCCGGGTAGGCACCGATGGACAGACCGGCGACGTAATCTGCGGTGAGGCCGTCCTGTAACAATTGCCGCGAGGCTGCGACTCCGGCGATCAGCAGACAGAGCTGAACCGCCCGAGTGCTGCGCAAGGCTTCGCTGGAATCCAGCCGCAAGACATCTTCACCGAGGCTATCGCTGGCCTCGATCAGCGTTTCCCGAGGCAAACGCTGGAGCATGCCGGGCTGCTGCGCGCCCTGGCCGGGAAACACCAGCAGGCTGCTCACGCTGCCTGCTCCTGCGGGTTCCATGGGTCGCTGACCAGACAGGCTTCATGGGCGTTTTTCAGCAGCACCCGCGAAGCGTTCCCGGCCCACTCGCGCAGGGCCACCGCGCCGAACGGTGTCTGCAATTGCAGGTCGACCCGGCAGATCGCCTGATCGAAAACCGCGACCAGTTTGCGTGCCTGATTGCGGGTGATGAGTTGCGGTGTACGCAGAATCAAGTCGAGATCGCTGCGTTCGTGCATCGCCGCAAAACCGCTGGCCAATTCAAACCCGACACTGCCACTGACGCCCCAGATCCAGCCGCAATCATCGAGCACCGGCCGCAGTTGCCGCAGCGCCTGCATGACCGGCAGATCACGCGCGCTCTCGACCTGACAAAGCGCTTCCGGGCTGACCCGGCAAGCAATCGAATCGACAGACATAAACGCCGCCAGCCGCTGCTCGCGCAACAGACCGCGCACGCCCACCGCCACGAATCCGTCTTCACTCAACGCCCGCCGCACCACCACCGGTTGCCCGGCAGCCAACGAGTCAATCGCCCACGGCGGCGCATCCGCCGGCAACTGTGCCGGCGTCATGCCCCACAGCAGGTCGTGGGCCAGAGGTGTGTTCACCACTGCGCCCTCAGCAGTTCACGTACGCGGCTGGAGGCTTCGCGATTTTTCGCGCCGAGACGATTGCTCAAATCCGTCGTGCCAATATCACCGATGGCTTGCTTCAGGCATTCGCCGACTCGCGCCAGATCCTCCGCCGTCGGCTGTTCGATCTGCTGCACCGACAGGGTTTCCCAGAGCAAGCCGAGGCTGGCATAGCTGTCGATGTCATAGGCCATCGGCGGCACGCTGGACGCCAGGGCTTCCAGTTCTTCGACGCTGCGCAAGGTCACCCGCGCTGCCGACGCCTTGCCCATCGCGTGCACCATCACCCCCGGATCACGCAGGGCGATCAAGCGGTTGGCCTGATAACCGTGGGCCAGAAACGCCCCGGACATGGCCTTGCCCACCAGCAACGCAATCACCGGATGCCCGGCCAGACGCGCGCGGGCATAAGCATCCGCCGCACCGGCCAGGGCCTGGTGAATGCCGAGGGCTTCTTCGCGGCGACCGTAAGCCTGGCTCGGCACATCGACGATGGCGATCAAGGCACGTTTTTGCGTCTTGTCGCGGTCGGCGGTGATCGCGTCATCCACCGCCTTGGCCAGCCCCCAGCCTTCGAGCAAACCGACTTCGCCGTTGCGAGCGCGTGGGAAACGGTTCTCCGGATCGGCGACCACCGCAATAAAGCGCCCGAGCTCACCGTCAGCGACCTTCAACGATGGCGGCAAACCCTCAACGGCAGTCGCGCCAGCGCTCAAGGCGTTGAACCAGTTCAAACCGCGCACGGAATAACCACTCATGAGCGCTCTCCTTGATACAGATCGCGAACCACCGAAGGCTCGATTTGCTTGTCAGTGTCCAGGCTCGCCAGGCGCTGCAGGAACCACTCGGCCCGCTGGCTGCGCGGTTGTGACGGCAGACCCTGTTGCAGCAATTCACTGACCTGCTGGCGAATCTGCGCCACGTCATCGGCGACATAACGATCCACCAGGCCACTGACGAAACGTTGCTCGCCGCCGGTCAGGCTCCAGATGAAAGGCCGGTCGCGGGAGTCGTATTCCTCGATCCCGGCTTCCTGCTCGATCACCTGCGGGCCGTTCAGGCCGAGGCGTGCTTCCTGGGTCACCAGTAAGTAGCTGCACAGGGCGGCGGCAATCGACATCCCGCCAAAACAACCGACGCTGCCAGCCACCACGCCGACCACCGGTTGGTATTGCTGCAGATCGACAATCGCCGCGTGAATGTCGGCAATCGCCGCCAGCCCGAGGTTGGCTTCCTGCAAGCGCACGCCACCGGTCTCCAGCAGCAGAATGGCGCGGGTCGGAATGCCTTTGCGGTTGTCTTCGGCGGCCAGTTCCAGCGCACCGGCTATTTTGGCGCCACCGACTTCACCGAGGCTGCCGCCCTGAAACGCGCCTTCGATGGCCGCGATCACCACCGGCAAACCGTCGAGGCCGCCCTTGGCGATCACCACACCGTCATCGGCCTGCGGCACCACGCCCTGACGTTCGAGCCACGGCGACATGACGCGTTGAAACGGGTCGAGCAGTTCGCGCAAGGTGCCGGTGTCGAGCAAGGCTTTCGCCCGCTGCCGCGCGCCGAGTTCGACGAAGCTGTGTTTGTGCAGAAGTGCCGAGGTGTCAGTCATGGCCGATCTCCTCGAAGCCTTGTTCCAGGCGCAGGCGCACCACGCCCGGGGTCGCGCCGAAGTCGTGGATATCGATGGCCATCGCCGGTGGCGTGGTGCCGTCGAACATCCGCGCAAACAGATGCTGCCAGCGCTGCTCGGCGCCGTTGACCGAAGTCTGGACGTTGATCGTCAGCTTGCCGGCCAGGCCCGGTTCGATTAGCACTTCCAGATCGCCCGAGCCGACACAACCGACCAGCGCCCGACCGCGTGGCGGCTGCCCGGCGGGGAATTCAAAGGATAAGGTTTCCATCAAAACGCTCCCTGAAGGATGCCGTCGCGCTCGACCCGGTCGAGCAGCAGCGTGGCGGCGAGCAAGTCGGCGGCGCCACCGGGCGAGGCATTCAATGCGATGAGTTGTTGATCCAGTTCGTGCAGGCGGCGGCGACCGGTGAGGCTGGCGCTGCCCCCGGCGTCGAGCACTGCCTGGGCGCCGCGTTGCATGGTATGCAAACCCTGTTCACCGGCGCGGTACAGCACGCAGGTGTCGGCGAGGTCGGTCATGATCGCCAGCAAGCCATCGAGCCGGGCGTTCTGTTCGCCATGGCCGGCGGCGCGGCTGCGTTTAAGCTGCGGCAGGCCACGCTGCACCACGGACGGGAAGCCGAGCTGCGCTTCTTCCCGGGCACCGCGAGCGCCGTAGCGCTGGGCGACTTGAGCGCCATGGCTCAGCGGACGCGGCGCATACCGATCGTCGAGCAATGCCAGACGCGCAGCGCGCAGAGTGACGGCGCCGGCGCTGGTGGACTTGGTATCCAGCGCAGCAGCCGTGACCAGCAGGCCCAACGCCCAGATCGCCCCGCGATGGGTGTTCACACCGTGGGTGGTGGCGAGCATCGCTTGCTCGCCCTCCCGTCCGATACGGCCAATGGCTTCGCGCAACGGCAAGCCGATCTCGCCGAACTCGAGCGCGGCCTCGGCCATTTCCTTGAACGCCGGCCACAACGCCAGCGCCGAGGCGTGCATCAATCCCAGGTGCAGATCGGTGTGCGCACCGTTGCCGCGACGGTCGACCAGCGCCGGTTTCGGCGACAGATCGGCTTCGTCGATCAGCGCGTCCACGGCCAGATCCGCCAGCCGTTCCGCGAGGGTGATGGTTTTCGGTTGCAGGTTAAGTGCGTGCATTACCAGCTCCTGAACTTGGCGGGCGGGTTGTAGAGGCCGCCGGACCACTCGACCAGATCGGCCACGCTCTTCGCCGCGAGCAGTTCGCGAGTGGCGTCGGTGCGGCGGATACCGAGGTCTTCGGGCAAGGCGATCAAACCTTCGCGGCGCATGCGTTCGGTGTCTTTCGGGTTGTGGCGCAGGCCGATGGCAGTGACGCCGGCGACTGCGGCGATCATCGCCTGGCGCTCTTCCAGCGAGCGCGCCTTGTACAGGTAGGCGATGCCTTCTTCGGTGAGCAGGTGGGTGACGTCGTCGCCGTAGATCATGATCGGCGCCAGCGGCATGCCGCTTTTCTTCGCCACCTCCACCGCGTCGAGGGTTTCAACGAAGGTCGGTTTGCCGCCCTCCTGGAAGGTCTCGACCATCTGCACCACGAGTTTCTTGCCGCGTTCGAGCATCGGTTGCTGCGAATCGTCATGGCGCATATCGAGCCAGGCCGGGGTGCCGTGACGGCGTCCTCGCGGGTCGTGGCCCATGTTTGGTGCGCCGCCGAAACCGGCGAGGCGGCCACGGGTGACGGTGGAGGAATGGCCATCGCCATCGACTTGCAGGGTTGCGCCGATGAACAGGTCCACCGCGTATTGCCCGGCCAGTTGGCAGAACATCCGGTTGGAACGCAGCGAGCCGTCGCGGCCGGTGAAGAACACATCGGGCCGGGCGGCGATGTAGTTTTCCATGCCCAGTTCGGTGCCGAAGCAATGCACGCTTTCGACCCAGCCGCTTTCAATCGCCGGGATCAGGGTCGGGTGCGGATTGAGCGTCCAGTTGCGGCAGATCTTGCCCTTGAGGCCGAGTGATTCGCCGTAGGTCGGCAGGATCAATTCGATGGCGGCGGTGTTGAAACCGATGCCGTGGTTCAGCGACTGCACGTTGTGTTTTTCGTAGATGCCGCGAATCGCCATCATCGCCATCAGCACGTGCACAGGCTTGATGTGGCGAGGGTCGCGAGTGAACAGCGGCTCGATGTAGAACGGCTTGTCCGCCACCACGACGAAATCGACCCACGACGCGGGAATATCCACCCGGGGCAGTTCGCTGACGTCGTCCACCAGTTGATTGACCTGGACGATGACGATGCCGTCGCTGAAGGCGGCCGGTTCGATCAGTGCCGGGGTGTCTTCGGTGCTCGGGCCGGTGTAGATGTTGCCGGCACGGTCGGCCATGAACCCGGCCGAGAGCACGACGTTGGGGATCAGGTCCACCACCAGCCGGGCATAGAGTTCGATGTAGGTGTGGATCGCGCCGATTTCCAGCAGTCCGTCTTCGAGCAACTGGCTGATGCGCAGGCTCTGGGTGCCGGCGAAGGAGAAATCGAGCTTGCGAGCGATGCCGCGTTCAAACAGGTCCAGATGCTCGGAGCGACCGACGCTGGGCATGATCATGTGCAGATCGTGGAGTTTTTCAGGATCGGCCTTGGCCAGCGCACGGGAAAGGAAATCCGCCTGCTTCTGGTTATTGCCCTCCAGCACCACACGGTCGCCCGGATGAATCAGCGCTTCCAGTGCCGCGACAATTTTGTCGGTGGGCAACACCGCACCGTCGGCCAGCCCGCGCACCTTGTCGAGGCGCCGCTGCTTCTCGTCGCGCCGCCGCGTCCAGCGCGAGTCGGGGGATATTGTTGTTGTCATGCTCACTCCACGGGGTTCGCTGTCGTGGAGCTACCTTAGGAGTGTCGGGTGGGGGCATCAATCAAGCGCGGTGGTGAATCATTACGCTCAGCGTAATGGTTGGAATCGCTATCGCGAGCAGGCTCGCTCCCACAAGGAAAACGCATTTCAAATGTGGGAGCGAGCCTGCTCGCGATGGGGCCAACCCGAACACTGCAGACTCTGGATCAGTGGACAAGCCCCGCATCCACCAACAACTTCTCCAGTGCCAACAAATCCGGCACCTTCGCCACCTGCTCCCCGACCTGCACCGCCGCCTGCTCCAGCGCACACAGAGGCACGTCGACATAGCTCAACTGGCTGTCGAGCTTGTACGAGCGCGGAATCCCCTGCACCAGCAAGGCGATGAAGCGCAGCGTCGGCAATCCGCCCAGAGCGTTGAGGATGACGATCCGTGCCCGTTCACCGATGACGATCTTGTTGCCGCACGCCGACTCGAAACTCAGCAGCGGAATCTGCCGTTCGCGCCAGGTCACCCGGCCCAGATACCACGGCGGGGTATCGAGGTCGAAGGCGCTGGACTGGTAGTCGATCAGCTCGGCGACGGCGACGTTGGGCAGGATCAGGTTGCGATCGGCCAGCGGCAACAACAGCCCGGTGAGCTGACTGCTGCGTTGATTGTGGCGCCGCTCATGCATGTTTTTTGCTCCACAGGGCAATGCTTTCGAGCAGCACCGATTCCTGGTACGGCTTGCCGAGGTAGTCGTTGACGCCGATGGCCATCGCCCGGTCGCGGTGTTTCTGCCCGGTACGCGAGGTGATCATGATGATCGGCAAGTGTCGCAGGCGCTCGTCGTGGCGCACCTGGGTCGCCACTTCAAAGCCGTCCATGCGCGGCATTTCGATGTCGAGCAGCATCAGGTCCGGCATGTGTTCTTCCAGCAGCAGCATCGCATCGACCCCGTCCTTGGCGGTCAGCACGTTCATGCCGTGGCGTTCGAGCAGACGGCTGGTGACCTTGCGCACGGTGACCGAATCGTCGACCACCATCACCAGCAGCGGCTTCTGCGGCTCACTGTCGATCTCGTGACTGGCCGGACGCTGCGGCAATCGCGCCTGCATGGCGCGGATCGGCGCCAGCAGATCGAGGATCAGCACCACCCGGCCATCGCCCAGGATCGTCGCCCCGGACACGCCCTGCACAGATGCGAACTGCGGGCCGAGGCTTTTGACCACGATCTCCCGGGTGCCGGCCATGGCATCGACCTGCACCGCAATGTGCCGGTCGTTGCACTGCACCAGCAGCACCGGCAGCGGCAGGCTCTGGCCAATGAGTTTCGGGCGCGGCGCGGTTTTCAGCAGCTCGCCCAGATAACACAGTTCATATCGCTGGCCACCGTACTCGTAGCGCGGCGGATCGTGACGGAAATGCCCGTCCAGTTCGTTCGGCAGCACGCGGACGATGCCGTCGATGGTGTTCAGCGGAATCGCGTATTGATCCTCACCGCACTGCACCATCAGCGCACGGTTGACCGACACGGTGAACGGCAGGCGAATCCGGAAATGCACGCCCTGCCCCGGCACCGAGTCGATGCTCATGGTACCGCCCAGTTGCCGCACTTCTTCGTGAACCACGTCCATGCCCACGCCACGACCGGAAATCTGGGTGATTTTCTCGGCGGTGGAGAAGCCCGGCTGAAGGATGAACTGCAACACTTCGCGGTCGCTGATTTCCGCGTTCGGCGCCAGCAGGCCGCGCTTGATCGCCTTGCGTCGCACGGCATCCAGCGGCACGCCAGCGCCGTCATCGCGGATGTCGAAAACGATGTCGCTGCCCTCGCGGGACAGGTCGAGGCTGATCTGCCCCTGGGCGGGCTTGCCCGCTGCCAGTCGCACGTCGGCCGGTTCCAGGCCATGGTCGACGGCATTACGCAGCATGTGTTCCAGCGGCGCGGCCATGCGTTCGAGGACATTGCGATCCATCTCGCCTTCGGCGTTGCCGACGGTGAACGCCACGTCCTTGCCCAGCTCTTCGGCGACCTGGCGGACGATGCGCTTCAGACGCGGCAACATGCGCTCGAACGGCACCATGCGCGTGCGCATCAGGCCTTCCTGCAACTCGGTGTTGATTCGGCCCTGCTGCTGCAACAGGTTCTCGGCGTCATGGGTGCGTCGGTCGAGGGTTTCCTTCAGGTCCAGCAAGTCGGAAGCGGACTCGAACAGCGCCCGTGACAGTTGCTGCAACTGCGAATGACGGTCCATTTCCAGCGGGTCGAAATCTTCGTAACCGAGGCGTTCGGCATCCACTTGCTGACGGCTGAGAATCCGCCCCTGGGTTTCGGTATCGAGCCGGCGCAACTGATCGCGCATACGCTCGATGGTGGTTTCCATCTCGTTCAGAGCGGTCTGTGCATCGCTGACCTGCTGCTCGATACGGCCACGGAAAATCGACGTTTCGCCCGCGAGGTTGACCAGGTCATCGAGCAGTTCGGCGGAGACCTTGACCATGTCCGCGCCGGCCTCGGCAGCGGGCGCGGCGGGCTCGGCCTTCACCGGTGCCGGCAGCATCGGCGCAGGTGCTTCCACCGTCACCGGATGGCTGAAATTCTGGATCGCACTGATCAGCCGATCCGCTGGCGGGCACGGCTGGCCGGCGCGCACCGCATCGAGCATCTGCGCCAACCGGTCATGGCCGCGCTGCAACAGGGCAAACAGTTCGGCGCTGCCCTGCAGGGTGCCGGAGGACAGGCTTTCGTAAAGGTATTCCAACTCATGGGCGAGGTCGCCGATCGGGCCGATCTCCACCATCCGCGCGCCGCCCTTGAGGGTGTGCAGGTCGCGCAGCAGGGTTTCCACTTCCTGGCGGTTGCCGGGTTCGGCCTGCCAGCGCAGCAACGCGGCACCGGAGTTTTCGATGATGTCGAAACCTTCTTCGAGGAAGATCTCCAGCAGCTCCGGATCGTGTCCGGCGCCGTCATGGCTGGCGACGGCGGGCGGTGTTGCGGGGCTGCCGGCCTGGCCCTGACGGAACTGGCGGATCGCGTCGATCAGGTCCTGCGCCGGTTTCAGTGGCTGAGGGTCATGCAGCTCGTCGAGGAACAACGCCAGGCGGTCATGGCTTTGCAGCAACAGTCGACCCAAGGCGTCGCTGTGGTTGTAGCGGCGATCCACCAGGCCTTCGTAAAGGCTCTCCAGCTCCTGGGCCAGGTCGCCAACGGCCTCGACCTCGGCCATTCGTGCCCCCCCCTTGAGGGTGTGCAGATCCCGTTGCAGCGACGACAGCGGCGCAGCGTTTTCCGGGTCGTTCAGCCAGCGCTGCAAGGCTTGTCCGGCGCTGTCGAGAATGTCCACCGCCTCTTCGAGGAAGATCTCGACGATCTCCTCATCCGGGGCGATCCCGGTGGTGCTTTTTTGCAGTTCGGCGGTGGCGCTGCCCAGCTCTGAAATGCTCAGGGTACGACTGCCATCGCTGCGAATCAGGCCCATGGCCGATGGGTCGAGGCCTTCGTCGAGCAGTTCGTGAAGTGCACGGATGCGCTGCGGTTGCGGGGTGATTTCCTGGCCGGCAGCCAGTTCGTCGAGCATGTTGATCAACGCTTCGTGGGCCTGCTGCGCCTCATGGAAAAACCGTTCGCTGACCGCCAGGCTGCTTTCTTCCACCGCGCCATACAAATCGAGCAAGGCTTCGCACAACACATCCACCGGCAGCAGGTCTGCCAGGTGCGCGCCCTCGCCGAGGGTCGTCAGTTCATCCAGCAACGCGCTGAGTTCCTGGCGTTCTCCGGGGTGCTGCTGCCAGCGCTGCAGGAGGTTTTCGGCGTCGAGCAGGATGTCCATGCCCTGGGCCAGGAAGTTGTTGATCAACTGTGGATCACGCTTGACCCGCAAGCTGCTGCTCGGCGTGTTGAGGATGGATTCCAGCCGCTCACTCAGCAGGGTTTCGGTGCGTTTGATCAGCGACTGCGCACCGACAATCGGCGCCAGCGGATCGTGCTTGAGCTGGCGCAGACCGACGCGGAACAAGCCTTCGGCTTCCAGCAACAACTCCACTTCGTCCAGGTCCAGCGCCAGTTGATGGGCCTTGAACTCCCGGGCCAGTTTGTCCAGCGGCGCCGCCAGTTCGGCAATCGGTAATACGCCGGCCATCGACGCACTGCCCTTGAGGGTGTGCAACGCTCGCTGCAACTCGTCGCTGGCCTGCAACGGCACATGCTCGGCGGCCTGATCGAGGAAACGATTGAGGCTGGCGAGGTGGGTTTCGGCTTCGTTGCGGAAAATCTCCAGCAACAGCGGATCGAGCGCCGCGACGTCTTCCACGTCTTCGGCCGGTAGCGGTGTATCACCCTTGGCCAATGCGTGAGCGCGAGCCGCCAGTTGATCGACATCCTGACGCTGGCGCTGGTGGTTGATGGCGAATTCGGCAATCAGGTCCGGCAGCAACAGCAACGTATCGGCCAGCAATTGCTGCACCGCCGGCCCAGGTTCAATGCTGTGCTCCAGCACGCGGTTGAGCAGGTTTTCCACGGCCCAGGCCAGTTCGCCGAGAACCAGTGCACGGACCATTCGCCCGCTGCCTTTCAAGGTGTGAAAGGCCCGGCGCAGTTCACTCAGGGCTGCGCTGTCCTGCGGATCGGCGGTCCAGCGCGGCAGGTAGTCGCGCAGTACATCAAGCACTTCCTCGGTCTCTTCGAGGAACACTTCACGCAACTCATCGTCCACCGGTTCTTCATCGGCCGGTGGCGGCAGCAGACTGCCGGGTGTGGTCAGCGCGGGCGGGTTGACCGCCGACACCGGGCTGGCCAGCACATCGGCCAGCGACTGGGCGATTTGCGGGTCATCCAGCGCTTGCAGGTCCTGCATCACCAGCGCTTCGCCGGGGCTGAGAACGTCGTCGAGCAGCGGCACATGCTGTTCGCTGGGCGGTTCGTCAGGAAAGTAGCCGAGGCTGGCCAGGCTTTTCTGCGCGACATCCAGCAGTTGCTCGCTCGGTGCCTGTGGGTCATCGGTCAGACGTTCGAGGTAATACTCGATACTGGTGATGACATCCGCGAGGTTGTCCAGTTGCTGCCAGCCCGGCTCATGCGGGTCGAGCAGCAGATGCTCGCGGATAAAACCGTTGCAGGCTTCCAGCAGGCTCGCCGCACGCGTCAGCGGAATCATTGCCAGCGCACCTCGCACCTGGGTCAGCAGCGCCGGCAATGGTTGCAGTTGCTGGCGATCCCAGTCGGCGTCGATGTAGTCGACGATCATGTCCTTGGCCTGTTGCAGGCAGATGCGTGCTTCCTTGATCACGATTTGATGGATCTGCGTCAGGTCGGTGGTTGGCAACCGCGAGTCTTCCGGGCTCTCCGGTTCCACCGTGCCGACCATCCCGGCCAGGGTCGCTTCGACGTAAAGCAAGGCGCCGGCGACGTCCATCAGCGTGGCGTCATTCGGTTCGCGCTGGCCCTGAACGAGGCTGAGCACCACCGCCAGTTGATCGATGATGACCTTGCGCGGCTGGCCGAAACCAAGCACCGCCAGGGTGTCGGCGATCTGCCGCAGCGGCGCCAGCAGGCTGTCCAGATCCGAGGTGTGCTGGCGGTCGCTGCGCACGAACAGATCAAGGCGTTCCTTGACCCGCACCAGCTCTTCGCACAGCGCCGCGAGCACCGAGCGCATGGCATCGCGGTCGGGGCCGGCCAGGCGCGCGCGTTCTTCGTCGACCATCGCGCTGTCGGGCAACGCGTCGTCCGGGGAGTAGCGATCTTTCATGGTCAGCATCTGCCCGGTGGGATGTTCGGCTTTGGCAATGTAGAACAGCAGGCTTTTGAACAGCTCGGGTGGCGGTGGCTGGTTGAGGCCGGCCATGCCTTGTTCGAGCAGGCGCTTGAGCTCCTTGTCGGCGTCCTTGAACAGGCTGCGCAGGGCCGGGCTGTTGGCGATCCGGCCTTCACGCATGCCCTCGACCAGCGCCGAGGCGACTTGCCACAACGGACTCAAGGGTGCATCGCCGCTCAGGGCTTCGAGGCGGGTGAAGACTTTGCTCAGGTAACCGAGGTGCGTCTGGTCGTCCTGTTCGCGGAGCAAGCCCACCAGCGCCATCTGCAACATTTGCCGCAACTTGCGCAGCACATTGGGCAGATCCGCCGGTTCCAGCAGGGCCAGCGCTTGCGGGCTCAAGGGCGGCAGTTCGGGCAATTGCGGGCTGAACAGGCTGGTCTCCGACAACAGGCTTTCGCCCCGGGCGCTGCGCAGATCGTTGATCAGCGGCAGCACCACCAGCGGCAAATCACGGCGGGCGCCTTGTACGCGATCAAGGTAAGTCGGCAATTGACCAAAGGCCTGCAACAGCAGGTGCAAGGCTTCGTCGCGGTGACTGACGCGGTCGTTCAGCAAGGCTTCGACCAGATGCTCCATTTCTTCGGCGAGCAGTGCCGCGCCGTAAAACTCGACCATCTGCAGACTTCCGTGCACCTGATGGATGCATGTCAGGCACTCATCGAGGCCGGGCACCGACTGCGGATCGTCGAGCACGGCTTCGATGGCCTGATGCGCCTGCCTCAGCGTTTCGGCAATTTCACCCTTGACCCATTCGAGGGCCACGTAGTCGTGCCGGTCACTCATAACCACTCCGCTCGACATGAACTCGCCCGCAGGCCTCACGCCTTGTCCGTGGCGGGCGCTGGCGCCGCCGGCAAGGTGAACCCGGACACCGAACGCCGCAACTGGCTGGCCATTTTCGCCAGGTTGCCGATGCTTTCAGCGGTGGCCGTGGAGCCGGACGAGGTCTGCGAGGTGATCTGCTGGATCACGTTCATCGTCAGGGAAATCTGCCCGGCCGAAGACGTCTGCTGCTGCGCCGCGTTGGAAATGCTCTGGATCAGCGCTGCGAGGGTCTTGGACACGCCTTCGATTTCTTCCAGGGCCACTCCGGCATCCTGCGCCAGCCGCGCGCCGCGCACCACTTCGGTGGTGGTCTGCTCCATGGAGATCACGGCTTCGTTGGTGTCGGTCTGGATCGCCCGCACCAGCGTCTCGATCTGCCGGGTCGCGGCGGACGAACGTTCTGCGAGCCGCTGTACTTCGTCGGCAACCACCGCGAAACCGCGCCCGGCGTCACCGGCCATCGAGGCCTGAATGGCCGCGTTGAGGGCGAGGATGTTGGTCTGGTCGGCAATATCGTCGATCAGGCTGACGATGTCGCCGATCTCCTGGGACGACTCGCCCAGGCGTTTGATGCGTTTGGCGGTGTCCTGGATCTGTTCACGAATGTTGTCCATGCCATGGATGGTGTTGTGCACCACCTCGTTGCCCTTGTTGGCGATCTCCACCGAGCGCTCGGCCACCGCCGAGGATTCGGCGGCGTTGGCCGACACCTGATCGATGGACTGGGCCATGTCGTTGATCGCAGTCGAGGCCTCGGAAATCTGCTGGGCCTGATGCTCCGAAGCCTGGGCCAGGTGCATGGCGGTGGCCTGGGTTTCCTGTACCGCTGCGGCGACCTGGCCGGCGGTGAGGTTGATGGTCGCCACCAGGTCGCGCAACTGGTCGACGGAATAGTTGATCGAGTCGGCGATGGTCCCGGTGAAGTCTTCGGTCACCGACGCAGTCACGGTCAGGTCGCCGTCGGCGAGGTCTTCGATTTCGTCGAGCAGGCGCATGATCGCGTTCTGATTGCGTTCATTCTTCTCGGCGGTCTCGCGCAACTGACGGTTGGTTTCCCGGACCATGACCATGCCGATCAGGATGATCGATGCCAGCGCCAGCAGGCCCAGCACGTAGCCGCCGATGGTGTCGGTGCTGCGCCCCCCGGCGAGGTTCTCGAAACCGCTGGCCAGGTGCGAGGCTTCGTCGAGCAGGGTTTGCGACAGGCTGAAGATGTTGGTGGCGGACTCGCGGACCTTGAACAATTCCGGCGAGGTTTCGAGGATTTCATCCACCGAACCCGAGACGAACTGGAACAGCTCGGAAATCTCGCTCAAACGCGCACGGGCGTCGCGGTCTTCGACCTGGCTGACTTTCAGCGTCGGGTTGCCTTGCAGCATGCCGTTGAGCACCTGACCGAAACGCGCGGCATCACGGCCAAAGGCATCGGCCGCCTGTTGCGAGTTTTCGTCGCCGGAAAGCACGGTGTTGACCGCGCCGAGAATCCGCTCGGCCAGCAGCGACTGCCGCTGGGCCATGGCGACCTGCGCCGCCGGAGCGCCGCGCTGCAGCAGGATCTCGACGACTTTTTCGTATTCGATCTGCAACTGCGGCACGGTTTCGGCCAGGGTCGCGGCGACCTGATGCAGGGACAGCACGGTCTGTTCGCTGGACAGGATGGCATCAGTGTTTTTCAGCAGGCGTTCCCAGTCCAGCTGCACGGCGCGCATTTCCGGGCGCACGGTGGACGGCGCCGGCGGCAGGCCGGTGGCAGGGTCGCCTTTCTTCAGGTAGCCCCAGCGCTGGGCGAAATCGTTGCGCGCATCGCTGAGCAGCTTGAACGCGGCAGCCTTTCCGGCCGCCGCCTCGGTGGCGTTCTTGGCGATCCGCTGTGACAGCACGCGCAACTCGCCGGCGTGGCCGATGTACTGCTTGTCGTAGTTGGCCTGGGTGTTGAGGTAAGCGAAGTTGGCGAACAGCAGCATGATGAACACGATCAGCGCGATGAACAGCACGATGATCTGCGAGCGGCTGCGCGAGCCTTCTGCGGGCTTGCTGGTTTTTGCTTTGATCATCGGTCCTCGCCTGTTAAACCGCGACGTGCATGAAACTCGGTGACTGCGCCAGTGCAAACAGGCTGAACACTCGCCAGTTCTGCTCGCGCCGGAAATACCCTTTGACGAACTCGCCCTTGGAGCCTTGCCGTTTACGGATCGACACGGGTTCGAAGCTGTCCTGCTCGAAGTGCTGCAGACCGAAGACCTCATCGACCAGCACACCGGCAAAAACGTCCCGATGCTCCACTACCAATACCCGCCGCTGCTTGCGCATGGGTGACAGTTCATGGCCGAAAAATCCGCACAGGTCCATGATCGGCAACAACCGCCCGCGCAGATTGGCCACGCCCTTGACCCAGGGTTTTACCCCCGGCAATTGGGTGAACCGCGGCTCGGGCAGCACTTCGCTGACCTCGCCCATCGGCGCGACGTACCAGTGCTCGCCGAGGCGAAAGCCAATGCCGCTCCAGCGATCCTGGCGCGCCGGCTGCGACGGCAGGTCCGCCGCCAGCAGACGACAGCGCTGGTCGATCTGCCACAACAGTTCGAACGCGGTCAGCGACTCGCTCATGACGGCGCGATCAACCGGCCAGCACGTTGTTCAGGGTCTTGATCAGCGTGTCTTCGTCGACCGGTTTGGTCAGGTAATCCCTGGCGCCCTGGCGAGTGCCCCAGACCTTGTCGGTTTCCTGATCCTTGGTGGTGATGATGATGACCGGGATGTGGCTGGTTTCAGCGTCCTTGGTCAGCTGACGGGTGGCCTGAAAACCGTTGAGGCCGGGCATGACGATGTCCATCAGCACGGCATCGGGCTTTTCCTGACGGGCCAGGGCCACGCCGTCGGCGCCGTTTTCGGCTTTCAACACTTCGTGGCCGTGCTTTTCCAGCATGCCGGTGAGTTTGTACATTTCGGTCGGCGAATCATCGACGATCAGAATACGTGCCATGGTTTTCCCCATTTTTCTTGTCGACACCGGGCCCGCTGGCCGAGCGTCACGGTGCGTGTCTTACTGCGGCAAATCAGCGGCAAAGCCCGGAACGTGGGCCGCAATCGCGTCGAGCAGTTCTTCCTTGCTGAAAGGCTTGGTCAAAAATTGATCGGAACCGACAATCCGCCCCTTGGCCTTGTCGAACAGCCCGTCGCGGGACGACAGCATGATCACCGGCGTTGCCTTGAAAGCACTGTTGTTCTTGATTAAAGCGCAGGTCTGATAACCATCCAGACGCGGCATCATGATGTCGACAAAAATGATCCCGGGGTGGTGGTCGGCGATCTTCGCCAGGGCGTCGAAACCGTCGATTGCGGTGATGACCTCGCACCCTGCATTTTTCAACAGGGTCTCGGCGGTGCGACGAATCGTTTTCGAGTCATCGATCACCATGACCTTCAAGGCGCTGGACTGCTGTTCCATAAGGGGGCTCTACCGTCGCCTTTGCGAATCAATTTGTCCGTTTTGCGATGACTGATGGCTGGAAACCCTTGATGTTCAAGGGCCAACACGGCTGGGAGCCTTTTTAGCACAGTCTCCTGACGCAATCTATCGACGGGTTTTTCCTTGACCGAAAACCCGCCCGGCGCCACTCTGGCGGCACTTTTTTCATACCGATCCGGTAGCCAATTTTCGAGGAAAACCCAATGAGCGTTCGCGTCGGGATAGTCATGGACCCAATCGCCAGCATTTCCTATAAAAAGGATAGCTCGCTGGCCATGCTGCTGGCGGCGCAGAAGCGCGGCTGGGAACTGTTCTACATGGAACAGAAAGACCTTTATCAGGCCGAAGGTCAGGCACGGGCGCGGATGAAACCGCTGAAAGTCTTCGCCAACCCGGAAAAATGGTTCGAACTGGGCGCCGAACAGGATTCCCTGCTCAGCGACCTGAACGTGATCCTGATGCGCAAGGATCCGCCGTTCGACATGGAATTCGTCTACTCCACCTACCTGCTCGAACAGGCCGAAACGGCTGGCGTACTGGTGGTCAACAAGCCGCAGAGCCTGCGCGACTGCAACGAGAAATTGTTCGCCACGCTGTTCCCGCAGTGCACGCCGCCGACCATCGTCAGCCGTCGCCCGGACGTGTTGCGCGAATTCGCCGATCATCACGGTGACGTGATCCTCAAGCCGCTGGACGGCATGGGCGGCTCGTCGATTTTCCGTCACACCGCCGGTCATCCGAACCTGTCGGTGATTCTGGAAACCCTGACCTTGCACGGCAAGCAGCAGATCATGATCCAGGGTTACCTGCCGGCCATCGTCGATGGCGACAAGCGCATCCTGATGATCGACGGCGAGCCGGTGGATTACTGCCTGGCGCGGATTCCGGCCCAGGGCGAAACCCGTGGCAACCTCGCGGCCGGCGGCCGTGGCGAAGCCCGTCCGTTGACCGACAAGGATCGCTGGATCGCCGCCCAGGTCGGCCCGACCTTGCGCGAGAAAGGCCTGCTGTTCGTCGGCCTGGACGTGATCGGCGAGCACCTGACCGAAATCAACGTCACCAGCCCGACCTGCATCCGCGAGATCGACAATGCCTTTGGCACCGACATCGGCGGGATGCTGATGGATGCGATCGAGAAAAAGCTGCAAGCTTGATGTGTGTCACATGCAGCCTGTCGCTTGATGCTTGAAGCCCAAGGCGTGAAACCAACATTGCGTTATCATGCGCGGCCTGTGAAAAACGCGATGTTGGTTTTCTTGTCATGACACTTCCGTCCGATCTGCCCGCTGAACTCGCCCATAAAGGCGTGCGCCCGGTCGATCGCCTCGGATTTACCCTGTTTCTCGCGGCGCTGATCCATTTGGCGTTGCTGCTCGGCGTGGGTTTCACCATGGTCGAGCCCAAGCAGATCAGCAAAACCCTGGAAATCACCCTCGCCACCTTCAAGAGCGAAAAGAAGCCGGCGAAGGCCGATTTCCTCGCCCAGGAAAACCAGGAAGGCAGCGGCACCCTCGACAAGAAGGCGATTCCCAAGACCACCGAGGTCGCGCCGTTCCAGGACAACCAGGTCAAGAAGGTCACTCCGCCACCGGCCGCCAAGCCGCAGGTGCAGGAAGCCGCGCCCAAGGCGGCGGTGACCACCGTCGCGCCGAAACCGAAAAAGGCGCCGACCAAGAAAGAAGAAGCGAAGACCGAGACAAAACCAACGGTCGACGCCCCGACTTTCGACAGTTCGCAGCTCTCCAGCGACATCGCCAGCCTCGAAGCCGAACTGGCCAACGAACAACAGTTGTACGCCAAGCGCCCGCGCATCCACCGCCTGAGCGCCGCCTCGACCATGCGCGACAAGGGGGCCTGGTACAAGGACGAGTGGCGCAGGAAGGTCGAGCGCATCGGCAACCTCAATTACCCGGAAGAGGCCCGGCGCCAGCAGATTTACGGCAATTTGCGTCTGATGGTGTCGATCAACCGCGACGGCTCGCTGTATGAAGTGCTGGTGCTGGAATCATCCGGCCAGCCGCTGCTGGATCAGGCGGCGCAGCGCATCGTGCGGCTGGCAGCCCCGTTTGCACCGTTTACCGGGGACCTGTCGGACATCGACCGACTGGAAATCATCCGCACCTGGAAATTCGCCCGGGGCGACCGGTTGTCCAGTAACTGAGTCGATCTTTTGCCCGCTCCAGCTTGTCAGTTCGCCCCCCGAACGCCACACTAGCGCACATGAAAAACGTCAGCCCCAGCTACCTCAAGCATCACTTCCTGATCGCCATGCCACACATGGCCGACCCGAACTTTGCCCACACCTTGACCTACATCGTCGAGCACACGGCCAATGGCGCCATGGGGCTGGTGGTCAACCGACCGCAAGAGCTGAATCTGGCCGACATCCTCGAACAACTGCGCCCCGACATCGATCCGCCAGCACTGTGCCAGCATGTGCCGATCTTCATCGGCGGCCCGGTGCAGACCGATCGCGGTTTTGTCCTGCACCCGGCGGGCCAGACCTTCCAGGCCACCGTCGAGCTGGAGGGCGATCTGGCCCTGTCCACCTCGCAGGACGTGCTGTTCGCCATCGCCGACGGCGTGGGCCCGGCCAAGAGCGTCATCACTCTCGGTTACGCCGGTTGGGAAGCCGGGCAACTGGAGGCTGAAATGGCCGACAACGCCTGGCTGACCTGCCCGTACGACGCCGACATCCTGTTCAACACCAGCAGTGAACTGCGCCTGGAAGCGGCGGCCAAGCACCTGGGGATCAACCTCAGCCTGCTGACCAGCCAGGCAGGACACGCCTGATGGCCCTGCGCCTGATCCTCGGCTTCGACTACGGCACCAAACAGATCGGCGTGGCGGTCGGCCAGGTGATTACCGGCCAGGCTCGCGAACTGTGCACCTTGAAGGCGCAAAACGGTGTACCGGACTGGAATCAGGTCGAAGCCCTGATAAAGGAATGGAAACCCGACGCCGTGGTGGTCGGCCTGCCGCTGAACATGGACGGCACGCCCAGCGAAATGTGCGCCCGCGCCGAGAAATTCGCCCGCCGCCTCAATGGCCGCTTCAACCTGCCTTTCTATACCCACGACGAACGCCTGACGACCTTCGAAGCCAAGGGCGAACGACTGGTGCGCGGGGGACAGAAAGGCAGTTACCGCGACAACCCGGTGGACGCCATCGCCGCCGCCCTGCTGTTGCAGGGCTGGCTCGACGAAAACACCGCACTGTTTGAATCCTGACAAGCGCTACGGCGCTTTTCTTTTGGTTACAACCCGAGCCCCGGTTCGCGAGAACCGGCTCGACCCCGAGAAGGAGCAACCATGAGCCTGCCCAATCCCGCCGATCTGATCAGCCAGATGGCGACCCGCCTCAAGGCGCACCTTGCCCAGCGCAATATCAGCGAACCGCGTTACATCGGCATCCGCACCGGCGGCGTCTGGGTCGCCCAGGCCCTGCTCAAAGAACTGGGCAGCGACGCGCCATTGGGCACGCTGGATGTTTCCTTCTACCGCGACGACTTCAGCCAGAACGGCCTGCACCCGCAAGTGCGTCCGTCCGCCCTGCCCTTCGAAATCGAAGGCCAGCATCTGGTGCTGATCGACGACGTATTGATGAGCGGCCGGACCATCCGCGCCGCCATGAACGAACTGTTCGACTACGGCCGCCCGGCCAGCGTGACGCTGGTCTGCCTGCTGGACCTGGACGCCGGCGAACTGCCGATCCGCCCGAACGTGGTCGGCGCGACGCTGTCGCTGGCCGCCCATGAGCGGGTCAAGCTGTCCGGGCCGGAGCTGGCCCTCGAACTGCAAGACCTTGCCCTTTAATCCGCCCTATTGAGAGTCCCCTTCGCGATGACGCCTCTAGATACCAAGCGCCCGCTGCAGCTCAATCATCAGGGCCAGCTGCGCCACTTCCTCTCGCTCGACGGCCTGCGCCGCGAGTTGCTGACGGAAATCCTCGACACCGCCGACTCGTTCCTCGAAGTCGGCGCCCGGGCCGTGAAGAAGGTCCCGTTGCTGCGCGGCAAAACCGTGTGCAACGTGTTCTTCGAAAACTCCACCCGCACCCGCACCACCTTCGAACTGGCGGCCCAGCGCCTGTCGGCGGACGTGATCACCCTGAACGTGTCGACCTCATCGGCCAGCAAAGGCGAAACCCTGCTCGACACCCTGCGCAACCTGGAAGCCATGGCCGCCGACATGTTCGTCGTGCGCCACGGTGACTCGGGCGCTGCGCACTTCATCGCCGAACATGTCTGCCCGCAGGTGGCGATCATCAACGGCGGCGACGGCCGGCACGCGCACCCGACCCAGGGCATGCTCGACATGCTGACCATCCGCCGTCACAAGGGCGGTTTCGAGAACCTCTCGGTGGCCATCGTCGGCGACATCCTGCACTCGCGGGTGGCGCGCTCGAACATGCTGGCCCTGAAGACCCTCGGTTGCCAGGACATCCGCGTGATCGCGCCCAAAACCCTGCTGCCGATCGGCATTGAGCAGTACGGCGTGAAGGTCTACACCGACATGACCGAAGGCCTGAAAGACGTCGACGTGGTGATCATGCTGCGCCTGCAGCGCGAGCGCATGACCGGCGGCCTGCTGCCGAGCGAAGGCGAGTTCTACCGCCTGTTCGGCCTGACCACCGCGCGCCTGGCCGGCGCCAAGCCCGATTGCATCGTCATGCACCCGGGCCCCATCAACCGTGGTGTGGAGATCGAGTCGGCGGTGGCCGACGGCCCGCACTCGGTGATCCTCAATCAAGTCACCTACGGCATCGCGATCCGTATGGCCGTGCTGTCGATGGCCATGAGCGGACAAACAGCGCAGCGTCAATTCGAGCAGGAGAACGCCCAGTGAAGCTCAGCATTCTCGGCGCCCGCGTCATCGATCCAAGCAGCGGCCTGGATCAAATCACCGATATTCACGTTGAAGCCTGCAAGATCGTCGCCCTCGGCGCCGCACCGGCCGGTTTCACCGCCGTCGAAACCATCGACGCCAAAGGCCTCGTCGCCGCTCCAGGTCTCGTAGACCTGAACGTCGCCCTGCGCGAGCCGGGCTACAGCCGCAAAGGTACCATCGCCAGCGAAACCCGCGCTGCGGCGGCCGGTGGCGTGACCAGCCTGTGCTGCCCGCCGAAAACCAGACCAGTGCTCGACACTTCCGCCGTGGCCGAACTGATCCTCGACCGCGCCCGCGAGGCCGGCAACACCAAGGTGTTCCCGATCGGCGCGCTGAGCAAAGGTCTGGACGGCGAACAGCTGGCAGAACTCGTTGCCCTGCGCGACGCCGGATGCGTGGCCTTCGGCAACGGTCTGGAAAGCTTCCGCAACACCCGCACCCTGTGCCGGGCGCTGGATTACGCAGCGACCTTCGACCTGACGGTGATTTTCAACTCGCAGGATCACGACCTCGCCGACGGCGGCCTGGCCCACGAAGGGGCCACCGCCAGCTTCCTCGGCCTGCCGGGCATCCCGGAAACCGCTGAAACCGTGGCTTTGGCCCGGGATCTGCTGCTGGTGGAGCAAACCGGCGTGCGCGCTCACTTCAGCCAGCTGACCAGCGCTCGCGGCGTGGCCCTGATCGCTCAGGCCCAGGCCCGTGGTTTGAAAGTCACGGCGGATGTTGCCCTGTATCAGCTGATCCTGACGGACGAAGCGCTGATCGACTTCAGCAGCCTGTACCACGTGCAACCGCCGCTGCGCACCCGCGCCGACCGCGATGGTCTGCGTGACGCGGTGAAGTCCGGGGTGATTTCGGCGATTTCCAGCCATCACCAGCCCCATGAGCGCGATGCGAAACTGGCACCGTTCGGCGCGACCGAGCCGGGCATCAGCAGCGTCGAACTGCTGCTGCCGCTGGCGATGACGCTGGTCGAAGACGGTCTGCTTGATCTGCCGACCCTGCTGGCGCGCCTGAGCGCCGGCCCGGCCGAGGCCCTGCGCCTGCCGGCGGGCAAACTGGCGGTGGGTGGTGCAGCGGATATTGTGCTGTTCGATCCAAAGGCTTCGACAGTAGCCGGCGAAAGCTGGCTGTCGAAGGGCGAGAACTGCCCGTTCCTCGGCCATAGCCTGCCGGGTGTGGTGCGTTACACCCTGGTGGATGGCCGGATCAGCCACCAGGCTTGATACTGAGTTGCCCCAATCGCGAGCGAGCTCGCTCCCACAAGGGTCACCGCGAACCCTGTGGGGGCGAGCTTGCTCGCGAAGCTTTATTGGAAAGCGCCTCTGCCCTCGGCGTTACGCACCGATACCTGATCGTTCAGCGTCCAGAAGTCATACAGCACGCCAATAAAGAACAGCCCGCCCGTCAGCAGGTACAGCAGGCCGCTGATCCACTTGCCCTGATACATCCGGTGCACACCGAACACCCCGAGGAATGTCAGCAGAATCCACGCCACGTTGTATTCGATCGGTCCCGCCGCAAAGCGCAGGTCCGCTTCCCGGTCCATCGCCGGGATCAGGAACACGTCGATCAGCCAGCCGATCCCCAGCAACCCGAAGGTGAAAAACCAGATCGTGCCGGTCACCGGCTTGCCGTAATAGAAGCGGTGAGAACCTGTGAAACCGAATATCCACAACAGGTAACCGATCACCTTGCTATGGGTGTCTTTTTCCTTCACACGGGGCAGCTGATAGCCGTTCATTAAGACCTCGATACACGCGATAGATAAATATTCTTTAATTCTTTGTGACTTTTTTACAGGTAGCCGACGTACGGCAAATGCTACCTTGTGGTCCGTCAAAGCCTTATAGCACCGGACTTCTGTCCGACAATTGCGTTTTTTTGCCGCTTGTTTGGTTCCGTTGGCACCTGATTGAATCGACCAACGGCCTCGGAAGGGACAAAAAAGCTGTTATAAAGTTGCGCGCTAACACATAAGAGCCCTGCCTAATGCGTCCATTTTTCAAGACATGGCTAACTATTTGCCTATTAATGCCACTGGCCGCCCACGCCACCAATCGTGAGCAACGTCTTCCCAACGTTAACGGTTTCACTCCCAAATCCCATGCCTCTGCTCCTACGAACAAAGGCAAGCAAACGAAACACACCACGCTCGCCAGCAAGAGTCACGGCAAGCTGGTTCCACCGATGGCGAACAAGGAAAGCAGTAACGTCCTCAGTCGTGCGGTGAACGTCCTCGGTACACCTTACCGTTGGGGCGGCAGCAGCCCGAGCAAAGGCTTCGACTGCAGCGGTCTGGTCAAATACGCGTTCAACGACGCCACGTTCGACCTGCCGCGTACCTCGAATGCCATGGCCAGTGGTCACGGCGAGAAAGTCGAGCGCAAGGACCTCAAGCCTGGCGACCTGATTTTCTTCAATATCAAAAGCCGTCGGGTCAATCACGTTGCCATCTACCTGGGCAACGACCGCTTCATCCACGCACCACGCCGTGGCAAAGCGGTGAGTATCGATACGCTGAACAAACCGTATTGGGAACAGCATTACGTGGTTGCCAAGCGCGTGCTGCCGAAAGAACCAGGTGGCAAGCAGATGCGCGTGGTTCAGCGCTGATCTGTACAGATCATAAAAAACGCAGCCTTCGGGCTGCGTTTTTTTTCGTCCCTAGAAATTATCCGGTGTCCGCGCCTTCTCCCGCGCATGTTCACGACTGATCAGGCCCTTGGTCACCAGATCCTTCAGGCACATGTCGAGTGTCTGCATCCCCAGCGACCCGCCGGTCTGAATCGCCGAATACATCTGCGCCACCTTGTCCTCGCGGATCAAGTTACGGATCGCCGACGTCCCCAGCATGATCTCGTGTGCCGCCACCCGGCCGCCGCCGATCTTCTTGATCAATGTCTGCGACACCACGGCCAGCAATGACTCGGACAACATCGAGCGCACCATGGACTTCTCATCCCCCGGAAACACATCCACCACCCGGTCGATGGTCTTGGCCGCCGACGTGGTGTGCAGCGTGCCGAACACCAAGTGCCCGGTCTCGGCCGCCGTCAGCGCCAGGCGGATGGTTTCCAGATCACGCATCTCGCCGACCAGGATCACGTCCGGGTCTTCGCGCAGCGCTGAACGCAATGCCGTGGCGAAACTGCGGGTATCGCGGTGGACTTCACGCTGATTGATCAGGCATTTACGCGATTCGTGGACGAATTCGATGGGGTCTTCGATGGTCAGGATGTGGTGATGACGGTGGGTATTGAGGTAATCGATCATCGCCGCAAGCGTCGTGGATTTGCCGGAGCCGGTTGGTCCGGTGACCAGCACGAGCCCCCGCGGAGCATCGGTGATTTTGCGAAAGACGTCGCCCATGGCGAGGTCTTCCATGCTCAGCACTTTCGACGGGATGGTACGGAACACAGCGCCGGCGCCACGGTTCTGGTTGAAGGCATTGACCCGAAACCGCGCCACACCGGGCACTTCGAAGGAAAAGTCGGTTTCCAGATGTTTCTCGAACTCCACTCGCTGGGTGTCGTTCATGATGTCGTAGATCAGCTCGTGCACCTGCTTGTGATCCAGCGCCGGCAGATTGATCCGTCGCACATCGCCATCCACGCGGATCATCGGTGGCAGACCGGCCGACAGGTGCAGGTCGGAAGCGCCCTGTTTGGCGCTGAAGGCCAGCAGTTCAGTGATATCCATAGCGTCCCTCAATTCCAGTAGAATGCCGCGAACCTTCAGACCGCTGGCGCCTCTTGATGTCCACGATAGCAGACAACATTCTCCAGGTTAGTTCGCGTATTCATGCCGCCACCGCTGCCGCCGGACGCGATGAAAACAGCGTCCAGCTACTGGCCGTGAGCAAGACCAAACCGTCCGAAGCCCTGCGCGAAGCTTATGCCGCCGGCCTGCGCGACTTTGGCGAGAACTACCTGCAGGAAGCCCTGGCCAAACAGCTCGAACTGGCCGACCTGCCCTTGATCTGGCACTTCATCGGCCCCATTCAGTCGAACAAGACCCGCTCGATTGCCGAGCATTTCGCCTGGGTGCACTCCGTGGATCGTCTGAAAATCGCCCAACGCCTGTCCGAACAACGCCCGGCGGAGCTGCCGCCGCTGAACATCTGCATTCAGGTCAACGTCAGTGGTGAAGCCAGCAAGTCCGGCTGCACCCCGGCCGACCTGCCGGCCCTGGCCCAGGCCATCAGCGCGCTGCCGCGCCTGAAGCTGCGCGGCTTGATGGCAATCCCCGAGCCAACCGAAGATCGCGCCGAACAAGACGCTGCATTCGCCGCCGTTCAGAAGTTGCAGGCCGACCTCGACCTGCCGCTCGACACGCTTTCCATGGGCATGAGCCACGACCTCGAGTCGGCCATTGCCCAAGGCGCGACCTGGGTCCGTATCGGTACGGCCCTGTTTGGCGCCCGCGACTATTCCCCATCTTGATGATTTCCAGATAAGGACCTGACATGAGCAACACACGTATCGCCTTTATCGGAGCCGGCAACATGGCCGCCAGCCTGATCGGCGGCCTGCGGGCCAAGGGTCTGGAAGCCGCACACATCCGCGCCAGTGATCCGGGTGAAGAGACCCGCAACCGGGTCAGCGCCGAACACGGCATCGAGACCTTCGCCGACAATGCTCAGGCCATCGACGGCGCTGACGTGGTGGTACTGGCGGTCAAGCCACAGGCCATGAAAGCCGTGTGCGAAGCGATCCGCCCGAGCCTGAAGCCGAATCAACTGGTGGTGTCCATCGCCGCCGGCATTACTTGCGCCAGCATGACTGCGTGGCTCGGTGAACAGCCAATCGTGCGCTGCATGCCCAACACCCCGGCGCTGCTGCGTCAGGGCGTGAGCGGTCTGTACGCCACCGGCGAAGTCAGCGCCGAACAGCGCCAGCAGGCCGAAGAGCTGCTGTCCGCCGTGGGCATCGCCCTGTGGCTGAACGAAGAGCAGCAACTGGACGCGGTCACCGCCGTCTCCGGTTCCGGCCCCGCGTATTTTTTCCTGCTGATCGAAGCCATGACCGCCGCTGGCGTCAAACTCGGCCTGCCGAAGGAAACCGCCGAACAACTGACCCTGCAAACCGCGCTGGGCGCGGCGCACATGGCCGTGTCCAGCGACGTCGACGCCGCCGAACTGCGCCGCCGCGTGACCTCGCCGGCCGGCACCACGGAAGCTGCAATCAAATCGTTCCAGGCCGGTGGCTTCGAAGCCCTGGTGGAAAAAGCACTCGGCGCCGCCGCGCACCGCTCGGCCGAAATGGCCGAACAATTGGGCAAATAAGGAGCCTTACATGATTGGATTGAACACCGCAGCGGTCTACGTGCTGCAAACCCTCGGCAGCCTGTACCTGCTGATCGTGCTGCTGCGCTTCGTCCTGCAACTGGTGCGGGCGAACTTCTACAACCCGCTGTGCCAGTTCGTGGTCAAGGCTACCCAGCCGCTGCTCAAGCCACTGCGCCGGATCATCCCGAGCCTGTTCGGCCTGGACATGTCGTCGCTGGTGCTGGCGATCCTTGTGCAACTGGCTCTGATGGCGCTGACCCTGCTGCTGACCTACGGCACCACCGGCAACCCGCTGCAACTGTTCATCTGGTCGATCATCGGCGTGACCGCGCTGTTCCTGAAGATCTTCTTCTTCGCCCTGATCATCAGCGTGATCCTGTCCTGGGTCGCTCCGGGCAGCCACAACCCGGGCGCCGAGCTGGTCAACCAGATCTGTGAACCGGCCCTGGCGCCGTTCCGCCGCTTCCTGCCGAGCATGGGCGGCCTGGACCTGTCGCCGATCTTCGCCTTCCTCGCGCTGAAGCTGATCGACATGCTGGTGATCAACAACCTCGCGGCGATGACGATGATGCCGGAAATCCTGCGCCTGTTGATGTGAGCTGGTTTCGTTGGGACGGTGACGACCTGATCCTCGAGTGTCACCTGCAACCGGCAGCCCGCAGCGATGACTTCGCCGGGCTGCACGGCGACCGCCTGAAGATCCGCCTGACCGCGCCGCCGGTAGAGGGCAAGGCCAATGCGTACCTGATGGGGTTTCTGGCCAAGGCTTTCGGGGTTTCCAAGAGCCAGGTCAGTTTGCTCAGCGGTGAGTTGAACCGGCAGAAGCGCGTGAAGATCTGCTCGCCGAAGAAGCTGCCGGATTTGCCGGGGCTCTGCCGCCCCTGATCGTTGCTTGCCGCTAACCCCACCGGTCTTTAGACTTACGCCTCATTTCAACGAGAGCAGGGTCGATGCCAGCTGCCTTTCCCCCCGATTCTGTTGGTCTGGTGACGCCACAAACGGCGCACTTCAGCGAACCGCTGGCCCTGGCCTGCGGCCGTTCGCTCGCCGCTTATGACCTGATCTACGAAACCTACGGCACGCTCAACGCGCAAGCGAGCAACGCCGTGTTGATCTGCCACGCCTTGTCCGGCCACCACCACGCCGCCGGCTACCACAGCGTCGACGACCGCAAGCCCGGCTGGTGGGACAGCTGCATCGGCCCCGGCAAACCGATCGACACCAACAAGTTCTTCGTGGTCAGCCTGAACAACCTCGGCGGCTGCAACGGTTCTACCGGCCCGAGCAGCCTCAATCCGGAAACCGGCAAGCCGTTCGGCGCCGACTTCCCGGTGCTGACCGTGGAAGACTGGGTGCACAGCCAGGCACGCCTGGCCGACCGGCTCGGCATCGGGCAGTGGGCGGCAGTGATCGGCGGCAGCCTCGGCGGCATGCAGGCGCTGCAATGGACCATCACGTATCCGGACCGCGTACGCCACTGTCTGGCCATCGCCTCGGCCCCCAAGCTGTCGGCGCAGAACATCGCCTTCAACGAAGTGGCGCGCCAGGCGATCCTCACCGACCCGGAATTCCACGGCGGCTCATTCCAGGAACACGGCGTGATCCCCAAACGCGGGCTGATGCTGGCGCGGATGGTGGGGCACATCACCTACCTGTCCGACGACTCCATGGGCGAAAAATTCGGCCGCGGCCTGAAGAGCGAAAAGCTCAACTACGACTTCCACAGCGTCGAGTTCCAGGTCGAAAGCTACCTGCGTTATCAGGGCGAAGAGTTCTCTGGGCGCTTCGACGCCAACACCTATCTGTTGATGACCAAGGCGCTGGACTACTTCGATCCGGCGGCCAACTTCGACGATAACCTGGCGAAAACCTTCGAAGGTGCGAAAGCCAAATTCTGCGTGATGTCGTTCACCACCGATTGGCGCTTCTCCCCGGCCCGCTCGCGGGAACTGGTGGACGCGCTGATGGCCGCGCGCAAGGACGTCAGCTACCTGGAAATCGACGCGCCGCAGGGCCACGACGCCTTCCTGATTCCGATCCCGCGTTATTTGCAGGCGTTCGGCAATTACATGAACCGCATTACGTTGTGAGAAAGCCATGAGAGCTGATCTGGAAATCATCCAGGAGTGGATCCCCGCCGGCAGCCGTGTACTCGACCTCGGTTGCGGCGACGGCGAGTTGCTGACCTGGCTGCGCGACCACAAGCAGGTCACCGGTTATGGCCTGGAAAACGACCCGGACAACATCGCCGAGTGCGTGGCCAAGGGCATCAACGTCATCGAGCAGGACCTGGACAAGGGCCTGGGCAACTTCGCCAGCAACAGCTTCGACGTGGTGGTGATGACCCAGGCCCTGCAAGCCGTGCATTACCCGGACAAGATCCTCGACGAAATGTTGCGGGTCGGCCGCCAGTGCATCATCACCTTCCCCAACTTCGGTCACTGGCGCTGCCGCTGGTATCTGGCGAGCAAGGGCCGGATGCCGGTGTCCGAATTCCTGCCGTACACCTGGTACAACACGCCGAACATTCACTTCTGCACCTTCGAAGACTTTGAAGAACTTTGTCGCGAACGTGAGGCGAAGGTCATTGATCGGCTTGCCGTGGATCAACAGCACCGCCACGGGTGGGCCAGTAAGCTATGGCCTAATCTGTTAGGTGAGATCGGTATCTACCGCGTCAGCAGCCCGGGGCTGCAGGATCACAGAATCGCGGTCTGAACCACGACATTGCGAGGAGAACGAACATGGGACGCCTGATTACCGCGTTATTGGCCGCCTGCCTGAGCCTGTCGGCCGTGGCCGCCGATGCCATCAAGAGCGAGCGCCAGGAAACCTTCGGCGACGTGACGGTGCACTACAACACCTTCAACTCGACCTACCTGCAACCGGACATCGCCAAGGCTGCCGAGCTGATCCGCAGCAAGAACCAGGGCGTGATCAATGTCTCGGTGATCAAGGATGGCAAGCCGTTGATCGCCAACGTCACTGGCACGGTGAAAGATCTGACCAGCCAGACCGTGACCCTGAATTTCCGTCAGGTCACCGAACAGGGCGCGATCTATTACATCGCCCAGTACCCGGTGGAACAGCAGGAAACCCGCACCTTCGAAATCAAGGTGCAGACCGGCGACAAGATCAACACCATCAATTTCAACCAAGAGCTTTTCCCTGGCCAATGATCAATCTCAAGCAACTCGTACTGGCCAGCCATAACGCCGGCAAACTCAAGGAACTCCAGGCCATGCTCGGCGAATCGGTGCACCTGCGCTCGATCGGCGAATTCAGCAGCGTGGAACCGGAAGAAACCGGTCTGTCGTTCGTCGAGAACGCAATCCTCAAGGCCCGCAACGCGGCGCGTATTTCCGGGCTGCCGGCGCTGGCTGACGATTCAGGTCTGGCGGTGGATTTCCTCGGCGGTGCGCCGGGCATCTACTCGGCGCGCTACGCCGACGGCAAGGGCGATGCGGCGAACAACGCCAAGCTGCTCGACGCCTTGAAGGATGTGCCTGAAGCCGAACGCGGCGCACAGTTCGTCTGTGTGCTGGCGCTGGTGCGTCACGCTGACGATCCGCTGCCGATCCTGTGCGAAGGCCTGTGGCACGGACGCATCCTGACCGCCGCCAGCGGCGAGCACGGTTTTGGTTACGATCCGCTGTTCTGGGTGCCGGAGCGTAACGTGTCCAGCGCCGAGCTGAGCCCGAGCGACAAGAACCAGATCAGCCACCGCGCCCGTGCAATGGATCTGCTGCGCCAGCGTCTGGGCTTGAAATGACCGATAGCTCCTGCGCGTCGTCGCTGATTATCGGCGGCGCCGCCTCCTCGCCTCGGGCACCATTGCCGACGCTGCCGCCCCTGGCGCTGTACATCCACATTCCGTGGTGTGTGCGCAAATGCCCGTATTGCGACTTCAACTCCCACACCGCCAGCCCCGTACTGCCGGAGCAAGAGTACGTCGACGCGATGCTGGCCGACCTCGACCAGGATCTGCATGCGGTGTATGGCCGTGAGTTGAGTTCGATCTTCTTTGGCGGCGGTACACCGAGCCTGTTCAGCGCACAAGCCCTTGGTCGCTTGCTGGAAGGCGTCAAACAGCGCATCCCGTTTGCCGATGACATCGAAATCACCCTGGAAGCCAACCCCGGGACCTTCGAACAAGAGAAGTTCGTCGCCTACCGCAAACTGGGGATCAATCGCCTGTCGATCGGTATCCAGAGCTTCCAGCAGGAAAAACTCAAGGCCCTCGGCCGCATCCACAACGGCGATGAAGCGGTACGCGCCGCCGGCATGGCGCGCCAGGCCGGGTTCGATAACTTCAACCTCGACTTGATGCACGGCTTGCCGGACCAGTCGCTGGACGATGCCTTGAGCGACCTGCGTCAGGCCATCGAACTGAAGCCGACACACATTTCCTGGTATCAGCTGACGCTGGAGCCGAACACCGTGTTCTGGAACCAGCCGCCAGTGCTGCCGGAAGACGATACGTTGTGGGACATTCAAGAGGCTGGTCAGGCGCTGCTGGCCGAGCACGGTTACGCGCAGTACGAAGTTTCCGCCTATGCGCAACCGGGCCGCCCGGCGCGGCATAATCTCAACTACTGGAGTTTCGGCGACTTCATCGGCATCGGCGCCGGCGCCCACGGCAAGCTCAGTCACCCGGACGGGCGCATCGTGCGCACCTGGAAGACGCGCCTGCCAAAGGACTACCTCAACCCGGCCAAAAGCTTCCAGGCCGGCGAGAAAGCCCTGACCAACGACGAGATGCCGTTCGAGTTCCTGATGAACGCCCTGCGCTTGACTGCCGGCGTGGAATCACGCCTGTATCCCGAGCGCACCGGCCTGCCGCTGGAGAGCCTCGACGAACACCGCCGCGAGGCCGAACAAAGCGGTCTGTTGCAGGTCGAACCGTCACGTCTGGCGGCCACCGAGCGCGGACAACTCTTTCTCAATGACTTGCTGCAAAAATTTCTGAGCTGATTAGCTCCCGGGGAAACCGCATGGATTTGATACTCGACCTGCTCGCCACCGTGTCCCGCTGGAGCCGCAGCAACCTCTCGGAAATCGCCCTGGCCTTGGTGGGCTGCCTGCTGGTGCTGTTCGGCGCCGACTTCAAGGGCTGGGTCGAGCAACGCCTGGGCAGCATCGCCGGCGCCCTGCGTGTGCCGCTGATGGCCCTGCTGTGCATGATCGGCAGCGGCGCCGCGCTGATCTACGCCACGCCTTGGGTGGTGAAGGGGCTGAGCCAGTTCAACAACTACAGCCTGGCGCCGGTGTTGTTGGTGGTGCTGGTGCTGATTGGCGTGGTCGCTGACCGCCGCTGATTTTCAGCACACACAAAATAACTGTGGGAGCGAGCCTGCTCGCGATAGCGACTTAACATTCAACATCATCGTTGACTGTCAGACCGTTATCGCGAGCAGGCTCGCTCCCACATGGGGTTCTGCGTAAGGCTTAAGCGAGTTTCTCGAACTTCAGATCCCACACGCCATGCCCAAGACGCTCGCCGCGGCGTTCGAACTTGGTGATCGGGCGCTCGGCCGGGCGTGGTACGCACTTGCCGTCTTCGGCGAGGTTGCGATAGCCCGGGGCGACGTTCATCACTTCCAGCATGTATTCGGCGTACGGCTCCCAGTCGGTGGCCATGTGCAGAATGCCGCCAACCTTCAGCTTGCTGCGCACCAGTTCAGCGAAGGACGCCTGAACGATGCGGCGCTTGTGGTGGCGGCTCTTGTGCCACGGATCCGGGAAGAACAGCATCAGGCGATCGAGGCTGTTGTCGGCGATGCAGCGATTGAGCACTTCGATCGCGTCGCAATCGTAGACCCGCAGGTTGGTCAGGCCTTGAGTCAGCACGCCGTTGAGCAGCGCGCCGACACCCGGACGGTGAACCTCGACACCGATGAAATCCTGTTCCGGCGCAGCGGCGGCCATTTCCAGCAGCGAGTGGCCCATGCCGAAACCGATCTCCAGCGAACGCGGCGCGGAGCGGCCGAACACCTGGTCGTAATCCACCGGCGCATCGGCCAGCGGCAGGACGAACTTCGGCGCGCCCTGATCCAGGCCGCGCTGCTGGCCTTCGGTCATGCGCCCGGCGCGCATCACGAAACTCTTGATGCGGCGGTGTTGGCGCTCGTCGCCTTCTTCCGTCTGGATTGGCGTGTCGTTCGATTCAGTCATCAATAGCTCTTACTTGATCAGACCATCCAGCGGCGAAGAGGCGCTGGCATAGAGTTTTTTCGGCATGCGGCCGGCGAGGTAGGCCAGACGGCCCGCGACGATCGCGTGTTTCATGGCTTCGGCCATCATGACCGGCTGCTGGGCGTGGGCGATGGCCGAGTTCATCAGCACCGCGTCACAGCCCAGCTCCATCGAGATGGTGGCATCGGAAGCGGTGCCGACACCGGCATCCACCAGCACCGGGATCTTGGCTTCTTCGAGGATGATCTGCAGGTTGTACGGGTTGCAGATTCCCAGGCCTGAACCGATCAGACCGGCCAGCGGCATCACCGCGATGCAGCCGATTTCCGCCAGTTGCCGGGCGATGATCGGGTCGTCGCTGGTGTAAACCATCACGTCGAAGCCTTCCTTGACCAGCACTTCGGCGGCCTTGAGGGTTTCGATCACGTTGGGGAACAGGGTTTTCTGGTCGGCCAGCACTTCCAGCTTCACCAGGTTGTGGCCGTCGAGCAGCTCACGGGCCAGGCGGCAGGTGCGCACGGCTTCGACCGCGTCGTAGCAGCCGGCGGTGTTCGGCAGGAAGGTGTAGCGATCCGGCGACAGCACTTCAAGCAGGTTCGGCTCGCCTTCGATCTGGCCCAGGTTGGTGCGGCGCACGGCGAAGGTGACGATCTCGGCACCCGAGGCTTCGATGGCCAGGCGGGTTTCTTCCATGTCACGGTACTTGCCGGTACCGACCAGCAAACGCGACTGGTAAGTACGACCGGCCAGAACGAAAGGCTTGTCGCTACGAACGATGCTCATGGGGAATCCTCTGTTGGGGTGAGGGTCTTGCAGAATTCTCGGCCCGTGCAGGCCTGGCGACTAGCCGCCGCCGATGGCGTGCACCACTTCGACGTTGTCGCCGTCGTTCAAAGTGGTGTCGGCATGCTGGCTGCGCGGGACGATATCCAGATTGAGTTCGACCGCGACGCGGCGTCCGGTCAGATCCAGACGGGTCAGCAGGGCCGCAACGGTTTCACCGTCGGGCAGTTCAAAGGATTCACCGTTCAACTGAATGCGCATGCGCAACGCCGCCATCACTTTTTAGGGGGTGGCATTCTAGCCCGATCATGACCTAAAGGTCAGCACCAAGCGTCAAGCGGTTGGCTGCAGGCGCCAGGCGGCGAGCCCGAGGCACAGCCAGCCGATCAGGAATGCCAGGCCACCGAACGGAGTGATGATGCCGAGCTTGCCGATGCCGAGGGTGGTCAGCAGGTACAGGCTGCCGGAGAACAGCAGGATGCCGACGGTGAACGAGATGCCGGCCCAGGCGACCAGCCGCCCCTGAAGCTGGGTGGCCAGCAGCGCCACGCCGAACAGCGCCAGCGCGTGCACCAGTTGATAGGTGACGCCGGTGTGGAAGATCGCCAGGTACTCCGGGGTCAGACGGTTTTTCAGGCCGTGGGCGGCGAATGCGCCGAGGCCGACACCGGTGAAACCAAAGAAGGCAGCCAGCATCAGAAAGCTACGCAGCATGTAGAACTCCAGTCAGACTCGATCGGCAGGGTCTGTATAATGGCCCGCTCAACCGGTTCGGCCAAGCCATCTCTATGCTGCGTTTATTTCTCCGTCGTTTCACGAAGGCCCTGCTCTGGTTCGCGGGCGGCAGCGTATTGCTGGTGTTGGTGTTTCGCTTCGTGCCGCCACCGTTCACGGCGCTGATGGTCGAGCGCAAGATCGAATCCTGGGTCGACGGCGAGCCGATCGATCTGCAACGCACCTGGAAGCCATGGGACGAGATTTCCGATGACCTGAAGGTCGCGGTGATTGCCGGCGAAGACCAGAAATTCCCCGAGCACTGGGGTTTTGACCTGAGTGCAATCAAGGCCGCACTGGCCCACAACGAACTCGGCGGCTCGATCCGCGGTGCCAGCACCTTGAGCCAACAAGTGTCGAAGAACCTGTTTTTGTGGTCCGGTCGCAGCTATCTGCGTAAAGGTCTAGAGGCGTGGTTTACTGCGCTGATCGAAGTGTTCTGGCCCAAGCAGCGGATTCTCGAGGTGTACCTGAACAGTGTCGAATGGGATGACGGCGTGTTTGGTGCCGAAGCAGCGGCAAGGCATCACTTTGGCGTAGGTGCCAGGTCGCTGTCCCGGCAGCAGGCGAGTTATCTGGCGGCGGTGCTGCCGAATCCCCGGGTCTGGAGCGCCAGCCATCCGACCGCTTACGTGTCGCGCCGAGCCGGCTGGATTCGCCAGCAGATGAGCCAGCTGGGGGGCGACAGCTATCTGCTGACACTCAATGATTCCCGCCGGGCGCCTTGGGCCCAATGACTTTGTGACAGGCAAACAAAAACGCCCCGATCATCACTGATCGGGGCGTTTTTTATTGCCGGACTACCGGTTATGCGGCAATCGACAACTTGAGCTTGTTCATCGCGCTCTTCTCGAGCTGACGGATCCGCTCGGCCGATACGTTGTACTTCTGCGCCAGGTCGTGCAGCGTGGCTTTCTCTTCTGCCAGCCAGCGCTGGTAGAGGATGTCGCGGCTGCGTTCGTCCAGCACTTCCAGCGCTTCGTGCAGGTTGTGATTGGAGTTGTCGCTCCAGTCGGCATCTTCCAGTTGACGCGCCGGGTCGTACCGGTGGTCTTCCAGGTAATTGGCCGGCGACTGGAAAGCACTGTCGTCGTCGGCTTCGGCAGCCGGGTCGAAGGCCATGTCATGGCCGGTCAGGCGACTTTCCATCTCACGCACTTCACGCGGCTCGACACCAAGGCTTTCCGCCACACGGTGGACTTCCTCGTTGTTCAGCCAGGCCAGACGTTTCTTCTGGCTGCGCAGATTGAAGAACAGCTTGCGCTGGGCCTTGGTGGTCGCGACTTTCACGATCCGCCAGTTGCGCAGGATGAACTCGTGAATCTCGGCCTTGATCCAGTGCACCGCGAAGGACACCAGACGCACGCCCATTTCCGGGTTGAAACGCTTCACGGCCTTCATCAGACCGACGTTGCCTTCCTGGATCAGGTCAGCCTGAGCCAGACCGTAGCCGGAATAGCTACGGGCGATGTGTACGACAAACCGCAGGTGGGCGAGCACCATCTGCCGAGCCGCCCCCAAATCCTGCTCATAGTAGAGACTCTCGGCCAGTTCACGCTCCTGCTCCGGCGTCAGCAATGGAATGCTGTTGACGGTGTGTACATAAGCTTCCAGGTTTGCGCCCGGAACCAATGCATACGCAGGTTGCAAAGAATTGGTCATACGAAAAAACCTCCGACTTACATACTCGCGCCTTTCGGCACTGCGAAAAATTGACCGGGAACTCAAGTACAAGTTCCCAAAAAACCGCAAGGCCAATCACGCGCAAAAAAGATTCTACTTCGGCGCCAGCTCCCTGAGATGACGTGCGACTGCAATCCATGCACCGATATAACCCAACAGCACCGCGCCAAGCAAGAGCGACAGACCGTCGGCAACTGGCACTCCGGCCAGTGCGAAATCACTGCCGTACAAGCCGGCCAGCCCAACCACCGCGTCGTTCAGCCAGTTCAGGCCGAACGCCAGCACACCCCAGGACAGCAGCCCTGCACCGAAGCCATACAACGCGCCCATATAAAGGAAGGGACGACGCACATAGCTGTCGGTGCCGCCGACGAGTTTAATCACTTCTATCTCTGTGCGGCGGTTTTCAATATGAAGACGAATGGTATTGCCTATCACCAAAAGTAATGCGGAAACCAGCAACACCGTCAGACCGAAGACAAAGCGGTCGCCGAGCTTGAGGATGGCGGCCAGACGCTCGACCCAGACTAGATCAAGTTGCGCCTGTTGTACCTTGGGCAACTCGGAAAGTTTTTGTCTTAATGCTTCCAGGGTCGACTTGTCGACCTCCTTCGGCGTCACCAGCACCACGCCCGGCAGCGGGTTTTCCGGCAGCTCGCGCAGGGCTTCGCCCAATCCGGACTGCTGCTGGAACTCCTCCAGCGCCTGGTCGCGGCCGACATATTCAGCATCAGCTACGCCGGGCATGCCTTTGATCTGATCACGCAATGCTTCGCCCTGGGCCGGGCTGGCCTCAAGCTCCAGGTACAGCGAGATCTGCGCCGCGCGCTGCCATGAACCACCCAGACGCTCGACATTGTTCAGCAACAGTGACAGGCCCATCGGCAGACTCAGCGCAACCGCCATCACCATGCAGGTGAAGAAGCTGCCGATCGGCTGCTTGCCGAGACGGCGCAGGCTGTCGATCCAGCTGGCGCGGTGACTTTCGATCCAGGCACGGAACAACGTGGCAAAGTCTGGCCCGTCGTCATCGTCGTGCTTTTTCTTCTTTGGCGGTTGCGGATCGGCGGCCTTCGGAGCCACGCGCTCGGAAACCTTCGGACTGCGTGTCGCACTCATACGCCGGCCTCCCCGTCGCCGATCAATCGGCCGCGTTGCAGGGTCAGCATGCGATGGCGCATGCGCGCAATCAGCGCCAGGTCGTGACTGGCGATCAGCACGCTGGTGCCCAGACGGTTGATGTCTTCGAACACACCCATGATCTCGGCCGCCAGACGCGGGTCGAGGTTACCGGTCGGTTCGTCCGCCAGCAGCAAGGCCGGACGGTGAACGATGGCGCGGGCAATGCCGACGCGCTGTTGCTGACCGGTGGACAGGTCGCCGGGATACAGATCGGCCTTGTCCGACAGCGCCACGCGCTCCAGCGCCGAATCGACGCGCTTGGCGATCTCGACCTTGGACAGCCCGAGAATCTGCAACGGCAGCGCGACGTTGTTGAACACCGTGCGATCGAACAGCAACTGGTGGTTCTGGAACACCACACCGATCTGCCGACGCAGGAACGGAATCTGCGCATTGCTGATGGTGCTCAGGTCTTGCCCGGCCAGCAACAGTTTGCCACTGGTCGGACGTTCCATCGCCAGCAGCAGGCGCAACAACGTGGATTTACCGGCACCGGAGTGGCCGGTGACAAACAGGAACTCGCCGCGACGGACTCGAAAGCTCAGCTCATGCAAGCCGACGTGACCGTTCGGGTAGCGCTTACCGACCTGTTCGAAACGAATCATGAACGCTCCCGCTCGGCAAACAGTGCCTGGACAAAGGGTTCGGCTTCAAAGGTACGCAGATCGTCGATGCCTTCACCGACGCCGATGTAGCGGATCGGCAGACCAAACTGCTTGGCCAGGGCAAAAATCACCCCGCCCTTGGCCGTGCCGTCGAGCTTGGTCAGCGCCAGGCCGGTCAGTTCGACAGTCTGGTTGAATTGCTTGGCCTGATTGATGGCGTTCTGGCCGGTACCGGCATCGAGCACCAGCAGCACTTCGTGCGGCGCATCGGCGTCGAGCTTGCCGATTACCCGGCGAACCTTTTTCAGTTCTTCCATCAGGTTGTCTTTGGTGTGCAGACGACCGGCGGTGTCGGCGATCAGCACGTCGATGCCACGGGCCTTGGCGGCCTGCACGGCGTCGAAGATCACCGAGGCCGAGTCCGCGCCAGTGTGCTGGGCGATCACCGGGATCTTGTTGCGCTCACCCCAGACCTGTAACTGCTCGACAGCCGCAGCACGGAACGTGTCACCCGCGGCGAGCATGACCTTCTTGCCCTCCAGTTGCAGCTTCTTCGCCAGTTTGCCGATGGTGGTGGTCTTGCCGGCGCCGTTGACACCGACCACAAGGATCACGAACGGCTTGTTCTGCGAAACGATCTTCAGCGGCTGCTCGACCGGTTTGAGCATCGCGGCCAGCTCGGCCTGCAGGGATTTGTACAGAGCGTCGGAATCGGCCAGTTCCTTGCGGGCGACCTTCTGGGTCAGGCGCTGGATGATGACCGACGTCGCCTCGACGCCAACGTCGGCGGTCAGCAGACGGGTTTCAAGATCGTCGAGCAGATCGTCATCGATGGCTTTCTTGCCGAGGAACAGGCTGGCCATGCCCTCGCCGATGCTGGCGCTGGTCTTGGACAGGCCTTGCTTGAGCCGGGCGAAGAAGCCGGCCTTGGTTTCCTCGGTGCGCGGGGCCTGAACCGGGGTTTCGACGACAGCGACAGGCGCAGCGACGATCGGTGCAGGTGCAGGTGCAGGTGCAGGTGCAGGTGCAGGTGCAGGTGCAGGCTCGGGTGCAGCGACTATCGACGCAACCGGGGCAGCGACCACAGGCTCGGGAATGACAGGAGCAGATTCGACCACCGGCGGCTGAACAGGCTCAGGCGTGAATGCAACCGGTGCCGGAATCGGCGGCGTAATGTGCGGCGCAGCCTCTTCAACCAGTGCCACCGGCTCTTCGGCCACCGGCAAGGTCAGCCACGGCTGGGCGGCCGGGGTCAGGGGCAGTTCAGCGGCGGTCGGCGCTACAGGCTCGGCCTCGGCCACCGGTTGCAGCACCGGCTCGGCAATCGGCAGCACAACCGGTGCCGGCACTTCTTCTATGACAGGTGCTGGCGCCGGGGCTGGCTCAGGAAGGGCAGTCGGCTGTTCGACGACGGGTTCCTGCGGTTTTTTGCGCAGCCATCCGAACAGGCTTTTTTTCTCGCCAGCCGCAGCTGGGGTCTTCTTGTCGTCGTTGGAACCAAACATGGAGGACGGCTATCTCACGGTAGCGACGCGCCACAGGGGCGCCCCGGCAAATAAATATTCGATGCAGAACAGACTGTGTTTCATCCAGCTTGTTCACGCGCAACATTTTGTCGAGGTGCAAGCGGCACCTCAAAAGATTGATCAACACGAAGGACTGGTAGGCCATCGTCGGGGAAAAAGCAGAGTCTAGCGGACAAAATCCAGATTAAATCCGCAAATAGCATCACCTGCCTGCCGATCAAAGGCCTTATAGGCGTGGCCCCCAGTAAAACGGATCAGTATCCTAGCACCCTCTCGCCCGCCGACGCTAAGACCAAGCGGGCAGCCCAACAGGTTTAAAAACGAATGAATGCTCTAGCCCGCCGCGCCGCAGGCCTGTTGCTCAGCACAGTCTGCCTGCCCCTTTCGGCCCTGGCGGCCGACCCGCAACCGACTCACGAATTCACCCTAGACAACGGCTTGAAGATCGTCGTGCGCGAAGACCATCGCGCACCGGTGGTGGTGTCGCAGGTCTGGTACAAGGTCGGTTCCAGCTACGAAACCCCGGGCCAGACCGGTCTGTCCCACGCCCTCGAACACATGATGTTCAAGGGCAGCGAAAAAGTCGGCCCCGGCGAAGCCTCGCTGATCCTGCGCGACCTCGGCGCCGAAGAGAATGCCTTCACCAGCGACGACTTCACCGCTTATTACCAAGTGCTGGCCCGCGACCGTCTGGGCGTGGCCTTCGAACTGGAAGCAGACCGCATGGCCAACCTGCGCCTGCCGGCCGACGAGTTCGCCAAGGAAATCGAAGTCATCAAGGAAGAGCGCCGCCTGCGCACCGACGACAAGCCGATGTCCAAGGCCTACGAGCGCTACAAGGCCATGGCCTACCCGGCCAGCGGTTATCACACGCCGACCATCGGCTGGATGGCTGACCTGGAGCGGATGAAGGTCGAAGAGCTGCGTCACTGGTATCAGTCCTGGTACGTGCCGAACAACGCCACGCTGGTGGTGGTCGGCGACGTGACCCCGGACGAGGTGAAGACCCTTGCTCAGCGCTACTTCGGGCCGATCCCGAAGCGTGACGTACCGCCAGCGAAAAAACCGCTGGAACTGGCCGAGCCCGGCGAGCGCCAGATCACCCTGCACGTGCAGACCCAGCTGCCGAGCCTGATGCTCGGCTTCAACGTCCCGAGCATCGCCACCGCCGAAGACAAACGCTCGGTCAACGCCTTGCGCCTGATTTCGGCGTTGCTGGACGGCGGCTACAGCGGCCGCATCCCGACCCAACTGGAGCGCGGCGAAGAGTTGGTGTCCGGCGGTTCATCGAGCTACGACGCCTACACGCGCGGTGACAGCCTGTTCACCCTGTCGGCCACGCCGAACACCCAGAAGAAAAAGACCATGGCCCAGGCTGAAGCCGGCCTGTGGAAACTGCTGGAACAGCTGAAAACCACCGCGCCGTCCGCCGAAGAGCTGGAACGTGTGCGTGCCCAGGTCATCGCCGGCCTGGTCTTCGAGCGCGATTCGATCACCAGCCAGGCCACCGCCATCGGCCAACTGGAGACCGTCGGTCTGTCGTGGAAGCTGATGGACACCGAACTGGCGGATCTGGAAAGCGTCACCCCGCAAGACATCCAGAACGCCGCCAAGCTGTATTTCACCCGCGAACGTCTCAGCGTCGCCCATGTCCTGCCACTGGAGACGACTCATGAGTGAGCGCAAAACCCCACGCCTGCTGCTCGGCCTGATCGCCGTGGCCATCATCGGCTCCGCCGCGCTCTATCTGGCGCCGAGCAACGACAGCAAGGCCAGCGAAGCGCTGGATAACGCCAAGTCCAGCCAGAAGCTGCAATCGCTGGCCGAACTCGACGGTAAGGCCCCGGCCAGCCGCAAGCTCGACGTACAGACCTGGAACACCGCCGAAGGCGCCAAGGTGCTGTTCGTCGAGGCTCGCGAACTGCCGATGTTCGACATGCGCCTGATCTTTTCCGCCGGCAGCAGCCAGGACGGCAATGCACCGGGCCTGGCCCTGTTGACCAACGCCATGCTCAACGAAGGTGTGGCGGGCAAGGACGTCGGCGCCATCGCTCAAGGCTTCGAAGGCCTGGGCGCGGATTTCGGCAACGGCGCCTATAAAGACATGGCCATCGCGTCGCTGCGCAGCCTCAGTGCTGCCGACAAACGCGAGCCGGCGCTGAAGCTGTTCTCGGAAGTGGTGGGCAAACCGACCTTCCCGGCCGACTCCTTCGCGCGCATCAAGAACCAGATGCTCGCCGGTTTCGAGTACCAGAAACAGAACCCCGGCAAACTCGCCAGCCTGGAATTGATGAAGCGTCTGTACGGCGATCATCCGTATGCCCATTCCAGCGACGGCAATGCGCAAAGCGTGCCGAAGATCACGCTGGCGCAACTGCGTGAGTTCCACGCCAGAGCCTATGCGGCCGGCAACGTGGTGATTGCGCTGGTGGGCGATCTGTCCCGCAGCGAAGCCGAGGCGATTGCCCACCAGGTGTCCGCTGCGCTGCCAAAAGGCCCGGCGCTGGCGAAAGTCGAGCAACCGACCGAGCCGAAAGCCGGCATCGGCCACATCGAGTTTCCGTCGAAGCAGACCAACCTGATGCTCGCGCAACTGGGCATCGACCGTGATGACCCGGACTATGCCGCACTGTCGATGGGCAACCAGATCCTCGGGGGCGGTGGCTTCGGCACCCGTTTGATGAGCGAAGTCCGCGAGAAACGCGGCCTGGCCTACGGCGTGTATTCGGCGTTCAGCCCGATGCAGGCGCGTGGCCCGTTCATGATCAATCTGCAGACCCGCGCGGAAATGAGCGAAGGCACCCTGAAACTGGTGCAGGACGTGCTCGCCGACTACCTGAAGACCGGCCCGACCCAGAAAGAACTCGATGACGCCAAGCGCGAACTGGCCGGCAGCTTCCCGCTGTCCACGGCGAGCAACGCCGATATCGTCGGCCAGCTCGGCGCCATGGGCTTCTACAATCTGCCGTTGAGCTATCTGGACGATTTCATGCGTCAGTCCCAGAGCCTGACCGTCGAGCAGGTCCGCGACGCCCTGAACAAACACCTGAGCACGGACAAAATGGTCATCGTCAGCGCTGGCCCGACCGTGCCGCAAAAGCCGTTACCGGCCCCATCTGATAAACCTGCCGAGCAGCCGCTCGGGGTTCCGGAGCATTAATGGCCAGTCCAAAGAAACCTGTACAAAAACTGCACAACGGTGTGAACCAGTTGCGCATCATCGGCGGCGAATGGCGCAGCCGCAAACTGAGCTTCCCGGATGCGCCGGGCCTGCGTCCGACGCCGGACCGGGTACGCGAAACCCTGTTCAACTGGCTCGCGCCATACGTTGCCGGGGCCAAGGTGCTCGATCCGTTCGCCGGCAGCGGCGCGCTGTTTCTGGAAGCGCTGTCCCGTGGCGCGTCCATGGCCCAGGCACTGGATGCCAGCCATGTCGCGGTCTCCAGCCTGAAAGAACACCTCGGCACGCTGCGCTGCACCAACGGCCACGTGCAGACCGCCGACGCCCTGCGCTATCTGGAAACCCAGACCGCGACCGCGTTCGACCTGGTGTTCCTCGACCCGCCGTTCAACCAGAACCTGTTGCCTGCCGTGTGCACGCTGCTGGAAGAACGCCAATGGCTGGCGGATGATTCGTGGATCTACACTGAAAGTGAAACCGCGCCTTCGACCCTCGGCCTGCCAGGCAACTGGCGCCTGCACCGCGAACAGAAATCCGGGCGGGTGTACTACGCGTTGTGGCAACGCAGCGTGCCCTCTCCTGACATCATCTGATGAACGCAGTATTCGGCGTGCGGTAGATAACTACCGCACGCCGCCCGCGCAAAATCTCCACAGTGGATTACGCATTTCAGTAATCCATTGAGGACGAATCACTTATGGACACTTTGTGCAGCAGGATGCTGCCTTGTCTGGCCTTTGCCCCGCTGCTGGCGCTGGCCGACCCACTACCGACTACCCACGAGTTTCTGCTGGACAACGGCTTGAAGGTCATCGTCCGCGAAGATCACCGGGCCCCGCTGGTCACCTCCCAGCTGTGGTTCAACGTCGGATCGGCCGACGAAGCGCCAGGCCAGACAGGGCTGTCGCATGCACTGGAACACATGCTTTACAAGGGCAGCAGCAAGACTTGCCCGGGCGAGGCGTCCGCGATCCTGGAGTCGTTGGGGGCATCGGAAAATGCCTTTACCAGCAAAGACGTCACTGCCTACCATCAGACGCTGCCCAAGCCTTATCTGGGGGTTGCGTTCGAATTGATGGCCGACATGATATCGACTGCTCACCTCAAACCCGAAGACTTCGCCTCCGAGATCAGTGTCATTCAAGAAGAGCGCCGCTTGAATGTGGAAGACAGTTCTCTGGACACCGCCATGGAACGTCTGGAAACCCTGGCCTACCCATCCAGCAGTTACCGAACGCCCGTCATCGGCTGGATGAATGACCTGCACGGCTTGAACACCATTCAGTTGCGGGACTGGTATGAGTCACGCTATGCCCCCGGCAATGCCACGCTGGTAGTCGTCGGTGACGTCACGCTCGATTACGTTCAGCCCCTGGCTCAGCGCTACTTCGGCGGCCTCGCCAGTCGCCCTTTTCCCCAAGCCGTGAAACCGCGAGAACTGTCGGAACCGGGAGAGCGCCGAATCACACTCAACCAACCGGTTCCTGCCCCCGAACTGATCATGGCATTCAACGTTCCCAGCCTGGCTACTGCAGAGACATATCAGACCGCGCATGCATTGCGCCTGATCGAAATGTTGCTGGCAGGCTCCCAGAGCGCACGTCTGCAAAAACGCCTGCTGCACCATGAACATATGCTCAGTCACGTCGACGCCAGCTATGACCTTTACAGTCGTGGCGACACCCTCCTGATATTGCGCACCCGACTCGACAACTCGCACTCGGCCAGTCCTGACGAGGCGCAATCAAGAGTCTGGGATCTGCTCGAGGAGCTGCGTACCACGCCTCCTCCCATCGACGAACTGGAACGCGCGCGAACCCAATTGATCGCCCGAAGTTTTTTTGCACGAGATTCGATCGATAGCACTGCCCAACATCTGGCCGCACTCGAGAGCATTGGCCTGTCGTGGCAATTGCTCGATCAGGAGATTGCCGAGTTAAAGAGCGTGACGCCTGAGGACATCCGTCAGACCGCTGAAAAATATCTGATCCGCGAACGCCTCAGTACCGCCCATGTGCTCATGGAGAAAAAACATGGATAAATCTGCGCACATCTTTGGGCCTGCCCTGGCCTGTTTCGCATTCATCAGTTGGCTGTCAGCCAGCCCGGCTGCTGCCCTTACCGCGCCAGTCGCCTTTCCCGAGTCCCGATTGCAATCATTGTCGGAAACAGACACGACCCGACAGAGCCCACGCCCATTAACCATCCAGGGCTGGAAAACCACGACAGGCATCAAAACGTTATTCATCCGCACCACGGAGCTGCCGATGTTCGATGTTCACGTCAGCTTCGCCTCCGGCAGCGCACACGATGGCGACACCCCCGGCCTGGCAGCGGTGACCTTCAGCCTGTTCAACGAAGGTGTGAGCGGCAAGCGTGATCATGCAGCGATCGCCGAAGTCTTTGACGGGCTGGGTGCGAAGCTCGGCATGGATCTGGATCAGGAGCGTGCTACCTTCACGTTGCGCAGCCTCAGCGATCCAGACAAAAGCAGCCCGGCCCTGCAATTGTTCACGCAAATGCTGGGGCAGCCTTCTCTTACCGAAGAAGCTCTGCTCAGGGTCAAGAGCGAGCTTCGCGGGTTGCAGCTGGCACAACAGCAACAACCTGCGGAAATTGCTGCGCAACGCCTTCAGGAGCTGCTGGCCCCGGACACGCCATACGCCCGTCCGCTCTACGGAACCGATGCCGGCCTGACCTCGATCACCCGCCAGGCCGTACAAGCGTTCCACCGCCAAACCCACTCGGCAAGCCAAACACAAATTACGTTGGTGGGAGATCTTTCCGTCGAACAGGCGCAGGCCATCAGCCTGCAAATCACCAACGCACTCCCCGCGCCCCTCGTCGCACTCCCCGCAGTCGAACCGCCCAAATCGTTCGGCATGGAAATGCATCGCCATGTCGAGCGTGCACAGGAACAGACTCACGTATTGCTTGGGCAACCGAGCCTGTCGCGCCAACACGACGACTTCGTCGCGCTGTATGCCGCGACGCAGATTTTCGGCAGGGGTGCGAACTCCCGTCTGATGACCGAACTGCGGCACAAACGCGGTCTCGTGTACGACGCCAGCATTCGCACCAAAGACTGGGCGGGCAGCGGACTGACATCAATCGCTCTGCAGACCAGCCCCCAATTCGCGAATGAAACGGTGGCACTGGTGAAATCGATGCTCAGCAATTTCCAGCGTGAAGGCCCCTCGCAGGAGGAACTCGATCACTTCAAGCGCGGACTGGCCAACACCAATATCATTGGCAGCGCCAGCAACGAGCAGATTCTCGGGCGCCTGGCCGAGATCAACCGTCATCACTTGCCACTGGACCTGGATTTCTTCGCGCAACAGGTGCAGCGCCTGACGCTTGAGCAGATCAGAATGGCAGTGGACAAACATTTGCCAGACGATCAGTGGCGGGTAGTGACCATAGGTCCGACGGTCCAGCAACTGCCGCTCCCGCAACCGGCCATTGTCCCGACCGTCGAGCCGTCAGGGCATTCGTGTCGCACTGATGCAGGCTTTGTGGCAAGTTAGACCTCCCTTGAAGTGACAGCGCTTTGCGTGACTGTCACTTCATGCATGACACCGTCGAGATTTACCGTGCGCGCACTTCTTTCTCCTTCCGAACCCGGATTTCGTTTCACGCCCGCCTTCGGCCTCGGAAATCCGCACCTGCAAACCTTGTGGGGGCCGCTGTGGCGCAAAACCGTACACCTTGATCGCCAGCGCGAACGGCTGTGGCTGGAGGACGGTGACTTCCTCGACCTCGACTGGCATGGCCCACACAGCGCCGACGCGCCACTGGTGCTGGTCTTGCACGGGCTGACCGGTTCTTCCAACTCGCCTTACGTCGCCGGGATCCAGGCAGCGCTCGCAGCACAGGGCTGGGCCAGTGTCGCGCTGAACTGGCGTGGCTGCTCGGGCGAGCCGAATCTGTTGCCGCGAAGCTACCATTCCGGCGCCAGCGAAGACCTCGCCGAAGCCATCCGTCATCTGAAAGCCAAGCGACCACTGGCGCCGCTGTATGCGGTCGGCTATTCCCTCGGCGGCAACGTGTTGCTCAAGCATCTGGGGGAAACCGGCAGCGCCAGCGGCGTGCTCGGCGCAGTGGCGGTGTCGGTGCCGTTTCGACTGGATCAATGCGCCGACCGTATCGGCCAGGGCTTTTCGAAGGTCTATCAAGCGCACTTCATGCGCGAAATGGTCGCCTACATCAAGAACAAGCAGCGCCAGTTCCAGCACGACGGACGCGAGGACGGTCTGGCCGCACTGGCAGCCCTCGGCTCGCTGGAAAACATGCGTACCTTCTGGGATTTCGACAGCCGGGTGACCGCGCCGCTGCACGGTTTTGTCGATGCCGAGGATTACTATCGCCGTGCGTCGAGCCGCTACTTTCTTGGGGAAATCCGCACGCCGACCCTGATCATTCAAGCGGCGGATGATCCGTTCGTGTTTCCCCACAGCCTGCCGCAGGCCAGCGAGCTGTCGACCTCGACGCAGTTCGAATTGCAGAGCAAGGGTGGCCATGTCGGTTTCGTCGACGGCTCATTCCGCCAACCGGGTTATTACCTGGAACGGCGCATTCCCCAATGGCTGGCCGAATCGGGGCGCGGGTGAGGTCATGAGCGATCAGGGCGAGTCGATCCGTTTCTGGCAAACCGCGCCATTGGCCGGCGTCGAACTGCTCTCGGCGCGCTACATCGAGCATCGTTTCGCCCCGCATGTCCATGACGGCTATGTGATCGGCATGATCATGGCCGGCGCCCAGCGCTACCGCTATCGCGGCGCCGAACACCTGGCGGGCAGTGGCACGCTGGTGCTGATCAATCCGGACGAATTGCACACCGGCCACAAAGGCACCGAGGACGGCTGGCTGTACCGTGCGTTCTATCCGGACACCGGCAAGATTGTCTCGTTGCTCGAAGAACTGGAACTGCCGACCACGCCAATGCCAGCCTTTGGCGCGACGCTGTACCGCGATCCGGATCTGGTCAACGGCTTCAGCCAGTTGCACCGTTTACTGGAAAGCCCCGCCACCGCGCTGCAACAACAGACGGTATGGCGCGAAATGATGATGCGGCTGTTGCAGCGCCACGCGGCGGTGCAGATCAACGGCAAGCCCGGCAAAGAGCACCGCGCAGTGGCGATGGCCAAGGAGTTGCTGCACGCGCAACTGGCGGCGCCGCCCTCGCTGGAAGAACTGGCGGCGGCGGTGAACCTGTCGCCCTTCCACTTCGCCCGGGTGTTCCGCCGCGCCACCGGCATGCCGCCCCACAGCTGGCTGATGCAGCAGCGGATCGCCTGCGCCCGGGGCTTGTTGCAGAGCGGCTGCCTGCCGGTGGAAGTCGCCACCCGGCTGGGCTTTGCCGACCAGAGCCATCTGAGCCGGCAGTTCAAACAGGTTTACGGCGTGGGGCCGGCGGCCTATCGCAGCGCGCGGCTGGATCGCTGAACGCGTTTACTCGCCCGTAGCGATACCGCGCGAAGGCTCGTTGATCCATTCGCTCCACGATCCGGCATACAGCGTACCCAACGGATAACCCGCCAGGCACAGGGCGAACAGGTTGTGACACGCCGTCACCCCGGAGCCGCAGTAAGCCACCAGATCGTTCGGCGAACGCTCGCCGAGTTTCGCGGCGAAACGCTGCTTGAGCTGATCGGCCGGCAGGAAACGCCCGTCGCTGCCCAGGTTGTCGGTGAACGCCGCGCATTGCGCGCCGGGAATGTGCCCGGCGATCGGGTCGATCGGCTCCACCTCACCCTTGAAGCGCGGCAAGGCGCGGGCATCGAGCAGGGTCAGGACCGGCTGGCCGAGGCGCTGCTGCAATTGCTCGGCGCTGAGCAGCAGGCTCATGTCCGGCTGGCCGCTGAAGTTGCCCCGGGCCGCTGACGGTGGATCAAGACTCAACGGCAGCCCCGCCGCATGCCAGGCCTTGAGCCCGCCATCGAGAATGAACACGCCGTCACGCTTGCCCAGCCACGCCAGCAACCACCAGGCCCGCGCCGCATAGGCGCCCGGGCCGTCGTCATACAGAACCACGTCGCTGTCGTTGTCGATGCCGAACGCTTGCAGGCGTTCGATCAGCGCCGCCGGCTCCGGCAGTGGATGGCGACCGGTCACACCCTTGGTCACCGGGCCGCTGAGGTCGCGCTCAAGATCGGCGAAGTGTGCCCCGGCAATATGCCCCTCGGCGTAGCTGCGCTGGCCGTAATCCGGGTCTTCGAGGGCAAAACGGCAATCGAGAATCACCAGCCCCGGCCGCGCCTTGCGGGCATCCAGTGCGGTCGGGCTGATCAGTTGCGCAATCGGCATAGCGAACGACTCCAGTGAGGAAGTGGGCTTACGGTCTTTCTTCGAGGGCCTGGGCCAGCGGCACGTAGAACTCTTCGAACAAGGCGTTGACCTCATCGCGGGCCTGCTCGGTGACGAACCCTGCTTCCAGCACCAGCACCTGATACACGCCGCGTTTAATGGCCTGCTCGCTGAGGTGGTTGGAGTTTTCCCGGGTCGTGCACAGGAAGCGCACCCAAGAGGTGAGGATGATCCACGCGTTGAGGGTCAGGGATTCGATCTGCACCCGGTCCATTTTCAGGATGCCGGCGGCGACGAAACCTTCATAGATGGCCGCGCCCTGAATCACGCAGCGCTGGGAAAAGCGCCGGTAACGCCCGGCCAGATCCGGATCGCTGTCGAGCAGATGCTCGAGATCGCGATGCAGGAAACGGTAGCGCCACATCGCCGACAGCAGTTCCTTGAGGTAGAAACGCTTGTCTTCGACCGTCGCCGGCCGCCCCTGAGGCGGGCGCAGGAAGCTGTCGACCAGGCTTTCGTACTCACTGAACAGCACAGCGATGATCGCCTGCTTGTTGGGGAAGTGGTAGTACAGATTGCCCGGAGAAATCTCCATGTGGGCGGCGATGTGATTGGTGCTGATGCTGCGCTCGCCCTGCTGATTGAACAGCTCGAGGCTGTTCTGCACGATGCGCTCGCTGGTTTTGATCCGTGGGGCCATGGCTTGAGCTTTAATTCAGAGTGCGTTGGGGGGCATCTTACGACCTAACCGGAATTGGATAAAACCGTGACGCACCAGGAAGTCATTTGACTTTCTAGAGCATAGACTCTAGAAAGTTCCTCACGACAACAAATCCGGAGCCGACAATGACCGCCGATATTGCCTACCTGCAATCGTTGAAACAGCCGTTGGAGGCGCTCAACCGGTTATTCGAAGCCCAGCGCGCCGCCTACGCCGCCAACCCGATGCCGCCTGCCGCCCAGCGCCAGCAATGGCTCAAGGCCCTGCGCGATCTGCTGAGCAGCGAACGTCAGGCGCTGGTCGAGGCGATCAGTTCTGACTTCAGCCATCGCAGCGCCGATGAAACCCTGCTCGCCGAGCTGATGCCGAGCCTGCACGGCATTCATTACGCCAGCCGGCATATCAGCCAATGGATGAAGCCTTCTCGGCGCAAGGTCGGCGTCGCCTTCCAGCCGGCATCGGCAAAAGTCGTGTATCAGCCGCTGGGCGTAGTGGGCGTTATCGTGCCGTGGAACTACCCGCTGTTCCTGGCCATGGGCCCGTTGACCGGCGCGCTCGCGGCAGGCAACCGGGTGATGCTCAAACTCAGCGAATCGACCCCGGCCACCGGACTGCTGCTCAAGGAATTGCTGGCGCGGATCTTCCCCGAAGATCTGGTCTGCGTGGTGCTCGGCGAGGCCGATGTCGGTGTAGCGTTTTCGAAACTGCGCTTCGATCACCTGCTGTTCACCGGGGCCACCAGTATCGGCAAGCACGTGATGCGCGCGGCGGCGGAAAACCTCACGCCAGTGACTCTGGAGCTGGGCGGCAAGTCGCCGGCCATCGTTTCCCACGACGTGCCGCTCAAGGACGCCGCCGAACGCATCGCCTTCGGCAAGACCCTCAACGCCGGCCAGACCTGCGTAGCCCCGGACTACGTGCTGGTGCCGGAAGAGCGCGTCGGCGGTTTCGTCGAAGCCTATCGCCAGGCCGTGCGCGGATTTTATCCGACACTCGCCGACAACCCGGACTACACCGCCATCATCAATGAACGCCAACTGGCGCGGCTCAACGGCTACCTCAGCGACGCCACCAGCAAGGGTGCGCTGCTGATTCCGCTGTTCGACCAGGGCCAGGGCCGACGCATGCCTCACAGCCTGCTGCTGAATGTCAGCGACGAAATGACAGTGATGCAGGACGAAATCTTCGGCCCGCTGCTGCCGATCGTGCCGTACCAGAATCTGGATCAGGCATTTGCTTACATCAATCAGCGACCACGTCCTCTGGCTCTTTACTACTTCGGCTACGACAAGCGCGAACAGAACCGCGTGCTCCATGAAACCCATTCCGGAGGAGTTTGCCTGAACGACACCTTGTTGCATGTGGCCCAGGACGACATGCCGTTCGGCGGTATCGGACCGTCGGGGATGGGCCATTACCACGGGCACGAAGGTTTTCTGACCTTCAGCAAGGCCAAGGGCGTGCTGGTCAAACAGCGCTTCAACGCGGCGAAGCTGATCTACCCGCCGTACGGCAAAACCATTCAGAAACTGATCCAGAAACTGTTCATTCGCTAACGTCACCGCCGGGTAATAACAACAATGCACCCAAGCCTGACCGAATCACCCGCCCTCTCGCGCCGTGGCCTGCTGAAATTCAGCCTGGGCGCCACGGCTTTCCTCGCCACCGCCGGCCTTGGTGCCAGCCTCAGCGGCTGTTCGTCGAGCGTATCGGCCAACGGATTCGCCACGTTGCGCAGCGGTGATCTGCTGTTTCTGCGCGCACTGATTCCAGTAATGCTGGATGGCGCCGTTGCTGTGGAAAAGATGCCCGCCGCTGTCGATGGAACCCTGAAGTCCCTGGACTACAGCCTCGATCACCTGTCACCGGAAATGCTCAAGCTCACCCGGCAACTGTTCGATGTACTGGGCATGGCGGTGACGCGCGGGCCATTGACCGGAATCTGGGGCAGTTGGGAAAACGCCAGCCCCGAGGCGATCCGCCACTTCCTCGAACGCTGGGAAAACAGCTCGCTGAGCCTGCTGCGCATGGGCCACAGCTCCCTGCAGCAAATGGTGATGATGGCCTGGTACACCCGCGCCGAATCCTGGGCCCATTGCGGTTACCCCGGCCCGCCCGCCGTTTGAGCCTGGCGACCCACGCAAAAAATAATAAGAGAACCTGATCGATGCCCGTACCCGACCCGTTTCGCGAAGGCCTTGCCCGTGGCTGGAAAACCTACAACGGCGCACAACTGAACGATGACCTGACCCTGGAAGCCGACGTGGCGATCATCGGCAGCGGCGCTGGCGGCGGCACCACGGCGGAAATCCTCAGCGCCGCCGGCTACAAGGTGCTGCTGATCGAAGAAGGCCCGCTCAAGACCAGTAGCGACTTCAAACTGCTGGAAGACCAGGCCTACAGCAGCCTCTATCAGGAAGGCATCGGCCGCATGAGCAAGGACGGCGCAATCACCATCCTTCAGGGCCGCGCGGTCGGTGGCACCACCCTGATCAACTGGACTTCGAGCTTTCGCACCCCCGAGCCGACCCTCGAACACTGGGCCAAGGAACACAGCGTCAAAGGCCACAGCCCCGCCGACATGGCGCCGTGGTTCGAAAAAATGGAGCAGCGTCTCGGTGTCGCCCCTTGGATGGTGCCGCCCAACGCCAACAACGACGTGATCCGCAAAGGCTGCGAACAGCTCGGCTACAGCTGGCACGTGATCCCGCGCAACGTGCGCGGCTGCTGGAACCTCGGCTATTGCGGCATGGGCTGCCCGACCAACGCCAAGCAATCGATGATGGTCACCACCATTCCGGCGACCCTGGAAAAGGGTGGCGAGCTGCTCTATCTGGCCCGCGCCGAAAAACTGCTGATCAACGGCGACAAGGTGACCGGGCTGCGATGCGTGGCGATGGACGAACGCTGCGTCGAACCGACCGGACGCCAGATCACGGTCAAGGCTCGCCATTACGTGCTGGCCGGTGGCGGGATCAACAGCCCAGCCCTGCTGCTGCGCTCCGACGCGCCGGATCCGCATCGACGCCTCGGAAAACGCACCTTTCTGCACCCGGTGAACATGTCCGCCGGGCGCTTCGACGAGGTCATCAACCCGTTTTACGGGGCGCCACAATCGATCTACTCCGACCATTTCCAGTGGAAGGACGGCACCACCGGGCCGATGGCCTTCAAACTCGAAGTGCCGCCGCTGCACCCGGCGCTGGCCGCCACCCTGCTCGGCGGCTTCGGTCAGGAAAACGCCCGGCACATGGCGGATCTTCCGCACACCCACGCCATGCTGGCATTACTGCGTGACGGCTTTCATCAGGACAGCCAGGGCGGCAGTGTCGAATTGCGTGGCGACGGTTCGCCAGTGCTGGATTATCAGGTGTCGTCCTACGCCTGGGACGGTTTGCGCCGGGCCTTCCACGTCATGGCCGAGATCCAGTTCGCCGGTGGTGCCAAAGCGGTTATGCCGATGCACGCCGATGCGCGTTATGTGAACAGCCTGGCCGAGGCGCGCACGATGATCGACGGTTTGAGCCTTGAGCTGTACCGCACTCGCCTGGGCAGCGCCCACGTCATGGGCGGTTGTGCGATGGGCGAAGACCCGAAGACCGCCGTTACCGACAGCCTTGGCCGCCATCATCAGTTGAGCAATCTGTCGATTCATGACGGCTCGCTGTTCCCCACCAGCATCGGCGCCAATCCGCAGCTGTCGGTGTATGGTCTGACAGCACAACTGGCGACATCCCTCGGCGAACGGTTGAGAAACCCGTGAAAAAGCCGAAGATTCGTACCGCCTATAGTGCTTTCTTACCCAAAAGGCGACTTGGCCGACCGGGACGGCTGCGATACCATCCGACTCCCCAACGGATTCCCGCCAGGACGACGCGATGAACCGAGTGTTGTACCCAGGTACCTTCGACCCTATTACCAAGGGCCATGGCGATCTGGTCGAACGCGCCTCGCGCCTGTTCGATCACGTAATCATCGCCGTTGCCGCCAGCCCCAAGAAAAATCCGCTGTTCCCGCTGGAACAACGGGTCGAGCTGGCCCGCGAAGTCACCAAGCACCTGCCCAACGTGGAAGTGGTCGGCTTCTCGACGCTGCTGGCGCATTTCGCCAAAGAGCAGAACGCCAACGTGTTCCTGCGTGGCCTGCGCGCGGTGTCGGACTTCGAATACGAATTCCAGCTGGCCAACATGAACCGCCAGTTGGCGCCGGATGTGGAGAGCCTGTTTCTCACCCCGTCCGAGCGTTATTCGTTCATTTCCTCGACACTGGTGCGGGAAATTGCAGCCCTGGGCGGCGATATCAGCAAGTTCGTCCACCCGGCAGTGGCTGATGCCCTGACCCTGCGCTTCAAGAAGTAACGACCGTTCAAACGGTGCCCGCGTGCACTGCGGGCGCCAATGCGGCACAATTGCGCGCATTGATTTATTGCGCCCGGGCCCGCCGCCCCGGCTGGAGTTAGCATGTCCCTGATCATCACCGACGATTGCATCAACTGCGACGTCTGCGAACCTGAGTGCCCGAACGCCGCCATTTCCCAAGGCGAAGAGATCTACGTGATCGACCCGAACCTGTGCACCCAGTGCGTCGGCCACTACGACGAGCCGCAGTGCCAGCAGGTCTGCCCGGTGGATTGCATTCCGCTGGACGAAGCCCATCCGGAGACTGAAGAACAGTTGATGGAGAAGTACCGCAAGATTACCGGCAAGGCTTGAGTCTCTGACCGCGATCGCAGCGCAAGGCTGCGATCGCGTCATTCACGCTGCTCGAATCCTTCCCCGGTACATCCCAGACAGCGCACGAACGCCGCTTTCGCCGGTGCCACCACCAGCGCCTCCCCCGCATCGCCAACGCCGCCACCCAGCGCGGTAAACGGCAACGACACCACGAACACCCCCGCACCGATCACCGTGGCCGCCACCAGCAAGGGGCGGGCAATCAGCAGATCGCCGATCATGGCGTAAGCCGGTGGATTCTGGATGGCGTAACGCGGATCACCGCTGCCGCCTTCCGTGGCCTGAACGGTCAGGCTGGAACACAGCAGCAGTGCGAGGAAAAGGGCTAGCGAGGATTTCATGGCACGATCCTTCGGGCTGAACAGTGAGACAACTCACTATAGACCGTAGGACTTTTTCAGCTTTTCGTCAGGTCTGGCAGCGCGGGCAGAAAACGCTGGCCCGCTGGCCCAGCTTCACGTCCCGCAGGCCTGTGCCGCAGACCTTGCAGTGCTCGCCACCGCGACCGTAAACAAACAGTTCCTGCTGGAAATACCCCGGCTGCCCGTCACCACCGATGAAATCGCGCAACGTGGTACCGCCACGCTCGATGGCTGCGGCGAGGATGCGTTTGATCTCGATCGCCAGCTTCAGATAGCGCGCCCGGGAAATACCTTTGGCTTCGCGGCGCGGATCGATCCCGGCGGCGAACAGCGCCTCGGTCGCGTAAATGTTGCCGACGCCCACCACCACCGCGTTGTCCATGATGAACGGCTTGACCGCCATCGACCGTCCGCGTGACAGCTGAAACAACCGCTCGCCATCGAACAGATCAGTCAACGGCTCCGGCCCCAGGCGAATCAGCAACTCGTGATTGAGCGGGTCAGTGCTCCAGAGCATCGCCCCGAAACGCCGCGGATCGGTGTAGCGCAGGGCCAGGCCCGAATCCAGTTCGATGTCGACATGCTCATGCCTGGCCGCCGGCATCCCGACCTCAACCAGCCGCAAATTGCCCGACATGCCCAGATGGCTGATCAGCGTGCCGACTTCGGCGTTGATCAGCAGATACTTGGCGCGCCGCTCGACCAGCACGATGCGCTGCCCGGACAGGCGCACATCGAGGTCCTCGGGAATCGGCCAGCGCAGCCGCCGGTCACGTACGATCACGCGGCTGACGCGCTGGCCTTCCAGGTGCGGGGCAATGCCGCGGCGGGTGGTTTCGACTTCCGGCAATTCAGGCATGAGCGTCTCGAATCAGGAGCGGTTTGATCAGTGTGCGCCGAGTTCGCGGATCGTCTGCTTCAGGGTTTCGAAGTCGTAATCCGAGAGTCCGATGTATTCGAGCACCAGCGGCCCGACAGCCTGCCACTCGAAGTCTTCGCTCTGGTTGCCCAGCACCCGGTACGACGCGCAGATATGCTCGGCCATTTTCAGGATCGCCAGCAGGTTTTTCATCTGACTGTTGCGCGAAGTCTCGTCGCTGAAGATCGCCATGGCGTTGTGGTGATTGGCGATGGCCGCGCTGACATGCTCCGGCAGGCGCCAGGACTTGGCCGTGTAGTAACCCACCACCGAATGGTTGGTGTTGTAGACGCGGTTTTCGGTGTCCACCACCCGGCATTCGGCACTGGCGTTGGCGTAAGCCTCTTCGAGCGTCTTCATATAGTCCGGGAAGCGCTGAAGCATCAACGGCACGCCGCAGTCATGGAACAAGCCCAAGGCGTAGGCCTCGTCGCTCGCCTCGGTACCGACGCGCTTGGCCAGGGTCAGGCAGGTCATGGCCACGTCCTGGGCGGTGTCCCAGAACCGGTTGAGGGTGACGATGGTGTCGTCGTTCATCTCGCCCTTGATCGACATCGCGTTGATCAGATTGATGATCGAACGGCTGCCCAACAGGTTCACCGCGCGCTTGATCGAGGTGATCTTGTTGCTCAGGCCGTAATAGGGCGAATTGACGATTTTCAGCAGTGAGCCGGACAGGCCGGGATCCTGGGAGATCAGCTTGGCGATCGTCTCCAGATCCGGATCGGGCATGTACTGCTCCATTTGCAGATCCACCATGATCTGCGGCTGCGCGGGCACACTGATGCCTTGCAGGGACTGTTGAATCTGTTCGGTGGTCAGCTCTTGGGACATAAGTACACACTCTGGGACAGGCGGCGATTCTAACCCCTAAAAACCGACGAACGACACATCGCGGGGCAGATCGGCGGAAACTTTCATTCAAGACCATCGAGCGAATTCTGCCTTCGTCCGTTTGCGCGCCAGGCCGGGGCGCCACATGTCCAGCATCGAACCTGCATGCATCGCAACACGGTATACTCCCGCTCTTTTTTCCGGAGCGACGTCATGTCCCTGCCTAGCTTGCGCCTCAAAGCCAACGCCGACCGTCGCCTGCGCGCCGGCCACCTGTGGGTCTACAGCAACGAAATCGACGTGGCCGCCACCCCGTTGCACGGCTTCAAGGCCGGCGACCAGGCGATCCTCGAAGCCGCCGGCGGCAAGCCGATGGGCATCGTGGCCATGAGCCCGAACAACCTGATCTGCGCCCGCCTGCTGTCGCGCGACATCAAGCTGGCGCTGGACAAGTCGCTGCTGGTGCATCGCCTGAACGTAGCGCTTTCCCTGCGTCAGCGCCTGTTCGACAAACCGTTCTATCGCCTGGTCTACGGCGACTCCGACCTGCTGCCGGGTCTGGTGGTCGACCGTTTCGGCGACATCCTCGTGGTGCAGATCGCCTCCGCCACCATGGAAGCCCATAAAGATGACGTGATCGCGGCACTGACCCAAGTGCTCAAGCCGAGCGGCATCCTGTTCAAGAACGACTCCGCCGCCCGTGACGCCGAAGGTCTGGAGCGCTACACCGAAACCGTATTCGGCCTGGTACCGGAGTGGGTGCCTCTGGAAGAGAACGGCGTGAAATTCGAAGCCCCGGTGATCCAGGGCCAGAAGACCGGCTGGTTCTACGACCACCGCATGAACCGCGCACGCCTGGCACCTTACGCCAAAGGAAAACGCGTGCTGGACCTGTACAGCTACATCGGTGGCTGGGGTGTGCAGGCTGCCGCGTTCGGCGCCAGCGAAGTGTTCTGCGTCGATGCATCGGGCTTCGCCCTCGACGGCGTCGAGCGCAATGCCGCGCTGAACGGCTTTGCCGACAAGATGACCTGCATCGAAGGCGACGTCTTTGAAGCCCTGAAGGAGCTCAAGGCCAGCGAAGAGCGCTTCGACGTGATCGTGGCCGACCCGCCTGCGTTCATCAAGCGCAAAAAGGACATGAAAAACGGTGAAGGCGCCTACCGCCGCCTGAACGAGCAGGCCATGCGTCTGCTCAACAAGGACGGCATCCTGGTCAGCGCTTCGTGCTCGATGCACCTGCCGGAAGATGATCTGCAGAACATCCTGCTGACCAGCGCCCGCCACCTGGACCGCAATATCCAGCTGCTGGAGCGCGGCGGTCAGGGCCCGGATCACCCGGTACACCCGGCCATTGCTGAAACCCGCTACATCAAGAGCATCACCTGCCGCCTGCTGCCCAACAGCTGACAGGCGCAAGGCATTGATGCTGTTGAAAGGGGAGCCTGCGGGCTCCCCTTCTTTTTGTCTTGCACTGTGCTTTCCTACATTTAACGTCCTGCCGTCGTGCAGGATATTTCCTTAAATACTTTATTTTCCGAAATTTAACTTACACATTCACTCCCAGCCAAAGATCACTCCGACAAAATTACTGGATAATTCCTACTTAATATTTGCTTGCGATTAATCCATTACAAACTATTATTAAGTCGTCACCACGGAGGTGACACCAACTAACCACGAAGCAACAATGAACAAGGAGTTCAATCATGAAAGCAATTACTCTGGAATCCCGCACCCTCGCAAACCTGGCTTTTCTGGTCGCACCTAAAGCCCGCTAAGTAAGGTGGGCGCTGGGTATGCCGGCTACCCAGCGCCTCTGACAACGCACCTATCCAGAGCAGCGTGCCCCAACATGCATATAAATCCTTATTTATTCATACTGCCACGAACGCCCGGCCAGATAGTCTGGAACTACAAAGACCATACTCAGCACGAACTTGATCTCGAATACTCTTCTCGACTGACACAACTTATCCACGATCCGGATTTATATGACAGCAACAACATAATAGACACGCAACTTCTAAAAGCCGGAATATTGACTTCTTTAAAAGTCACAGCGCCGGTCTGGGGCTGGGATGAACTGTCAAGGATCTACCATATCGGCACGCGGAATATTCCCTGCGAACACACTCCCCGAAATATTCAGGAATGGTCCAGGCAATACCTCGAACACTGCGAGACAGTGCTTGCCACTTCACCTCCGGCGGACGCCTCTGCAGACAACGGTCCAAATGCACTCATCGCCCTGCCAGCACCATTGGCACTGAATGACGATACCCTGTCGAGTTCGCTCACCCGGCGCAAGACCTGCCGGTCCTTCACCGGCGCCCCCCTGTCGCTGGACGATGTCGGCACCTTGCTATACCTGTCTCTCGGTTACCTGCGAGAACGCGAGGCCGACTGTGACGACAGCATCGCCGAAGGGCTTGGCGCGCGGCGCAGCAGCCCTTCCGGGGGCGGGCTCAACGCCTGCGAAGGTTACTTGCTGATCCAGAACGCCGAAGGCCTGGCACCCGGCGTATATGCCTATCACCCGGCGGAACACGCCTTGAGCCTGATCAATCTGCCACCCGACACAGCACTGGGTAATCTCCTGGGAGGGCAGCACTTCATCAATAACCTGCCAATGGGCCTGTTCATCACCGCCCGCTTCGACAGACTCTGGTGGAAGTATCCCCACTCGCGCGCCTATCGAATGGCATTCGTCGAAGCCGGACACCTCTCACAGACGTTTCAACTGGTGGCCACTGCCCTGGGCATGAACACCTGGCTGACAGGTGCGTTTTCCGACGACCAGGTCGAGCGCTTGCTGAAACTCGAGAACAGTGCGGAACACCCCTTGTTCTTCGTCGGGTGCGGGGAAAGCGACGGTCAGGCGATGTGCCAGGAAATGCGTGACCTGTTGCGCGAGACGCAAGCATGAGCCTTCTCTCCCACGCCCCGACCTTCGAGTTTTCACTGGGCGACTGGAACACTCGCGCTTCGGTGCGCACCAGTGCCCACGATTACCGCTTGCCGGCTGATATAGCGCAGCAACTGGAAACCCGTCATTGGTTCCCGCCGGCATTTCTCCCCTATCTCGCGCACCCTGCCATCAAGGCGTCGGGCCGTTCGATGCTGCATCGACTCACGGCCAATCATCTGGTGCACTTTCTTGATTACACAACCCTGCTGGAGCACCGCATCGTCAATCGCGCCGTGGAAGTCATCGTTCACGGCGAACTGCCGATCGATGTTCCGCCGCTCATGAAAACTGCCGCGCTGCAGCTCTACACCGACGAGGGTTACCACGCCCTGTTCTCTCATCAGGTCGCGGAGCAGATCGCCGGGCTCTACGCCATCACCGCGCGCCCGGTGACGCCCAGGCGGATCATTCGCATGAACAGGCTGATCGCCAAAACCCTTCCAGAGCAACAACCGCTGACATGGTTCCTGCTCGGCTTCGTCTCGGAAACCATCATTGCCCGGGAACTGCTCGACGTCTGCCGGGACAGCCTGGTGTCCGGGGTCAGTGACATGCTGCGCGATCACCTCACCGACGAGGCGCGCCACAGTCGCTACTTCACTGAAGTGTTCCACTACCTCTGGCTGCATCTGGACTCGCACCAGCGAACTTTCGCGGCCGCCACCCTGCTCGAGATCATCGTGATCTTCTTCGAAGCCGATGACCGGTGGCTGCGACGAAGCCTGCGCGACGCCGGGATTGCCGACAGCGCGGTGCGGGAGATAGTCGACAGGTTGGTAACGGCGCAAGCCACCCGATTGCGCGCACGGACAGGCAGCATCGCCACATTGAATGCACTGAAAAAAGCCGGATTTTTTGCTGAATCTCAAAACCAGACACTTTTCGCCAGGGCGGGACTGATCGATGGATAACGGAAAATCCGGGATGACGACCCGACAGCGTCGCGGGGCCGTCAGCCTGTTGCTCGCGTTGGTACTGCTGGGTGTATTTCCACTGGACGTCCTGCTGCCTTCGTTCCCGGCGCTGGCCGAACACTTTCGCAGCACCCCGGCGCACATCGCGCTGTCCATCAGCCTGTTCGCCGTCGGCATCGCCTTCGCCCAGCTGCTGATCGGGCCGCTGTCGGATGTGATCGGGCGCAAGGGTTTGCTGCTCGCCGGCATGAGCGTTTCAATGCTCGGCGCCCTCGGCTGTGTCATGACCACTGATTATTCGCTGTTCCTGATGTTCCGGGTCGTGCAGGCGCTGGGCTGCGGTTGCTTCGTACTGTCCCAGGCACTGGTCCAGGATCTGTTCGAAGGTCAGGAACGTGATCGCCTGCGAATCCTGATGGTCACCGCCGGCGGGATTTTCATCTCGCTATCGCCTCTTGCCGGTACGTTCTTGCAGGCAACACTGGGATGGCGTGGCAGCTTCTGGGTGTTCATCGCGTTATCAGCCGCCGTGCTGCTCAAGGCCTGTCTGTTTCTGGAGAACACACGACCGACCACCCGTGGAACACGTACAAACTTCCTCACGGCTTACCGACAGGTTCTGGGGGATTTCGACTTCGTCGGCTACTGGCTGATTTCGGCATTTGCGTTCGCCTGCCACTTTTCATTCATCGTGATCTCGCCGCTGATCTTCATGGACCGGCTGCAATTGTCCGCTTACGAGTTCTCGTTGATCCTGCTGATCTACGGTGCGGCGTATGTCGCCGGTGGCATCCTCGCCAGCGTGCTGAGCAGGCGCATCACCAGTGGTCAGCAGATCGTTGTCGGCCTGAGCCTGATCCTGTTCGCCGGCGTGACCATGCTGTACCTGTCGTCGAGTTTTTCCCTGGCTGCGGCGACAGTGCTGATCCCGATGCTGATCTGCACCGCCGGCACCACCATTGCCCGACCAGCGGCCACGTCCAGGGCCATGAGCCTGTTTCCGGACAACGCCGGCACGTCGGCGTCGGCCGGCAGCACCATCATTTTCATCTGCGGCGGCCTCATCAGTGCCTTGATCAGCCTGAGCCCGACCAATCTGCAATCCACATTGGGTTACGCTTTTGTCTTGCTCAGTGGCGTGGCACTCACATTGAACAGCCGGATCAGCCGTCGCGCCAGAATCCTCCAAGCCGACGCCATTGCACAACCGAACGGTGATTAACCCTGCCGGTCGTCATTCCGCACGCAGCGTCAGCACTGGAACAACGTTTTGCGCCATTCCCTCCTGACGCCAGCGGTGTAGAATCGCGAGATTCATCGCCATTCATCCCCGGCGGGTTTATGAGCTCAGGCTGAGACCAGCGGCGATCCCGCAACGTCATCGGCAACTTCAGGACACACGGCCATTTCTGAGTGTTCCAGACGTCAATAGAAGCTCACTCCCTTTTGATACCTGATTTAGCCGCCCGGAGTGCTCCATGCCAGATTACCGCTCGAAAACATCCACCCACGGCCGCAACATGGCCGGCGCCCGCGCACTGTGGCGCGCCACCGGGATGAAAGATGACGACTTCAAGAAGCCGATCATCGCCATTGCCAACTCCTTCACCCAGTTCGTACCGGGCCATGTCCACCTGAAGGACCTGGGCCAGCTGGTTGCCCGTGAGATCGAACGCGCCGGTGGCGTGGCAAAAGAATTCAACACCATCGCCGTGGACGACGGCATCGCCATGGGCCACGACGGCATGCTCTATTCGCTGCCGAGCCGCGAGATCATTGCCGACTCCGTCGAGTACATGGTCAACGCCCACTGCGCCGACGCCATCGTCTGCATCTCCAACTGCGACAAGATCACCCCGGGCATGCTGATGGCCGCCCTGCGCCTGAACATTCCGGTGATCTTCGTTTCCGGCGGCCCGATGGAAGCCGGCAAGACCAAACTGGCCAGCCACGGTCTCGACCTCGTCGATGCCATGGTCATCGCTGCCGACTCCAGCGCTTCTGACGAGAAGGTTGCCGAGTACGAGCGCAGCGCCTGCCCGACCTGCGGTTCGTGCTCCGGCATGTTCACCGCCAACTCGATGAACTGCCTGACCGAAGCCCTGGGCCTCGCGTTGCCGGGCAACGGTTCGACCCTGGCCACCCACAGCGACCGCGAACAGCTGTTCCTGCAGGCCGGCCGCACCATCGTCGAACTGTGCAAGCGCTACTACGGCGAGAACGACGAGTCGGTCCTGCCGCGCAACATCGCCAACTTCAAGGCGTTCGAGAACGCGATGATGCTCGATATCGCCATGGGCGGTTCGACCAATACCATCCTGCACTTGCTGGCCGCCGCCCAGGAAGCCGAGATCGACTTCGACCTGCGCGACATTGATCGTCTGTCGCGCAAGGTGCCGCAACTGTGCAAGGTCGCGCCGAACATCCAGAAGTACCACATGGAAGACGTGCACCGCGCCGGCGGCATCTTCAGCATTCTCGGTTCGCTGGCCCGTGGCGGCCTGCTGCACACCGACCTGCCGACCGTGCACAGCCGCAGCATGGAAGAAGCCATCGCCAAGTGGGACATCACCCAGACCAACGATGAAGCCGTGCATCACTTCTTCAAGGCAGGTCCTGCCGGTATCCCGACCCAGACCGCGTTCAGCCAGTCGACCCGCTGGGAAACCCTGGACGACGACCGTGAAAACGGTTGCATCCGCAGCTTCGAACACGCCTATTCGAAAGAAGGCGGCCTGGCCGTGCTGTACGGCAACATCGCCCTGGACGGCTGCGTGGTGAAAACCGCCGGCGTCGACGAATCGATCCACGTGTTCGAAGGCAACGCGAAGATTTTCGAAAGCCAGGACAGCGCCGTGCGCGGCATCCTCGCCGACGAAGTGAAGGAAGGCGACATCGTCATCATTCGCTACGAAGGCCCGAAAGGCGGCCCGGGCATGCAGGAAATGCTCTACCCGACCTCGTACCTGAAATCCAAGGGCCTGGGCAAAGCCTGCGCCCTGCTGACCGATGGCCGTTTCTCCGGCGGCACCTCCGGCCTGTCCATCGGCCACGCTTCGCCAGAGGCTGCGGCGGGTGGCGCGATCGGCCTGGTACAGGACGGAGATAAGGTGCTGATCGACATTCCGAACCGCTCGATCAACCTGCTGATCAGCGACGAAGAACTGGCGGCTCGCCGGGTCGAGCAGGACAAGAAAGGCTGGAAACCGGTCGAACAGCGTCCACGCAAAGTGACCACCGCCCTCAAGGCCTACGCCCTGCTGGCGACCAGCGCCGACAAGGGTGCCGTGCGCAACAAGGCGATGCTCGACGGGCTGTAAGCGTCAACTCGCAGAAACAAAAATGCCCCGCCAAGTGCGGGGCATTTTTTTGCCTGACCGAAATCCCAATGTCACTGCAGATCAAAACTGTGGGAGCAAGCCCGCTCCCACATTGGATCTATGCAGGTTTACTGGATTTCTTCAGGTTTGACGATCACCCAGTTCTTGTCCGCCGTCACCGGCAAACCTTCTTTCGCCTGGGCCGCGGCATGCTTGGCCATCATGCCGTTGAGCTGGGCCATATACTTGTCCTTGCGGTTGACCCACAGGTGAATCCCACCCTTGGCCACGTCCACATCGTGGAACAGCATGTAGCCGTCGCTGGTCGGCGTGTCGCCACCCACCAGCACCGGTTTTTTCCATTCGTCGATGTAGGTCAGGATCGCCGCGTGCTTGCCGGCCATCCAGGTCGCCGGGGTCCAGAGGTATGGCGTCAGTTCCAGGCCGAGGTTGGCCTTCTCGTCATACTTGCCAGCGGTGATCTGCTTGCGTGCAGTGGTCAGTTCACCGGTCTCGCGGTTCTTCAGCAAGGTGGTCACACCGATAACGTTCTGCGGTTTGACGTTGTAGCCGTACTTCGGATCGGCCGCGACCATCCGCACCAGTTCTTCGGAGGCGGCGGTCATCACGTAGACCTCGATGCCGTTCTCCATCAGTTTGTTGTACAGCTCAGCCTGACCGGTGAAGACTTTCGGCGGCTGCACGTCGATGTTCTTCACTACATCGCCTTCGTAATAGGTCGCCGGCACCGGCTTGCCCGACGCCATCAGTTCGTCGACGTAGCCTTTGAGTTCCTTGAGGGTGAAGCCGGAGAACACCTGCGCCACCCATGGGTAGCAGACCATGTCGTCGACTTCGCAGAGGCGGTAGTAGTAGCTGAACAGGCTTTCCTTGTGGTCGGCCGTGTCCTTGAACGGCATCAGTTTCAGCGACGGGTCGAGCTTGTCACGGGTGATCAGGCCCTTGTTTTCCATGAACGGCAGCAGCGACTCTTCCAGGTCGTAGCGGTAACTGGTGTTGTCCATGTCGAACACCGCGTAGTTACCCTTGTTGGCGTTGGCGGCGATCATCGCGTCCAGCGCCTTGGCCTGATCGGCCGGCCAGTGCTTGAGGTCAGTGGCGAACGCTTGGCCAACAAGGCCGAAGCAGAGTGCGGCAGCCAGCAATTTAGGTGCGAACTTCATTCTGCGTTTCTCCCCGATTGAAAGAGATCGACGCTAACAAATCAGTGTGACAGTTACCGTCTGTCAGCGACTGTCCACGTCCCTTTTGCGCCAACTGCATCCCCGAGAACGACACCCGCTTATTCCAAAAACGACGGACGCCCTTTGATTTCGGTATTAAATCATTGGAAATCAAGCTGTTAGGCTTGCTGGTTCGCAACAGCCCCGGAAGGTTGTTGGCACAGTCTTTTCTGGAGTCCTCATGAATCTGCCCCTGATTCTCAACTTGCTGGTGTTCCTTGCCTTGCTCTTCGGTCTGGCGCAAACCCGTCACACCTCGTGGAGCCTGGCGAAAAAAGTTCTGCTCGCGCTGGTGCTGGGCGTGGCATTCGGCGTCGCGCTGCACACGATTTACGGCGCGGGCAACCCGGTGCTGAAAGCCTCGATCGGCTGGTTTGATCTGGTCGGCAACGGTTATGTGCAACTGCTGCAAATGATCGTGATTCCGCTGGTATTCGCCTCGATCCTCAGCGCCGTGGCCCGTCTGCACAACGCTTCGTCGCTGGGCAAGATCAGCTTCCTGACCATCGGCACGCTGCTGTTCACTACGGCGATTGCGGCACTGATCGGCATCGGCCTGACCAACCTGTTCGGCCTGACCGCCGAAGGCCTGGTCGCCGGCACCCAGGAAATGGCCCGTCTGCAAACCATCCAGACCGACTACGCCGGCAAGGTCGCCGACCTGAATGTGCCGCAGCTGCTGCTGTCGTTCATCCCGCAGAACCCGTTCGCCGACCTGGCGCGGGCCAAGCCGACCTCGATCATCAGCGTGGTGATCTTCGCTGCGTTCATGGGGGTTGCCGCGCTGCAACTGCTCAGGGATGACGCCGAGAAAGGTCAGAAAGTGATCAACGCCATCGACACCCTGCAAGCCTGGGTGATGCGTCTGGTGCGTCTGGTGATGAAGTTGACGCCTTACGGCGTGCTGGCACTGATGACCAAAGTGGTGGCCGGTTCCAACCTGCAGGACATCATCAAGCTCGGCAGCTTCGTGGTGGTGTCGTACCTCGGTCTGGGCCTGATGTTCGTGGTACACGGTCTGCTGGTCTCGGCGGCCGGGATCAACCCGCTGCGTTTCTTCCGCAAGATCTGGCCGGTGCTGACCTTCGCGTTCACCAGCCGCTCCAGCGCCGCGAGCATTCCGCTGAGCATCGAAGCGCAGACCCGGCGTCTGGGCATTCCACAATCGGTTGCAAGCTTCGCCGCTTCGTTCGGCGCGACCATCGGCCAGAACGGCTGCGCCGGTCTGTACCCGGCAATGCTGGCGGTGATGGTTGCGCCCACCGTGGGCATCAACCCGCTGGATCCGCTGTGGATTGCGACGCTGGTGGCGATTGTGACCTTGAGTTCCGCCGGTGTGGCGGGCGTGGGCGGCGGCGCGACCTTCGCCGCGCTGATCGTGCTGCCGGCCATGGGCTTGCCGGTTTCGCTGGTGGCGTTGCTGATTTCGGTCGAGCCGCTGATCGACATGGGTCGTACGGCGCTGAACGTGAGTGGTTCGATCACCGCTGGCGCGATTACCAGCCAGGCGATGCAGCAGACCGACAAGGCACTGCTGAATGCCGATGAGCACGCGGAGCTTGCTCAGGCTTGATTGACGTTGTGGCGAGGGAGCGTGCTCCCTCGCCACAGATTCAGGCTTTTTCCCAGACTTCGAAGTTGTAAGCCGGTTTGTCGCCTTCAGCCGGATTCGACACGTTCGACACCAGCTTCCACTGGCTCAGATCGAATTCCGGAAACCACGCATCCCCTTCCGGGCTCAATGCCACACGGGTCAGATACAAACGATCGGCCTGGGCCAGCCCCTGCGCATACAACTGCGCCCCGCCAATCAGCATCAACTCGTCGACGCCCTGCTCCTTCGCCCATTGTTCGGCGCGAACCACGGCGGCTTCAAGCGACGGATAGACTTCCGCCCCTTCCAGCACCAGACCGGCCTGACGGCTGACCACGATGTTCAAGCGACCCGGCAACGGACGACCCAGCGAATCCCAGGTCTTGCGGCCCATGATGATCGGCTTGCCGAGCGTCGTGGCCTTGAAGTATTTGAAGTCCCCCGGCAGGTGCCAGGGCATGCTGTTGTCGACGCCGATCACACGGTTTTCACCGAGGGCTGCAATCAGGCTGAGGGGGAGTGATTTAGTCATGCCGGCGAGGATACCAGAGCCGCCCTTACCCCGATAAGCGCCACAGCGGTTATGCTCACGGCTCAATCAAGCAACGGGACGCCGCGTGACTGAACTGACTTCACTGCAAAACCTCTGGCTCACCGAAACCGTGCGCCTGCGCGAAGAACACGCGGGCCCGCTGGACGATCAGGAAGCCAATCGCCTGGCCCGCGCGGCCGGCGGCGATCTGCCGGGACGCATTCAACGCCGCGCCCTGTGGCTGGCCGAGCGTGACGGCCTGACCTCTGCGCTCAAGCACTGGCTGCAAGGCGCGCGTCTGGCGCTGGTGTTGCTGGCGATCTTCGCGGTTCTGAGCGGCGCCGGCCTGGCCTTCGCCGCACTGGGCCAGACGCCGGTCAATGTGTTCTGGGCCCTGGGCAGTCTGCTCGGGCTGAATCTGATTCTGCTGTTGAGCTGGGCGCTGGGGCTGATCTTCGCTGGCGAACATGGCGCCACCCTTGGCCGCTTGTGGCTATGGCTCAGTGAAAGACTCGCCCGCGACGCCAAGGCTGCGCAACTGGCGCCGGCCCTGTTGTTGATGCTGCAACGCCAGAAACTCAATCGCTGGGCGCTCGGCTCGCTGGTCAACGGTTTGTGGTTGCTGGCGATGGTCAGCGCGCTGGTTTTGCTGCTGACGCTGATGGCGACCCGGCGCTACGGCTTCGTCTGGGAAACCACGATTCTCAGTGCCGACACGTTCATCAACATGACCCAGGCCCTCGGTGCCTTGCCGGCGCTGCTGGGCTTCAACGTGCCGACCGTGGACATGATCCGCGCCAGCGGCGACACCGCGCTGAACATCGAAAGCGCCCGTCAGGCCTGGGCAACCTGGCTGGTCGGCGTGCTGGTGGTGTACGGCGTGCTACCGCGCCTGCTGCTGGCGCTGTTCTGCTTCTGGCGCTGGAACAGTGGCAAGGCTGCGTTGCGTCTGGACCTGAACCTGCCCGGTTACGCCCAGTTGCGCGAACGCCTGATGCCGACCAGCGAACGCCTCGGCATCACCGACCCCGAGCCTGCGCAATTGCACCGCGTCGAAAGCACCGTCGGCGAGCACGCCAGCGATGGCGCGCTGCTGGTGGCCATCGAACTGGACGATCAACACCCATGGCCACCGGCGTTGCCGAAAAACGTCAGCAACGCCGGCATCCTCGACAGCCGCGAATCGCGCAACAAACTGCTCGAACAACTCAGCCGCTTCCCCCCGGCGCGCCTCGCGATTGCCTGCGACCCACGACGTTCGCCGGATCGCGGCAGCCTGGCGCTGATCGCCGAGCTGGCACGCAATGCCGCCGCGACCCGGGTCTGGCTGTTGCAGGCGCCGCCAGGACAAGCGCTGGACGCCGAACGCCTCGGTGACTGGCACGTCGCATTGCAACAGCTGCAACTGCCGTTCGCCGATTGCGCCCCGTTGAACTGGCTGGAGCACGGACATGACTGATGCCTGGAAAGCACCGCTGAAACTGGCGGTAGTCGGCCACACCAACGTCGGCAAGACTTCGCTGTTGCGTACCCTGACCCGCGACGTCGGCTTCGGTGAAGTCTCCCATCGACCGAGCACCACCCGACATGTCGAAGGCGCGCGGTTGTCGGTGGATGGCGAAGCGTTGCTCGACCTCTACGACACGCCCGGTCTGGAAGACGCCATCGCCCTGCTGGATTTTCTCGAACGACTGGAACGCCCCGGCGAACGTCTCGACGGCCCGGCACGGTTGGCGCGGTTTCTCGACGGCAGCGAAGCGCGCCAGCGTTTCGAACAGGAAGCCAAGGTGCTGCGGCAACTGCTCGATTCCGATGCCGGCCTGTACGTGATCGACGCCCGCGAACCGGTGCTGGCCAAGTACCGCGATGAACTGGAAGTGTTGGCCAGTTGCGGAAAACCGTTGCTGCCGGTACTGAATTTCGTCAGCAGCGCCAACCACCGCGAGCCGGACTGGCGTGAAGCCCTGGCACGCCTCGGCCTGCACGCGCTGGTGCGTTTCGACAGCGTCGCCCCGCCCGAAGACGGGGAGCGGCGGCTGTATGAAAGCCTCGCACTGTTGCTGGAGAACGCCCGCCCACAACTTGAACGCCTGATCGCCGATCAACAGGCCCAACGCCTCGCCCGCGAGCAAAGCGCCGCACGCCTGATTGCCGAATTACTGATCGACTGCGCCGCGTGCCGACGCAGTGTGGCGAGCAACGCCGAGCAGGAACAACAGGCCATCAGCGAACTGCGCAAAGCCGTGCGCCAGCGCGAACAACGCTGCGTCGAAGCGCTGCTCAAGCTCTATGCCTTCCGCCCGCAGGACGCCGCCGCCAGCGATCTGCCGCTGCTCGACGGACGCTGGGGCGATGACCTGTTCAACCCGGAAACCCTCAAGCAGCTCGGCGTGCGGGTCGGCGGCGGGATTGCCGCCGGAGCCGCAGCCGGTGCGGGCGTGGATTTGCTGGTCGGCGGCATCACCCTCGGCGCCGCCGCACTGGCCGGTGCCATTGCCGGCGGCGCCCTGCAAACCGCCCGCAGCTATGGCAACCGCCTGCTGGACAAGATCAAAGGGCAGCGGGAACTGACGGTCGACGACAACGTGCTGCGCCTGTTGGCATTGCGTCAGCGGCAATTGTTACAAGCGCTGAATGTTCGTGGTCATGCGGCGATGGACGCCGTTCAGGTGGCGACGCCGCAGGACAAGACCTGGCGTGAGGGCAAGTTGCCGGAAGCGCTGAACATCGCCCGGGCCCATCCGCAATGGTCGTCGCTCAACCCGCATCCGAAACTGAATCAGGCCCAGCGTCAGGAACAGATCGATGAGCTGGTGAGCAAGGTCCTCGAGCTCTAGAACCAGCCGAGCTTGAGGAACTGTTTGACCAGCGCCGTCACCCGACTGCGATCGGTACGATTGGCGCGTCCGTCGTTGTCGACGTCCGAACACAGGACAACCTCGAAGCGGCCATCGTTATCCAGGTCGTGGACGGCGGCCTTGTAAGCAATGGTTTCGCCCTGGTGAAAGTGCAGCCTCACTGATTCCGGCGTTCCATCGCTGCCGGGGTTCAGAACGAAGATCCGCAGATGTCGCGTATCCTCGTCGGCCGCGTTGAACCAGGCACATTTCAGATAGGTGCTGGTGAAGCTGCGTAGTTGCGCCACCTCGCGAGCCGAGGCTTCGCGCCAGTCCTGTTCACTGTCATGAAAGCGCAGCTGGACACTGTCCCCTGCGCCGCTGCCCGATCGATCCCGGGCAATCACTTTCAAAAAACGCATCCGTGCGCTCCTTCGGCAAAGAGCCAGTCTGGGCCGAAGGGGCAACACGCGCCATGCACCGTTTCCCGGTTTGGCGTAAGAAGGTTCAGCGCGCTTCGCGAGACAGCACGGTAAAAGCCTTGTGCTTCAACAGCGCAAGATCCATCACCGGAACAGCCATTTCTTTGGCCAGCTCATCCCACTGGCGCATCCGCAGACTGACGGCACACAACGGATCCTGCTCGAACGCATCCGCTTCAGCCTCGGTCATCACCCCGCCCTGATATTCCAGGGTGCGGCGGCTGGCTTCGCTCAAGCGCTCGTAGTAGCCCGCCTCCCTGAGCGTCAGATAGCGCTTGGCCTGGACGTGATATTCCACCAGCCGCGCCAGACGTTCGCCGAAGCCGGCCTCACGCAAATAGTCCGCGCCGAGGCGTTCGTGGCTGACCACACCGTAACCGCCCATGTTCTCTGCGCCTTCGGCACACAAATGGCCGATGTCATGGAAGAACGCGGCGAGCACCACTTCATCGTCGAAGCCTTCGGCGATGGCCAGTTGCGCCGCCTGGGACATGTGCTCGATCTGCGACACCGGTTCGCCGATGTAGTCGCTGGCGCCGAAACGCTCATAGAGGCCGAACACCCGGGCGATGACTTGCTCGTGACTCAACATCAGTTCTCTCCAAAAAGCTGTGCCACATTGCGCTCGGCCATGGCCGGGCCGACGCTCATACCAACGCCGCTGTGCATCAGCGCCACATTCAACCCCGACGCCGGCCGCAAAAACGAAAACGGCCCCGGCCCCTGGGAACCATAGACACCCTGCCAGCGCTCGACCACTTGCACCTTGCAGCCGAGGGTCTGTTCGGCCAGTTCGAGCATCCAGTTGTCGACCTGCTCGGCGTTGAACGGCGACGGATCGCTGCCGTAATGGTGCGAATCGCCAATGATCAGTTCGCCATACGGCGTCGGGCTGATCAGTAGGTGAATGCCGTTTTCCTGCAAGTGCGGTTGCTCGCGCAGGATTTGCGCCTGCACTGCAGCCGCTTCCGGCAGATCGGCGAAGGCGCCGTAGTGCACGCAACTGAGGCCGGTGAGCAAGGCGTGTTGCAGGTTCAGGTCGATCTGCGGCCGGGCGCGGAGCATTTGCAGGCGGCAGATTTGCGGGTCGAGGGCGGCAATCGGCTCGGCCAGCAGGGTCTGATAATCGTGACCGGAACAGACGATGATCTGCTCGGCGGTAAAGATCCCGGCGGTGCTGTGCAGACGCCCCGGTTCGACGTCGCGCACCAGCGTCGAGAAGTGAAACTCGACGTTGAGTTCGCGACGCAGGTAGTCGATCAGCGCCGGAATCGCTTCCCGGGAATACAGCTGTTGATCGTCCATGCCATGCAACGCAGCGCGGTGATGGCTGAACTGGCCGCCATACAAATCGCGCAACGCGGCACCGCGCAGCAGTTCGACGCGGTAGTCATGCTCCACGGCGCGCCCGGCGCAGAAGGCTTCCAGCAAATGTTCTTCCGCCTCGGTGCGGGCGAACAGGTACGAGCCGTTGCGCTTGAGTTGCAGGCCGGCGAGCTGCGCCCACTGGCCCCAGATCTCGCGGCTGGCCTTGGCCAGTTCGAGCATCGGGCCCGGTGGCTGGCCGGTGACCAGGGCCTGGCCGAAGTTACGAACCGACGCGCCGAGTGGCGTGGCGGTGCGTTCGAAAACCGTAACCTTGAGACCGCGCCGGGCGGCCGCGTAGGCGTGGGACAGGCCCAGGATGCCGGCGCCGACGATCAACAAGTCTTTGTGTTGTGTCATCTAGAGGTGCTCTGAATGAGAGACCGCCATCGCCGGCAAGCCCGCTCCCACAGGTGGATCTGGTGTGCACAGAATTTGTGTTCACTGGATATCCAATGTGGGAGCGGGCTTACTCGCGAAGAGGCCCTGTCAGTCGATGAAGATCTTACTTTGCCGCGACTTTCTCGGACTTGCCGTCATAGCGCTTGCGCCATTCGGTCAGGATCTCGTCGCGGTTCTTCGAGGCCCAGGCGAAGTCGTTCTTGATCAGGCGCTGCTCGTAGTCGGCCGGCAGTTCGGACTGCGGCTTGGCGATACCCGGCTGGGCGAGAACGGCGAAGTTTTCCTTGTACAGGTCCATCGCCGGGGCGCTGGCGGAGAAGTCGGCCAGTTTCTTCGCGGCCTCTTCGTGCGGCGTGCCTTTGATCACGGCAGTCGCCTCGATCTCCCAGCCCAGGCCTTCCTTCGGCAGGATGATGTCCAGCGGCGCGCCCTGGCGCTTGAGCTGAACAGCCGGGTATTCGAAGGAAATCCCGATCGGGAATTCGCCCGCCGCCGCCAGTTTGCAAGGCTTGGAACCGGAGTGAACGTACTGGCCGATGTTCTGGTGCAGACCGTCCATATAGGCCCAGCCCTGCTTCTCGCCGAAGGTTTGCAGCCAGGCGCTGACGTCGAGGAAACCGGTGCCGGACGAGGCCGGATTCGGCATCACGATCTTGCCTTTGTACTCAGGCTTGGTCAGGTCCTGCCAGCTCACCGGTTTGGTCAGGCCCTGTTTCTCGGCCTCGACGGTGTTGAAGCAAATGGTCGCGGCCCAGACGTCCATGCCGACCCAGGCTGGCGGGTTGGCGGCGTCGCGGTAGTTCGCGCCGATCTTGCCCAGATCCTTCGGCGCATAGCTTTGCAGCATGCCTTGCTGATCGAGGATCGCCAGGCTCGACGCCGCCAGGCCCCACACCGCGTCAGCCTGCGGGCGTTCCTTTTCGGCCAGCAGTTTGGCGGTGATGATCCCGGTGGAATCGCGCACCCACTTGATCTCGACGTCCGGGTTGGCCTTTTCGAAGGCCTCTTTATAGGACTTCAACTGTTCGGCTTCGAGGGCGGTGTACACCGTCAACTCGGTTTTTGCCGCGAAGGCATTCAGGCTGAAAGTAGCGAGCACAGCAGCGGCCAGGGCCATAGGCTTGAACATGATCGTTTTCCTGTCGGTGAGTTGAGGCTTTAGGGATTAGTCGTGGATCAGTGGCCGGGCGCCGTTTGCCGCCAGGCCTGGGAACGGCGCAGCAGGCCGCGCGAAGCCCACGCCAGCAGCAAGGACACGCCCGCCGAGGTGAACAGAATCAGGGTCGACATCGCCGCCGCGCCGCCGACGTTGCCGGCGTCATCCATGTTCAGCACCGCCACCGCCGCGAGGATGGTGTCGGGGCTGTAGAGGAAGATCGCGGCGGACACGGTGGTCATGGCCGAGACGAACAGGTAGCGCACGATGTCCAGCAGCGCCGGCAGGCAGATCGGCACGGTGACCCGCAGGTAATGCCGGTAAAGCGGCGCTTTCAGCGACAGCGCGGCGGCTTCGAACTCGGCGTCGAGCTGACGCAGCGCGGTGGTGGCGGTCATCTGCGCGGTGGTCAGATAGTGAGCAATGGTGCAGACGATCAGCAGGGTCATGGTCCCGTACAGCACGTGCAGCGGGTTGCCGGTGAGGTTGAAGAAGAAGACGTAACCCAGACCGAGCACCAGCCCCGGCACCGCCATCGGTACGAAACTGAGCATGCGCAACGTCAGATTCAGCCCGCGCTGGCTGCGGGTCTTTTCCATCAGGTAGGCGCCGGTAAAGATCAGCACGCTGCCGATCAACGCCGTTCCCAGCGCCATCTTCAAACTGTTGCCGTAGGCCAGCCAACCACCGCCGGCAGTTTCGTTGAACTGATAGTGGTTGAGTGACAGCGACAGGTTGTACGGCCAGAACTTCACCAGCGACGAGAACACCGCCATGCCGAATACCAGCAGCAACGCGGCGCTGATCAACAGAACAACGCTGAGATAAAAGGCATCGCGCTTCTTCGACGGCGCCGGTTTGAACACCTGGGCGCGGCCACTCATGGCGTCGCCGTGACGCCGACGCAACCAGGCATCGACGCCGAAGCTGAACAGCGCCGGCAGCAGCAGAACCATGCCGATCAACGCGCCGCGACCGAACTGCTGCTGGCCGACCACCGCTTTGTAGGCTTCCAGCGCCAGCACCTGATAGTCGCCACCGACCACCACCGGCACACCGAAATCGGTGATGGTCAGGGTGAACACCAGGCAGAACGCGGCGAAGACGGCCTGACGGGTCGCCGGCCAGGTGATACTGCGAAAAGCTTTCGCAGGGCTGGCGCCCATACTCGACGCGGCGTCGAACAGTCGCGCATCCGCCAGCGACAGGGCTGACAGCAAAATCATCAAGGCGTGTGGGAAGGTGTAGATCACCTCACCCAGAACAATCCCCCAAAAACCGTAGATGTTGTCCGACAACAGCCCCCGCAGCATGCCCTGATTGCCGAACAGATAGACCAGCGCAATCCCCGGCAGCATCGAAGGTGCCATCAGCGGCAGCAGGGAGATCCCGCGCCAGATGCCTTTGGCCGGAATCAACGTGCGCTGCAAGGCGTAGGCAAACAGGTAGGCCAGCGGTACGACGATCGCTGCGACGCTGAGGGAAACTTTCAGGCTGTTGCCGAGCAACCAGTGGAAATTGTCGCTGGTCACCAGCGCCTTTGCGGCGAGCCAGCCACCGCCCTGCCCGGCTTCGCTGCTGAAACCGCGCCAGAAGATCGCCAGCAATGGCAACAGCACCGCCACACCGAGCAGCACCAGCAGCAGGAGTTTGCCGCCGAGGACGAAGATCCGGTCGCCGACCTCGGCCCCGGACACCTGCCGCGCCTGCTTGTGCGGTAGCGGCAGTGCAAGGTTGCTGTTCATCAGGCAAACACCTGCAGGCTGCGCGGCGGCAAGGCGACCATGATCTGCTGGGCGCCGAGGCGCGGCATGGCTTCCGGCGCCAGTTCGGCGAGCAAGGCGTGACCGGGCAATTGATCGAGTTCGAAGCTCATGCGGCAGCGGTTGCCGAGGAAGGTGATCTCGCGGACCTTGGCCGGGAACAGGTTTTCCTCATGCACCAACGGATTGACGTTGATCGCTTCCGGGCGGCAGAACAGCCGGCCCGACGGGCAGTGGACGCTGCCGTCGGCCAGGCGCAGGTTCATCCCGCCGACCTTGGCGTGGCTGTCGCTGCTGCGCTGGAACGGCAGCCAGTTGCCCTGGCCGACAAACTCGGCCACGAACGGCGTAGCCGGGCGGTTGTAGATTTCCTGCGGGGTGGCGTATTGCTCGACCTTGCCGTTGTTCATCACAGCGATGCGGTCGGCCATCAGCATGGCTTCGTCCTGATTGTGGGTGACCATCAGGGTGGTGATGCCGAGGTTGCGTTGCAGTTGGCGCAGCTCGGTGCACAGATGCTCGCGGACCCGAGCGTCGAGGGCCGACATCGGTTCGTCGAGCAGCAACAGCGACGGCGCGGGGGCCAGGGCTCGGGCCAGTGCCACACGTTGCTGCTGACCGCCGGACAACTGGCCCGGGTACTTTTTCTCACTGCCGGTGAGGCCGACCAGTTCCAGCATCTGACCGACGCGACGGCGCACTTCATCGCGACCGCTGCCGGCGAGGCCGTAGGCAATGTTCGCTTCGACGGTCAGATTGGGGAACAGCGCGTAGGACTGGAACAGAATGCCGTAGTCCCGAGCCTGCGGCGCGAGGTGGGAAACGTCGCGCTCGCCGAGGTACAACTCGCCGCTGTCCTGCTTTTCCAGACCGGCGATGCAACGCAACAAAGTGGTCTTGCCGCAACCCGACGGGCCGAGCAGGCAAACGAGCTCACCAGCCGCGACATCAAGGGAGACGTTATCCAGCGCAGTGAAGGCGCCGAAGCGCTTCTGCACGCCGCGCACTTTCATCGGTGCGCCGGGGTTGGTCAGGGCAGTTGCGATTGCAGGGTTCATGGACAGACCTCATCAAGTAGATGAGACGAATCCTAGAGTTGTAATGCGTCGGTCATATGGCAGTGAGGCAAAAACGACCGATAGTGGTATTCAGGGATTTTGGTTCAGGTCTCAAGTCCTGTGCTGCCTAGTCCGACGCCTTCGCGAGCAAGCCCGCTCCCACAGGAGATAGTGTTCACAACACAGATCCAATGTGGGAGCGGGCTTGCTCGCGAAGAGGTCGGCACAGGCACTGAAGATCTCAGGCCGGGGACATTTCCTGCGCCAGCCCGAGAAACGCCGCCGGCAACCGGGCGTTCTTGCGTTCCTTGAGGCAGTAGAGGTATTCGGGAATCTGCGGCGCATTCTCCAGGGTCAGCACGCGCAACTGCGGATCGTGCGGCACTTCCTGACGGGCGATGATGCTGATGCCGATGTTGCGCAGCACCGCCTCGCGGATCGACTCGCGGCTGCCGATTTCCAGCAACGGGCCGAAACTGACACCGGCACTGGCCAGCAATTCTTCGGTGAGACGCCGGGTGGTCGAGCCGGATTCACGCATCAGCAAGGTATGCCCGGCCAGCGCGCTCAGCGTGACATGGTCGTGCGCCGCCAGCGGATGATTGCGATGCACCGCCAGCACCAGCGGATCGCTGCCGAGCACCCGACGGATCAGCCGTGCATCGTCGAGCAATTGCGACGACGCCGCGACATCCACCCGGTAATCCTCCAGCGCTTCGAGCACTTGTTGCGAGTTGCCGATTTCCACTGACACTTCCACCTGCGGCAGGCGCTCGCGGAAGGTCTTCACCAGATCGAGGATGTAATACGGCGCGGTGGCGGCGATGCGCAGCGTGCCCTGCACCTGGCCGCTGTTGCGCAGGAAAAACTCGATATCGGCTTCCTGCTGCAACAACGCCTTGACCATCGGCAACAGCCGCGCGCCTTCCTCGCTGACACTCAGACGCCGGCCGCCACGGTAGAACAGCTCCACCGAATACTGACTTTCCAGATTGCGGATCTGGGTGGTCACGGTCGGTTGGCTGAGGCCGAGTTTTTTCGCCGCCAGCGTGATGCTGCCCAGCCGGGCCACCATGTAAAACGCTTTCAGCTCGGCACTCAGCACAACCGTCCCTCTTCCTCTATTTGCGCAACAGGCGCAAACCGTTGAACACCACCAGCAGGCTCACGCCCATGTCGGCAAACACCGCCATCCACATGGTGGCGAGCCCGGCGAAGGTTACCCCAAGAAAGATGGCCTTGATCACCAATGCCAACGCAATGTTCTGTTTCAGGATGCTGGCCGTGTTGCGGGACAGGCTGATGAAGGCCGGAATCTTGCGCAGATCGTCGTCCATCAGGGCGACATCGGCGGTTTCAATCGCCGTATCGGTTCCAGCCGCCGCCATCGCAAAACCGATCTCGGCCCGAGCCAGTGCCGGCGCGTCGTTGATACCGTCGCCGACCATGCCGACCCGACGGCCCTGCGCATACAGGTCTTCGATGGCTTGCAATTTGTCGGTCGGCAGCAAGTCGCCCTTGGCTTGATCGATTCCGACCTGCGCCGCAATCGCCTGCGCGGTGTGGACGTTGTCGCCGGTGAGCATCAGGGTTTTCACGCCCAGTTCGTGCAGTTGGCGAATCGCCTCGCGGCTGGTTTCCTTGACCGTGTCGGCCACGGCGAACAGCGCCAGCGGGCCGGAACGATCGAGCAGCAGCACCACGGACTTGCCCTGCTTCTCCAGCGCGAACAGTGTTTCTTCCAATTGCGGCGAGCACAGGCCCAGTTCTTCCACCAGACGGTGGTTGCCCAAATGGTAGACCTGACCGTTGACCTCGCCTTTTACGCCACGGCCGGCCAGCGCTTCGAAGTTATCCACAACCAGCGCCGCGAAACCTTTATCCACAGCCGCATTGGCGACGGCCAGCGACACCGGGTGATCGGAGCGCCCGGCCAGCGCCGCGGCAATGGCCGGGGCCGTGGCGTCGGCGGTCGGATCGAGGGACAGGTAATCGGTCTGCACCGGTTTGCCGTGGGTGATGGTGCCGGTCTTGTCGAGGGCCAGATAGTCGAGCTTGAAACCGCCCTCCAGGTACACGCCGCCCTTGACCAGAATGCCTTTGCGCGCCGCGGCAGCGAGGCCGCTGACGATGGTCACCGGCGTGGAAATCACCAATGCACACGGACACGCGACCACCAGCAGCACCAGTGCGCGGTAGATCCAGTCGAACCACGCGGCACCCATGAACAGCGGCGGGATGATCGCCACGGCCAGGGCCAGGACGAAGACCACCGGGGTGTAGATTTTCGAGAATTGATCGACGAAACGCTGGGTCGGCGCACGCGCGCCTTGCGCCTGCTCCACGGCGTGGATGATTCGCGCCAGGGTGGAATGGTTGGCCGCAGCGGTCACCGTGTATTCCAGCGAGCCGGCCTGGTTGATGGTGCCGGCGAACACCTTGTCGCCAACGGTTTTCTCCACCGGCAGGCTCTCACCGGTGATCGGCGCCTGATCGATGGTCGAGCTGCCGCTGACGACTTCACCGTCCAGCGCAATACGCTCGCCAGGTTTTACCCGCACGCGGGCGCCGAGATCGATACTTTTGACGTCCAGTTCGACCCAGTTGCCGTCAGCCTGCAACACCGTCGCCTGCTCCGGTGTCATCTGCATCAGGCCGCTGATGGCGTTGCGTGCGCGATCCAGCGAGCGCGCTTCGATCAGCTCGGCCACCGTGAACAGGAACATCACCATCGCCGCTTCCGGCCATTGGCCGATCAACACGGCGCCGGTCACGGCGATGCTCATCAGGGCGTTGATGTTGAGATTGCGATTCTTCAGGGCGATCCAGCCCTTCTTGTAGGTGGTAAGGCCGCCACTGAGGATCGAGATCAGCGCGATGATCGCCACCACCCAGGTCGGGGCAGCGCTGGTGAAGTGGATCACTTCGGCAGCGAGTGCGCCGACGCCGGACAGCGCCAGCGGCCACCAGTGTTTTTTCACCGGCGCAGGCGTTGGCGCTTCGACGCCTGCTTCCAGCGGCTCGGCCTGCATGCCGAGGGATTTGATCGCGTCAATGATCGGCGCGGTGTCCGGCAGATTGTGGGTCACGCCGAGCACGCGGTTGATCAGGTTGAATTCCAGTTGCTGGATCCCGGCCAGTTTGCCGAGCTTGTTCTGGATCAGCGTCTGCTCCGTCGGGCAATCCATCGCCTCGATGCGGAAACTGCTCAGCCGGGCGTCGGCGCTTTTCGCCTCGCTCAGTTGAATCAGCGACGGTGCCGCGGCTTTTGACGCACAGCAGGAATCAGCGCCGTGGTCGTGTTTATGCACAGGCTGCAATTTGTGGCTGTGGTCGTGTCCCGCGTGGGATTTGTGGGTGTGCTGGGAATCGCTCATTGGTCGCGTCCATGAAGGTGCCTGTTGCCAAGTAAAGACCCTGTAGCCACTATAGGGTCAAGCACCCTTTTGGAGATTGCCGTCATGAAAATCGGAGAACTGGCGAAACAGACCGATTGCGCCGTGGAAACCATCCGCTACTACGAACGCGAAAACCTGCTGCCGGAGCCGGCCCGCAGTGACGGCAACTACCGCGTCTACACCCAGGCCCACGCCGAACGCCTGACCTTCATCCGCAACTGCCGCACCCTCGACATGACCCTCGAAGAAATCCGCAGCCTGCTCGCCTTGCGCGACAGCCCGCAGGATCAGTGCGAAAGCGTGAATGCGCTGATTGACGAGCACATCCAGCACGTCAAGGCGCGGATCGATGGGTTACTGGCGTTGCAGACGCAACTGCTCGACCTGCGCCAGCGCTGTGGCGAAGGGCCGGAGGCGGATCAGTGCGGGATCCTGCAGCGGCTGGAAGTCAGTGGCGGGGTTGTGGCGGCGGAGGTCGAGCATTCGCATGTAGGCCGTAGCCACGGTCATTAAGAACGGCAGAAACAATTGAGGGAGCCATTTGGCTCCCTCAATATTTGGTCACTCGTGCTTCAGACCGCCATCGGCGCGGTCATCGGCGCATGGTGCTCGTAGCCTTCCAGCGAGAAGTCGCTCGGCTCCACCAGCTCCAGCCATTCCGGCTGGTACACGCCCGTCTTGGCAAACTCCGGCACGCGGTCCGAAATCTTCAGCTTCGGCATGGCGAACGGCTCGCGCTTGAGCTGTTCGTTGAGCATGTCGAGGTGGTTTTCGTAGACGTGGGCATCACCGATGAAATAGGTGAACCAGCGCGGCGTGTAGCCGGTCAGGCGACCGATCAGGCTCAGCAACGCAGCGCCTTCGGTGAGGTTGAACGGCGTGCCCAGACCCAGGTCGTTGGAGCGGATGTAGAGGGTCAGGGAAATTTCCTTGGTCTCGACATTCGGGTGGAACTGGTACAGCAGATGGCACGGCGGCAGGGCCATTTCATCGAGCTGGGCGCAGTTCCAGCCGTGGAACAGGATGCGCCGGCTGCCCGGGTCCTTGATGATCGTGTCGACGCACTGGCGCACCTGATCGATGGCTTTGTACAGCACCACATAGGCCTGGCCGTCTTCTTCGCCCTGGGCAATCTGCTTGTAGCCGTTGTTCAGGGTTTGCTCGATGGCGGCGGTGTTGCTCAACGGGATCTGCTTGTACGCCGGCCATTTGCGCCATTGCACGCCGTAGATCTCGCCGAGGTCGTCTTCGCCCTGGCGGAACGGGTTGGCCAGCCATTGGGCGTTTTCGTTGGCGTTCTGATCCCAGACCTTGCAGCCCAGCGCACGGAATTCGGCGGCGTTGTTCACGCCACGCAGAAAGCCGCACATCTCGCCGATGGCCGATTTGAAGGCCATCTTGCGGGTGGTGATCGCCGGGAAACCTTCCTGCAGATCGAAGCGCAGCATGGCGCCCGGAAAGCTGATGGTGTTCACGCCGGTACGGTTGGCCTGTTTGGTGCCGTTGTTGATGACGTGCGACACCAGATCGAGATATTGCTTCATGAGTTACCTGTGTCCTTGCCCCCGGCCAACCGCGCCGGGGGTCGAATATTTAAGCTGTCGGGGCAACCGGCGCCGACGGGGCACGGCGATAGGCCAGCCAGATCAGGAACAGCCCGCCGATGATCATCGGTACGCAGAGTACCTGACCCATGGTCAGCCAGTTCCAGGCCAGGTAGCCCAGTTGCGCGTCCGGCACGCGGACGAATTCGACGATGAAACGGAAGATGCCATAGAACAGCGCGAACATGCCCGAGACCGCCATGGTCGGCCGCGGCTTGCGCGAGAACAGCCAGAGGATCAGGAACAGCGCGACACCTTCGAGCGCGAACTGATACAGCTGCGACGGATGACGCGGCAGTTGCGCCGGGTCGCTGAACGGCGGGAACACCATGGCCCACGGCACGTCGGTGGCCTTGCCCCACAGCTCGGCGTTGATGAAGTTGCCGATACGCCCGGCGCCCAGGCCGATCGGCACCATCGGCGCCACGAAGTCCATCAGCTGGAAGAACGACTTGCCATTACGCTTGCCGAACCACAACGCCGCCAGCATCACGCCGATGAAGCCACCGTGGAACGACATGCCGCCCTTCCACACCTCGAAAATCAGCGTCGGGTTGGCGATGTAGGCGCTCAGATCGTAGAACAGTACATAGCCCAGTCGCCCACCGACAATCACCCCCATCGACAGCCAGAACACCAGGTCGGAGAGTTTCTCCTTGGTCCAGGTCGGGTCGAAACGGTTAAGCCGGCGCGACGCCAGCAGCCACGCACCGCCGATGCCGACCAGATACATCAGGCCGTACCAATGGATTTTCAGCGGACCGATGGCCAGAGCCACCGGGTCGATCTGCGGGTAAGGCAGCATTGCGACTCCTCGTTAGCGTTCAAATCTTCAAAATTCCCGGGCGACGCTGCCACCTCAGGATTAAGTCAGGATTGTGGCCTGCTCAGAACAAAAAGCTCAGCCCCACGCAGAACAGCAAAGCGGCGAACAGCCGTTTCAGCAACTTCGGCGACAATTTGTGCGCCAGCCGCGCGCCGAGACGGGCGAATACCATGCTGGTCAGCGCAATGCCCAGCAACGCCGGCAGATACACAAACCCGAGACTATGGGCCGGCAGCAACGGATCATGCCAGCCAAGAATCATGAAACTTATTGCACTGGCCACGGCGATAGGCAGACCACAGGCCGACGAGGTCGCCACGGCCTGCTGCATCGGCACGCTGCGCCAGGTCAGGAACGGCACGGTCAGCGAGCCGCCGCCAATGCCGAAAATCGCCGAGGCCCAGCCGATCACACTGCCGGCCATGGTCAGACCAAGCTTGCCGGGCACCGTTCGGCTGGCCTTGGGTTTGACGCCCAGCGCCAGTTGCGCCGCGATCACCAGGGCGAACACGCCGATGATCTTCTGCAGGTTGGGCCCGGAAATCGCTTCGGCGGTCAGCGCGCCGAAACCGGCGCCGAGCAGAATGCCGACGGTCATCCACTTGAATATCGGCCAGCGCACCGCGCCGCGTCGGTGATGCTCGCGCACGGCATTGACCGACGTGAAGATGATCGTCGCCAGGGACGTGCCGACCGCCAGATGGGTCAGGATCGACGGATCGAACCCCTGCAAGGTGAAACTGAACACCAGCACCGGGACGATGATAATCCCGCCGCCCACCCCGAACAGCCCGGCCAGTACGCCCGCACAGGCGCCCAGCGCCAGATAGAGCAGAAATTCCATGACCGCCTCCCAAGGCACGTCCCCAAAACCGGAGCGGCATGGTAACGGATGGATACCCTTCGGCTCCACTGGCGATGGATGCACGGACGATGTCTGCGTAGAGTGGGCAAAAAACACACAAGGACCACCTTATGTGCCTGATCGTTTTTGCCTGGCGGCCGGGGCATGCCCAACCGCTGATCGTCGCGGCCAACCGTGACGAATTCTACGCCCGGCCCAGCCTGCCGCTGGCCCAGTGGCCCGAGTCGCCGAACGTCCATGCAGGCCGGGACCTGGAGGCCGGCGGCACCTGGCTCGGCCTCGGCGCCAACGGCCGTTTTGCCGCGCTGACCAACATCCGCGATCCTCATCAACCACCTGCAAGGCGCTCGCGGGGTGAACTGGTGGCGGGGTTTCTGACCGAAAACCTGTCGATTGACGACTACTTATCCGACGTTGTCGCCCGTTCGCCGGAATATGCCGGGTTCAATCTGCTGCTGGGCAATGCCAACGAGCTGTGGCATTTCAACGCCCGGTCTTCGGAACCGGTGATGTTGCAACCGGGCCTCTACGGGCTTTCAAACGCGGGGCTGGATACGCCGTGGCCGAAACTGCTCAAGGCCAAGGCAGCATTGAGTGCGGTGCTGGATGATCCGCAGCCCGACCGGTTGTTGGCGTTGTTGGGAGATGCGCAGACGGCACCGTTTGCCGAGCTGCCGGATACCGGCGTGGGGCTGGCGACCGAGTCGTTGCTGTCGAGTGTGTTTATTGCCAGCCAGAGCTACGGGACGCGGGCGAGTACGGCGCTGATCGTGCAGGCGGACGGGACGCGGCGGATGGTCGAGCGCAGTTTCGGGCCGTATGGCGGGCACTTGGGGGAAGTGGAAATCAACCTCTGAAGATCGCAGCCCGAAGGCTGCGATCCTGTGCTCAGAGAGGTTTGGCCGCCGCTGGACTGACCATCTTCGCCAACCCGAGGTTCTTCAGCGCCAGTTGCAGCGAGCTGTGGATAACTTGCGGATTGTCGATGGTCATCAGTTCCGCCAGCAGATCCTTGGCCTTGCTCAGGTTGATCTGGCGCAACATCCATTTCACCTTCGGCAGGTTGGTGGCGTTCATCGACAGGCTGTCGAAGCCCATCGCCATCAACAGCACCGCAGCCGCCGGGTCACCGGCCATCTCGCCACAGATGCTCACCGGCTTGCCTTCGGCATGGGCGTCGCGCACCACGGTCTGCAGGGCTTGCAGGACTGCCGGGTGCAGGTAGTCGTAGAGATCGGCCACCCGCGGGTTGTTGCGGTCCACCGCCAGCAGGTACTGGGTCAGGTCGTTGGAGCCGACCGACAGGAAGTCCACCATCCGCGCCAGTTCCTTGGTCTGGTAGACCGCCGCAGGAATTTCGATCATCACGCCCACCGGCGGCATCGGCACGTCGGTGCCTTCGTCGCGCACTTCGCCCCAGGCCCGGTGAATCAGGTGCAGCGCCTCTTCGAGCTCGTGGATGCCGGAAATCATCGGCAGCAGGATCCGCAGGTTGTTCAGGCCTTCGCTGGCCTTGAGCATCGCGCGGGTCTGCACCAGGAAGATTTCCGGGTGGTCGAGGGTGACGCGGATCCCGCGCCAGCCGAGGAACGGGTTGTCTTCCTTGATCGGGAAGTACGACAGCGACTTGTCGCCGCCGATGTCCAGGCTGCGCATGGTCACCGGTTGCGGGTGGAACGCGGCGAGCTGCTCGCGGTAGATCGCCAGTTGCTCCTTCTCGCTCGGGAAGCGCTGGTTGATCATGAACGGCACTTCGGTGCGGTACAGGCCAACGCCTTCGGCGCCACGCTTCTGCGCCCGCGCCACGTCCGCCAGCAGGCCGGTATTGACCCACAGCGGCATGCGGTGGCCATCGAGGGTCACGCATGGCAGGTCACGCAGGGTATCGAGCCCCAGCGCCAGTTGTTTCTCTTCCTCCACCACCTCGGTGAATTGTTTGCGCAGCACTTCGCTGGGGTTGGTGTAGACCTCACCCTTGGTGCCATCGACGATCATTTCGATGTTGTCGACCTTGGCGTACGGGAGGTCGACCAGGCCCATCACCGTCGGGATGCCCATGGCCCGGGCCAGGATCGCGACGTGGGAGTTACCCGAACCGAGCACCGACACCAGACCGACCAGCGTGCCTTCCGGCACCTCGCCGAGCATCGCCGGCGTCAGTTCTTCGCTGACCAGAATGGTCTTTTCCGGGTAGACCAGGTTCTGCTGGCGCTCTTCCTGCAGATAGGCGAGCAAGCGACGGCCCAGGTCCTTGACGTCCGACGCCCGCTCACGCAGGTACTCGTCGTCCATCAAATCGAAACGATTGACGTGATCCGTCACGACCTGACGCAACGCGCCCTGGGCCCATTGGCCGGTCTTGATCACGTTGGTGATTTCGCTGCCCAGCGAGGCATCGTCGAGCATCATCAGGTAGACGTCGAACAGCGCGCGCTCTTCCGGACGCAGCTGGGTCGCCAGCTTGGCCGACAACGTGCGCATGTCGGCGCGCACGCCTTCGATGGCGGTCTTGAACAGCGCCAGTTCCGCGTCGATGTCGGTGATGGTCTTGTCCGGCACCACGTCCAGGTCCGCCGGCGGCAGCATGACCACCGCGGTACCGACCGCCGCCCCCGGCGAGCCCGGCACACCGACGAACTTGGCTTCCTGGATGCCCTTGCCCTGCCGGCCCAGACCACGGATAGACCCGGTGGCCTCGGCGTGAGCGATCACGCCGGCGAGCTGCGCGCTCATGGTCACGAGGAAGGCTTCTTCACCTTCATCGAACTGGCGGCGTTCCTTTTGCTGGATGACCAACACCCCGACGACTCGACGGTGGTGAATGATCGGGGCTCCGAGGAACGAGGCGTAGCGCTCCTCGCCGGTCTCGGCGAAGTAGCGGTAACGCGGGTGATCCGCGGCGTTTTCGAGGTTCAGGGGTTCTTCACGCGTGCCGACCAGGCCGACCAGACCTTCGTTGGGTGCCATGCTGACCTTGCCGATCGAGCGCTTGTTCAAGCCCTCGGTGGCCATCAGGACGAAGCGGTTGGTCTCGGGATCAAGCAAGTAGACCGAGCAGACCTGGCTGCCCATGGCCTCTTTGACGCGCAACACAATAATCCCCAACGCCGCCTTGAGATCCTTGGCGGAGTTAACTTCCTGGACGATCTTGCGCAGCGTATTGAGCATGGCTCGGGGTCGAACTCCGTCGTCAGTCGCGCGCTAAAAGGCGCGGGGCAAGCTCTTTGAGAGCGCGGCGATACACTTCGCGCTTGAATGTCACCACCTGGCCCAACGGATACCAATAGCTGACCCAGCGCCAGCCATCGAACTCCGGTTTACCGGTCAAATCCATCCGCACCCGCTGCTCGTTGGAGATCAGGCGCAGGAGAAACCACTTCTGCTTCTGGCCGATGCACAGCGGTTGGCTGTGGGTTCGCACCAGACGTTGCGGCAAACGATAGCGCAACCAGCCCCGGGTACAGGCGAGAATTTCAACATCTTCGCGTTCCAGGCCCACTTCTTCGTTCAACTCGCGGTACAAGGCGTCTTCCGGCGTCTCCTCGGGATTGATTCCCCCTTGCGGAAACTGCCAGGCATCTTGATTGATACGGCGAGCCCATAGCACCTGGCCGGCGTCATTCGTCAGAATGATCCCGACATTAGGACGGAAACCATCGGGGTCGATCACGGCAACAACCTCGCAAACGCATGTCGCCGCATTGTTCCACAAAGCTTGTGAAGGCGGCAACGAAGGTTCCGAGCTTATGTGCACTCTTGTGAAAAGACCGTATTCTTGTGGCCTTTTTACTGACTTTTCAGCGGGTAACTGCAATGCGCCTGGCTTTATTCGATTTGGACAACACCCTTCTGGGCGGCGACAGCGATCACGCCTGGGGCGACTATCTGTGTGAACGCGGCTTCCTCGACCCGATCGCCTACAAGGCGCGCAACGACGAGTTCTACCAGGATTACCTGGCGGGCAAACTGGATAACGCGGCGTACCTGAACTTCTGCCTGGAAATCCTCGGCCGCACCGACATGGCCGTGCTCGAACAATGGCACAGCGATTACATGCGCGACTGCATCGAGCCGATCGTTCTGCCGAAGGCGCTTGAGCTGCTGCAACAGCACCGCGATGCCGGCGACAAACTGGTGATCATCACCGCCACCAACCGTTTCGTCACCGCACCGATTGCCGTGCGTCTGGGCGTCGAAACCCTGATCGCCACCGAGTGCGAGATGCAGGATGGCCGCTACACCGGTCGCAGTACCGACGTGCCGTGCTTTCGCGAAGGCAAGGTGACGCGCCTGAACCGCTGGCTGGAAGAAACCGGGCATTCGCTGGAAGACAGCTACTTCTACAGCGACTCGATGAATGATCTGCCGCTGCTGGAGCAGGTGGTGAATCCGGTGGCCGTTGATCCGGACCCGAACCTGCGGGCCGAAGCCGAGAAGCGTGGCTGGTCGGTCATCTCGCTGCGCGATTGATGCCGAGACCGGGCGCCGGGCCTCAAACCGGTTTGGCGCCCATCAATCCGGCAATCGCGACAAAGCAGACAAAACTGAACAGCGCCAGGGCAAAGCTGAACCGGCCGACGCCACCCGGCGTCTTGCGCAAGCGGTTCAAGCGCACCAGCAGCCAGAACCACGCCAGCGCCGCCACGGTGTACAGCACGCTGGAGGCCAGAATCCAGGTCTGCCCCAACGGCCAGCCCACCAGATGCACCATCCACCAGCCGGTAAACGGCATGCTCAGCAGCGCCAGCCCCATCAGCAGCCAGACAAACACCCGCGGCCGCTGCAACGTGCGGCTGCCCGCCGTCGCATCCCCCTTGCGCCGGGCCAGGAAAACCCAGACGCCCAGCCCCAGCGCACTCGCCAGCAAAACCACGGTGGCGACCATGTGCGCCGTTTTCAGGGCAGTTAATGTTTCCATTGTCGAATTTCCTTATGGCCTGCCCATCAGCGTAGCCGCTCAGCCAAGAAACAGCTGATAGGCCGGGTTGTCGCTTTCGTCCCAGTACGGGTAGCCGATTTGCGCCAGCGCTGCGGGAACCAGGTGACGCTCCTCGTGAGGCACTTGCAGACCGGCGACCACACGACCGTCCGCCGCGCCGTGGTTGCGGTAGTGGAACATCGAGATGTTCCAGCGCCCGCCGAGCTTGTTGAGGAAGTTGAACAGCGCCCCCGGACGCTCCGGGAACTCGAAGCGCAGCACCACTTCATCGACCACCTGCGCCGCGCGCCCGCCGACCATGTGGCGGATGTGCAGCTTGGCCAGTTCGTTGTCGGTCAAGTCCAGTACCGGGAAACCCTGTTCGGTCAGGCTCGCCAGCAGTGCACTGCGCGGGTCGTTGTCCGGGTGGGTCTGCACCCCTACGAAGATGTGCGCTTCGCTGCCATTGTTGTAGCGATAGTTGAATTCGGTGATCTGGCGCTTGCCGATGGCTTCGCAGAACGCCTTGAAGCTGCCGGCCTTCTCCGGGATGGTCACGGCGATGATCGCTTCACGGCCTTCACCCAACTCGGCGCGCTCGGCGACGTGGCGCAAACGGTCGAAGTTGACGTTGGCCCCGGAGTCGATGGCGACGAAGGTCTTGCCGCTGACGCCGCGCTGCTCGACATACTTCTTGATCCCGGCCACGCCCAGTGCACCGGCAGGCTCGGTGATCGAACGGGTATCGTCGTAGATGTCCTTGATAGCCGCGCAGATTTCGTCGGTGCTGACGGTGATCACTTCATCGACGTAATCCTTGCAGATATCGAACGTGTGCTGGCCGATCTGCGCCACCGCCACGCCGTCGGCGAAAATGCCCACGGTCGGCAGCACGACGCGCTCGCCCGCCGCCATCGCCGCTTGCAGGCAATTGGAGTCGTCGGGCTCAACGCCGATGACCTTGATGTCCGGACGCAGGTATTTCACGTAAGCCGCGATACCGGCGATCAGGCCGCCGCCGCCCACCGGGACGAAAATCGCGTCCAGTGGCTGCGGGTGCTGGCGCAGGATTTCCATCGCAACGGTGCCCTGCCCGGCAATGGTGTGCGGATCGTCGTACGGGTGGATGTAGACGTAGCCTTTTTCATCGACCAGTTTCAGCGAATAGGCCAGGGCTTCCGGGAAAGAATCGCCGTGCAGCACCACTTTGCCGCCACGGGAACGCACGCCTTCGACCTTGATCTCCGGGGTGGTCTTGGGCATCACGATAGTCGCCTTCACGCCCAGCACTTTCGCCGCCAGGGCCAGACCCTGCGCATGGTTGCCCGCCGACGCGGTGACCACGCCGCGAGCACGTTCTGCGTCGCTCAACTGGGTCAGCTTGTTGTAGGCGCCGCGAATCTTGAACGAGAACACCGGCTGCAAGTCTTCGCGCTTGAGCCAGATGTCGTTGCCCAGCCGCTCGGAGAGCTGGCGAGCGTTCTGCAGCGGGGTTTCTACGGCAACGTCATAAACGCGCGAGGTGAGGATCTTCTTGACGTACTGTTCGAGCATCGGAAAGCATCACTGAGCGGGTTGGGCAGGGCCAACGAGTCTAACCCGGCTTTCGGGCGCACGACCACACGAATCCAGAGGTTTTAGCCCGGCTTGAGGCTATAATGCCGGCCTTTCCGTTCTTACCTTGCCCGCTTCCGGAGCCCGCATGACCCAGGATCAACTCAAACAGGCCGTGGCCCAGGCCGCCGTCGACTTCATCCTTCCGAAACTCGACGACAAGAGCATCGTCGGCGTCGGCACCGGCTCCACCGCCAACTGCTTCATTGACGCCCTGGCCCAGCACAAGGGCGCGTTCGATGGCGCCGTCGCCAGTTCCGAAGCCACCGCTGCGCGCCTCAAGGGCCACGGCATTCCGGTGTATGAGCTGAACACGGTCAGCGACCTGGAGTTCTACATCGACGGCGCCGACGAAAGCGACGCGCACCTGAACCTGATCAAGGGCGGCGGCGCAGCCCTGACCCGCGAGAAGATCGTCGCGGCCGTGGCCAAGACCTTCATCTGCATCGCCGACGGCAGCAAACTGGTGCCGGTGCTCGGCGCGTTCCCGCTGCCGGTGGAAGTGATCCCGATGGCCCGCAGCCACGTGGCCCGCCAACTGGTGAAACTGGGCGGCGACCCGATCTACCGCGAAGGCGTGCTGACCGACAACGGCAACATCATCCTCGACGTGCACAACCTGCAGATCACCAACCCGGTGGAACTGGAAGCGCAGATCAACGCGATCGTCGGCGTGGTCACCAACGGCTTGTTCGCGGCGCGCCCGGCGGATCTGCTGTTGCTGGGTACCAGCGAAGGTGTGAAAACCCTGAAGGCCGAGTAAGCCTCAAGATCCTGTGGGAGCCTGCCCGCTCCCACAGGGGTTCAAAGAAGAATGTCAGTTCTGCTCTGGCTTTCTGAAGACATAAAACAGATTCGGCTCGCTCACCAGATACAACGCTCCGTCGTCATCCATCGCGATACCTTCCGCCTGCGGCACGGTTTTCTTCAGTCCTTGCCGGCCACCGCGCAACGACATCGTGCTCAACGGGCGCCCGCCCACATCCAGCTCCAGAATCAGCCGTGATTCGTCCGACAGCGCCAGCAGATGGCCGCTGCGCTCGTCGTATTGCAGGCTCGACAGGTCGCGCACGAACATTCCGGCATCGCGCTTGGGATTGTTGATCACGTGTACCGCGTAGGACTTTTCCGGATTGAAGTGCGGAAAACCGTGCACCTCGTAGATCAGCATCGGATCGCGCTCCTTGGCCACGAACAGGCGCTTGCCCACTGAGTCGTAAGCCAGACCTTCGAAACCCTTGTTGCCGCTCATGTGCACGCCGAGCGTCATCTGCTCGGCGTCCGCCGCATCGAGGAACGTGGTGTCGTGCTCCAGATGAATCTTGATCAGACGCTGCTGGCGCTCGTCGGTGATCACGTAAGTGTCGGCACTGATGAACTCGACCGCCTCCGCATCGCCGAAACCGATCAGCGCGATACGGCGCAGTATCCGCCCCTCAAGCGACAGCTCGATCAGCTCGGCATTCTTGTTGGTGACGGTGAACAGGCTCTTGCGCACCGGGTCGTAGGTCAGCGCGGAAACGTCATCGTTCAGCCCCTCGATGACCCGAGCCTCGATGCCCACTCGATACTGATCCAGATTGATCGCTTCAATGCTGTGGGGCTGCCAGTGACTTTGCAGGTTGAACCAGGCGCGCTCGAACAGACGCAGGTATTGGCCGATCGCAATCAATACGATCAGGGCAATCACCGAAAGGATGATCAGAAGAGGCTTGGGACGGGCAAGTCGACGCATGCGGGTTGTGCTCGGGATCAAAACAGGCGGATGAAATATCACGCCTGTCTGAATCGAAGCTTAAAGGCCACTTGCCCCGCACGACAACCTTGCGGCGGCAGGCCGGTTATTTCTGCTTTTCGAAGCGATAGAACAGGTTCGGCTCACTGACCATGTACAGCGTGCCCTGCTCGTCCATGGTCACGCCTTCGGCGCGGGGAATGGTTTTCTTCAGGCCGTTGAAACCGCCGAGCAGGGTCATGAAGCTGACTTGTTCGCCCTTCTCGTCCAGCTCCAGCAGCAGGTGTGAATCAGCGGACAGCACCAGGGTATGGCCGGTACGCGGATCGACCGCCAGCGCCGAGAGGTTGCGGATGTCCAGCTCGTCGTTCGCCAGCTTCTGCTTGTCGCCGGATAGGGTCTGGCTGCCGTCGCTCTTCCAGATGAACAACGCCGGTGGACGCTCTTCGCCCAGCAACAACTGGTGATTGCGCGGGTCCCAGGCAATCGCTTCGAAGGCCTTGTTCTGGTCCTTTGACGGGCCGAGGTCGTATTTCGGGAAATCGTCGCGCTTCAATTCGCGGGTCGCGGCGTCGACCTTGACGATGGACAGAATGTGCTCGCGCTCATCGACGATAGCCAGCAGGCCGTTGCCCAGTACGGTCACGCCTTCCGGGTTGCTCCAGCCCACCAGCGGCATCTTGCGCAACACGTCGCCCTGCAAGGTCAGCTCAACCAGGAACGGGTTCTTGCCCATCACCGAAAACAGGGTCTTGCTCTGCGAGTCGTAGGAGACGTCCGAGGCCTCGTCCTTTTCCATGCCCGGCAGCAGCTTGGCATCAATCACCACGCGATAGTCGGGCAGCCAGATACTCGCCGTGCGTTCGGCCGGCGTTTCGAAGCGCTCGCGCACCCACAGCAGGCCCCGGTCATCCCAATGCATGGCATGCGCCAGACCGTAAGCGGCAGCGACCACCAGCAACAGCCAGTAATACCAGCGCAGGGCGAAACGTGAACGACGGGCAGGGGTGAGCGGAGTTTGAGATGACATCAGAGGACGCGTTCCGAAAATTCAGGCTATGGGTAATAGCACAAGGAGGCCGGCTCAGACGCCAGGATGACCGGAATTATCCGGACAAAATGTGAAAAAAACGGCAAATGGCGGGATTGCCTTATGCCTTTGAGAGCCGCAACACAAAACAACTGTGGGAGCGAGCCTGCTCCCACAGTTTTTTCCAAGTGTTGCAGTCAGCGCACGCTGCTGGTGAATCGGCTTGCGCCCGGCAGTTCCAGCACAATGTCATCGCCGACGTTCAGCGGCCCCACGCCCACTGGCGTGCCGGTCAGGATCACGTCACCGGCCTGCAGCGAGAAGCAGCCGGCCATGTGCTGGATCATCGGTACGATCGGGTTGAGCATCGCGCTGCTGTTGCCGTCCTGGCGCACTTCGCCATTGATGGTCAGGCGGATGCCGATGTCGGTCAGGTCAGGGAATGTGCTGCCAACCACGAACGGTGCAATGACCGCCGCGCCGTCGAACGACTTGGCGATTTCCCACGGCAGGCCCTTGGACTTGAGTTCGGCCTGCTTGTCGCGCAGGGTCAGGTCCAGTGCCGGAGCAAAACCGGAGATGGCGTCCAGCACTTCTTCACGACTCGGTTTGGTCGACAGGGGCTTGCCGATCAATACAGCGATTTCCGCTTCGTAATGCACGGAGCCACGCTCGGTGGGAATGCTGAAACCGCCTTCCAGCGGCACCACGCAACTGCCCGGCTTGATGAACAGCAGCGGCTCGGTAGGGACCGGGTTGTCCAGTTCCTTGGCGTGTTCGGCGTAGTTACGGCCGATGCACACCACTTTCCCCAGCGGAAAATGAATCCGCGTACCGTCGACATATTGGTGCTGATAGCTCATTACCGACTCCTGCCTTATTGATTCATCAGGGATTGCCAATCAAACCGCGAAAATCTTGCCCGGGTTCATGATGCCATTCGGGTCGAACACCGCCTTGACCGCTTTCATGTATTCGATTTCGACCGGCGAGCGGCTGTAGGTCAAGTAGTCGCGCTTGGTCATGCCCACGCCGTGTTCAGCGGAAATCGAACCGTTGTACTTCTCGACGGTTTCGAACACCCACTTGTTGACGGTGGCGCACTTGGCGAAAAACTCGTCCTTGCTCAGGTTGTCCGGTTTGAGGATGTTCAGGTGCAGGTTGCCGTCGCCGATGTGACCGAACCAGACGATTTCGAAGTCCGGATAGTGTTCGCCGACGATCGCGTCGATTTCCCGCAGGAATGCCGGAACTTTCGAGACGGTCACCGAGATATCGTTCTTGTACGGCGTCCAGTGGGAGATGGTTTCGGAGATGTACTCGCGCAACTTCCACAGGTTCTGCAACTGGGTTTCGCTTTGGCTCATCACGCCGTCCAGTACCCAGCCCTGTTCCACGCAATGCTCGAAGGTTTCCAGGGCGCTGTTGGCCACTTCTTCGGTGGTCGCCTCGAATTCCAGCAAGGCGTAGAACGGGCAATCGGTCTCGAACGGGGCCGGGACATCGCCACGGCCCATGACCTTGGCCAGGGCCTTGTCGGAGAAGAATTCGAACGCGGTCAGGTCGAGTTTGCCCTGGAAGGCGTGCAGCACCGGCATGATCGAATCGAAATCGGCGGTGCCGAGGACCATTGCGGTCAGGTTTTTCGGCGCACGATCCAGGCGCATGGTGGCTTCGACCACGAAACCGAGGGTGCCTTCGGCGCCGATGAACAGCTGTCGCAGGTCATAACCGGTGGCGTTCTTGATCAGGTCTTTGTTGAGTTCCAGCACATCGCCCTTGCCCGTCACCACTTTCATGCCTGCGACCCAATTGCGGGTCATGCCGTAGCGAATGACCTTGATCCCGCCGGCATTGGTGCCGATATTGCCGCCAATCTGACTCGAACCAGCCGAAGCGAAGTCGACCGGGTAGTACAGGTCATGTTCTTCGGCAGCATTCTGCAGTTGCTCGGTGACCACGCCCGGCTGGCACACAGCGGTACGGTCGGTGAGGTTGATGTCGAGAATCTGGTTCATGTAGTCGAACGACACCACCACTTCGCCATTGGCGGCCACGGCCGCGGCGGAAAGCCCGGTGCGCCCGCCCGACGGCACCAGCGCCACTTTATGTTCGTTGGCCCAGCGGACGACGGCCTGCACCTGTTCGATGGTCTTGGGGAACACGATGGCGCTGGGCGCCGGGGCGAAGTGTTTGGTCCAGTCCTTGCCGTAAGCGTTCAGGGAGTCGGCATCGGTCAGGACCTTGCCAGGCTCGACCAGGGTCTTCAGTTCATCAATCAGGACAGGATTGGTCATCGACGGAACTCTCGAACAATTCATGGTCATCCTGAGAACGCTTCACGTCGCAGGAATGAGTGTTTAGCGGGGCGGCTATGCTAGCATACCGACCCCGCAGGCCAGTGCCCAAGGCCGGTTCTGCGGTGACGGCTTTCTTGTCGTCCAGGTCAATGTCTGTTGACCATTTCCTGCCATTTTTCTCCGGGATACAGGTTTACGCAGATGAGCAAGACTTCTCTCGATAAGAGCAAGATCAAGTTCCTTCTTCTCGAAGGCGTCCACCAATCGGCTGTCGACGTCCTCAAGGCGGCGGGCTACACCAGCATCGAATACCTGACTGGCTCCCTGCCGGAAGACCAGCTCAAGGAAAAGATCGCTGACGCTCACTTCATCGGCATTCGCTCGCGCACCCAACTGACCGAAGAAATCTTCGATCACGCGAAGAAGCTGGTGGCAGTCGGCTGTTTCTGCATCGGCACCAACCAGGTCGACCTGAGTGCCGCCCGCGAGCGCGGCATCGCCGTGTTCAACGCGCCGTACTCCAACACCCGCTCCGTGGCCGAGCTGGTGCTGGCCGAAGCGATCCTGCTGCTGCGCGGCATCCCTGAGAAAAACGCTTCCTGCCACCGTGGCGGCTGGATCAAGTCCGCCGCCAACTCCTTCGAGATCCGTGGCAAGAAACTGGGCATCGTCGGCTATGGCTCGATCGGTACTCAGCTGTCGGTCCTGGCCGAAGGTCTGGGCATGCAGGTGTTCTTCTACGACACCGTGACCAAGCTGCCCCTGGGCAACGCGACCCAGGTCGGCAACCTGCACGAGCTGCTGGGCATGTCCGACATCGTCACCCTGCACGTCCCGGAAACCGCTGCGACCCAGTGGATGATCGGCGAGAAGGAAATCCGCGCCATCAAGAAGGGCGGCATTCTGATCAACGCTGCACGCGGCACCGTGGTCGAGCTGGATCACCTGGCCGCTGCGATCAAGGACAAGCACCTGATCGGCGCCGCCATCGACGTGTTCCCGGTCGAGCCGCGCTCCAACGATGAAGAATTCGAAAGCCCGCTGCGTGGCCTGGACAACGTGATCCTGACCCCGCACATCGGCGGTTCCACCGCTGAAGCGCAGGCCAACATCGGTCTGGAAGTGGCAGAGAAACTGGTCAAGTACAGCGACAACGGTACGTCGGTATCGTCCGTGAACTTCCCGGAAGTGGCCCTGCCGGCTCACCCTGGCAAGCACCGCCTGCTGCACATCCACGAGAACATCCCGGGTGTGATGAGCGAGATCAACAAGGTCTTCGCCGAAAACGGCATCAACATCTCCGGTCAGTTCCTGCAGACCAACGAGAAGGTCGGTTACGTGGTGATCGACGTCGACGCCGAGTACTCGGAGCTGGCGCAAGAGAAGCTGCAACACGTCAACGGCACCATCCGTAGCCGCGTGCTGTTCTGATCAAGCGTTGAGCGACAAAAAAGGGAGCCCCTCGAGGCTCCCTTTTTCATGCACGCGGAAACGTCATTTGACGTTGACGGTGATTTTCTTCGACACGATCGGCGGATCGAATGCCATGTGGCCGCTGTCACCCAGCTCCAGTTGCAAGGTGTGCTTGCCCGGTGCGAGTTTGATCTCGGCCTGGGTCTGCGCCTTGCCGAAGTGCATGTGGTTGGCGTCGGTCGGCACGACGGAACCGGCCGGCACGATTTCCTTGGCATCGATCAGCAGATGGTGATGACCAGTATTCTTGGTGACGTCACCGGCCGGTGCCAGCGCGATGTCCTTTACACCGAACTTGACCGTGAAGGTCTGCGGAACCGTGGCTCCGTCCTCGGGAGAAACGATGAACACTTCGGCGCCCTTCGGTGCCGGCGTGGCCGCACTGGCCAGTACCGAAACACCCATCAGCACACCGGCCAACGCTGCACGTGACATAAAGCTTTTCATTTTCTTCTCCAGTTTTTCCGTAAAATCGGCACGGTCATGACAACTTCATGACCATTCGTTGTCGAAGGCACTCGACAACCATAGCAAAGCGAGCCTGGAAAACAGGCCGCGACAATGATTTCAAAGGAGTGACCATGCGTTTTCTGCCTGGCCTGATCTGCCTGCTACCCCTTCTGAGCCCTCTGGCTCAAGCCGAACTGATTGATGACGTCAACGACCGTGGCGAGTTGCGCATAGCCCTGGAGGCTAATACACCGCCCTTCAATTTCAAGGATGGTGACACACTCACGGGGTTCGAGGTCGAGCTTGGGCAACTGCTGGCCAACGAGCTGGATGTACGCGCCGACTTCATCGTCACGGACGAAGCCGATCTGCTCCAGGGCGTTGAAAGCGGCAAGTACGACGTCGCGCTCAACCACATAGCACTGACCCCGGAACTCAAGGATCGTTTCGACGTGAGCGAGCCTTACACGCAGGTCAATTCGCAATTGCTGGCGAAAAAGGACGAGCAGCCTCGGCCGCTGGTGCTGGTGCAGACGCTGACGGAAGAAAAGCCGAAGGTCGGCCCGCCGGTGGATCTGGCGATTCCGTTTCAGAAGGGCAACCCGGCGTTTCACGCGAGCCTGGAGAATGCCTTGCAGCGGATCAAGGCGGATGGGCGGTTGGAGGCGTTGTCGAAGAAGTGGTTGAGTGCGCCGGCTGCGGAAAACTGAAGTGATCGTGACTAGTCGAGCAAGCTGAGGGCCTGTGCGGCTTCGGGCAGTTCCAGTTCGCTGAAGACCTGCACGCCATGACGCTTGAGCAACGCGGCGGTAACGCCCTCACCGCTGACCTTCACCCCACTGAACGTCCCGTCATAGGTCAGCAGATTGCCGCACGACGGACTGTTGGCCTTGAGCACCGCCACCCGAATCCCGTGCTTTTGCACCAGCGCCAGCGCCTGCCGCGCACCGTCGAGAAACTGCGCACTGACGTCTTCGCCCTCGGTGGTGATCACCGAGGCGAGCCCGTCCAGCACTTCGCTGCCCTGCCCGCCCGGAATTTCTGCCGCCGCTCGTGGCGTCGGCAAACCACCGGCGACTTCCGGGCACAGCGGCACTACCCGGCCTTCGCTGATCCACTGCTCCAGCAAATCGAACGGCCCGCTGGCTCCGCCGTCATAACGCACGTGGTGACCCAGCAGGCAACGACTGACCAGAATCCTGTGCATCTCAGAACGGCTCGCTGCCACGGCGGCGGAACCAGCCTGTCAGCGACAGCCGCTCACGGTTGGCTGGCAACACTTCGTGAGGGACTTCGCCGGAGAGAAACACCACCAGACAACCGCCCGTTGGTTGCACGTCATGGACGCGATCATTCTCCAGATACATGCGCAACTGCCCGCCATCTTCCGGCAGCCAGCCGTCATTGAGGTAGATCACCGCCGAGACCATGCGCCGGTCATCGTCGCGAAAGCGATCGACATGCTTGCGATAGAACGCACCCGGCGGGTACAGGGCGAAATGGCATTCGAAGTCTTCCAGCCCCAGGAACAGTCCGCGATTGAGCGCCTCGCGCAGGCTGTCCATCAGGTTCAGATAACGGTCGCTGGCCTCGGCCTGACCGGGATCGATCCATTGGATATGGTCGCCGCGAATGCCCTCGCGGACCTCCGAAAACGGCCCGCGTCCGACGCCCGCCGGTGCCAGTTCACCTTCGGCCTCACGTTTACGGCACTCGGCGGCCAGCGCGCGGGTCAGATCCGCAGGCAGGAATATGTTCTGCTGCGACCAGCCACGCTCGGCCAGGTCGTCGACGATACGTAACAGCAGCGGGTGTTCAGAGGATATTTGCATGGCGCGCATAGTATGCCTGCGGCAAGAATTCCGACAGAGCCACGCGGCGGCTTGATACGAATTCTCGACAAGTACTGGCACCGCACGGAGAATAGTCCGCTGCCGACAGGAGTCCCTATGCGCCGTTTGCTTTTTTCACTGTTGATGTTCTGCGTTTTGCCCGCCTGGGCAGACGGCCACGACCAGTTGTACAAGGTCGCCGGCTGGCCGGAACAACGCGCGCATTTCAATGACGCCCTGACTGCCGCGCAACAGCGTTACCAGAGCAGCCTGCCGCCGGCGGTGTTTCAGGCGCTGGTGAACAACAGCAATCAGCGCTTCGCGCCCCAGGCCGTGGACCGGCGCGCCGAAGCGCAACTGCGCAAGAACCTCGCCGATCCGCAGCCGGCCCTGTCGTTCTTTCAGTCACCGCTGGGCAAGAAGATCGTCGCCGCCGAACTGTTGGCGACCCGTCGCGATCAATTGGCGAAAAACGCCAAGGGCCTGCCGAAGATGCCGACCAGCGACAGTCGCCTGCTGATCATCGGCCACCTCGCCCAGGCCCTGCCCGCCCGTGAAGCCGGTGCCGAAGTCAGCCTGGCGATTGCCGGCGTGGCGGCGGACAGTTTGAGCTCGATGATTCCCGGCCTGCTCGGTGGCGGTCAGGCCCAGGGCATGTTGAACGGTCAACGTCAGCGCCTGATGGATCAGATCGGCGCCGACCTGAACAACACGCTGCTGTACGTCTATCGCGACCTGTCGGATGAAGAGCTGGAAGAGTTCGCGACCTTTGCCGAATCCACCGAAGGCAAGGCCTACTATCAGGCCGCGCTGGCAGCGATCCGCGCCGGGCTGGCCGTGGGGCAAAGCACCTCGAACCTCAGCCAGTAATCTTTACGGCCTGACTGACCGCCTTCGCGAGCAAGCCCGCTCCCACATTCGACCGAGTTGATGCTGGATGAATACGGTTAAATGTGGGAGCGGGCTTTCTCGCGAAAGGGCCATCAGGATCACTGGGAATGACGGCCCTTGATCCGCTTGCTCAAGAACTCGAAATACTCCTCGCGCATTTCCGCCGTCTCATTGGCCAGGTGATGCCGCGCCTCGGCCAGCAGCAGAATCTGCGGCCGGTCGAATTTCCACTTCAATACTTGCAGGTTGTGCTGCCAGTCCACGGTCATGTCTGCCTGGCCCTGAACGATCAGCGGCCGGCGCGGGCTCTTCTTCGCGTATTCCACCCGTTTGATCCAGCGCGACAACGCCCCGACCCACGCGGTCGGCAAGCGTTTTGGCTGCAACGGATCGGCCTGCAGGAACGGCAGGAAGTCCGGGTCGTTGGAGTTCGCGCTGAAACGCCGGGCGATGCCCCTGACGAAGGGGCGCAACAGGTAATAACTGAACTGCGACCAACCCCAGGCACGCGGACGCACCAACGGCGCCAACAGAATCAGCTGCCCCTGGGCCGGGCTGTTTTCACCATGATTGAGCACGTGATCGACAATGATCGCCCCACCGGTGCTTTGCCCGCACAAGTGCCACGGCTGCGGCAACGCAATCGAGCGCGCCTCGGCGAACAGGCCTTGCAGCGCATCCTGATATTCCGAGAAATCGCGGATGCTCGCACGCGGCCCGCTCGACAGACCATGCCCCGGCAAATCGCAGGCAATCACCGCAAATCCCATATCCAGCGCCCATTCGATCACATGCCGGTAAAGACCGGTGTGGTCATAAAACCCGTGCACCAAAAACAGCGTGGCCCTGGCCGTTTGCGCCGGCCACCAGCAATGGCTTACGAGCTCATAGCCATCGATGTCGAACCGGCCCATGCCGCGCCAGACATCGCGCTCCGGAAAGTCGGTCTTGTAGAACCGCTGATACGCCTTCGCCTCCTCGGACAACGGCTGCCACTCGGCCAGAGGCTTGAGGCTCGCACGCAGATGATCGGGATCGAAGGCAGCAGACATGGGCAATTCCAATACGTTAAACGGACTTTATCGGCCTGCGATATTCATCTGTAGGAGCAAGCATGGCAAGCTAGCGCGCTCTTGAGGATCCAAAGCCATGCGTTCGCCCTACCGCACCGCACTGTTTGCCAGCCTGCTCGCCATCGTGTGTGCCGGCGTGCTGTGGGCCGCGTACGACTGGTTTCAGGGCCGCTATCTGCGGGCCTTCAGCGAACATACCGCGGTGTTTTCCGGCGATCCGCTGCGTCTGCCCGACGACCTCGCCGGCCCCGGCAATATCCGCCTGGTGCACTTCTGGGACCCGGCCTGCCCGTGCAACGTCGGCAATCAGCAGCACCTGACCGAGATGGTCGAACAGTTCGGCCCCAAGGGCGTGGAGTTCTTTGCGGTGCAGAAGGCCGGCAGCCACGGCCAGTTGCCCGCCACCCTCAGCAATCTCAAAACCATCGCGGTGCTGCCCGGCTCCGAACAGATTCCCGCGAGCCCGGCCGTGGCGATCTGGGATCGCAGCGGCCGACTGGCGTACTTCGGCCCCTACAGCGAAGGCCTGACGTGCAACTCCAGCAACAGCTTTATCGAACCGATCCTGCAAGCGTTGAGTGATGATCGTCCGGTCAATGCGACCCATACGCTGGCGGTCGGTTGCTACTGTCCGTGGCCGACGCAGACGAAGTAAGGCATTCCGGACATTTCAAGGACGGCGATGCGCAGCACACGAGGCGTGTGCTAATTGTTTGCAGCCCGCACGGGCGGCAACCCCGAATGCACAAGGAGTCACCATGAAACGCGTCTTCACCGTTCTTGCCTTGCTCATCGTTGCATTGCTCGCCGCCGGCGGCTGGTACATATACAGCAAGCAACCGACGCGTCAGGGCCAGGTGGAGTTGCGCAACCTGCAAGGCTCGGTGACCGTGCGTTACGACGAACGCGGCGTGCCGCACATCCGTGCCGAAAACGAAACCGACCTCTATCGCGCACTCGGTTATGTGCACGCCCAGGACCGACTGTTCCAGATGGAATCCATGCGCCGTCTGGCCCGGGGCGAACTGGCCGAAGTGCTCGGACCGAAACTGCTCGACACCGACAAACTGTTTCGCAGCCTGCGCATTCGTGAACGCGCCGCCAGTTACGTGGCCGGCCTCGACAAACAGTCACCGGCGTGGAAGGCCCTGCAAGCCTATCTGGACGGCATCAATCAATATCAGGACTCGCACGCCGCCCCGGTCGAGTTCGACGTGCTGGGCATCCCCAAGCGGCCGTTCACCGCCGAAGACAGCATCAGTGTCGCCGGCTACATGGCCTACAGCTTTGCCGCCGCGTTTCGCACCGAACCGCTGCTGACCTATGTGCGCGATCAACTGGGGGCCGATTACCTCAATGTGTTTGATCTCGACTGGCAACCCAAGGGTGCGCTCGCCAAGGGCCACGCCAGCACCACACCGCCACTGGCTGCCGAAGACTGGAAGGATTTGAACGCCCTAGCCCGCCTCAGTGAACAAGCGCTGATCGACAACGGCCTGCCGCAGTTCGAAGGCAGCAACGCCTGGGTGATCGCCGGCAGTCGCAGCAAGGGCGGCAAGGCATTGTTGGCCGGTGACCCGCACATCCGTTTTTCGGTGCCGTCGGTGTGGTACGAAGCGCAGTTGTCGGCGCCGGGTTTTGAGCTTTACGGTCATCATCAGGCGCTGGTGCCGTTTGCGTTTCTGGGGCACAACCTGGATTTCGGCTGGAGCCTGACCATGTTCCAGAACGATGACCTGGACCTGATCGCCGAGAAGGTCAATCCGGACAATCCGAATCAGGTCTGGTACCACGGCCAGTGGACCGACATGGTCAGCACCGAGCAGCAGATCGCCGTGAAAGGCCAGGCGCCGGTGACCCTCACCCTGCGCCGGTCGCCCCACGGGCCGATCGTCAACGATGCCCTCGGTACAGCCGCCGGAAAAACCCCGATTGCCATGTGGTGGGCGTTCCTCGAAACGCCGAACCCGATCCTTGAAGGTTTCTACCAGCTCAACCGCGCCGACACCCTGGCCAAGGCCCGCGCCGCAGCGGCCAAGGTGCAGGCACCGGGATTGAACATCGTCTACGCCAATGCCAAGGGCGATATCGCCTGGTGGGCTTCGGCGCTGCTGCCCAAGCGACCGGCCGGGGTCAAACCCGAGTTCATCCTCGATGGCAGCGGGAATCAGGCGGACAAGGACGGCTACTTCCCATTCAGTGCCAACCCGCAGGAGGAGAACCCGACGCGGGGGTATATCGTCTCGGCCAACTTCCAGCCCGTGTCGCCGACCGGCATGGAGATTCCCGGTTACTACAACCTCGCCGACCGTGGCCAGCAACTCAACCGCCAGCTCGCCGACAAGAATGTGAAGTGGGACAACGACGCCAACCAGAAGCTGCAACTGGGCACCACCACCGGTTATGGCCCGCGCGTGCTGGCGCCGTTGCTGTCGGTGTTGCGTGAAGTGGTGACCGATCCGGCGCAGCTGAAACTGGTCGAGCAACTGGCGCAGTGGCAAGGCGACTATCCGCTGGACTCGGTCAGTGCGACGGTGTTCAACCAGTTCCTCTACGACCTGGCCGACGCGGCGATGCGCGATGAGCTGGGCAACGACATGTTCGAGACCCTGCTGTCGACCCGCGTGCTCGATGCAGCGTTGCCGCGACTGGCAGCCAACGCCGACTCACCGTGGTGGGACAACCGCAACACCCCAGGCAAAGAGACCCGTGCCGACACCGTGCGCACCGCGTGGCAGGCGAGCATGGCGCACCTGAAGCAGACCCTCGGCGACGATGCTTCCGGCTGGCAATGGGGCAAGGCCCACACCCTGACCCATGGTCATCCGCTGGGCCAGCAGAAACCGCTGGATCGCATTTTCAACGTCGGTCCGTTCGCCGCACCGGGCTCCCATGAAGTGCCGAACAACCTCTCGGCGAAGATCGGCCCAGCGCCATGGCCGGTGACCTACGGCCCGTCGACGCGGCGGCTGGTGGACTTCGCAGATCCCGCTCACAGCCTGACCATCAACCCGGTCGGCCAGAGCGGCGTGCCGTTCGACAGCCACTATGACGATCAGGCGGAAGCGTATGTGGACGGGATGTATGTGCAGGCGCACTTCAGTGAGGAAGAGGTGACGGCGAATACGCGCAGTACCTTGAAACTCTTGCCCAAACGTACAGAGCCTTAAAAGCCGCCCTCACCCCAGCCCTCCCGAAACGTCGGACCGCCCGGAGGGAGAGGGAGCCGACCGAGGTGTCTTGCGTCATACGTCGACCTGAAAGATCGGAGTCGATTATGGATTCACAGCAGATCGTTCAGGTCGGCGTATCTCTCCAACATCCCCCAATCGGCCCCCTCTCCCTCCGGGAGAGGGCTGGGGTGAGGGGTGGCGATCCAAAGCCGATCACCGCTCAAACCATCGCCGCAAAATTCAGCCGAAACTGCTGCGCCGTCACCCCCAACCGCCGGCTGAACACGCTGCGCATATGTTGCGCATCGCGAAACCCGCATTGATACGCGACGGTCTTCAGCGGCGCCGTGGTGCTTTCGAGCATCACCCGCGCCGCATCCACTCGCGCCCGTTCGACGAATTCCGCCGGGGTGACTTTCGCTTCGCGAGCAAACACCCGGGAGAAATTCCGCGCACTCATATTCGCCGCCTTCGCCAGGTCGGCGATGGTCAGGTCGCCGGTGAGATTGGCCAGCACATACAGCTGCACCATCGCCACCGCCGACGTCGGCTCTGCATGGGGCGTGAGGAACGGGCTGAACTGCGACTGCCCGCCCGAGCGCTGGGTGAACACCACCAACCGCTTGGCCACGCTCAGCGCCACCTCGGCCCCGTAATCACGCGCCAGCAGGTACAGCGACAGATCGATCCCCGCCGTCACCCCCGCCGAGGTGTAGAGCTGGCCATCCTCGACGTACAGCCGATCAGCCTCGACCCGGCCCGACGGGCACAGCTGCGCCAGCGCCTCGGCGTCATTCCAGTGAGTGGTGACCGTGCGCCCCTCCAGCAACCCGGCACGGGCGAGCATAAACGCACCGTTGCAGATCGAGCCGAACCGCCGCGCCCGCCCACAGGCCTCGCGCAGCCAGACATCGAACGCCTCGCCGAAATCCAGAAACGGCAACTGCGGCCCGCCCGCCACCAGCAGCAAGTCATAAGCCTGCGACGCTTCGCTGAAATGCCGATGCGCACTCAGGGTCAGCCCGTTGGAACACGGCATCGGCCCGCGCTCGACGCCGATCACTTCGAGCCGGTAATGATCCTCCGGCGCCAGGAAGCGGTTGGCCTCGGCGAACACGTCCATCGGCCCGCTGACGTCCAGCGCCTGCACGCCGGGGAACACCACGATGGCGACGGTTTTGTTCATGGCAATGAAGGCTCCGGGGGAATGGCGGATCAGCGCCAACCCTAGCCAATCCGCGCAGCAGAAGCGAGCTGGCACGATTTGCAGGTGCAATGGCAAGGATCGCAGCCATGGATCGATTGTCCGGTTTTACCTCCGGGAACAGACTTTTCCCCATCAGCGCCGTGACGGCGTTTTCGACGAGGAAGCTCAACATGACCACGACCATCGCCGGTATCCGGATCCCCGACAGCGCCCTTGCCCGGGCCACAACCGAGTACATCCGCGACATCGAATCCGACCTGCTTTACCACCACTCGCGCCGGGTGTTTCTGTTCGGCGCCTTGAGCGGCGAGCGCCGTCAACTGGCCTACGATCCGGAGCTGCTGTACGTCGGCGCGATGTTCCACGATCTGGGTCTGGTCGAGGGTCACCGCAGCGATGACGAGCGTTTCGAAGTCGATGGCGCCAACGCCGCCGCGGCGTTTCTCAAACCTTACGGGCTGAGCGATGACGACATCGAACAGGTCTGGCTGTCGATCGCCCTGCACACCACGCCGGGCGTACCGAAGCATCTGCGTCCGACCGTGGCGCTGGTGACGGCGGGTGTCGAGATGGATGTGCTGGGCATGGACTACGCGGCGTTCACCACGGTGCAGCGTGAGGCGGTGGTGCATGCGCATCCACGGGGCGAAGGCTTCAAGGAGTGCATCATCTGCGCGTTCGCCGATGGCTTGCGCCATCGTCCGCAGACCACGTTCGGCAATGTGAAAACCGATGTGCTGAGAGATCAGGTGCCGGGGTTCAAGCCGATGAACTTCGTCGAGGTCATCCGCAGTTCTCCGTGGACTTCCTGATCACCACAAAACACTGTGGGAATGGGGCTGATCACACAGTTGTGATCAACCCCGCTGGCTTAAGCCGCTTCCGGCGTCGGCGCCCGGCGCACGTCCGGTTGCTTCCACGAATCGGCAGCGCTTTCTTCGATGGCTTGCTGGATTGCCTTGCGGCGCGCTTCTTCGGCACGGCGGCTGAAGAACCAGACCATGAAGGTCACCAGCGACACCGCCAGCAGAATCAGGCTGGCCACGGCGTTGATCTCGGGCTTCACGCCCAGACGCACAGCCGAGAACACTTCCATCGGCAGGGTCGTCGAACCCGGGCCGGAGACGAAGCTGGCCAGCACCAGGTCGTCCAGCGACAGGGCGAACGACATCATGCCGCCCGCCGCCAGCGACGGCGCGATCATCGGGATGGTGATCAGGAAGAACACCTTCCACGGCCGCGCACCCAGATCCATCGCCGCTTCTTCGATCGACAGGTCCAGCTCACGCAGACGCGCCGACACCACCACCGCCACATACGCCGCACAGAACGTCGTGTGGGCGATCCAGATGGTGACGATGCCACGCTCCTGCGGCCAGCCGATCATCTGCGCCATCGCCACGAACAGCAGCAACAGCGACAGACCGGTAATCACCTCGGGCATCACCAGCGGCGCGGTGACCAGGCCACCGAACAGCGTGCGGCCCTTGAACCGGGTGATGCGGGTCAGGACGAACGCCGCCAGCGTACCCAGCGCCACCGCCGCGACGGCGGTGTAGCAGGCGATTTCCAGCGAACGCACCACCGAGCCCATCAGTTGGGTGTTGTCGAGCAGGCCGACGTACCACTTGATCGACCAGCCGCCCCACACCGTCACCAGTTTCGAGGCGTTGAACGAGTAGATCACCAGGATCAGCATCGGCAGGTAGATGAACAACAGGCCGAGCACCAGCATCAGGCTGGAGAAACGGAAGCGCTTCATTCTTTACCCTCCATTTCCTTGGCCTGACTGCGGTTGAACAGGATGATCGGCACGATCAGGATCGCCAGCATCACCACCGCCAGGGCGGACGCCACCGGCCAGTCACGGTTGTTGAAGAACTCTTGCCAGAGCACTTTACCGATCATCAGGGTTTCCGGACCGCCGAGCAGTTCCGGAATCACGAACTCGCCCACCACCGGGATGAACACCAGCATGCAGCCGGCGATAATGCCGTTCTTGGACAGCGGAACAGTGATTTTCCAGAAGCTGTTGAAGGTGCTCGAACCCAGGTCGGACGCGGCCTCCAGCAGGCTGGTGTCGTGCTTCACCAGGTTGGCGTACAGCGGCAGAATCATGAACGGCAGGTACGAATAGACGACGCCGATGTACACCGCCAGGTTGGTGTTGAGGATCTGCAGCGGCTCGTCGATCAAGCCCATGCTCATCAGGAAACCGTTGAGCAGGCCGTTGTTGCTGAGGATGCCCATCCACGCATAGACGCGGATCAGGATCGCGGTCCAGGTCGGCATCATGATCAGCAGCACCAGCACCGTCTGCACTTCCTTGCGGGCACTGGCGATGGCGTAGGCCATCGGGTAGCCGATCAGCAGGCACAGCAGCGTGCTGAAGAACGCCATTTTCAGCGAACCGAGGTACGCCGAGATGTACAGTTCGTCGTCGCCGAGCATCGCGTAGTTGCCCAGGTTCAGCAGCAGTTGCAGCTTCTGCTCGGCGTAGGTGTAGATCTCGGTGTACGGCGGGATGGCCACGTCCGCTTCAGCAAAGCTGATCTTCAGGACGATGAAGAACGGCAGCATGAAGAACAGGAACAGCCAGATGAACGGAACCCCGATGACCAGCTGACGGCCACCGGGAATTATTCGATTGAGCCGGCGTTTGAATTTGCGCATGTTCATGAGCGAAGTACCACGCCGCTGTCGTCTTCCCACCACACGTAGACCTGATCGCCCCAGGTCGGACGTGCGCCACGGCGTTCGGCGTTGGCCACGAAGGACTGCACCAGTTTGCCGCTCGGCAGTTCGACGTAGAACACCGAGTGCCCGCCGAGGTAAGCGATGTCGTGCACCTTGCCGCTCGACCAGTTGTATTCGCAGGTCGGCATTTCGGCGGTGACCAGCAGTTTTTCCGGACGGATCGCGTAGGTCACGGACTTGTCCTGCACCGAGGTGCTGATGCCGTGGCCGACGTAGATCTGCCGGTCGAGGTCCTTGCAGGTGATGGTCGCGTGACCTTCGGCGTCGTCGATCACTTCGCCTTCGAAGATGTTCACGTTGCCGATGAATTCGCAGACCAGACGGCTGGTCGGGGTTTCGTAGATGTCGATCGGGCTGCCGATCTGGGCGATCCAGCCCAGATGCATGATCGCGATGCGCTCGGCCATGGTCATGGCCTCTTCCTGGTCGTGGGTCACCATCACGCAGGTCACGCCGACACGCTCGATGATTTCCACCAGCTCCAGCTGCATCTGCGAACGCAGTTTCTTGTCCAGTGCGCCCATCGGCTCGTCGAGCAGCAGCAGCTTCGGACGCTTGGCCAGAGAACGGGCGAGTGCCACACGCTGACGCTGACCGCCGGACAACTGGTGCGGCTTGCGCTTGGCGTACTGGCTCATCTGCACCAGTTTGAGCATCTCGGCCACACGGGCGTCGATCTCGGCTGCCGGGATCTTGTCCTGCTTGAGGCCGAACGCGATGTTCTGCGCCACGGTCATGTGCGGGAACAGGGCATACGACTGGAACATCATGTTGATCGGTCGCTCGTACGGCGGCATGTCGGTGATATCGACGCCGTCGAGGAAAATGCGCCCCTCCGTGGGCCGTTCGAACCCTGCCAGCATCCGCAGCAGAGTGGATTTGCCCGATCCCGAACCGCCGAGCAGGGCGAAGATCTCGCCCTTCTTGATTTCCAGGGACACATCGTCCACGGCAACCGTCTCGTCGAACTTCTTCGTGACCCGGTCGATTTTAACCAGCACCTGTTTCGGTGTCTGGTCGCCCTCGAGGGCTTTCTTATAGGCGCCGGAGGCAACTGCCATTTACGAAACTCCCAGAAAAAAGAGTGCAGTTCGCCCACGCAAGACGAACCCAGGATGATTTGCGCGTTATTTACCCGACTTGACCTTGGTCCAGCTACGGGTCATCAAACGCTGAATATTCGGTGGCAACTCGATGGACACATAGGTCTTGTCGAGGACGGCCTGCGGTGGATAAACCGCTTCGTCGGTGCGAATGGACTGCTCCATCAGCTTGTCCGAACCCGGGTTGGGGTTGGCGTAACCGACGTAATCACTGACCTGGGCAATCACCTCAGGTTTCAGCAAATAGTTGATGAAGGCGTGGGCCTCTTTGACGTTGGCCGAATCCTTCGGAATCGCCAGCATGTCGAACCAGAGCGCGCCGCCCTCTTTCGGGATGGCGTAGGCGATGTTGACGCCTTTCTTGGCTTCTTCGGCACGGTGCTTGGCCTGGAAGATATCGCCGGAGAACCCGATGGCCACACAGATGTCGCCGTTGGCCAGATCACCGATGTATTTCGAGGAGTGGAAGTAGGTCACGTACGGACGCACCGCCAGCAATTTGGCCGTGGCTTTCTCGTAATCCTTGGGATTGGTGCTGTTGGCGTTCAGGCCCATGTAGTTGAGCACGGTCGGCATCATTTCATCGGCCGAATCGAGGAACGCCACGCCGCAGCTGTGCAGCTTCTTGATGTTCTCGGGTTCGAACAGCACGCTCCAGGAGTCGATCTTGTCGACACCGAGCACGGCTTTCACTTTATCGACGTTGTAGCCGATGCCGTTGGTGCCCCACAGGTACGGAACGGCGTACTGGTTGCCCGGGTCGTTCTGTTCCAGGCGCTTGAGCAGCACCGGGTCGAGATTGGCGTAGTTCGTCAGCTGCGCCTTGTCGAGCTTCTGGAACGCGCCCGCCTTGATCTGCTTGCCAAGGAAGTGGTTCGACGGCACGACCACATCGTAACCGGTACGCCCGGCAAGCAGTTTGCCTTCCAGGGTTTCGTTGGAATCGAACACGTCGTAGACCGGTTTGATCCCGGTTTCTTTCTGGAAATCGGCCAGGGTGGTCTCGCCGATGTAATCCGACCAGTTATAAATATGCACAGTACCGGCAGCTTGGGCACCGACAACGAACGTCAGGCCGGCAGCGGCCAGCAGGGCATTGCGCAAAGAAGAAAAAATAGGCAAGTGGAGGTCCTCTGATTGAGTTGGGCCCAAGTTGCCCCGCGCTGCATGACAGTCACGGTTGCCCGGCAACAAAACCGGCGCGCAACTTACCTTCGAAAAACCGTTCCAGCAAAACTTTCTGTCATTTAATTGCACCGCTGGCCGCCCTGGTGAAGGCGACGGCCAGCGGTTGCGGCTTCAAACCGGCTTATTTGCCGGATTTGATCTTGGTCCAGCTGCGCGTCATTTCACGCTGGGTCGCCGCCGGCAGATCGGCGATGGCATACAGCTTGGCCTGCACGTCGGCTGGCGGGTAGATGCCTGGATCACTGGTGATGTCTTTCTCTACCAGCGCTGTTGCAGCAGCGTTACCGTTCGGGAAACGTACGGCGTTGGTGATGCTGGCCATGACTTCAGGCTTCTGCAGGAAGGTCATGAACTTGTAGGCGCCTTCAACGTTTTCGGCATCCTTGGGAATGGCGACCATGTCGAAGAAGCTGCCAGCGCCTTCCTTCGGAATGGCGTAGCTGACTTTCACCTTGTCACCGGCCTCGGCGGCACGGGACTTGGCCTGCTGCACGTCACCCGAGTAGCCGACCGCTACGCAGATGTTGCCGTTGGCCAGGTCCGAGATGTACTTGGACGAGTGGAAGTAGGTGATCGAAGGACGAATCTTGAGGAACAGATCCTCGGCTTTCTTGATGTCTTCTTTCTTCTGGGAGTCGGTTGGCAGGCCCAGGTAGTGCAGCGCGACCGGGAGCATTTCGGTCGGCGAATCGAGGAAGCTCACGCCGCAGCCCTTGAGCTTGGCGATGTTTTCCGGCTTCAGCAGTACGTCCCAGGAATCGATCTTGTCGACGCCCAGCGCAGCCTTGACCTTCTCCGGGTTGTAGCCGATGCCGATCGAACCCCACATGTACGGGAAAGCGTGCTTGTTGTCCGGGTCGCTGACCGATACGGCCTTGAGCAGGTCCTGGTTGAGGTTCTTCCAGTTAGGCAGCTTGGAGCGATCCAGTTCCTGGTACACACCGGCCTTGATCTGCTTGGCCAGGAAGTTGTTGGACGGCACGACCACGTCGTAGCCGGACTTGCCCGCCAGCAGCTTGGCTTCCAGGGTTTCGTTGGAGTCGAATACGTCGTAGACCACCTTGATCCCCGACTCTTTCTCGAAGTTCGCGATGGTGTCCGGAGCGATGTAGTCAGACCAGTTGTAGACGTGCAGCACTTTGTCGTCCGCGTGAACCGCGCCCGCCATCATGCCCGCGACGGACAGGGCCAGAAGAGTCTTGCCAGCAAGCTTTTTACCTAATGCCTTCATGCGTCATGCTCCAAATTTTTCTTTTTTGAACCACTTTGTTCAGCGGCCGAACCCGGACAACTGGAACCGCGGCTAGTCTGGCAAGATACGAGGCGGTCTTTCAAGAAAAGACCAGCCTTTGCAACTGCTCCGAGCGACAGCGCAACAGCTCCATCGCTCAGAGCCTAGCACTTAGCCCTGCAATGCACTGAGGGTCAGGTCCAGGCATTTGCGTGCCTTGGTCACCAGTTCATCGATCTCCGCCTTGCTGATCACCAGCGGCGGCGCAATGATCATGGTGTCGCCCACGGCGCGCATGATCAGTCCGTTGTCGAAGCAGAACTGGCGGCAGATCATGCCCACACCCTTGCCTTCGTAACGCTTGCGAGTGGCCTTGTCCTGCACCAGCTCGATGGCCCCCAGCAGACCGACTCCGCGCACTTCCCCCACCAACGGGTGATCGTTCAGCTCGCGCAGACGTTTCTGCAAATACGGTGCCGTTTCTTCGTGGACGCGCTCGATGATTTTCTCTTCGCGCAGAATCCGGATGTTTTCCAGACCCACCGCCGCCGCCACCGGGTGACCGGAGTAGGTGAAACCGTGGTTGAAATCGCCGCCCTCGTTGAGCACCGCCACCACTTCGTCACGCACGATCAGGCCACCCATCGGGATGTAACCGGACGTCAGGCCTTTGGCGATGGTCATCATGTGCGGCTTGAGGTCGTAGAAATCGCTGCCGAACCATTCGCCGGTACGGCCGAAACCGCAGATCACTTCATCGGCCACGAACAGGATGTCGTACTTGGCGAGGATTTCCTTGATGCGCGGCCAGTAGGTATCTGGCGGAATGATCACGCCGCCGGCGCCTTGGATCGGCTCGGCAATGAAGGCCCCGACGTTGTCCACGCCGACTTCCAGAATCTTCTCTTCCAGTTGATTGGCCGCCCAGATCCCGAATTCTTCCGGGGTCATGTCGCCGCCTTCGGCGAACCAGTACGGCTGGGCGATGTGGACGATGCCCGGAATCGGCAGGTCGCCCTGTTCGTGCATATAAGTCATGCCGCCGAGGCTCGCACCGGCCACGGTGGAACCGTGGTAGCCGTTCTTGCGGCTGATGATGACCTTCTTGTTCGGCTGGCCCTTGATCGCCCAGTAGTGGCGAACCATGCGCAGCATGGTGTCGTTGCCTTCGGAGCCGGAACCGGTGAAGAACACGTGGTTCATGCCTTCCGGCGCCACGTCGGCGATGGCCTTGGCCAGTTCCAGCGCCGGCGGGTGGGCGGTCTGGAAGAACAGGTTGTAATAAGGCAGTTCGCGCATTTGCCTGGCGGCCGCATCGGCCAGCTCATCGCGCCCATAACCGATCGCCACACACCACAGACCCGCCATGCCATCGAGGATCTTGTTGCCCTCGCTGTCCCACAGGTACACGCCCTTGGCGTTGGTGATGATCCGTGGACCCTTTTCTTTCAGCTGCTTGAAGTCGCTGAACGGGGCCAGGTGGTGCTCGCTGCTGAGGGCTTGCCACTCACGGGTTTGCGGGTTGTTGCTGGTCATGCCAATTCTCCTTGTTATCGGTGAAGGCGCGGCGGCGGGCCACCGCACCCGGCGTATCAGACGGCGAAGAGCAGGTACTCACGCTCCCAGGAACTGATCACGCGCTTGAAGTTTTCATGCTCGGCCCGCTTGACCGCGACGTAGCCGGTGATGAAGGTCTTGCCCAGGTATTTCTCGATGGTTGCGCTGTTTTCCATACGCTCCAGCGCGTCTTCGATGGTCAGCGGCAGGCGCAGGTTGCGGCGCTCGTAGCCACGGCCCACCACCGGCGCGCTCGGGTTGATCCCCTCGACCATGCCGATGTAGCCGCAGAGCAGGCTCGCGGCAATCGCCAGGTACGGGTTGGCGTCGGCGCCCGGCAGGCGGTTTTCCACGCGGCGGTTCTGCGGCCCGGCATCCGGTACGCGCAGACCCACGGTGCGGTTCTCTTCGCCCCACTCCACGTTCACCGGTGCCGAGGTGTCCGGCAGGAAGCGGCGGAACGAGTTGACGTTCGGCGCGAACAGCGGCAGCAGTTCCGGGATCAGTTTCTGCAGGCCACCGATGTGGTGCAGGAACAACTGGCTCATGGTGCCATCGTCATTGGAGAACACGTTCTTGCCGGTCTCGATGTCGATGATGCTCTGGTGCAGGTGCATCGCGCTGCCCGGCTCGCCGGTCATTGGCTTGGCCATGAAGGTCGCGGCAACGTTGTGCTTGAGGGCGGCCTCACGCATGGTGCGCTTGAACACCAGAATCTGGTCGGCCAGGGACAGGGCGTCGCCGTGACGGAAGTTGATTTCCATCTGCGCAGTGCCGTCCTCGTGGATCAGCGTGTCGAGGTCCAGCTCCTGCAATTCGCACCAGTCGTAGACGTCTTCAAACAGCGGGTCGAACTCGTTCGCCGCTTCGATGGAGAATGACTGGCGACCGATTTCCGGGCGCCCGGAACGGCCGACTGGTGGCTGCAATGGATAGTCGGGGTCGTCGCTGCGCTTGGTCAGGTAGAACTCCATTTCCGGCGCCACAATCGGCTGCCAGCCCTTGTCGGCATAGAGTTTCAGGACTTTCTTGAGCACGTTGCGCGGCGACAGCTCGATCGGGTTCCCTTGCTTGTCGTAGGTGTCGTGGATCACCTGGGCAGTCGGTTCGACGGCCCAAGGCACCAGGTACACGGCGTTCTGGTCGGGGCGGCAGATCATGTCGATGTCGGCCGGGTCGAGCAGTTCGTAATAGATGTCGTCTTCGACGTAGTCGCCGGTCACGGTCTGCAACAGAACGCTCTCTGGCAGGCGCATGCCTTTTTCGGCGATGAACTTGTTGGTCGGCGAAATCTTGCCCCGGGTGATGCCGGTCAAGTCGCCGATCATGCATTCGACTTCTGTGATCTTGTGGTCTTTCAACCAATCGGTGAGCTGGTCGAGGTTGTTGCTCATAAATGCCTCTGGGCTGAGTCTCCTGACGCATGTCAGGCAAGTTTGACGCACGGGGCGTCGCGTTAAAGGGGGCTTGTTTGTGCGCAGTGCCGGCTTACGCCTGGCACCGCGCATCGACAATGAAGGAGGAGCTTACCTGCCCTTTACGCTGGCGTTGCATTTCCTGTGCACATCCCGGGTGTGCGCAATCACGGGCACGGCGACGGGCGCGGTGCAGGCCGGGAGCAGGAAAGAGATCTATATTGAAAGCAGAACCGCTGAAGAGGATGCCCTTCCCTGCGTCCAGAATATCGGACGCCGGCGCCTGATCCGCCATGGACAAAGAGATCGCTGGCAGAATGCGAGCCTGGCTGTCGGCTGCGCTGCGGACGGACGTGTCGCCACTGATGTGATAAGCATGCAGACCGCACTGCACGGAGCAGTCGGTGACGCCGATTAACGGCAGGCGAGACATGAAGCACCCCGGTATTATTGCTGTTATGGGTTTGACCCGAGCTTAGCCTTGTTCATTTTTTTACACAACACCCCCGTAAAAAATACAACACGGCCTGCTCAAGCCTGCGGGTGGCACGTCTTTCACGGATAAAAAAATGCCCCAAAGTGCCCCGTAAATGCCCTCTCGGCGCTTTTTCGGGGCAAAAAAGGCCTCGCTTGACTTCGGCAGGCCGTTCGGGTTGACTGAAACCAGAAAAGATCAATGATTGATATTTTTAACAACAAAGGTGTTGCATCATGTCGGTACCCCCGCGTGCCGTTCAGCTTAACGAAGCGAACGCGTTCCTTAAGGAACATCCTGAGGTTCTGTACGTTGACCTTCTGATTGCGGATATGAATGGTGTGGTGCGCGGCAAGCGCATCGAACGCACCAGCCTCCACAAGGTTTACGAGAAAGGCATCAACCTGCCGGCCTCTCTATTTGCTCTGGATATCAATGGTTCGACGGTGGAAAGCACCGGCCTGGGCCTGGACATCGGCGACGCCGACCGTATCTGCTATCCAATCCCCGATACCCTGTGCAACGAGCCATGGCAGAAGCGCCCGACCGCGCAACTGTTGATGACCATGCACGAACTCGAAGGCGACCCTTTCTTCGCCGATCCGCGCGAAGTGCTCCGTCAAGTTGTTGCAAAGTTTGACGAGCTTGGCCTGACCATCTGCGCCGCGTTCGAACTCGAGTTCTACCTGATCGACCAGGAAAACGTGAACGGCCGCCCTCAGCCGCCACGCTCGCCGATCTCCGGCAAACGCCCGCATTCGACCCAGGTCTACCTGATCGACGACCTCGACGAATACGTCGACTGCCTCCAGGACATTCTGGAAGGCGCCAAAGAGCAAGGCATCCCGGCCGACGCCATCGTCAAGGAAAGTGCCCCGGCGCAGTTCGAAGTGAACCTGCACCACGTCGCCGACCCGATCAAGGCGTGCGATTACGCGGTCCTGCTCAAGCGTCTGATCAAGAACATCGCTTACGACCATGAAATGGACACCACTTTCATGGCCAAGCCGTACCCGGGTCAGGCAGGCAACGGTCTGCACGTCCACATCTCGGTTCTCGACAAAGAAGGCAAAAACATTTTTGCCAGCGAGGATCCCGAGCAGAACGCCGCGCTGCGTCACGCGATCGGCGGTGTGCTCGAGACCCTGCCCGCGCAGATGGCTTTCCTCTGCCCTAACGTCAACTCCTACCGTCGTTTCGGCGCACAGTTCTACGTGCCGAACTCGCCGAGTTGGGGTCTGGACAACCGCACCGTGGCCCTGCGCGTACCGACCGGCTCCGCCGACGCGGTCCGCCTGGAGCACCGCGTGGCCGGCGCCGACGCCAACCCGTACCTGCTGATGGCTTCGGTGCTGGCGGGCGTGCATCACGGCCTGACCAACAAGATCGAGCCACCGGCCCCCACCGAAGGCAACAGCTACGAGCAGAACGAGCAGAGCCTGCCGAACAACTTGCGCGATGCCCTGCGCGAGCTGGACGACAGCGAGGTGATGGCCAAGTACATCGATCCGAAATACATCGATATCTTCGTCGCCTGCAAAGAGAGCGAGCTGGAGGAGTTCGAACACTCCATCTCCGACCTCGAGTACAACTGGTACCTGCACACCGTTTAAGCGGACTGCAGCAAAGGAAAACGCCGTTGGCTTCTCAGCCCGCGGCGTTTTTTTATTGGCCTCTGTGGCAGACATTCAAGCTCTGCGTACAATGCCCGCTGCCCCGCAGGAGACTTTCATGACGCGTCCCGCCCCCGTCCGCAAACCCCGTGCCCGCAGTCAGGCGCGGATCGATTCGATACTCGACGCCGCGCGCACGCTGCTGGCCGCCGAGGGCGTGGCGAGCCTGTCGATCTACAGCGTGGCCGAGCGCGCGCAGATTCCGCCCTCCTCGGTCTACCATTTCTTCGCCAGTGTCCCGGCGCTGCTTGAAGGCCTGACGGCGGATGTTCACGCCGCCTTCCGCGCCTGCCTGCAAGCACCGATCGATCACGAGGCCCTGCGTGACTGGCGCGACCTGTCCCGCCTGGTCGAGCAACGGATGCTGGAAATCTACGATGAAGACGCCGCCGCCCGCCAACTCATCCTCGCGCAGCACGGCCTTACCGAAGTCACCCAGGCCGACCGCCAGCACGACCTTGAACTGGGCGACCTGATGCACAAGCTGTTCGATCATCACTTCGAACTGCCGAGGCTGCCGGATGACGTGGACGTTTTCGCGCTGGCAATGGAGCTGGGCGACCGCGTCTACGCCCGCTCGGTGCAGCAGCACGGGCAGATCACCCCGCGCATGGCCGAGGAAGGCATGCGCGTGTTCGATGCCTATCTCGGGCTGTATCTGCCGCCCTATCTGCCCAAGCGAACTCTCTAGCGCCGCACGACAGACACAAAAAACCCCGAAGGGCTCACACCCTTCGGGGTTGTTTTTGTCCCACGCCCTTACAACTTGGCGATGGACACCTCGGTGGATTTCACGAAGGCGATCACTTCGCTGCCGACCTCCAGTTCCAGCTCCTTGACCGAACGGGTGGTGATCACCGACGTGACGATGCCGGAGGCGGTCTGCACGTCGATTTCCGACAGCACGTCGCCGAGAACGATCTCCTTGATCGCGCCTTTGAACTGGTTGCGTACGTTGATGGCTTTGATAGTCATGGCATTGATTCCTGTCGTTTGCTTGAGTTATTGAGCCCAACGCAGTTGCGTAGGCAAGGGTGAAACGGGTTCCGGCGCCGGCGGCTCGCCGGGCAGGGACAACACACGGTTGAGTACTTCGGTTTCCAGCGCCGCCAGGCGATGGGAGCCACGCACCCGAGGGCGCGGCAGGTCCACTTGCAGGTCGAGGCCGACTTCGCCGTCCTCGATCAGAATCACCCGGTCGGCAATCGCCACCGCTTCGCTGACGTCGTGGGTCACCAGCAACACGGTGAAACCATGCTGTTGCCAGAGACGTTCGATCAGTTGCTGCATCTCGATCCGGGTCAGCGCATCCAGCGCACCCAGCGGCTCGTCGAGCAGCAACAGACGCGGTTGATGAATCAGCGCCCGGGCCAGCGCCACACGCTGCTTCTGCCCGCCGGACAGTGCCGCCGGCCATTCATGGGCGCGATCGGCGAGGCCGACTGCATCCAGCGCCTGCAAGGCTTGCGCACGCCAGTTGCCCTTGAGGCCGAGACCGACGTTGTCGATGATCTTTTTCCACGGCAGCAGTCGCGCTTCCTGGAACATCAACCGGGTGTCATCCCGCGCATCGCTGAGCGGTGCAGCCCCGGCGAGCAGATCACCGCCGGTGGGTTGATCGAGGCCGGCGAGCAGACGCAGCAACGTACTTTTGCCGCAGCCACTGCGCCCGACCACGGCGACGAATTGCCCCGCCGGAATGTGCAGGTCGATGTCACGCAGCACCTGCCGCGAACCGAAGGTTTTTTGCAGGTTGCGCAGCGCCAGCGGAATTCCGCGCAGCAGACGTGGAGGTTGTTGAGCGGTCATGCCGCACCTCCTTTCGCCACTTGATACGCCGGATGCCAGCGCAGCCACACACGTTCAAGTCCACGGGCCGCAAGGTCGGCCAGTTTGCCGAGCACTGCGTAGAGCAGAATCGCCAGCACCACCACGTCGGTTTGCAAGAACTCGCGGGCGTTCATCGCCAGATAACCGATGCCGGAGCTGGCGGAGATGGTTTCCGCCACGATCAGCGTCAGCCACATGAAGCCCAGTGCGAAGCGCACGCCGACCAGAATCGAAGGCAACGCGCCCGGCAGAATCACCTGCCAGAACAGGCTGAAACCGGACAGGCCATAACTGCGCGCCATTTCCACCAGCGCCGGATCGACGTTGCGGATGCCGTGGTACGTGTTGAGGTAGATCGGGAACAGCGTCCCGAGCGCCACCAGGAAAATCTTCGCCGACTCATCGATGCCGAACCACAGAATCACCAGCGGAATCAGCGCCAGGTGTGGCACGTTGCGGATCATCTGCACCGAGCTGTCGAGCAGGCGTTCGCCCCACTTCGACAGGCCGGTGATGAAACCCAGCACCAGACCGATGCTGCCACCGATGGTGAAGCCCAGCGCGGCGCGCCAGCCGCTGATCGCCAGGTGCGTCCAGATTTCGCCGCTGCGCACCAGGCTCACGCCGGCTTCGATTACCGCCACCGGCGCCGGCAGAATCCGCGTCGACAGCCAGCCCGCCGACACCGACAACTGCCACACCGCCAGCAGCAACACCGGCAACGCCCAGGGCGCGAGGCTGTGGATAAATTTCTTCATGGCGGCGCCTCAGCTCTGGGACGCGGCTTTGGGAAGAATGTCGTTGGCCACCATCTCGCCGAACGGGCTGACGTAACCGGCGCTTTTCGGCAGTTCCGGGCGCTCGACGTCGAGGTGCGGGAACAGCAACTCGGCGACGCGATACGACTCTTCGAGGTGTGGATAACCGGAAAAGATAAAGGTATCGATGCCCAACGCCGCGTATTCCTTCACGCGTGCAGCCACGGTCGGGCCGTCACCGACCAGCGCCGTGCCGGCACCGCCGCGCACCAGACCGACGCCGGCCCACAGGTTCGGGCTGACTTCGAGATTGTCACGGCTGCCACCGTGCAGTGCGGCCATGCGCTGCTGGCCGACCGAATCGAACCGCGCCAGCGAAGCCTGGGCGCGCTTGATGGTGTCGTCGTCCAGATGCGAGATCAGGCGATCCGCCGCCTGCCAGGCTTCAGCGTTGGTTTCCCGCACGATCACGTGCAGACGGATGCCGAAGCGCACGGTGCGCCCAAGCTTGGCCGCTTTGGCGCGAACCTGTTCGATCTTCTCGGCTACGGCTGCGGGCGGCTCGCCCCAGGTCAGGACCATCTCCACTTGTTCGGCGGCCAGATCCTGCGCCGCTTCCGACGAACCACCGAAGTACAGCGGTGGACGCGGTTGCTGGATCGGCGGATAGAGCAATTTAGCGCCCTTCACGCTGATGTGCTCGCCGTCGTAATCCACGGTTTCGCCTTCCAGCACGCGGCGCCAGATCCGGGTGAATTCCACCGAGGCCTGATAGCGCGCTTCGTGATCGAGGAACAGACCGTCGCCGGCCAACTCTTCCGGATCGCCACCGGTCACCAGGTTGAACAGCGCACGACCGCCGGACAGTCGATCCAGGGTCGCGGCCTGACGCGCCGCCACCGTCGGGGAAATGATCCCGGGGCGCAGGGCGACAAGGAATTTCAGACGCTGGGTCACCGGGATCAACGATGCCGCCACCAGCCACGAATCCTCGCAGGAGCGGCCGGTGGGAATCAGCACGCCGCCAAAACCCAGTCGATCCGCCGCTTGCGCGACCTGTTGCAGATAGCCGTGGTCGACGGCGCGGGCGCCTTCGGCGGTGCCAAGGTAATGGCCGTCGCCGTGGGTTGGCAGGAACCAGAAGATGTTGAGGCTCATGGAGTGGTCTCCTTGGGGATTCGATTTACTGGGCTTGGGTGACCGAGCTTTGGGCCACAGCGGCCGGCGGGGTCCAGATCACGTCCTTGATGCTCAACGGCTTGGGAATCAGCTTGAGCTGGTAGAAGGTGTCGGCGATTTTCTGTTGTGCGGCGACCACTTCCGGGGTCAGGAACAGCGCGCCGTAGCCCTGGCGTTTCACCGAGGTCAGGGTGATGTCTGCCGGCAGACCGAGCAGCGGCGACACCTGTTGAGTCACGTCTTGCGGGTTGGCCTTGGACCACTCGCCCACGGCGCGCACTTCTTCCACGAGGGTCTTGATCACCTCGGGATTTTTCTGTGCGTAGGGTTTGGTCGCCAGGTAGAACTGATGGTTGTCGACGATGCCTTTGCCGTCACGCAGGGTGTGCGCTTGCAGCTGCTTCTCGGCGGCGGCCTGGTACGGATCCCAGATGACCCAGGCGTCGACGCTGCCACGTTCGAACGCGGCGCGGGCATCGGCCGGCGGCAGGAATACGGTTTGAATATCGGTGTACTTGAGGCCGGCGTCTTCCAGCGCGCGCACCAGCAGGTAGTGGACGTTGGAGCCTTTGTTCAGGGCGACTTTCTTGCCCTTGAGATCCGCCACCGATTTGATCGGCGAATCTTTCGGCACGAGGATCGCTTCGCTGTTCGGCGCTGGCGGCTCATAGGCCACGTAGAGCAGATCGGCACCGGCTGCCTGGGCGAAGACCGGCGGGGTTTCACCGGTGACGCCGAAGTCGATCGAGCCGACGTTCAGGCCTTCCAGCAGTTGCGGGCCGCCGGGGAATTCAGTCCATTGCACGTCGACGCCTTGGGCGGCGAGGCGTTTCTCCAGCGTGCCTTTGGCTTTGAGCAGCACCAGCGTGCCGTATTTCTGATAACCGATCCGAAGCGTCTCGGCCTGAGCTTGAGTGATGGCGCCGAAGGACACAGCCGCAGCAAACAGAGCGACCAGACCACGACGCAAAAATACAGTGCGCATAGCGCTCTCCTTTTTGCTGTTGGGTTTTGGCTGCACCTGCTTGGCCGTTGGCGGCTGAGTAAGGTGAGTACTTCAAGTTTCGGTGTGGCTCAAATGCTCCAGCGAGCACTCAACAAACGTTCGTTCAACAGCCCCGGATCCAGCGGCTTCGGCCGGCGGGCCATGGCGCTGACAAACTGGTCCAGCGCTTCATGCAGTCGCTGCTCCAGAGCCGGCGCCAACTGCGCCTGGGCACTGCCTTCGCCGTAGGCGATCTGGCTGTCCTCGGCAAAAATCCCTTGCAGCATTTCCTGGGCCTTCAACGCCGACAGCACAGGCTTGAGGGCGTAATCGACCACCAGCATGTGGGCGATACTGCCGCCGGTGGCCATCGGCAGGACAATCTTGTGGTTCAGCGCGCGCTCGGGCAGCAGATCCAGCAAGGTCTTCAGGGCGCCGGAGAACGACGCCTTGTAGACCGGTGTGGCGATCAGCAGGCCATCGGCATTTTCAATCTGTTGCAGCAGGTCGAGCACCTTCGGGCTGTCGAAGCGGGCGTGGAGCAGGTCTTCGGCCGGGAAGTCCCGTACCTGATAACTCACCACTTCCACCCCTTGCTGCTGCAACCAGCGTTGCGAGCGCTCCAGCAACACCCCGGAGCGAGAACGTTGACTGGGACTGCCACCGAGTGAGACGACCAGCATTCAGACGATTCCTTGCGCGTTACAGGCGATTCGCGGGTTGCGATCTCGCTTCGATGTGAGTGACCTTACCAGCTGATTCATATATCCAGAAATCATATTTATTCATTTGGTTATGCTATTAAGAGATATTGAATTGAGGTTTTTCCAGACGAAAAAAAAGGCCGTCGAAACGGCCTGAAATTCCCTGCATCGTGGTTCTGAATTCTGTGTCGCTCAAGCCGACGCCTTCGTCGGAACGCCGCCCGGAACAAGCCCGCTCCCACAGGGGAACGCATTCCAGAATGTGGGAGCGGGCTTGCTCGCGAAAGCGGTGGTGACTACACCGCTAAATTTATTGATTCACTTGTTCGGCTGTGGGGTGAGGCGCAGGTACGGTTTCACCGCGCGATAGCCCTTCGGAAAGCGTTGCTTGATTTCGTCTTCGTCCTTGAGCGACGGCACGATCACCACCTCTTCACCGTCCTGCCAGTTGGCCGGGGTGGCCACCTTGTAGTTGTCGGTGAGCTGCAGCGAATCGATCACCCGCAGGATCTCGTGGAAGTTGCGCCCGGTGCTCGCCGGGTAAGTGATGGTCAGGCGGATCTTCTTGTTCGGATCGATCACGAACAGCGAGCGCACGGTCAGGGTGTCGCTGGCGTTCGGGTGGATCAGGTCATAGAGATCCGAGACCTTGCGATCGGCATCGGCCAGGATCGGAAAGTTGACGATGGTGTTCTGGGTTTCGTTGATGTCCTCGATCCACTTGTGGTGCGAGTCCACCGGGTCGACCGACAGTGCGATGGCTTTCACGCCACGCTTGGTGAATTCGTCCTTGAGCTTGGCAGTGAAGCCCAGCTCGGTGGTGCAGACCGGGGTGAAGTCTGCCGGGTGGGAAAACAACACGCCCCAGCTATCGCCCAGCCATTCGTGGAAACGAATCTTGCCGGCGCTGGAATCCTGTTCGAAATCGGGGGCGATATCGCCAAGTCTGAGGCTCATGGTGCTGCTCCTGATGAGTGGTGGGAGACCTCAACTGTAGCTCGGGATTTCATCTTCTGAAAAAGAATATATAACTAGATATTTATATCTTTTAAGAATATTAAACTTCTGTTCACTGGACGCTTGCCGGGAACGCGTCGAACATCGGCCCCGAGGTTCGAGAAGGCCTTGAGTTGCTGTAAAGAGGGAAATGTCGGGAAAGGTCTACGGGGGTGGGCCGGACCCGAAAACGCAAAAGCCCCGTCCGGCGCGATGCCGGACGGGGCTTTTTTACTTCGGGCTTTTTACATCAGTGCAGGAGCGCGCTATTACAGCAGCGGGATCGAGTAGCTGACGATCAGGCGGTTTTCGTCCTGGTCACGCTGACCAGGAATGTCGTTGCGCCAGGTAGCGTTTTTCCACATGAAACCCAGGTTCTTGGCTGGGCCTTCCGGAATCACGTAACCGATGGTCAGGTCGCGTTCCCACTCGGAGTTGCCATTGCCGTTCTCACGACGGTTGGAACCCACGGTGTCGATGTCGCTGCCACGCAGGTAGACCATACCGGCAGTCAGGCCTGGCAGGCCGACTTTGGCGAAGTCATACGAGTAGCGAGCTTGCCAGGTTTTCTCGCCGGCACGACCGAACTTCTGGATCTGCATGTCGGTGATGGTGTAGTTCGACGAACCGTCGCCCTGGTTCAGCCAAGGGAAGTCGGAGCTGCCGTTGGAAACCTGATAGCCGCCACCGAAGGTGTGACCTTCAACGGTGTACAGGAACAGGCCGCTGTACAGGTTGTTGTCGATCGGGCCTTTGCCGCTGACGTTGCCGACATAGTTACCGTTGCCAAAGTAGGCCGCGGTGTTGTGGTTGGCACCATCGTCGCTGCTGTGGAAGTAACGGAAGTCAGACTTCAGCACGCCCGGGCCGATTGCCCAGTTGTGAACCAGACCCAGGAAGTGTTGCTTGTAGAAGTCTTCCAGGTTGCCGTAGTAGTACTGGGCAGTCAGGTCCTTGGTGATCTTGTAGTCACCACCGGCGTAGTAGAACTTGTTGCTGTTGGCTACGCGAGCGTTCGCACCGCCAATGGACAGGTTCTCGTTGTTGCTGGAGTTACGACCTTTCACAGCTTCGATTTGACCTGCGACCAGGGACAGGTCCTTGATCTCGCCGGAAGTGATCTGACCGCCCTGCCAGGTTTGTGGCAGCAGACGACCGTCGTTGGTCACGATAACCGGGTTCTTCGGCTGCAACGTACCCAGCTTCAGTTCGGTCTGGGAGATCTTGGCCTTGGCGGTCAGGCCCAGGCTCGAGAAGTTATCAACAGCTTCGCCGTTGGACTTGCTCGGGAACACAGTGCCACCGTAGGACGTCGAGGTTGCACCGTTGGTGCCACCGCCCGAATCCAGACGCACGCCCAGCAGGCCGATGGCGTCGATACCGAAGCCTACGGTGCCTTGGGTGTAACCGGAGATGAAACGCAGATCGAAGCCTTGGCCCCACTCTTCGTTCTTGCTCTGCACGCCAGAGGCAGTTTTGGCAGCGCTGTCGCGGTTGTCGGTGTTGATGTAGAAGTTACGCAGCCCCAATGTGGCCTTGCTGTCTTCGATGAAACCGGCTGCGCCTGCCTGCTGCGCAATAACCCCTACGGCCACGGCCAGGGCCAAGGTGGACTTGTTCATGTATCGCTCCTCTCGTTTCTAATTCTTGTGTTCCTGGTCCGGAGTCTGACGCCCCTGGATCCTAAGATGCGCGATTAGCACCAGACCGTGACTGACAAGTCAATCGTAACCTTGTGTGTCTACGACCAAGGTCTAATCGCAGTTATTTGGTCCCTGCAGGGTAAAGACTTCCAGATAAACCCAAAAAGAATTTATTCATTCTTTTTCATAACATTCAGGAATATGACGAAATAGTGGCCATCTGTGCCGGGATACAGTGTATCGGCGACTAAGCTCATTCCTAAATGGTATTTATTAGCCTTTTTTTAGATCGTTTAGCTTTGGCGAAACCCCGATTCGTCAAACCCTATCGAAAAGGCGACGCCATCATGGCCAAACGCGCACTATCCAGTCAATTTGTTACAGTTTGTGTGTCAGCTCTGATTTCCTTTTCTGTCCATGCTTCCAGTCTCACTGTCGGCTACCAGACCGGCATTGATCCAAGCAAAGTCCCCCAGGCCGACGGCGTTTACGAGCAGACCATAGGCGAAAAAATCGACTGGCGCCGTTTCAATAGCGGCCCGGAAGTAGTGACAGCCATCGCTTCCGGCGATGTGCAGATCGGCAACCTCGGTTCCAGTCCGCTGGCAGCCGCCGCCTCACGCAATCTGCCGATCGTTGCCTTCATCGTCTCGGCGCAGATCAATGCCGCCGAAGCGTTGGTGGTGCGCAACGGCAGTGGTATCAACAAGCCCGAAGACCTGATCGGCAAGACCATCGCCACCCCGTTCGTCTCCACCTCCCACTACAGCCTGCTCGGCGCACTCAAGCACTGGGGTCTGGACACCTCGAAAGTCAAAGTGGTGAACCTGCAACCCGCAGAAATCGCGGCTGCGTGGAAGCGCGGCGACATTGATGGCGCCTTCGTCTGGTCGCCGGCGCTGGGCGAAATCCGCAAGACCGGCAAGACCCTGACCGATGCCGCCCAGGTCGGCCAGTGGGGCGCGCCGACCTTCGAAGTCTGGGTGGCACGCAAGGACTTTGCCGAGAAACATCCTGAGGTCGTGGCCAGGTTCGCCAAGGTGACCCTGGACTCGTTCGCCGACTATGCCGCCCATAAAGACAGCTGGACCGCCGACTCGGTACCGGTGCAGAAAATCGCCAAACTGACCGGTGCCAACGCCGCGGATGTCCCGGAACTGCTCGCGGGTTCGGCATTCCCGGACGCCAAGGCACAGCAGAGTGCGGCGCTGCTGGATGGCGGCACGGCGAAGGCGATTGGTGAGACGGCGAAATTTTTGAAGGAACAGGGCAAGGTCGAAAGCGTTTTGCCTGACTACTCGCCTTATGTCAGTGCGAAGTTTGTCGCGGAGTAAAGGATTTGCCCCCACCTGCCGCGTGGGGGCAATCGCTCATCACAGAGACTTTTCGAAAATCTTCGAATTGCGCTGATAGTTGTACAGAGAAGCCCGAGCCGCCGGCAGGCGCTCGACGCTGCTCGGCTCGAAACCGCGCTCGCGGAACCAGTGGGCAGTGCGGGTGGTGAGGACGAACAGAGTCTTCAAACCCTGCGCCCGGGCACGGGTCTCGATGCGCTCGAGCAATTCGTCGCCACGACCGCCATGGCGGTATTCAGGATTCACCGCCAGGCACGCCAGTTCACCGGCATCCGAATCGGCAATCTGATACAGCGCCGCACAGGCGATGATCATCCCTTCGCGCTCGACCACACTGAACTGCTCGATCTCACGCTCCAGCACTTCGCGGGAACGACGCACCAGAATGCCCTGCTCTTCCAGCGGACTGATCAGGTCAAGCAAACCGCCGACGTCTTCAATCGCCGCCTCGCGCACCAGTTCGAACTGCTCCTGGGCCACCAGCGTACCGCCACCGTCGCGGGTGAACAGTTCGGTCAGCAGCGCGCCGTCCTCGGCATAACTGACGATATGGCTGCGCGCCACACCGCCACGGCAGGCTTCGGCGGCAGCATCCAGCAATTCCGCCTGATAGTTGCTGCCCAGACGCTGCAAATGCGCCGGCACCTGTTGCGGACGCAGCTCGCGCACCAGTTTGCCGTTTTCGTCGATCAGACCGAGGTCGGCGCCGAACAGCAGCAGTTTGTCGGCGCCCAGATCGATGGCGGCGCGGGTGGCGACGTCTTCGCAGGCGAGGTTGAAGATTTCACCGGTCGGCGAGTAACCCAGCGGCGAGAGCAGCACGATGGAGCGCTCGTCGAGCAGACGGTTGATACCCTTGCGGTCGACCCGGCGCACTTCGCCGGTGTGGTGATAGTCGACGCCTTCCAGTACGCCGATCGGCCGTGCGGTCACCAGGTTGCCACTGGCTACCCGCAGGCGCGAGCCCTGCATCGGCGACGAAGCCATGTCCATCGACAGCCGCGCTTCGATGGCGATGCGCAACTGGCCGACCGCGTCGATCACGCACTCAAGGGTTGCGGCATCGGTGATGCGCATGCCGTGGTGGTAATGCGGGGTCAGGCCACGGGCGGCGAGGCGGGTTTCGATCTGCGGACGGGAGCCATGGACCAGCACCAGTCGCACGCCGAGACTGTGCAGCAGCACGATGTCATGGACGATGTTGCCGAAGTTCGGATGCTCCACGCCGTCGCCGGGCAGCATGACGACGAAGGTGCAGTCGCGGTGGGCATTGATATAAGGAGACGCGTGGCGAAGCCAATTGACGTATTCGGGCATGAACCTGGGCCTGTAATAAATAGCAGCCGGAAAAGGGGCGAAACGGAAAACGCACAGCGGGCTGATGGTTATCGTCGGAACAGGCTTGGCGACACGCGCGCTCTCCTCATGAATACGGGTTGGCAGGACGGCAATTTATACAGCTTTGAGACAGTAATGTTCGATCAACTGCCGCAATAGATGCACGGTAGGCTGCAAACGTGACATTTCAAGGTACTCGTCCGGCTGATGCGCACAGGCAATATCACCAGGGCCGAGCACAATGGTTTCACAGCCAAGGCGCTGAAGATAAGGCGCTTCGGTGCCGAACGCTACCGCTTCGGCCGCGTGGCCGGTGAGTTTTTCGGCAATTCGCACCAGCTCCGCGTCTTCTGCCTGCTCGAACGGCGGCACTTCGGGGAACAGCGGCGCGTAATCGATCTTCACCTGATGCCGTTCAGCGACCGGGTTGAGCTTGCGCAGGATCTCGGCCCGCAGCACTTTCGGGTCCATTCCCGGCAACGGCCGCAGATCGAACTCCAGCGAACACTGGCCACAGATGCGGTTGGGGTTGTCGCCACCATGGATGCAGCCGAAGTTCATGGTCGGCTGCGGCACGCTGAACTGCGGATTGTTGAATTCGCGCTGCCACAGCAGGCGCAGGCCGCGCAGTTCACCCATGGCATCGTGCATCGCCTCGAGAGCGCTGTGCCCCAGACGCGGATCCGACGAATGGCCGCTCTGCCCGAGGATATCGATGCGCTCCATCATGATGCCCTTGTGCATGCGGATCGGCTTGAGGCCGGTCGGCTCGCCGATCACCGCCGCGCGCCCGATTGGACGCCCGGCCTCGGCCAGCGCCCGGGCGCCGGACATCGAGCTTTCTTCATCGCAGGTGGCGAGAATCAGCAGCGGTTGCCTGAACGGCTGGTCGAGCAGCGGCTGCACAGCCTCGATGATCAGGGCGAAAAAACCCTTCATGTCGCAACTGCCGAGGCCGACCCAGCGGCCGTCGACTTCGGTGAGTTTCAGCGGATCGGTTTTCCACAGCGCATCGTCGTACGGCACCGTGTCACTGTGCCCGGCCAGCACCAGCCCGCCGGGACCGCTGCCGAAACTGGCGAGCAGGTTGAACTTGCCGGGGCTGACCTGCTGGATGTCGCAACTGAAGCCCAGATCTCCCAGCCATCCGGCGAGCAGATCGATCACCGCCCGGTTGGATTGATCCAGGTTCGGCTGGGTGCAACTGACCGACGGCGCGGCGATCAGTGCAGCGAACTGGTCTTGCATGGATGGCAAAGGCATCGCTGACTCCAACTCCCGGATTGAAGTCCATCATAGAACCATCCGGCGCCGAGAATAAACCGCCGCAAGGCGTAGGAAGGTTCAGTCCTGTACACTGCACGACCTTGGCAGCCACACATTCCCCCGGCTGCGCTCCCGATCCTGGATTTTCCGGCCATGCAGAAAGAAACCGAAATCAAACTCCGCGTCAGCCGCGAAACCCTCGCCGCCCTGCGCGAGCACCCTCTCCTGAAAAAACGCAACAAAAGTGGCTGGGAACGCCGTGAGTTGATGAATCAGTACTTCGACACGCCCGAGCGTGACCTGGCCCGGGCCAAGGTTGCCCTGCGCCTGCGCAAGGACGGCGAAGAAGTGATCCAGACCCTCAAGACCCGTGGCCAGAGCGTTGCCGGTCTGTCCGAGCGTAACGAATACGACTGGCACCTGCCCAAAGCCAAACTCGACGTGAAGAAACTCGACGGCGAATGCTGGCCCGAGTCCCTCGCCGAGCTGGACAAGAAAACCCTGAAGCCGATCTTCACCACCGATTTCGTCCGCGAGCGCGCCGAAATCGCCTGGGGCCGTGGCAAGACCAAAGTGGTCATCGAGGCCGCTCTGGACCTGGGCCACGTAGTGGTCGGCAAGCAGAAAGAAGAAATCTGCGAGCTGGAACTGGAACTGCGCGAAGGCGAACCTGCCGCGCTGCTGGAACTGGCCGCCGAACTGGCCGAAACCCTGGCCCTGATGCCGTGCGACATCAGCAAGGCCGAGCGCGGCTATCGCCTGTACGACGCCAACAGCTACTCGCTGAGCCTGCCGGCACCGGCCATCACCGCTGAAACCCCGCTGGACGACGCTTTCGCTGCCCTGAGCTGGCACTTGCTCGGCAGCAGCCAGCGTCTGGCCGAACAGTATCGTTTCAACGGCCACTGGCGCCTGCTGCAGGACTGGGTCGAGAACCTCGCGGAAATGCGCGCCCTGCTCAGCAGCCTCGGCCAGGCCGCGCCGCGTCAGTCGACCCACGACCTGCGCGTTGCGCTGGACGCCCTGCTGGAAGACTGGCGTCCGCTGGTACAAGTCGGCCTTGAAGACGAAGATGTGCGTAAAGCCGCACCGGAGCAGTTCCTCGAAGAACTGGAAGATCCGCGCTGGGGCCTGTTTTCGCTGAACGCTTCGCGCTGGTTGCTGGCCCGTACCTGGACGGCTGATCGCAACACCCGTGGCAACCGCCAGGGCGCTGCGCAATTGAGCAGCTGGCTGCCGCGCCTGCTGGGCGAAGAAGCCACTTCGCTGCAACTGCAGCGTTATCAGCAGCAGCCGGAAGATCTGGCCGAGCAACTGCCACGCATCGAACGCATCCAAGTCTGGCTGCACCACGCGCGCAGCGTGCTGGAAATCCCGGAAATGGATCGCCTGTACGGCGAACTGAACAAACTGGCGCAACTGGCCAACGAGCCGACCATCACCGATGAACTGCTCGATGCACGCAAACATCAGGCGATTGCGGTTTACCAGAATCGCGCCTGGAAAATGCTGCTGCGCATGTAATCTCCGGATGATGATCGTTCCCGCTCACGGGAACGATCATCAGCGCAGGACCGGCAGGCTAGTCGTCGACTTGATCTCCGACAGCGCCACGATCGAGTTCACCTCCTGAATCCCCGGCACCAGCGACAGCTTCTCGAAGAAGAAGCGCTCATACGCCTCAATGTCCGCCGCGACAATCCGCAACAGAAAGTCCACCGCCCCCATCAATACGTAACACTCCAGCACTTCGGGGAAACCGCGAATCGCCTCGGTGAATTCGGTGAAGTTCGAACGGCCGTGGGCGTTGAGTTTGATTTCGGCGAAGATCTGCGTGTTCAGGCCGATTTTCTTGCGATCGAGCAAGGTCACCTGACCACGAATGATCCCCTCCTCCTTCATCCGTTGAATCCGCCGCCAGCACGGCGACTGCGACAGACCCACCTGTTCGGCGATCTGTGCGCTGGACAGGGAAGCGTCCTCTTGCAGCAGGGCGAGAATGCGCCGGTCGTAGCTGTCCAGCTCACTGTGCATAAATAATCCTCAAAATCGGACAATGGCGAATTGATCTTCCTTATCAATCGCCTGACCAGCTCATCTTAGACAAGAAATGCCCGGCATCGGATGTAAAAATTCCTCCACTGATTCCGGAGACCTGCCATGCCACACCTCGAAGCCGTCAACACCCCAGCGCCCCGTGCCGATGTGTGGAACGCCAGCAACGCCCACTGCCACGCGCAGTACCAGATACTGGCCGAGGCCGAGCCGGATCTGTTGGTACGTGTGCTGAACCTGTTCGCCTTGCAGTTCCTCACCCCGGAGCAGGTCAGTGTCCAGCGTCTGGACGATCTGCTGTCGATCGACATCGTCATGGGCGGCCTGAGCTGGCATCGCGCCCGGGTGATCGCGGAAAAACTTCGTAACCTGATCAGTGTCTGCTCGGTCAACCTGCAAAACCCCGACGCGGCGTGGGGTGCGTCGGCTCAGGCAACAGGCTGACAAAACCGGAAACGCCTTTGTCGGGTAGTGGCCCAACGGTAGGCGGGGCCACGACTATCCTTTGCGGACTGTCGTTCAAAAGGAGCCCGCATGTCCGTTCAACTCGCCACTCAGGACCGCTGGCTGGATCTCAATGATGTACTGCGTGAACTGGTCGCCCAGGGCTTCATCAGCCAGGACTCGGCCGAGCAGGCGCTGAATGCGCGCCGCCGCCAGGCGACCCTCGGGCAGGTTCACCCGCTTGAATTCATCGCCAGCCAGCAACTGGAGGACCTCAGCCGTCCGGGCAGACACCTGGACCTCGAAAGCCTGACCCTGTGGCTGGCGCAGCAGGCCGGCCAGCCATACCTGCGCATCGATCCGCTGAAGATCAACGTCGCCGCCATCACGCCGCTGATGTCCTATGCCTTTGCCCAGCGCCACAAGATCCTTGCGGTGTCGGTCGACCGCGACGCGGTGACCGTGGCCAGCGCCCAGCCCTACGTCAATGGCTGGGAAGCCGACCTGACCCACGTACTGAAACTGCCGGTCAAACGGGTGGTGGCCAACCCGGCGGACATTCAGCGTTTCAGCGTCGAGTTCTTTCGCCTCGCCAAATCGGTCAGCGGCGCCAGCAACGCCGACCAGCCGGGCAGCAACCTCGGCAACTTCGAACAACTGCTCAACCTCGGCGCCAGCGATCAGGAGCCGGACGCCAACGACGCGCACATCGTCAACATCGTCGACTGGCTGTTCCAGTACGCCTTCCAGCAGCGCGCCAGCGATATCCACATCGAGCCGCGGCGCGAGCAAGGCACGGTGCGTTTTCGCATCGACGGCGTGCTGCACAACGTTTATCAGTTCCCGCCACAGGTGACGATGGCCATCGTCAGTCGCCTGAAAAGCCTCGGCAGAATGAATGTCGCCGAGAAGCGCAAACCCCAGGACGGCCGGGTCAAGACCAAGACACCGGACGGCGGCGAAGTCGAGTTGCGGTTGTCGACCCTGCCCACCGCGTTCGGCGAAAAAATGGTGATGCGGATCTTCGACCCGGAAGTGCTGCTCAAGGATTTCGATCAGCTGGGGTTTTCCGCCGACGACCTGCGCCGCTGGCAGGACATGACCCGCCAGCCCAACGGCATCATTCTGGTGACCGGGCCGACCGGTTCGGGCAAGACCACCACGCTCTACACCACCCTGAAAAAGCTGGCGACCCCGGAAATCAACCTCTGCACCATCGAAGACCCGATCGAGATGGTCGAGCCGGCCTTCAACCAGATGCAGGTGCAGCACAACATCGACCTGACCTTTGCCGCCGGGGTACGGGCACTGATGCGGCAGGACCCGGACATCATCATGATCGGCGAGATCCGCGACCTGGAGACCGCCGAAATGGCCATCCAGGCTGCGTTGACCGGGCACCTGGTGCTATCGACCCTGCACACCAACGACGCACCCAGCGCCATCAGCCGCCTGCTGGAACTCGGCGTGCCGCATTACCTGATCAAGGCCACGGTGCTCGGGGTCATGGCCCAGCGTCTGGTGCGCACGTTATGCCCGCACTGCAAGGCGCCGCTGCCCATCGGCGAAGAAGACTGGCAAACCCTGACCCGGCCGTGGCAGGCACCACTGCCGGGCAACGCACAACGGGCCATCGGTTGCCTGGAATGCCGCGACACCGGTTATCACGGTCGCGCCGGGGTCTACGAAATCATGCAACTGACCGACAGCCTCAAAGGACTGATCAGCCCCGACACCGATTTGACCGCGCTCCGGCGCCAGGCTTTCAAGGAAGGCATGCGCAGCCTGCGATTGTCCGGCGCGCAGAAAGTCGCGGCGGGGCTGACGACCATCGAGGAGGTGCTGCGGGTGACACCGCAGAGTGAGCAGAAATAGTCCTTTACGGAACCGGATCGCCGAAATGGCGATCCAAGCCGTTATTCAACACCAGTGGAGTCAACCCTCATGCGTCTCAAACTTGCTGTCGCCACCCTTGCCCTGCTGTCTCTGCCCGTCGGTTCGGCAATGGCTGACAGCTTTTGGCGTAACGTCATTTCATCCGGCGCCACCACCGGCTCGACGTACCTGACCTTCAAGGATCACAAGCTGATCGTCGCCGCCCAGGACGACGCCGGCAGCTTCGTTGCCAGCGATGGCGGCATCCGTGGCCCCTATCTGGAAGCCGCCATGCAGAAAGTCCGCGCCGACAACCCGGGCCTGCAGGCAACGGACATGGAACTGGCGAACGCGATTCTGGCGAAGAACGCCGTGGCGTCGGAATAAACCTGTCGCCCACAAAAATGCCGCTCACATGAGCGGCATTTTTTTGCCCGCCGATCAGCGGTATTCGTCTACCGGCACACACGCGCAGAACAGGTTGCGGTCGCCGTAGACGTTGTCCACCCGGTTTACCGCCGGCCAGTACTTGTGCGCTCTGGTATGCGCATCCGGCGTAATGCCCTGCTCAATGCTGTAGGGCCGTTCCCAGACACCAGTGACATCGGCCAGCGTATGCGGTGCACGCTTGAGCGGATTGTCCTCGGCCGGCCAGTTGCCATTCTGCACTTCGGTGATTTCCGCGCGAATACTCAACATGGCACCGATGAAACGGTCCAGCTCAGCCTTGGACTCACTCTCGGTCGGCTCGACCATCAGCGTCCCCGGTACCGGGAACGACATGGTCGGCGCGTGGAAGCCGTAATCCATCAGGCGCTTGGCGATGTCTTCCTCACTGATGCCGGTCTGCGCTTTCAGCGGCCGCAGATCCAGAATGCACTCGTGGGCGACCCGATCATTGCGACCGGTGTAGAGCACCGCAAAGGCGCCGGACAAGTGCTGCGCCAGGTAATTGGCCGCGAGAATTGCCACTTCGCTGGCGTCCGCCAGTTGCGGCCCCATCATCGCAATGTACATCCAGCTGATCGGCAAAATGCTCGCACTGCCCCAGGGCGCGGCACTCACGGCACCGTTCTGCGGCTGCGGCCCGTCGATCGGCACCACCGGATGATTGGCGACAAACGGTGCCAGATGCGCGCGCACGCCAATCGGCCCCATGCCCGGCCCGCCTCCGCCGTGAGGAATGCAGAAGGTCTTGTGCAGGTTCATGTGTGACACGTCGGCGCCAATGTCCGCCGGCCGGGCCAGGCCGACCTGGGCATTGAGGTTGGCGCCGTCCATGTAAACCTGACCGCCGTGCTTGTGGATAACTTCGCAGATTTCGCTGATGCCCTCCTCGTACACGCCGTGAGTCGACGGATACGTCGCCATCAGGCACGACAACTTGTCCCCGGCCTCGGCAGCCTTGGTCTTCAAATCCTCCAGATCGACGTTACCGGCCTCGTCGCACTCGACGATCACCACGCGCATCCCGGCCATTTGCGCCGAGGCCGGGTTGGTGCCGTGGGCCGAGGAAGGGATCAGGCAGACATCGCGCCCGCCCTGCTGACGGCTTTCGTGATATTTGCGGATCGCCAACAACCCGGCGTATTCGCCCTGAGCGCCGGAATTGGGCTGCATGCAGATCGCGTCGAACCCGGTGATCGCGCACAGCCAGCGCTCCAGTTCCTCGATCATCAGTGTGTAACCGACGGCCTGCTCACGGGGCACGAACGGGTGCAGGTTGGCGAACTGCGGCCAGGTGATCGGGATCATTTCGCTGGTGGCATTGAGTTTCATGGTGCAGGAGCCGAGCGGGATCATCGACTGGTTGAGTGCCAGATCCTTGTTCTCCAGCTGCTTGAGGTAGCGCAGCATCTCGGTTTCGCTGTGGTGGACATTGAACACCGGGTGGCGCAGGTACGGCGTGCTGCGTTGCAGCGTGTCGGGAATGCCGCAGGCCAGCGTTTCAGCGTCGAGCTCATCGATGCTCAACCCATGATCGGCGCCCAGCAGCACATCGAACAGTTTGGCCACGGTGTCTTCATTGCAGGTCTCGTCGAGGCTCAGGCCCAGGTGGCCGCGACCGAGAATGCGCAGGTTGATCTGCGCAGCCTGGGCGCTTTCGATGATCGCGGTTTGCGCTCCGCCCACGTCCAGCGTGAGGGTGTCGAAGAAGTGTTCGTTGAGGCGCTTGATGCCATGGCGCTCGAGGCCGGCAGCGAGAATGCAGGTCAGCCGATGGATTCGCTGGGCAATGCGTTTCAGCCCTTGCGGCCCGTGGAACACGGCATAGAAACTGGCGATGTTGGCCAGCAGCACTTGAGCGGTGCAGATGTTCGAATTGGCCTTCTCCCGGCGGATGTGCTGCTCGCGGGTCTGCAGGGCCATGCGCAGCGCAACGTTGCCGCGAGCATCTTTCGAGACACCGATGATGCGCCCGGGAATCGCCCGTTTGTATTCCTCGCGACTGGCGAAAAACGCCGCATGCGGCCCGCCATACCCCATCGGTACGCCGAAACGCTGGGATGAGCCGAACACCACGTCCGCACCCAACTCGCCCGGCGGGGTCAGCAACAACAGACTCAGCAGATCGGCCGCGACACAGGCCAGCGCTTGCTGCGCATGCAGATGGTCGATCAACGGACGCAGGTCCCGGACCTCGCCGTGGGTGTCGGGGTATTGCAGCAGTGCGCCGAACACCTGGTGCTGTTTCAAGTTATCCACAGTGTCGACGATCAACTCGAAACCGAAGCCTTCGGCGCGGGTCTGCACCACGGAAATGGTTTGCGGATGACAGTTTTCGTCGATGAAAAACAGATTGCTCTTCGACTTCGCCACACGTTTGGCCAGCGCCATGGCCTCGGCGGCGGCAGTGGCCTCATCAAGCAGCGACGCGTTCGCCAGCTCCAGACCGGTCAGGTCGATGGTCAGTTGCTGGAAGTTGAGCAACGCTTCGAGCCTGCCTTGGGCAATTTCCGGTTGATACGGGGTGTATGCGGTGTACCAGCCGGGATTTTCCAGCACATTGCGCAGAATGACCGTCGGCGTGAGGGTGCCGTGGTAACCCATGCCGATCAGGCTGGTCCAGACCTGATTCTGTTCGGCGTACCCGCGCAGTTTCGCCAGCGCGGCCTGCTCGTCCAGTGCCGGCGGCAAGTCCAGTTCCCGGTTGAGGCGGATCGCAGGCGGTACGGTCTGTTCGATCAGTTCGATCCGGCTGCCCAGGCCCAGGCTGTCGAGCATGGCCTGTTGTTCGGCGGCATCGGGGCCAAGGTGACGGCGCAGGAAGGCATGGGGGTCGCGTAACTGGCTCAAGGATGGCAACTGGGACATGACGGGCTCTCTCTTGGCTGGCGGCTCGGCGTCAATGCAACACGGTCAAACCAGCATAGCAGCGGAAACCGACGCAGACGGCTTGGCGGCAGGTGGCCGGACGGGGCATGCTGTGGCACCTGCAACAAGGGTCCAACCAGCGGATGATCGAGTCCTCATGAGCCAACAGCCGTTTCTGCCGTTTTCCAAACCTGTCATCGATGAAGCCACCATTGCCGCCGTCGGCGATGTCCTGCGCTCCGGCTGGATCACCAGCGGGCCAAAGGTCCAGGCCTTCGAAGCACAATTGTCGGAGTATTTTGGCGGCCGTCCGGTACGCACCTTCAACTCCGGCACCTGCACCATGGAAATCGCCTTGCGCATCGCCGGCATCGGGCCGGGGGACGAAGTGATCACCACGCCGATTTCCTGGGTGGCCACGGCCAACGTGATTCTTGAAGTGGGTGCCACGCCGGTGTTTGCCGACATCGATCCGGTCACCCGCAACATCGACCTGGACCGGCTGGAAGCGGCCATCACCCCGCGCACCAAAGCTGTCATTCCGGTCTTTCTCGCCGGGCTGCCGGTGGACATGGAGCGCCTGTACGCCATCGCTGAAAAGCACAACCTGCGCATCGTCGAAGACGCCGCCCAGGCCCTTGGTTCGAGCTGGAACGGGCAGCGCATCGGCGCCACCGGCGACTTCGTATCGTTCAGCTTTCAGGCCAACAAGAACGTGACCTGCTCCGAGGGTGGCTGCCTGGTGCTGAACACGCCCGAGGAAGCGCGCCTGGCGGAGAAGTACCGTTTGCAGGGCGTCACCCGCAACGGGTTCGACGGCCTGGACGTCGATGTACTGGGCGGCAAATTCAACATGACCGACGTCGCAGCGACCATCGGCCTCGGCCAGTTCGCCCACATCGAAGCTTTGACGGCCCATCGTCAGGAACTGGCTCGCCACTACTTCAAATGCTTTGGCGACGACTTCGAGGCCAAGTACGGCGCGCAACTGCCACCTGCCGACTTCACCAACAGCAACTGGCATCTGTTCCAACTGGTGCTGCCGGAACGCAAGGACGGCTTGCCGGCGCGGGCCACGTTCATGGAGAAGATGCAGGAATTGGGCATCGGTATCGGTTATCACTATCCGCCGATCCACTTGCTGAGCCTGTACCGTGAGCGCGGTTTCAAGGAAGGGATGTTGCCGGTGGCCGAACGCGTGGGGCGGCTGATCGTGTCGTTGCCGATGTTCAACACCATGAACAAGGACGATGTCGAGCGTTCCGTGGCAGCCGTCAAAGCGGTGCTGGGCAACGCCTGAGCCATCCCCGATAAAAAGCTGCGCACAAAAAAGCCCCGACGGATCGGGGCTTTGCGGTATTGCCTGAAGCTTATTCGCCGATGGCGGCCTTGTAGCCTGCTGCATCGAGCAGCTTGTCCAGCTCGGCCTTGTCGCTTGGCTTGAGCTTGAAGATCCACGCGGCGTACGGATCGTTGTTCAGTTCTTCCGGCGAGTCGGCCAGTTCCTCGTTGACCGCGATCACTTCACCGCCAACCGGCGAGTAGATGTCGGAAGCGGCTTTCACCGACTCGACAACACCCGCCGCTTCACCGGCAGCAAACACCTTGCCGACTTCAGCCAGTTCAACGAACACCACATCGCCCAACGCTTCCTGAGCGTGATCGCTGATGCCCACGGTGACAGTGCCGTCGGCTTCCAGGCGCGCCCATTCATGACTTTCGGCAAAACGCAGTTCGGCTGGGATGTTGCTCATGCTCGGTGTCCTCAAGAAATTGTCAGCGGTCGTGCCCGCCGGAAAAGGTTAGATCAAGGTTTTGCCGTGACGGACGAAGGTCGGTTTGACCACTCGTACCGGATACCACTTGCCACGGATTTCCACTTCGGCGCGATCGGCAGTCGCCATCGGTACACGCGCCAGGGCAATCGACTTGCTAAGCGTAGGAGAGAAACTACCACTGGTGATCTCTCCTTCGCCAACATCAGCGATACGAACCACCTGATGCGCACGCAAAACCCCGCGTTCCTCAAGCACCAGACCCACCAGTTTGTGCTGCACGCCGGCGGTTTTTTCCGCTTCCAGCGCATCGCGACCGATGAATCGGCGCGTGGCCGGTTCCCAGGCGATGCTCCAGGCCATGTTCGAGGCCAGAGGCGAAACGTCCTGATGAATGTCCTGACCGTAGAGGTTCATCCCCGCTTCCACCCGCAAGGTGTCGCGAGCGCCGAGGCCAATGGGAGATATGCCGGCGCCCACCAGATCGTTGAAGAAACCGGGGGCCTGATCGGCCGGCAGGGCAATTTCCAGACCGTCCTCACCGGTGTAGCCGGTGCGGGCAATGAACCAGTCCCCGTCAGCGTGGCCTTCGAACGGCTTGAGCATCTGGATCAGATTGGCGCGGGACTGGGTCACCAGCTCGGCAATCTTGTGCCGGGCATGGGGGCCTTGGATGGCGAGCATCGCCAGATCCGTGCGCTCTTGCAGCTGCACGTCGAAGCCGGTGAGTTGGGCCTGCATCCAGGCCAGGTCCTGATCGCGGGTCGAAGCGTTGACCACCAGGCGGTAACCGTCTTCGAGACGATAGACGATCATGTCGTCGACGATACCGCCACGCTCGTTGAGCATGGTGCTGTACAACGCACGGCCGGTGCTGTGCAGGCGTTCGACGTCGTTGGCCAGCAAATGCTGGAGCCAGGCCTTGGCCTGTTGGCCGGCGACATCGATCACGGTCATGTGGGAAACATCGAACACCCCGCAATCGCGTCGCACCTCGTGGTGCTCCTCGACCTGCGAGCCGTAATGCAGTGGCATGTCCCAACCGCCAAAATCGACCATCTTCGCGCCGAGGGCGAGATGCAGGTCATACAGAGGCGTACGCTGTCCCATGGGTTTCTCCTTCCGGGCGTGGCGAAGGTGCGGAGCGCTGCCGTGCGGTTTGAAAGCCCCGCAAGAGAAGGCTTTCAGCCGATTTCAGCGACAGGGTCTGTCAGACGGACCGCACCGAATGCCGCGCATTGTAGCCGCATGATTCAGCTCTCACTACTAAGTGTTTCGGTGTGCCGAACGACGGATCAGTCCGATGACCGGCAACAGACCGACCAGCACTAACGTCAGCGCCGGCAGCGACGCCCTCGCCCATTCGCCTTCGCTGGTCATTTCGAAGATGCGCACCGCCAGCGTGTCCCAGCCGAACGGGCGCATCAGCAGGGTTGCAGGCATTTCCTTGAGCACATCGACGAACACCAGCAGCGCGGCGCTGAGCGTGCCGGGCAGCAACAACGGCAGATACACTTTGAAAAACAGTCGCGGCCCACTGACACCCAGGCTACGTGCCGCTTCAGGCAAAGAGGGCCGTATACGCGCCAGACTGCTTTCCAGCGGCCCGTAGGCCACCGCCACGAAGCGCACCAGGTAAGCCATCAGCAACGCCGCCAGACTGCCCAGCAGCAACGGTTTGCCCGCACCGCCGAGCCAGCCGGACAGCGGAATCACCAGCTCGCGATCCAGATAACTGAACGCCAGCATGATCGATACCGCCAGCACCGAGCCCGGCAACGCGTAGCCGAGGTTGGCCAGCCCGACCGCGGAGTTGATCGTCCGGGTGGGCGCCAGACGCCGGGCGAATGCCAGCAACATCGCCACGCTGACCGTGATCAACGCTGCCATGCCGCCCAGATACAACGTATGGAGAATCAGCCCGGCGTAACGCTCATCCAGATCGAATCGCCCGCGCTGCCAGAACCACACCACCAGTTGCAGCACCGGGATGACAAACGCACAGGCAAACACCAGACCGCACCACCCCGTTGCCGCCCAGGCCTTGGGCCCACGCAGGTGATACAGCGCCTTGCCCCTTGGCCGTTCATTACTTGCCCGGTTTGCACCCCGGGCACGGCGCTCGCCGTACAGCACCAGCATCACCACCAGCAGCAACAGACTGGCCAGCTGCGCGGCGCTGGGCAGGCTGAAAAAGCCATACCAGGTCTTGTAGATCGCCGTGGTGAAGGTATCGAAGTTGAACACCGACACGGCGCCGAAATCCGCCAGGGTTTCCATCAGCGCCAGCGCCACACCGGCGCCGATGGCCGGCCGCGCCATCGGCAGTGCCACGCGCCAGAATGCTTGCCACGGTGATTGGCCGAGCACTCGCGCAGCTTCCATCAATCCCTTGCCCTGCGCCAGGAACGCGGTGCGAGCCAGCAGGTAGACGTAGGGATAAAACACCAGCACCAACACCAGAATCACCCCACCCGTGGAGCGCACTCGCGGCAGACGCAGGCCGGAGCCGAACCATTCGCGCAGCAGGGTTTGCACGGGGCCTGCGAAGTCCAGCAGTCCGACAAAGACGAACGCCAGCACGTAGGCCGGGATTGCGAACGGCAGCATCAGCGCCCAGTCGAGCCAGCGTCGACCGGGAAATTCGCAGAGGCTGGTGAGCCAGGCGAGGCTCACACCGATCAGTGTCACACCGATGCCTACGCCGAGGACCAGCGTCAGGGTGTTGCCCAGCAGGCGCGGCATCTGGGTTTCCCACAGGTGCGACCATATCTGCTGGTCGATGGTTTGCCACGACAGCAGAAGGACGCTGAGGGGGAGCAGCACCAACGCGGCGATGGCGAAGACGATGGGGTACCAGCGGCGTTGGGCGGGGTGGGCCAAGGAAAAACTCTCGTTGAATGATTGTGCCCACGCATGGCGTGGGCACGTATCGTGTGACGCTGTGCGTCACGCTTGCGGCGATTCGACTCGCAGCGTCAGTTCCAACCCGCCCGATCCATCATCCGGATCGCTTCAGCCTGACGCTTGCCCGCCACCTCGACCGGCAACGTATCAGCCACGAACTGCCCCCACGCCGCCACTTCTTCCGAAGGCTTCACCGCCGGATTCGCCGGGAACTCCTGGTTCACGTCGGCAAAGATCTTCTGCGCCTCAGGCGTGGTCATCCACTCCACCAGCGCCTTGGCGGCTTCCGGATGCGGCGCATGCCTGGTCAGGCCGATGCCCGACAGGTTGACGTGCACCCCACGATCCGCCTGGTTCGGCCAGAACAGTTTCACCGGCAATTCCGGCTTCTGCTTGTGCAGGCGACCGTAGTAGTAGGTGTTGACGATGCCGACATCGCACTGGCCGGCGTTGATGGCTTCCAGCACCGCGACGTCGTCGGAGAACACGTCGGTGGACAGGTTGTTGACCCAGCCCTTGAGGATCTTCTCGGTCTTCTCGGCGCCATGCACTTCGATCATGGTGGCGGTCAGCGACTGGTTGTAGACCTTCTTCGCCGTGCGCAGGCACAGCCGACCTTCCCAGTTCTTGTCGGCCAATGCTTCGTAGGTGGTCAGTTCGCCCGGTTTCACCCGTTCGGTGGAATAGGCGATGGTTCGCGCGCGCAGGCTCAGGCCGGTCCAGGCGTGGCTGGACGAGCGATATTGCAGGGGAATGTTGGCGTCGACGGTTTTCGAGGTGAACGGCTGGAGAATGCCCATCTGCTCGGCCTGCCAGAGGTTGCCGGCATCGACGGTCAGCAGCAGGTCGGCGGTGGCGTTCTCGCCCTCGGCCTTGATCCGCTGCATCAGCGGCGCTTCCTTGTCGGTGATGAACTTGATCTTCACCCCGGTCTTGGCGGTGTAGGCATCGAACACTGGCTTGATCAGCTCATCGATACGCGAGGAGTAGACCACCACCTCATCGGCAGCCTGGGCGGCAGTGCTGCCGATCAGGGTCAGGGCCAGTGCGGTCAGAACACGCTTGGATGCCAACATGGGAGCGGTCTCTCGGTCAGGAAAAGTGGCCCAAATGATAAGGACTCACATTTACCAGCTCAATCGATCACTTTCCCAAGGAGTTACCAGATGTTGCACGACATTCGTCAGGCCTTGGCCAGTGCCGGCAGATCCCCGGTCAGCCCCAAGGCTTCGCGCACGAACAACGCCTTGGCCTCGGGCATCTGCTCGACGATTTTCAGTCCGGTGTTGCGCAACCAGCGCAGTGGCAACGGGTCAGCCTGGAACAACCGCTCGAAACCTTCCATCGCGGCCATCAGCGCCAGGTTATGCGGCATGCGCCGGCGTTCGTAGCGGCTCAGGACTTTCACGTCCGCCAGGCGTTCGCCGCGTTCGTGCGCTTGCAGCAACACTTCGGCCAGCACCGCCGCGTCGAGGAAGCCGAGGTTCACGCCCTGCCCCGCCAACGGGTGAATGGTGTGTGCGGCATCGCCGATCAGCGCCAGGCCTTCGGCCACGTAGCGCTTGGCGTGACGTTGACGCAGCGGCACACAAAGACGCGGGTCGGCGCTGATGACATCGCCGAGGCAACCTTCGAAGGCACGCTCCAGTTCACGACAGAAGTCCGCTTCATCCAGCGCCATCAATCGTTCGGCCTCGCCCGGCGTGGTCGACCAGACGATCGAGCACCAGTCCTGCTGCCCGTCACGCTCCAGCGGCAGAAACGCCAGCGGCCCGTGATCGGTGAAACGCTGCCACGCGGTCATGCGATGCGGCTTGCTGCTGCGCACGCTGGTGACAATGGCGTGGTGCAGATAATCCCATTCGCGAGTGGCGACACCGGTCAGACGGCGCACAGCTGAGTTGGCCCCGTCCGCCGCGATCACCAGCGGTGCGCGCAAGGTGCGACCGTCAGCCAGGGTCAGGAGCCAGTCGTCACCGGAACGGCGCATCTGCTCCAGTCGCGCGTTGGCCAGCAGGCCCAGGTCGCAATCGTGCAGGCGGTCGAGCAAGGCGTCCTGGACCACGCGGTTTTCGACGATATGCCCAAGCACTTCGGCGTGCACGCTGCTGGCCGAAAAGTGGATCTGGCCGGTGCCGCTACCGTCCCAGACATGCATGTCGGTGTAAGGGCTGCTGCGTCGGTTGACGATGCCGTCCCATACGCCGAGGCGATCGAGGATCCGCTGGCTCGCCGCCGACAAGGCGCTCACCCGTGGCTCGAACGGCGCGTCGCCATTGAAGGGTTTGACGCTCAGAGGGCTGCCGTCGAGCAGCAGGACTTCCAGCCCGCTGTTCTGCAACGCCAGCGCCAGGGCGCTGCCGACCATTCCGGCTCCGACAATCAGCACATCCGCGCGCATTTCCATGCTTTAAGCCTGTCTCGCTTGCGGCTTGAGCCGCACGTAAAGGGTTTTACCGACCCGCGCCACCAGGTTGCCGGCGCCGTCATGAATGTCGACCTGCAACTGCGGCAGGTATTTCTCGCCACTGGCGGTCTGCCGGCGGATCTCGTCGAGCAGGGTGTCGTCGATGTTGAACCGGGCGAACACCGGGCCTTTGCCCGGCGATATGAAATCAATGTCGGCGGCCTTGTCCCAGACGATGTACCGCGAGCCGAGGTTCTCCATGAGCATCAACATGAAGAACGGATCGACCATCGAATACAGACTGCCGCCGAACTGGGTGCCGACGTAATTGCGGTTGTACCAGCCCAGGCCCATCGAGACCTGGATGTCACGAAAGTCATCGCTGATGTGCTTCACCCGGACGCCGGCGCCGAAGTATGGCGGGTAGAACGTCATGATCCAGCGCATCAGCCGCGCCTTGCCAAACTGTTTGATCAGCCACTCACGCATCCGGCCGCGTCCCCAGCCCCATGGCCTGACGGGCGAACCAGCGCTTGGCCGGCGGCAGCAGATCGAGGCCGAGCAAACCGATGTTTCGGCCCAGCGACACCAGTGGCTGAGTGCTGCCGAACAGGCGCGTGACCTGATCGGAGAACCCTACGGTGAGGTCCTGATCCAGGCGCTGGCGCTCGCGATACGCCTGCAACGTGGCGAAATCCCCCAGCGGTTTGTCGCTGGCCAGCAGTGCGGCGGCCAACGCATCGGCATCGCGCAGGGACAGGTTGAAACCCTGCCCGGCAATCGGGTGCAGGCTGTGGGCGGCGTTGCCGAGGACGGCCAGATGCGAACGCACCTGCTCTTCGGCCTCCACCAGCGACAGCGGGTACAGATGTCGTGCGCCGACCTGCTTCAGAGTGCCGAGACGGTAACCGAACACGCCTTGCAGCTCGCTGAGGAAATCACGTTCGCTCAGGTCGGCCAACCGTTGCGCGTCCATCCCCAGACGGGTCCAGACCAGCGCGCAGCGGTTCTCCGGCAGCGGCAACAGCGCCATCGGGCCTTCATCGGTGAAGCGCTCGAACGCCATGCCGTTGTGCGCTTCGCTCGGGGTGATGTTGGCGATCAGCGCGCTCTGGTTGTACGGGCGCTTGCGCACGTTGATACCCAGTTGCTCACGAAGGCCGGAGCGGCCGCCATCGGCGAGCACCGCCAGATCGCATTCGACCGTGGTTTCATCGTTGAGGGTCAGGCGATAGCCGTCCGACAGCGGTTCCATGCGGGTGACTTCTGCCGGGCAGCGCCAGCTGATCACGTCCCTGTCGACGTGCTGCCACAGGCAATGGCCGAGCCAGGCGTTTTCCACTACATAGCCAAGCGCCGGTACGCCCTCTTCCATCGCCGACAGTCGGGCGGTGGAAAAGCGTCCGCGGTCGGAGACGTGAATCTGCTTGATCGGCTCGGCGCGGCGGGAGATTTCCTGCCACACGCCCAGCCGCTGATAAATCTGCCGCGAGCCGAAGGACAGCGCCGACGAGCGCGCGTCGTAGCTGGGCTGCCAGCTGTCGCCGGGGGCGAACGGTTCGATCAGTACGATCTTCCAGCCACGGGCCTTGGCCCCGGCCTGCAAGGCCAGCGCCAGACTGGCGCCGACCAGGCCGCCACCGATGATTGCCAGATTGACCCGACTCATGCCGCGCAGGTCCGTGCTTGCGCCATCAGGGCTTCGATCTCGGCGACGGTTTTCGGCACGCCTTGGGTCAAAATTTCACAACCGCTCTTGGTCACTACCACGTCATCCTCGATGCGCACGCCAATGCCGCGCCATTTCTTCGCTACGTTCTGATTGTCCGGGGCGATGTAGATGCCCGGCTCCACGGTCAGCGCCATGCCGACTTCCAGCACCCGCCATTCGCCGCCGACCTTGTATTCACCGACGTCATGCACATCCATGCCCAGCCAGTGGCCGGCGCGGTGCATGTAAAACGCCTTGTAGGCCTCGGAGGCAATCAACTCGTCGACTTCGCCCTGCAACAACCCCAGTTTTACCAGCCCGGCGGTGATCACCCGAACCGTAGCTTCGTGCGCCTGGTTCCAGTGTTTGTTCGGGGCGATTTCGGCGAATGCAGCTTCCTGCGAGGCCAATACCAATTCGTAGATCGCCTTCTGCTCAGCGGAAAACTTGCCGTTGACCGGCCACGTCCGCGTGATGTCGCTGGCGTAGCAGTCGATTTCGCAACCGGCGTCGATCAGTACCAGATCACCGTCCTTGAGCAACGCGTCATTCTGCTGGTAATGCAGGATGCAGCTGTTGCGCCCGGCAGCGACGATCGAGCCGTAGGCCGGCATTTTCGCCCCACCCTTGCGGAACTCGTAATCCAGTTCGGCTTCGAGGCTGTATTCGTAGAGGCCGGCACGGCTGGCCTGCATCGCCCGGATATGGGCCTGGGCGGAAATCCGCGCCGCTTCACGCATCACCTTCACTTCTGCCGCCGATTTATACAGGCGCATGTCGTGCAGCAGGTGATCCAAAGCAACGAATTCGTTCGGCGGCTGGGCGCCGAGGTGCGCCTTGGAGCGGATCACGTTGATCCAGTCCATCAAATGGCGGTCGAATTCCGGGTTGCTGCCCATCGCCGAATACACCCGGTCGCGGCCTTCGATCAGGCCCGGCAGGATGTCGTCGATGTCGGTGATCGGGAACGCGTCATCGGCGCCAAAATCGCGAATCGCGCCTTCCTGGCCGGCGCGCAGACCATCCCAGAGTTCCCGTTCGGCATTGCGTTCACGGCAGAACAGCACGTATTCGCCGTGTTCGCGACCGGGCATCAGGACGATGACCGCTTGTGGCTCGGGGAAACCGCTGAGGTACTGGAAGTCGCTGTCCTGACGATAGACATGCTCGACGTCGCGGTTGCGGATGGCGACCGCGGCGGCAGGCAGGATCGCGATGCTGTTGGGTTCCATCTGCGCCATCAGCGCCTTGCGGCGCCGGGCGTATTCCGCTTTCGGGATATGGATCATGGGCAGATGGCTTTCCCTGGCACGCGATCAGTGCAGCGACGGCTTGGCCGCTGGCGGCACGTCGGCCTTTTTGGTTTCGGAGAACAGCAGCAGCGGGGCTACGCGCAGGTACTCCATGACTTCCATATAGTCGCTTTCGCCGTCTTCGGATTCTTCCAGTGCATCTTGCACCTGAGAGATCGCTGCCAGATCCTGCAACACTTCAGTGGCTTCGGTGCTCAGCATGCTGCTGTCGCGGCAGTTCAGGCCGAAACCGGTGAGGAAGCCCTGGCACCACTGGCCCAACGCGACGGCGCGATCGGCCAGTGGCACGTCATCGGTCGGCAACAGCAGCACAACGGTCACGTCGTCACCGGTGAGCTCACCCTTGACCATTTCCTGCAGGCCGATCAAGGCATTGCGAACGTTGTCCTGCGGCTCGCTTTCGAGCAGCTCGGCGGCGTCGATCAGCCATTCTTCGGCATTGAAGCCGGCACCGGCGCAGCTGCGGCCGAGCAGCAGGCCATGCAGTTCGGCAGGCGAGACATTGTGACCGCTGGCAGTCAGCAGGGTGGCGAAGGCTTGGTACGGGGAATTCTGAATGGGCATGGGCAGCTAGGCGCCAGACGGCGCTATGTCTAGAATGAAGGCCTTGTATCCTACATCGACAGACTCGCCAAAACCATTAAAGGCTGTCCGCCAGCCAAACCCATCAGACCGAATCAGTGGACACAATGGAAGACACCGACCTGCAAGCGCTGATGGCCAGACTCGAACGGCTGATTACCCGAGTCGAGCAACTAAAGAGTCAAAATGCACTCTTACTAGCTCAGGAAAAGACCTGGCGCGAGGAACGCGCGCACCTCATTGAAAAAAACGAAATCGCCCGGCGTAAGGTCGAATCGATGATTTCGCGCCTCAAGGCCCTGGAGCAAGACTCATGAGTTCAAGCAATAGCGTTACCGTGCAGATCCTCGACAAAGAGTATTCGATCATCTG